>Ga0335397_10000392_pt1 | contig 55579 bp, 34 predicted proteins | sample MAT04_FD_205740 | JGI IMG/M metagenome (GOLD analysis project Ga0335397, IMG submission 205740) | Freshwater microbial communities from Lake Fryxell liftoff mats and glacier meltwater in Antarctica - MAT-04 (spades assembly) (version 2) ...
GGGGTATCACGGGCGGCGAATTGAGGCACGCCGTGCGGCGGATCGAGCCTCCGGCGGCCAATCCATGCGAGAAGTCGAGAAAACGCCAGCGATTCGGAGTTTTTCAGCACCCTGCTAGCCGCCGGTGAGTTTGCGAATGATGGGGCCACCGGCCGCTAGCAGGGTGCTGAAAAACGCCAAAATGGCAGATTTCAGCACTGCATGTTGTGTCGCCCGAAAACAGCGACGCAACATTTAGCGTAGTCTTCGAGGACCGTTTGTGTTTTTCAGCACCCTGCTAGCGCCTTGCCGCTCAGTGTTGGATGACACGCGTTGAACTGCGCCGCCCTAGACCGCCTCTTGCCCGCGCTTGCCGTCGCTGATGCGAATCGCCTCATCGGCCGGCACCACCCACAGCTTGCCGTCGCCGATGTTCCCCTCGGCGCCGGTTCGGGCGATCTTCAGGATGGTTTCGATCGTCGGCTCCAGAAAGTCGTCGTTCACCAGGATCTGCAGTTCGACCTTCGAGAGGAGTTCGATCTTGTATTCGTGCCCGCGGAACATCTCGCTGTGTCCGCGCTGCCGGCCGTAGCCTTGAGCGTCGGTGATCGTCATCCGCGTGACTTCGATCTTGCCCAGCGCCTCTTTCACGGCCTGCAACTTGGTGGGCTGGATGATCGCGATGATCAGCTTCACGGGGCCGCTCTCCGCTGGTGTCCGGTAACCGCATAACCGAGTTGCTGTTGTACCAGACCCGCGGGAGCAGGCACACTGCGTGCGACTATGAGCAAGGCGACGCGTGCAAACGAAAACGCCCCGCGGGCACGAACCGCGGGGCGTCGTCGCTTCCAAACCGACAAATTCGACGTTAGGCCTTTTTGATCTTCTCGCGACCCTTGGTCACGTTCTTCGTCGCATTGCGGGTGTCGATTACCAGCCGGGCATGCTTGACGATGAACTCGTAGTCAAACGCTGTGTGATCGGTGGCGATCAGCACGCAGTCCTGGGCGGCCAGGTACTGCGGCGTGAGTTCCTGGCTCGACATGATCGGCACGTCCCAGTGACGCATCTTGGGAAGGACAGGAATGTGCGGGTCGCTGTAGGTGACCTGTGCGCCCAGCTTCATCAGCAGCTCCAGCAGCTCGAACGACGGGCTTTCGCGTGGGTCGTCCACGTCCTTCTTGTAGGCCATGCCCAGGATGCAGACCTTGCTCCCCTTCACGGCCTTGCCATTCTCATTCAGAGCGTTCATCACCCGATCGACTACATGATGCGGCATGCGAGTGTTGATCTCGCCGGCCAGCTCGATGAAGCGGGTGGCCATGCCATGCTTGCGGGCGACCCAGGTCAGATAGAACGGATCGATGGGAATGCAGTGCCCGCCCAGGCCGGGGCCGGGGTAGAAGGCCTGGAAACCGAAGGGCTTGGTCTTGGCCGCGTCGATCACTTCCCAGATATCGAGCCCCATCTTGTCGAACAGGATTTTCAGCTCGTTGACCATCGCGATGTTCACCGCGCGATAGGTGTTCTCGAGGATCTTGCAGGCCTCGGCCACTTCGGCGCTCGAGACCGGCACGATCTTTACGATCGCCTGGGCGTAGAGCAGTTCGGCCAGCATCGAACTGGTCGGCTCAATGCCGCCGACCACCTTGGGGATGCCGCTTGCCGTGTAGTTCGGGTTGCCCGGGTCTTCTCGCTCGGGGCTGTAGGCCAGATAAAAATCTTCGCCGACCACCAGGCCGGTTTCGGCCAGGATTGGCAGCACGACATCGCGGGTGGTGCCGGGATAGGTGGTGCTTTCCAGCACGACCAGTTGTCCCTTGCGCAGCACGGCGGCGATCTGCCGGGCGGTTCCCTCGACGTAGGCCAGGTCCGGGTCGCGGCTCTCCGAGAGGGGAGTCGGCACGCAGATCAGCAGCACGTCGGCTTCGCTGAGCCGCTGCATGTCGGCCGTGGGCTCGAACTTTTCGGTGGTCTGCCACTCGCTGATCCACTCGGCCGGAATGTGCGAGATGTAGCTCTGGCCGGCCAGGAGGCTGTCGATCTTACGCTGGTCGATATCAAAGCCCAGCGTGCTGTAGCCGGCCTTGATGAAGGCGCGGATCAGAGGCAGGCCAACGTAGCCCAGGCCAATGACGCCGACCTTGGCCGACTTCTCGCGGATGGCTTGTTCGAGGGGGAGTGTCATAGGTTGAGTCAGCATGGAAGGACTCCGTTCCAAGAGAGCAGTATCGGTGGGGAGTAGCAAGCCGGCCCGTTTCAAAGGGCGGCCGATCTGGCAGGTTGCAAATCCGTTGCAAGCAAGTGCGCGGTGCGGGCCGCGCAGTTCACGCGGCGGGCGCTGCGTGACGGGGGGATTCTAGAAGGGAGGCCGAAAAGCCGCAACGCTGAAAGTTGCGCGGAGTGCTAGCAGGGAGGTCGGGGGCAGGGAGGAATCTCAGAGTTCAATGCGCGCCAACGAGCAGCGGATCAGGGGGCCCGCGTGGCCTTGCACATCAATTCCGATCCGACGGCCTAACACTCAGCACCTATCACCACTTCTTTTCCCTCGGGCTGACCCCCGCCTCCCGACCCCCGACCCCTTCGCTCACCTACGGCGCGGCAGGAGGTGCAGCCGTCGGCGGCGGCGGCACAAGCTCCTGCGATTGAAAGCCGCATGTGTTGTGTGTGCCGTCGCAGAAGGGGCGGTTCTTCGATTGGCCACAACGGCACAGGGCGATCTTGGGCTTGGCGGGATTCGTCGTGAAGGCATTCCCCTGGGCGTCCAGGATCGTGACGGGCCCCTCGACCAAGAACGGTCCGTTGGGGCGAACGTGGATTTTGACGTCGGACATGGCTGGCTCCCTGAATGGGCCGAAGATCGGCCGATTGGTGGCTGGGCAGGAGAGCCAATATAGACGCGTGCGAGGGCCGGCGGAACCGCCTGCTATTTTGGCGCGGGTCTCACCGGATCGGGCTTCATGGCCTTTACCGCTTCGGCCAGGGCCGTCTGCACCACGGAGTTCTTTTCGGCGGCAGCCAGCGATTGAACCTGCTCGATCGTCTTCGAATCCGCCTCGGGACCAATGTGGCCCAGCGCTTCGGCGGCCGCCTGGCGCACTTCGGGGTCATTGTCTTTGAGTGCGGCCAGCAGGTCTTCGGTCATGCTGGCAGCGCCGGGCCCCAGCTTCTTAACTTCAACGGCGGCGGCCAACTTGACCGCTTTGTCCGGGCTCTTCAGATCCGTGCTCAGCTCGCTGTGCGACTTGGCAGGCGGCAGGCTGCGACCACAACCGATCAGGGCCAAGGTCACTAGCGGCAGCATGGCCCAAGGGTAGAAGCTCTTCATCGCGGTCCTCGCTCGAAGGTGGGGCGGTCAGGCAGGCGCGAGCGAGAGCCGTCGAGGCGACACCGCCTGACGGCTCTGCGGATTCGCGTGAGGTGGGAAGTCAGTCGCGTTTAGAACGCTTCGGTGATGGGCTTGCCGTCGCGGGGCATCAATAGCAGATCCCAGACGCCGTCGGTGCTGCCCATCACGGCGTTCACGCCGAACTCGATGCCGGCGATGCGGCCGTTCACGACCTCGCGATGCGAGATCCCGCCACTAACCGTCCGCACGCTGCCATCGGCCATGGCGACGTTCATCGAACTGGGATGCGGCGACTGGGCGCGCCAGTGGTTGCACAACTCGGGGTCCGGGTTGTCCTGGAACATGAACGTGTTGGGGACCTTCGACCAGTCGATGCCGAAGTTGTCGTAATAGGCGTTGTTGTACAGGGCGATGCGCGGGGTGCCGTCGCACGACGAGTAGCCCTCGCCGAACATGATGGTGTTCGACATGCCGTCTCGGACGATGCTGATCGGAACCGGTTTGTGATAGGGGGCCGTTGAAGCCGTGGCCCAAGTACCGTTCGATCGACGATTGACGTCGGTGAACAGGTGCCAGTTCGGCAGATAATTGGTCGTGCCCCAACGCTTGTTGAAGGCCATTTCGCGGCTCAGCCCATCGCTCTCGGCAGTGGGGTCCGAGGGGCATTGCAAGACGGCAAACGTAGCGTCGGCAAAATTGATGATGCCGCCGTCTTTCTTGGTGTAGGTGCTGGTGTTCTTGGGGCCGCTACCCGCGGGCTCCCAGCGGCCGGCCGTGCGACCGACCCATTCGCCCGGGGTCACGGGGCCGCCGCCACCGTAGGTGTGCCCGATGTAACGCGAGGGATCACGCGGGACAGGAGGGCCCGACGGAACAAAGGTCCCCGGATCGCCAGGAATGTACGTACCGGTGGCGGCAATCGACGAGGCCTCGATCAGCGAGCCCGATCGCCAGTTGCTCTGTTTGGCCACGATGTCGGCCTTCACCTTGTCGTACAGCGGCTGCTGTTCGACGAACGGCAGCAGGTGGGCGAACCAACTGCCGAACAACGCCTCGTTGTTGTGGACCCGGTCCGTGGCCGTGGTGACCCGGTAGTTGGGCGGATTGATGCCGAAGTACGGAGGCAGGACTTTATGCTTTCCCTCGAAGTGCTGCACGGCAATCCCGAGCTGCTTGAGGTTGTTCTGGCACATACTGCGTCGGGCCGCTTCGCGCGAAGATTGCACCGCAGGCAGAAGCAGGGCGATCAGAATGCCTATGATCGTGATGACGACCAGCAGCTCGATCAGAGTAAAGCCCTTTGCGACAGCAAAGGAGCGATCGGAAAAGCCCGTGTGAGTCGAAGCCTTGGGTTTCTTCATGACAGCTCTCCCCTCAGAGAAATTCGAACGAACGGGCGCGCAAAGAAAGCGGGAAAGGCATGCACCCCTTGCGGCAGAAGGCCGCGTCTACATCAAAGGCACTTCGTAGGGACGGGCTGGGCGCGCTATTTCGAAAATTCCGAGAATTTTCCCGTCCAAGTTCCGTTCGAAAGGATGAATCTCCACCCTGGGAGCCATGCCTTCACGTTTTCCTTGGACCGGCAGGCTATTGAATGTTGCCTCGGGAAACCGTTAATCTACATCAGCTTGGATCGAGCTCCGACTAGCGTTCACGCTCCTGCCAGGCCATATCCCGTCCCGGAATTCCCGAAAGTTGCCGCGAACCTGGCAGGGAGCTTGGTTCCGCCGGTTGATCCCTTGCAGTGGATGATTGCGGGCCGATCCCTTTCGGCGCGTGTACCAGCGCCTTCAACGGTGGTTGTGAAACGATGGAAACCCTGGCCAGCGAGTCGTTCTTCGACACGCTCCTTGAATCGGGACTTGTCAGCAGCGAAGAGCTGCAGCAAGCCAGGGCTCGCGCGGGGGCTGACCCCGAAGCTGCCATCCGCTGGCTCGTTTCCGAAGGCCGGCTGACTCCCTGGCAGGCCAAGCAACTGGCCGCAGGTCACACGGATCTGGTCATCGACAAGTACCTGCTCCTGGAGAAGCTTGGCGAAGGAGGGATGGGGACTGTCTTTAAGGTGCTGGAGCGAGGCATCGAACGGGTCGTGGCCCTGAAGCTGCTCTCGGCCGATGTGATCGCCCGCAATCCGCAGGCGGTGGAGCGATTTCGTCGCGAAGTGCTGGCCTCAGCCTCCCTCAACCATCCGAACATCGTGGCCGCGCACTCGGCCGATCAGGTCGGTGACAAGCACTTTTTGATTATGGAGTACGTCGAAGGCCGGCCGCTGCGGGATTGGATCCGCCGGTATCGACCGCTCCCCAAAGATTGGGCCTGCGAGGTGGTTCGACAGACTTGCTTTGGACTGACGCACGCCCACGAACGGGGTCTGGTTCATCGCGACATCAAGCCCAGTAATCTGCTGGTGATTGCCGACGACTTCAGCCAGCGGCCGATGGTCAAGATTCTGGACTTCGGCCTGGTCCGGCTGGTAGGCGAGACCTGGGCCGAGCGGAATCTGACGGCCGCCGATCAGGTGTTGGGCACGCCCGACTATATTGCCCCCGAGCAGGCCTATGACCCGCGCGCGGCCGACATACGCTCCGATATCTTCAGCCTGGGCTGCACGCTGTTCCAGATGCTGACAGGGCAGGTTCCTTTTCATGGCAAGACACCTGTCGAGAAGTTGATGGCCCGAGCGGGCCGCAATGCCCCGCGAGTTCGCACGCTGGCCCCGGATGTCTCGGTAGAACTGGACGATATCGTCGCCAAGATGCTGGCCCACGATCCGTCGAAGCGGTACCAGACACCCAATGAAGTGGCGGGGGCTCTGGGTCCATTCGCCTATAAACGCCCCCTGAGCGGTCTGGCGTCGCAGCGCGGGGGAACGGGCAATCAGCCCGCGCCATCGACTCAAGTCGCGGGCAAGCCGGCTGCCAAGCCGGTCGCGCCGGCTGTCGCTCCCGCCGTGGGAAAAGCCGCGCCGGCTCCCCGATCTGAGCCCGCCGAAGCTCGGCCGGCCCCTCAATCGCTGACGGTTGGAAAGACCGCGCCCCCCACGATTCCGGCCAGTACTCGCGCGCGACCTGCGGCAGCCAGCCAGGAAATGGACCCGCCTTCCGATGATTCTGCGTCGGATGCGCGAACCCGGCCAAGGAAGTCGTCCGTATTGCGAATGTGCTTTAAGCTGCTGCTGGTGGTGATCGTGATCGGGGGGGCATTTGCCGCCGGGGTCATCTTCTCGGGCTGGAAGTAGCCGAATCACCCTGGCTTCCGCAGCCTGCTTGCCCTTGCCCGTTTTCCCAGCGAACCGTATTATGCGTCCTTTCCACGATGGGCATACTGCCCACCGGGGAAATCGCCCTTGATTGGAATGGCCTTTCGCACTGCGTGGGGCCGCTCTTTGGGTGAGTGGTGGCGGAGCCGGATGGACAGGCCCCGACAACGGACGGATCGACACGCTCAGGTCGAAGGCTCTTTCGACCCCGTGCCTGGTTTCCCGTTTTCGGCGGCAGTTGCGACTTGCTTCCGTAGACCAGTGCAGACCTCCCGATGCGGCTGACCCTGACGGGCCGTTTCGGTCGAATGCTTTCCTCGAACGTCGGATGCGGGAACCTGCCGTGACTCCTTGTTGGCTGGCTGATCTGTCCGTGCTCTATCCCGCATTCCTGCTGGCGCAAGCCGCTCAGCCCGAGGGCCCCAGCGCGGTGATGCAGATCCTGCCGATTGTGGCCATTTTTGCGCTGTTCTACTTCTTGATGATGCGTCCGGCTCAGCGCGAGCGCCAAGCCCGCGAAGAGTTGCTGACCGGTTTGAAGAAGAACGACCGCGTGGTCACGCAAGGCGGGCTGTTGGGCGTGGTGACCGCGATCCGCACCGAAGAAGGGATCGTGACCCTGCGTTCGCACGACGACACCAAGATCGACGTCGTCCGCAGTTCGATTGTCCGAATTCTGAAAGACGAGCCGGCCGAGAAGCCGGAAACGAATACATAACTACGCGGTTTCTCCGCGATTGCCGTTCGAACCGAGAACGCGGCCGCGTGGTTGCACGAGGGAGAGAAGACTCATGAAGCGTCGCATTGCGTACCCCCTGTTGGCATTCAGTCTGGCTCTGGCCGTTCTTTGGTCAGGCGGAAAAGACGCAGCCAGTGTTTCCGGACAAGAGCCGGCGACCAAGGCTGCCGAACAAGCGGCCGATCCGAAAGGCCCCCCCAAGGCCGGTGAGCTGAAGGCTCCCGCCGAAGAGGCCAAGAAGGCTGAAGAGCCGGCCAAGAAAGTCGAAGAGCCGGTTAAGAAACCAGAAGAGCCGGTTAAGGCCGAAACTTCTGCAGCCAAGCCCGAAGAGCCGGCCAAGACGCCGGAAAAACCGGCTGAAAAGGCCGACGCGCCGAAGCCTGCCGACGCGCCGAAGCCCGCTGACGCGCCGAAGCCCGCTGACGCGACCACGCCTGTCGAACCAGGCAAGGCTGCGAAGACTCTGACCGAGAAGAAGACCGAGGAAGACAAGAAGAAGGCTGAGCTGAAGAGCGCCAGCTCGCCCTCTTGGATTCTGAATATGCTCGTCGTGGCGGGCATCATCGTGCTGCCGATCGGCATTGGTTACTACGGTGGCCGGGCCCTGCGGATGGAAGATCTATCGTGGAAGATCTGGCTGGTTTCCTTCACGACGCTGGCTGCCGTCACCATCTGCGTGATGGGCACGATCAAGCTGGGCATCGACCTGAAGGGCGGAGCCATTCTCGTCTACGAGGTGGATCACTCGCAGCTCAAGTCGAGCGACAGCATTCGCATGGACGAACTGCTGATGGCCATCACCAAGCGGGTGAATCCGGGCGGACTGAAAGAAGTCGTCGTCCGGCCGCTAGGCTCGGATCAGATTGAAATCATTCTGCCGGAGGCCGATGAAGAAGAGGCCGCTCGCATTGAGAAGCTGATCTCGGAAACAGGCAGCTTGGAGTTCCGCATTCTGGCCAACAATCGCGATCATCAGAATGAGATGCGACTGGCTGATAAAGATGGACCCAAGTCGGTGACGGAAGAACTGGATGGAAAAACGCGCGAGGTCGCCCGCTGGGTGCCGATCGCGATGTTTGAGAAGAACAACGCCCTGAAGCGCGACGGCCCCCGCTTCCAGCCTCGCGGCGGGGGTTTGGGCCTGGGAACTTCGGACTTCGCCAACTTCACGCGGGTGACCCCCGCCGGCAAGTCGGAAATTCTGGTGGTCATCGACCAGCAGAACATCGAAGGCAAGCACCTGTCGCGTGTCGGCGAGACAAATGACGACCGGGGCGGCCCGGCGGTCAGCTTCTCGTTCAAGACCGACGGGTCTTATCTGTTCGGCCAGTTGACGGGCGACAATCTGCCCGAGACCGGCCGCGGCAATCCTTACAAGCGACAGTTGGGCATCATTCTGAGCGGCAACCTGTACACCGCTCCGGACATCAACTCGCGCATTACCGAAACCGGCATTATCGAAGGCGAGTTCACCCGCAACGAAGTTCGGGACTATGTCTCGATTCTGCAGGCAGGCAGCTTGCCCACGGATTTGCGCCGCGAGCCGATCTCGAAGTGGATCACCGGGGCGATCCTGGGTGAAGACACCGTGGCTGAAGGCAAGCGGGCGATTACCATTTCGCTGTTCGCCGTGCTGATTTTCATGCTGGCCTACTACCGCTTTGCGGGTGTCGTGGCCGATGTCGTGCTGATCATGAACCTGGTCTTCACGCTGGCCCTGATGATCCTCTTCAGCGCGGTCTTTACCTTGCCCGGTATCGCCGGCATGGTGCTGACCGTCGGTATGGCTGTGGACGCCAACGTGTTGATCTACGAACGGATGCGGGAAGAACTATCGCGCGGGGCAACCCTGCGGATGGCCATCCGCAACGGCTTCGATCGGGCCACGACCACGATTGTTGACGCCAACCTGACGACCCTGATCACGGCTCTGGTGCTGTACTGGATCGGTACCGACCAGGTGAAGGGTTTCGCCGTCACGTTGTTCATCGGTATCGCCTTGTCAATGTACACGGCGATCTTCGTGGCCCGGCTTGCTTTCGATATCGTCGACCGTAAGCGTTGGGTCACGCAGTTGAACATGGTCAAGCTGCTCAATGCTCCCAAGTTCGATTACCTGAGCAATGCCAAGACCTTCATGGGCATCTCGGTGGTGACAATTGCACTGGGCTTGGCCTGCGTCTTCTCGCTGGGCAAGAATCTGCTCGACATCGACTTCACGGGTGGCTCATCGCTGCAAGTGGTATTTGATAGCGACCTGACCGCGGCGGAACTGCCCAAGCAAGAAGCAGTTCGCAAAGAGGCCGACAAGGTACTGCCCGACGTGGTGGTCAAGAACCTTCAGTTGGGCAACGAGCGTCCTGGGATTCGCTACGCGATCGATACCTCGCTCGAAGACGAGAATGAGGCCCAGAACCTGCTGGCCAAGGCCTTTGAAGGCAAGTTGGACCACAACCAGGTCACCGTCACGCCAAAGCCGTCGCCCGAGGCCGCAGTAGCCGACAAGGCTGCTCCGCGGATCTTCGATCTGAAGTTCAAGAAAGTGATCAGCCATTCCGCCTTGCAGGACAAGTTGGTCGCCGAGTGCAAGAAGCTGAATGTGCCCGAGAGTCTGGCCATCACCGCTCCTGCCTATGAAGAGGGTTCGAGCAAGGCCTTCGACGAATGGAAGCTGACCTTAAATACCACGGAGTCCCAGGCTACGGCCGTGACCACGGGCTTCGCCAAGACGCTGGAAGAAACGCCGTACTTTCCCTCGCCGCGTAAGGTGGGCAGCCAGTTGGCCGCCGCGACCTGCTACCTGGCTTTGGTCGCCATCGGCATCAGCTTGTTCTGCATTATCATCTACCTGTGGTTCCGTTTTCATCGGCCCATGTTCGGCGTGGCTGCGGTTGCCGCCGTATTGCACGACGTGCTGATTACGTTGGGCGCTTTGGCTGCCAGCCACTATCTGTACAAGGGGCTGGGTTGGGCGCTCGTTGAGCCGTTCAAGATCAACCTGACCATCGTGGCGGCGTTCCTCACGATCATCGGCTACTCGCTCAATGACACGATCGTGATCTTCGATCGCATCCGCGAAATTCGTGGCAAGAGTACCGAGCTGACGCCCAAAATGGTCAACGACAGTATCAATCAGACGCTGAGCCGCACGATCCTCACGACGTTCACCACGTTGTTGGTGGTGATCATCTTGTACGTGGGAGGCGGTGAAGGATTGCGTGCCTTCTCGTTCGCCTTGCTGATAGGCCTGCTCGCAGGTACCTACAGCACGGTGTTCATTGCCAGCCCGGTGCTGATCTGGCTGTACGACTACGGCAAGGCCAACGCCGAACGCGAACGCGGTCAAGGCGGGCAACCGAGCCGGGCCAAGGCCACTGCTACCTAGTTCGACCAGCGTCACTGCGAAAATGCGAAGCGGGGCCGATCAACTCGGCCCCGCTTTTTTATGCGCGAATCGCGTACGAAAATAAAGGAACCACAGAGTTGCCGTGAAGGGGCTTCGCCACGCAGAATGAAAATAGGTTGTTCATTGGTTCATCTCCTTTTTGCCAGCCCCGCCAAACAACAGTGGTCCACCAGATCGGACCGACTGTGCCACTGGTGTTCGATGTTTCGCATCAGCAGCGCACTGTCGAACTCGATCGAGCCGCGCGGGAAGAGAGACTCGTCGTCGAAGAAGCTCGATTGCACACTTTCGACCGCCAGCGGTTCCATCTGCCACGAGAGACATCGCAGCTCCAGGCCCTGAAAACGTCGCCAGTCCAAGGTGGGCGAGTAACCAAGCGAACCGGCCTGAAAGAACTGCGAGGCTTCCTCAAGCGAAGAAAAGACCGACCCCCGCGGCAAGCCGCTGGCCCGCGTCCCCCGCACTTCCATGCGCGTCTCGCGGTCGAGGCTCTTCAGCCCGACATGGAAACGGTCGGCCGTTTCTTCCACGCTGAAGTCGGCCCGATAGTGCCGCCCCGGAAAGAGCCGACCGCCGGCCAGCGCATTCAGCCAGTGGCTGGTGTCCCGGCGTCGCACATAAACCCCCTGGCGTGGAACACCGGCGTCGTCCCATTCCACGGCCATCCGATGGGCCGCGTTCTCAGACGCGATCCCCATCCAGGCCGGCAGTCCCTGCGGACGGACATGCTTCAGGCGGATCAGGCAGATCCCGGCCATGGCCATGCCGTGTACCCGTTGGGGACGGAACGGGGCCGGCAGCAGCCGGGCCAGGACCTCGGGATCGACCCGATAGTTGACCAGGATCCGTCGATCGATCACGCCGCGGATGACAGGAAGCTTGAAAGGCAGCATGGCGGATTCTCGCAGGTTAAGGTGCCTGCGAGAGAAACCGCAGCCGGACGGCTTGATTAACGGATGGGCGCAATTTCGCCCTCCAGCCAGGCTTCCGCCGATTTCCACTGGCCGCCGAATAAGGCGACTTTTTTCGTCACCTTGTCGATCACACAGGGATACGTCTGCGTTTGCGGCCCCGACCTGACCAAGATCGTCCCCAACCACTGGTGCTCGCCGGGCTGGCTTACGGATAGCGTGTACTCGGTCGAACTGGGTTCGGTCGACTTCGGTTGGATTCTCGCCCGCGACATCAAGCGACGGGGCGACTCTTCCCACGCGCGCCGCGAACGGAGCACGTTGTCCTTCAAGTCTACGAGTACCTTCTCAGCCTCGGCCTGGGTCAGGAGCGAGGCCGTCGATGAACTCGGGGCGGAAACCGTTGCAGGCTGCGAAGGCGATCGTGCGGCTACCGGAGATTCCGCGCGGGTCCTTTGTAGACTCGCAAAGAGCGCCGCAAAGGCCACAAGGCAGCAGCCGGCAGGGACGATGAGCAATCGGTTCATGGGTTGGCTCCTGAAGCAGGGTAAGTGACGGTGAACGAGGGGAACGTGCTGCGCCCGCTGCGCAGCAGATACGATTCGGAGAGAAGTAAGCTTACGACGATGCTGAACCAGAGAGAGAGGATGTAGTTGGCTTCATCCGCCACGCCCAGCCAGAACAGGCCGATCTGGATCACGCGGAAGGCGGGCGCCGACAGCGCCAGGGCGAAGGAGCGGACCATGGCACGGATGTGGGTCGGTAGATCGCGGCGACGGATCGCCTGGTAACCGGTCCAGGTGGTCTGCCACCACAAGACGCCGGCCAACGCGAAGCCCGCCGTGCCCCAGCCTCCCCCTTTGGCGGTGAACGCCAGCACGAGGCCCGAAGGTGCAGCCATCCACAGCACGGTGTTGATGTAGATATAGCCGAGCGCGCGATGCCAGCGAGGATGCTTTTGCGTCCAGGCCTCGAACATCAGCGGGGTCCCGGCCGCCAGGCAGAGGCAAGCTCCGACGAGGTGAAAGTAGAAGGTCGCCAGCCACCAGGCCTGCTTCGCCCAGATGCCTTTCTCGAGCAGAAAATGGGGACGCGCGCCCCCCTCGAAGTAGATCGCCGTGTTCCAAAGGATCACCGCGGAAGCGAGCACCGTGGCCAGTGTCCACACCCAGGCGAATGGCAGCTTCGTGAAGTACAGCATCGGCGTCAGCCTCCTTGCAGACATCGTATCCGTGCCGGGCGCAAAACCGCGTCACAAGTCTGTAACAGGTCCCGAGCGACCTCGGAACCTTTTGCTGGCAGAAGAATCTTCGAGAACCTGCCGCGGCAGTGAACTTACCGAACCGCATGGGCGACGAAGGGAGTGAAGCATTCGCGTTTCATCACGACGTCGGGGCTGCTGGCGTCGTCAACGCAGGAGATTGAAGCATGGCACTCTGGATTCGTCGCAATCGTCGGCTGCGCGCGCCGGCCTTGATGCTGTCGGTAGCGATCCTCGTTGCTGGAATGATGCCGCTTCCCGGCAGTCTGGCGGCACCGGGCGACAGTTCGCAGGCCGAAGGCAGGCCCCAGGCGAAGACCCCGAACGGCTCGGAAGCGAAGTCGATCAAGGCCTTAGCCGAGAAGCAGAAGCAGATGGGCGAGCGCTTCCAGCGATTCGAGACCGTGCTGCTCCGACTGGCCGAGTTGACCGCCAAGAGCGATCCGAAGCGGGCCGCCCTGCTGAAGAAAGCCGTGGCCCAGAGCAAGCAGGATCTGATCGGCGTTCAGTTCGAGCGAGCCAGCGACCTGCTTGCCAAAGACCGTCTAGGCGACAGTGTGGCGCAGCAGGGCGAGTTGAAGCAGGATCTCGAAAAGCTGCTCGAGTTGCTGGTCGGCGACCAAGCCCGAGACAACAGGCAAGAGGTAATCAGCAACTACATCCGAATCCTCAAGATTCGCATCAGGGAACAGATAGAGCTCCAGGGTCAGACCGCGGATGCCAAGGACCCCAAGGGCCTTGCGGGGGAACAGGGAAAGGCCGCCGCAAAGACCGGGGAGCTCGCCAAGGCGATCAAAGCCGCGGAGGCAGCGCGCAAAGGTGCGGAGCCAGCAGCCGGTGGAACTCCTGGCAGCGAGGGAGCGAGCAAGGACGGAAGTCCCAAGAGCGGGTCGCCCAAGGATAGCAATGGCAAAGGTGGCAATGGCTCGCCGGCGCAGGATGACCACGACCACGACGGTGCCGACGACGAAACAACGCCCGCCCGCAAGCGGATTGCCGCGGCCGAAGAGAAGATGCGCCAGGCCCAGCAGGAGCTCGAAAAGGCTCGCCGCGAGAACGCTCTGGAGCAACAGGAAAGGGCCATCGACGAGTTGAAGGTCGCCGAGGCCGAGCTCGAAAGAATTCTGCGGCAGCTTCGCGAGGAAGAGATCGAACGGACCCTGGCCCTGCTCGAAGTCCGCTTTCGCAAGATGCTGGAGATGCAGATCGCGGTCTACGAACGGACGCTGCTGTTGGATCGCGTGCCGGCCGAGCAGCGCGGCCGCAACCATGAAACCGAAGCGGGGCGATTGAGCCGCCGGGAATCGCAGATCGTGATCGACTGCAACAAGGCGCTGGCCGTCCTCAAAGAGGAAGGAACCGGGGTGGCCATGCCGATGGTGCTCGCCCAGGTGCGGGATGACATGGAGATGGTCGTAGTCCGCCTGGCTCAGGACAAGGTCGACCCCGTCACGCAAAGCGTCGAGGAAGACATCATCGAATCGCTGGAGAAGTCGATCGACGCCCTGCAGACGGCCCAAAAGGAGAAGGTCGAAGAGAAGGAGCCTGACGGACCCGACGGGCCGCGCGAACCGAAGAAGGAACCGCTGCTCGATCTGGTGGCCGAACTCAAGATGATCCGTTGGATGCAGATGCAGGTGAACGATCGGACCAAGCGATTCTCAAAGCTGGTCGATGACGAGCAGGCCGACAAGCCCGCGCTGCTCGAGGCGCTCGACAAGCTCTCGGAGCGGGAGCAGAAGATTCAAAGGTCGACCCGGGAGATTTCGCTAGGGAAGAATCAATGAACACCCGCGACCCTCTTCGTCACATATGCACATCAACGACCACCGCAAGGCTATCCTGATGCGAAGCTACCATTGTCGATAGGAAGTGCTTCCACTTCGGACCGTTCGTAGGATTCTCGAAGGCGAGATCCTTAAATTGGGGATCGAAGCAGGATGTCCAGATTCCGTTTGGAGTCAGGAAGGCGTTTGTCTCGATCCAGAACGCCTCTTCGATCTGACAAACCGGTCGTACGTTGGATCCTTGCTCCACCTTCTCGTAGTCGAAGCCATAGCGAGCCTGGAACTCCTCAACGGATAGACCGTATTCCAACGGCCTACCATAGACGGACCCATCGAACCGCCCCCCGATCACCCAACCGTCGCAGCGTGAATCGGGCCGGTCGGCATCGTCGAGATCCGAATGCGGACGAACGAGAGCGTTGACAGCCTTCTCGATGTCTTCGTTGGAAACGGAGCTGGGCAACAGTACGACGAGCAGTTCATGCGACATGCCGAGTTCCCTCGAGAAATAGCGACCCACCTACCGCGTCGCAAAACCGGAATCACTCGCAAGATTGGACAGGAATTGGGTTTGCCCAGTCCAGTCACCCAGGTAAGTCAAATGCCCCGCTGTCTCCATCTAGCGAGGACATCAGACTAGAGAGGAGGGTTGGTAGCTAGGAGCCCCCCCCCGACATTTCCCACCCGCCACCTTTCCCCCTGGCGGGCACCTCCCTATAATCTCCGTTTCGCTCGGCATGCACGAATCCAGGCATGTTCGGGCGTTTCTTTTTTGCATGGCAGATTTCGAGCTTTTGAGAACCAGGCGGCTGCAAGTCGATCACAAATAGTGCTCGATCCCTGCGTCCAATCGGCCCCTGGCAAGGAATGGGCATGGCTAGCGGCGGCAAGAAGAAGTCGGCATCCAAGGCGTCCAGTTCACGCGGCAAGTCCTCTCGGACCTCCGCTGCCAAAAAGCCTGCGCCGGCCCCTCGCAAAACCGGCAAGACCAAAATCGCCGCACCGGCCAAGACCAAGACGAAGAAATCGGCCGGAGTGCAGGCCTCCTCCAACGGCGCCCTGCCGGCCAAGCCGCGCACCGCCAAGTCGCCGGCCGTCGTGGCCCCCGCAGGCCCGCTGACCGGCGAAACCGTCCTGGTCTTCGACTTCGGTTCGCAGTACGCCCAACTCATCGCACGCCGGGTCCGCGAACAGCATGTCTACTGCCAGATCGTGCGGCACGACCTGACCGCTGACCGCGTCCGCGAGATCAACCCCAAGGGAATGATCTTCTCGGGCGGACCCTCCAGCGTCTACGAAAAAGGAGCCCCGCGCTGCGACCCTAAGCTCTTCGAACTGGGCATCCCCACGCTGGGCATCTGCTACGGCATGCAACTGGCCTGCGACGCCTTGGGGGGGAAAGTCGACAGCGCCCCCAGCCGCGAGTACGGCCCCGCCCGCTGCCAGATCACCGCTCACGGCGGGCTGTTCACCGACCTACCGGCCGACATCGATGTCTGGATGAGCCACGGCGATCAGGTGCGGCACGTCTCCGACGACTTCCTGCCGCTGGCTCGCACGGGCACCTGCCCGTTTGCGGCCGTGCGGCATCGCACGCTGCCCATCTATGGCTTGCAGTTCCATCCCGAGGTCACGCATACCCCGATGGGAAGCAAGATCCTGGGGAACTTCCTCTCCAAGATCTGCGGCACCAGCGGCACCTGGCACCTGGGGGACTTTGCCGAAGAGACCATCCGCGAGATCCGCAAACGGGTCGGCAACGACCGCGTCATCTGCGGCCTCTCAGGCGGAGTCGACTCTTCCGTCGTCGCCGCGCTGCTCTATCGGGCCATCGGCCCGCAGCTCTCGTGCATCCTGGTCGACAACGGGTTGCTGCGCAAAGACGAAGAAGCCGCGGTCATCGAGACCTTCGAGAACCAGTTCCACACCGACTTGCGGGTGGTCAAAGCCGAACGCGAGTTCCTGGCCGATCTGGTCGGCATCACCGAGCCGCAAGAAAAGCGCCGCCGGATCGGGCATCGCTTCATCGAGTGCTTCAAGCAGGCGGCCAAGAAGATCTCCGGGGCCAAGTTCCTGGCCCAGGGAACCCTCTATCCCGACGTCATCGAAAGCGGCGCCGATCCCGATGGCCCCGCGGCCACGATCAAGCTGCACCACAACGTGGGCGGTCTGCCGGCCGAGTTGGGCTTTGAGTTGATCGAGCCTTTGCGAGATCTCTTCAAAGACGAAGTCCGCCAGTTGGGCATCGCTTTGGGCCTGCCGGAAGAAATCGTCTGGCGGCATCCGTTCCCGGGTCCTGGCCTGGCGGTGCGCTGCCTGGGCGAGGTAACTCGCGAGAAGCTGGTCGTGCTGCGCGAGGCCGACTCCATTGTGGTCAGCGAGATCCGCGATGCCGGGCTGTACCGCAAGACCTCACAGTCGTTCGCGGTGCTGCTGCCCGTGCAGTCGGTCGGCGTCATGGGCGACGCTCGCACTTATGAGGACACCGTTGCCGTGCGGTCGATCAACTCCGACGACTTCATGACGGCCGACTGGAGCCGCCTGCCGACCGACCTGCTGGCCCGCATCTCGACGCGGATCATCAACGAAGTGAAGGGCGTGAACCGCGTGGTCTACGACATCAGCTCGAAGCCGCCGGCCACGATTGAGTGGGAATAGGCGGCGAGTCGGAATAGGCGAATCGCCCGCTATTTCTTGGCGTCAGGCTTCGGTTCGGCGGGCTTGGATTCGACCGGCTTGACCCCTTCGTTGCGGCGGAACATCTGCACGCGTTTGCCGTCGACTTCGGCCACGTACAGGATCCCCTTCGAGTTGATCGCCATGAAATGGGGCAGCTCCAGCACTTTGGGGCCTCCCCAGGTGTGTATGATCTTCCCTTCCATATCCAGGTGGAAGATCTTGTGGATGTCCCCTTCCGAGGCCATCAACTCGTTGCCCACCACCAGTAGTCCAAAGGGATTGCCGAACCCGCCCCATTCGGCAATGAACTTGCCGTCGGCCGAGAAGACCTGCACGCGCCGGTTGCCCCGGTCGGCCACATAGATGCGGTCTTCAGCGTCGATCGCCAGCCCATGCGCGGTCGAAAACTCGCCCGTCTTGCGGCCGCGGTTTCCCCATTGCAGTTGGTACTTGCCGTCGGCGCCCAGCTTCACGATCCGGCCGTTGCCGCTGTCGGCGACAAAGATTTCTCCCTTGGAGCTGAAAACCAGGTCGTCTGGCGCGCGGAAGTGCGTTTCGTCGTTCCCCCCTTTGTCGACTTCGCCCACGGTTGCCAGCAGCTCGCCGGTCCGCGAAAACTTGCGCAGCACGTGATTGCCGTTGTCGGTGGTCCAGATGTTCCCTTCGGCGTCGATGCGCAACCCGTGCGCCACTTTGAAGAGCTGATCGCCCCAGCCAGCGAGGTACTCGCCCTTGGCGTCGAACACTACCAGCGGCGGATTGCCGCGATGCAACACGTAGAGACGGTCTTCGCGATCGACGGCCACGGCCGACATCGCCCCCAGCTTCACCTGCGCCGGGATCTTCAGAAAGCCGGTCGAAGTATACAGTTCCTGGCCTCGCGCAAGGCCCGAGAGAAACGCCAGGGTCAACGCGATGGAAAGCGCAAGGGGTTTGAGCATGAGTTTCTGTCAGTGCGAAGGAACAGAAGGGCCAACAAAGGGCTCGTTGGGCTAGCCATCTATCATGGCGGTTCGGCGGCCGCCGCGAAAGACTCCAGCGGCTGCCAATCCACACCGCGGTGACGCCAGACGGAATCCGCTTCGCCAGGGTGCAGAATCTCGACCAGGATCTGCAGCGATTCCACCAACCGCGGCCCGGGGCGATTGAAGAACTGATTGCCGTCGACCAGGTAAATGCGTCCTTCGCGGACCGCTCGCAGGCTGTGCCACTGCGGCCGCAACTGCAACGCGGGAAGCTCCGCTCGGATCCGCGGCAGGTCGAAGCCGCAGGGCATCAGCAGGATCACTTCCGGGTCCGCGGCAATCAGCTCCGGCCAGGTAAGCCAATCGGAATGCGCCCCGACCTTGCCCAGCGGATCGATCCCGCCTGCCAGTCGGACGAGCTCGGGAACCCAATTGCCGGCCGACATCAGCGGATCGAGCCACTCCAGGCAAGCCACGCGCGGGCGACGCTGCCCGGCCACGCGACCGGCGATTGACTCCACACGCGCAGCGAGCTGCTGGGCCAGTTCGATTCCCCGCGCGGCAACGCCCAGGAACTCGGCGACCCGGCGTACATCGCCCCACACGTCGGCCAAGATCCGCGGGGCCAGGCTCAGCAGTCTCGGCCGCGACTGGGCCAGTTGCGAAACCGCCTCTTCCACGTCGGCCAGGCTCACGGCGCAGACATCGCACTGGGCCTGCGTCAGGATCACTTCCGGTGCCAGCCGGCGGACCTGCTCCTGATCGACGCGGTACAGCGACATCGCTCCTTCCAGGGCCTGCTTCACTTCGCGATCGATCTCGGCGCTCGAGCCATCCACAGGAATCGCCGCCGCGGTGCAGGCAGGCAGACCGCGGATCTCGGCCGGAAAGTCGCACTCGTGCGAACGACCCACCAGCCAATCGGTCAGCCCCAAAGCGCAGACGATCTCGGTGTTGCTGGGCAGAAGCGAGAGAACGCGGAGAGGGGGCGCAGCGCTGTTCACGGTCACGTCATGTGGGCATTGGGACGAGGTGACCGTTGCCACGGCAGGTCGACTGATTCGCGGGTCGCAATCCAACCTGGCGGAATATCTGCCAACTCCAGCACCGAACGATCGCGACGAACAATCGATTCGAAGCTGACAACGGCCGCGTTCGCCATGTCGACTTGGTCAGAGCCGTCGAGAAACTGCCAGCCATGATCATCTGCGTCGTGAGAAACGTGCAGGATGGGTCGACCGTCTGTGATGATGGAGTGCAACGTGATCACGGCGCAGTTGCGCGGTTGATCGAACGGCCAGGGAGCCTCTGCCATGCGCATTCCCGTTAGTGCCGCAGCAGGTTCTCAAAGCTCCGCACAAAAGCTGGCGTGTCATTCAGCACGCTCACACTGGCGGTCACCAACAGCAGCAAGGCCAGCGTCAGGAACAGAACGCCGCGCGGGCTGGGCCGAACCTCGATCGAGTCGACGCTTTCCAGCATCGCCCGTTCCAGGCGATGCCAGCCGGACAGACTCTGATGGTCCCCCACGCTCGACAAGCGGATGTTGGCCATCGGCGAGAAGCTCTCGACATGCAGCTCAATGCCCAGCGAAGGCATGGCCAGCGTGTTTCCGGCCCAGCGTGGATCCGGCTCCAGGCGTTCGATCACTTTCGCAAAGGTGGTGCGGAACTCGTCGAAGCTCAGGTTGTAGATCACCAACCCAGGGCGTTGCAGCAGCACCACCAACGTCACCAGTAGAAAGTAGAGCGTGCTGAGCATCAGCCACACGAACGGCCCGAAGTTCCTGAAGGCGGTCTCCGGTGCCAGCAACTCGATCGGCCCGACCAGCATCAAGCCGGCCACCGCCATGCCCAAGGCCGTGGTATCACGGGCGGCCGTGATCACATAAGGTCGCCGCAGCAAGTTCAACGTGCCAAGCACCAGGGCATAGATTGCCAGCGGCACCAGGGCTACGCACAAACGTAAAGGGTCATGCATGTGCGTGCGATTCGAGAGAAAGGCAGACGTGCCAGAGAGGAAACAGACTGAATTTTAGTGGCGCCTGGCGCGAGGGTCAACGGCGCAGGGCGATCAGCGTCGTTCAAGCAGCCGGTCGCACACCTGTTGGTCGGCCCGTGTGGGCGTCTCGGTTAGGGGGGGATCGTAGCCGTAAGTGGACAGCGAGACCCACCGCTTCGGCCAGACGATTCCGTCCCGAAGCGCAAGGCGAGTCGAACTTGTCCAGGGATAGGAGCATACCCGCCTAGGATGGGGTGGTGTGGCGGCGCGTACGAGGGGCGATGCCCCAGGGTGTCAGAACGCCGCTCCTTCGGGACTTCGGACAGAACAGTTGACTGGCGGATGTAACTTTGCGGGTTGGGCGCGGAGGCCACACGGGGCGCTGGCGCCCCGGGGGGCGCGCAAGATTGCGAGTTGAGGGGCGCGCCCGCGAGGCCTGGCCGTGTAACTTTGCGGGTTGGTTGAGCCGAACGAACGGCAGCCCCCTCCCCAGCCCTCCCCACGGAGTGGTAGGGAGCAGGATACGGAAGGGTTGTAACTTTGCGGGTTGGGGCGCGGATGCCACACGGGGCGCCGGCGCCCCGGGGGGCGCGCAAGATTGCGAGTTGAGGTGCGCGCCCGCGAGGCCTGACCTTGTAACTTTTCGGGTTGGTTGAGCGGAACGAACTGCAACTCGCTCCCCAGCCCTCCCCACCGCGTGGGAGGGAGCAGGATACGGAAGGGTTGTAACTTTGCGGGTTGGGGCGCGGAGGCCACACGGGGCGCCGGCGCCCCGGGGGGCGCGCAAGATTGCGAGTTGAGGGGCGCGCCCGCGAGGACTGGCCGTGTAACTTTGCGGGTTGGTTGAGCGGCTCGAACGGCAGCCCCCTCCCCAGCCCTCCCCACGGAGTGGGAGGGAGCAGGATAAGGAAGGGTTGTAACTTTGCGGGTTGGGGCGCGGAGGCCACACGGGGCGCCGGCGCCCCGGGGGGCGCGCAAGTTTTCGGGTTGAGTTCGGCAGCTTGGCATTTGACGCTTCGGATTCTCAAGTCCAGGTCCTCGTTGCCGAGGTTGTTCTCCGCAGAGGAAAATCTTCTTCAAAGCCCGCGCGCGGAACGGACGCATCCCGCCCCGGATCCCCACCCTTCGGGAGCGATCGATCTCTGCACTGGCCTAATATCCATTACGCAGTATAGCATGTCATCAGTTTGTTTTGAATCTGGTGTATCGAATTTATTTTGATTTCCAATGGGCCTCTTTTCTTTGGGAATTCCAATCAGTCTGCCATCTGGCTTCGCCGCGTGCATTCGGACGAACTTAGGCCGGAGCTTCGGGACGGAATCTTCTGACCGAAGCGGTGGGCCTCGCGGCCCTCTGCCCGCCCTATGGTTCCTGCGGCTCCGACTCCACCCAGGATCGAGACGCCCAAACGGTTGCCCCCGAAGCAGTGGCTCTTGCTTGCCTCCCCCTATCCCGGTTGCTAAGGTGCCCCTGTTCCATCGCCGGATAAGGACGGAAGAGGATCGCCATGCTTTTGTTTGCCGAGATCGAAACTGCCGTGACCTCGGCGTCGTCCGGCGAAAGCATCTTCACGATCTGGTTCGTCTTTCTCTTGGGGGCAGGTGCCTTGACAGGAGCCTTCCTGCGGATGGGCGGAGCCTGGGGGGCCTCGCAGGTCCGCACGCTCGGCCTGGTGCTGGTCGCCAGTTTCGCCGCTTTGCTGGCCGTCCATGATCGCAGCACGGTGGCCGCGGCCTTTGGGGTGCTGGGGGCCATTGCAGGCTACCTGCTGGGGGCCCAGGATCGTGATCGGACTCCGCCTACGAACAACGCTTCCTGATGGAGTTCGCGTCGCGCGCCCTTGCAGCCACAATGGTTGAATTCACTTCCGCTCTTGCAGGACACTTTCGTAATGTTAGGTCACTCCGGCAAGAAGCATTAAGAATTGGCGTGTCGACCGAGACCGCGAATTGGCTATGTCGCCTTACCTTTCGGTCTGAATCGTTGTTCCTCAAGCAAGTTGAGTTGACGCGAGAAAGGCACCCCCTGTCGTTTCCACGAGTGCCAGCACCTCGTTCCATAAGAAGATCTGTTTTGACACCAGGATGTCATGGATTTTCAGATCGCACTCGGTATGATATCCTCCGCCCGGGGTTCAACACTCCAGGACCTGCCAACGACAATCCCTCCTGACGCCCTGCGTCAAACCTGCCTACCAAAAACCCGCCTGTTCGTCCCGCCTGCTACCTAAGAACCCGCCAGTTGCCTGCCTTAGAAGTGCCTGCCTAAGACGCCTGCCTAAGAACCCGCCTGCCAACCTAGCCAGCCTGCGTTTTTTTATTCACCCCGCCGTATTGCAACGACAAACCCCGCCGTTCAACGTACCCCCTTAAGAACAACTTTTTACAACTTAATACCTACCATGCCTTCTTCCTGCCCGGCATGGCCGCCACTCTCCGTCGGCCGTCCCTCGGTTTCGCTCCGCGCGCTCTGCTGGTCAGCACTCCTGCTGCCGGCACTGGGCTGTGGCAGCGAGCATCCGTATTCCATCTCGCCCGTCAGCGGCAAGCTGGTCACCAGCAAGCCCATCGCGGCCGATCGCATCATCGTGACCTTCATCCCCCAGGCGCCCGAGGTGAAGGGCGTGGTCTCCGTGGGAGCCGCTCAAGGCGAGGTCAATCCGCAGACCGGCGATTTCAAATCGCTCACGACCCTCAAGGGAGGCGATGGCGCTTCCGTGGGACGACACAAGGTGACGGTGGTTGCCGTGAAGAACTCGCCCGAGGGAGTTCCCATGCCGATTCCCGCCATTCCGGCCAAGTATCAAAACGCCAAGACGACACCTCTGGAGTTCGAGGTCAAGTCCGGCTCGAACTTCTTCGAGCTGCCGATCGAGTCGAAGTAGTTTCGCACCTTCCTACCAGAGAGTCCCTCTATGCGTTCCAACCCGATCCTTCGCACGGGCAGTGCCAAGATTGCGGCCAGAGGTTTCACGCTGATCGAACTGCTGGTCGTGATTTCGATCATCGGCATTCTTGTGGCTTTGCTGCTTCCGGCCGTGCAATCGGCCCGCGAAGCGGCCCGCCGTACGCAATGCCTGAACAACATCCGCCAGTTGGGCCTGGCGCTGCAGAACTATCACGCCAGCCTGCGCACCTTCCCGCCCAGCATCAATGTCCCGCCGGGCGAGAATCCCACCAGCACCACCACCTTTCGTGCGAACTGGGTGGTCTCGCTGCTCCCTTACTTCGAGCAGCAGCCGCTGTTCAACCAGTTCAATCACACGCTTCCCCTGGGAGACCCCGAGAATCGGACGGCACGGGGGACGCAGCTCTCTTCGATGATCTGCCCTTCGGATCTGGCTTCAAGCATCAACACGCCGTTCAACCGCGATGGCGAGTCCGACAATTGGGCACGGGGCAACTACGGGGCCAACGGAGCACTGGCTCACTTGTCGCAATCCAATGGTCCCAGTTCGGATGGCTGGAGCACCGGCTGGAAGCGGGGCGTCATGGGGGCGAACGCTTCGGTGGCCATCGATCACATTCGCGACGGCAGCTCGAACACGATCCTGGTCGCTGAGCTTCGCATCGGCCTGCACGCAGTCGATCGCCGTGGCACCTGGGCCATGGGGGCGCCGGGCGCCAGCAGTGTCTGGGCGCACGCGAACGACGACGGCATTGGCCCCAACAACTGCAGTGGCGCCACCGACAACATCCTGGGCTGCAGCGAAGTCATTGCCGCGGTGTCGATTGAGAAGCTGCAGCAGGAATGCATGACATGCTGCACGACCTGCCAGGGGACGCAAGGCACCCCCCGCAGTCGTCATCCCGGCGGCCTGCACGTGGCCATGGCCGATGGCAGCGCTCATTTCATCAGCAACTATATCGAGAAGTCTTCGGCATGGACGTTGAGCCTCGAGGACTACCGCACCTGGGAACGCCTGAACGCATCGAACGACAATCAGCCGATTGACTCGTCGAAGTTCTAGTGTCGTGTCGTGGTTTCGTGAGCGGCAAGGCGCTAGCGGCCGGTGCATTTGCGTTGTCACAGGGGCTACCGGCGGCTAGCGCCTTGCCGCTCACCTGCAACGTCGAATCGCAATAGGTCACCCCACTTCTGAGACGATGCCTGCCCCTTGGAGATGGCTTCCCCAAGCTTGAGGCCGGCATGCCCCGCTGGAACGCGCAAGGCCGTGCCCGCCGTGCTTGCCTTGTCGACGAGGGGCGCGGCGCGGAGGTCACGGAATGGACCGGTGCCGCGGGCCGGGCATCGCGGCTCTCCCCTGTTACGCTAGCGGTACGTCGTAGTACTCAAGCGCCCACTCTTGCATGTAGCGGACCTGCACGGGGCGCACGCGATAGACGATCAGCATCGGGTTGTCGAGGCTGCCGAGGAACTGCCGCATCAGTGGGTTGGCCGCCCAGATCTCTTCGAGGAGCGGGCGGTCGGTCAGGATCTCGGCCAGGCCGGTGATGCGGACCTGGTTGTGCCCTGCGTCCATGTAGCAGAGCTCGACCTTGGGGTTGGCCGCGATCTCGCCCGTCTTGTGATAGGTGCGGAGATTGGCCACGTAGATGGTGAAACCGTCGGTGCGGACCGGCGAGACCGGACGGACACGGGGCTGATCGCCCGCGACGGTGGCCAAGTCGGGGAAACGATCGGCGGCAATCACCCCCTGGGCCAAGGTGACGAGCTCGGCCGGGTCGATCGGTTGGGGAACGGGCTTGGTCATAGTCTGCGAACGAGGGGGCGGGTTCAGGAATCGGTGGAGAAGTTCGTCGCTGATTCACGGTTCAAGGCGTGACGACCCCCACGAGCTCGTCTCGTGGGTGAAGGAGGTTGAAAGGCTAGTCGAAATCGACCCCCCACCTTCCCTGCAGCTTTCGAGAAGTTCGTCGACGCGATGCGTCGACGAACCACTCGAAAACACAAAAGGAAGGGTTAGGGATTGATGACTCAATCTAGCCTTTCAACCTTCTTCACCCACGAGGCGAGCTCGTGGGGGGCGTGACTTCCAGCCGCGAAAGAGCTAGAGCGTTTCTAACGTGCAAAATCCTGGAAAGCGAGTCGGCGCTGAAGCTACTTCGAGTTGACCCTCAGCGCGCACTTTTGGGGTCGGCGCGACGGGTGCTCGCGAGCCTCCTGCACACCGAAGCCCAGCGAGCTACTTCGCCCGGGCGGCCACCTCGGCCTTGGCCTTGGCCAGCACGCTCTCCATGGTGACGGGCTTGCCCCCTTGCCGCTTGCTCTCGTCGGCGGCTTCCATGAAGGTGAACAGCTCGATCGTCTCGGCCGCACTGACCGGCGGCTTGCCGCTCTTGAAGAACTTGCAGACCTCGACCACCAGCGGCTCGTAGCCGCCGTAGCCGCCGAGCGGGACGATGGCCTTGCTGCCGTAGACCACGCCGCCGTAGTCGGCCTTGCCATTGCGAATGCCGCGGAAGGTCCCCACCCGCCCGTCCTTCCAGACGCCGGTCACCAGGTCGGTCCCCTGGGTCGGCGTGCGGGTGACGCTCTCGCAGCCGGTCCCCATCACCGTGTAGAGCATCTCGACGCCGTGCACTCCGTACCAGAAGAGGTCGGGGTGATGCGGCTCGAGCGAACAGGGGGCGTGGACCGCGCAGCCGGTGATGTCGCCGAGCTTGGGATCGGTTTTCGCCGCCTGCATGCCCGCGCCGAAGCGAAGGGACGAACTGGAGAAGCAGGGGGTCTTGTGCTTCTCGGCCAGGGCGAAGATCTCCAGGGCATCGGCCAGCGAGCCGGCCACCGGCTTGTCGATGAACAGCGGCTTGCCCGCGGCCAGCACCGGCCGGGCTTGCTCCAGATGAGGCCGGCCGTCGACGCTCTCGAGAAAGACCACGTCGACCTTTTTAAGCAGGGCGTCGATCGAGTCGACGATCTCGACGCCGTGGTTCTCGCGGAGCTTCTTGGTGAAGCCTTCCACCCGGTCGGCACTGGAAGGGATGTCGGGGCTGCCGCCGGGGAACGCGGCCACGATCCGCACGTCGGCGAGCGGACCTTCGTTCTTGGGATTGTTGAGGATCTTGGTGAAGGCCTCGACGTGCGAGGTATCGAGCCCGATGATGCCGGCCTTGAGGGGGCCGTCTTGCGCGAGGCTGAGCGTGGGCGCTGCGACGGACAAAACGATGGACGCGAGCAAGGGGAAGCAAAGTCGCAGCATGGCGGGTTCCTTCGCGAGTGGTGCGGGAATCGGGCAGACCCGTATGATACCCGCCCGAATCGCAAAGTGAATCCACTTTCGCAAATTATGGCGATCGTTCGACTTAGAGAGCTAACCCTGAGCTTTTTGGGCGGCTTCCAGGCGGATATCCACACTCGCCCGATGCGCGGCGAGGCCTTCCTTGTCGGCCAGCACCTGCACGTCTTTGGCGATGCCTAGCAGGTCTTGCGGCGACAGTTCGATGACGCTGTGGCTGCGCAGGAAGCTGTTGCTCGACAGGCCGCTGGCAAACCGCGCGGTACCGCTGGTCGGCAGCACGTGCGAGGGACCGGCCGCGTAGTCGCCGACCGGCACGGGGCTCCAGTGACCCAGGAAGGCCGCGCCGGCGTGCGGGATCTTGGCCAGCAGGGCCTCAGCATTGTGGGCGGCGATGTGCAGATGCTCCGGCGCGAAGCGGTCGGCAATGGCACAGGCTTCGTCCAGGTCGCGGGCCAGGATCAGCGCGCCGAACTCCTCCAGGCTCTCGCGGGCCAAGTCGCCGCGCGGCGCGGCGGCCAGTTGCCGCGCGAGTTCCTCGGCGACTTCGTTCCACAGCCGCTCGCTGGTGGTCACCAACAGGCTGGCCCCCGGGGCATGCTCGGCTTGAGCGATCAGGTCGGCCGCCGTGAAATCGACCCGGGCGGAGTCGTCGGCCACCACGATCACCTCGCTCGGTCCGGCGATCGAGTCGATGTCGACCTGCCCATAGACCCGTTGCTTGGCCAGGGCTACGAACAGATTGCCCGGCCCCACGATCTTGTCGACAGGGCGGATGTCGCCGGCGCCATAGGCCAAGGCCGCGACCCCTTGAGCGCCCCCCAGGCGATAAACTTCGCGGATGCCCAGTTCGTGGCAGGTCGCCAGCAGATCCGGGTTGTACGAGCCGAATTTGGTGGGCGGGGCGACTACGACCAGCTCCTTCACGCCAGCAGCCTGGGCAGGCACGGCCGTCATCAACACGGTCGAAGGGTAGGCAGCGGCACCGCCGGGGACGCAGATCCCGACACGAGCCAGCGGCACGTAGCGCTGCCCGAGCGAGCCCCCGCCCGGCAAGGGGACGCGGACATCGCGCGACAGAATCGCCCGTTGAAAGCGATCGATATTAGCCCGCACGCTGCGCAGCGTGGCGAGAAACTCGGGGCTGGCGGCCGCGTGGGCCGCAGCCATCTCGGCCTCGGGCACGCGCAGGGTCTCGGGGGTCAGCTCCGCGCGATCGAGCTTGCGCGAGTAGTCGACCAGCGCGGCAACCCCTTGCTCGCGGACATCGCGGCAGATGCGCTCCACGACCTGGCCGGGAGTGAGAGGCTCGCCAAATACGGCCAGCGTGCGTTGCCGGCCGGCCTCGCTGACCACATCGCCGGTGGGACTGAGACGCTTACGGAACAGGGCCAGGGCCGCGTCGGCGTCGGCCTGGTCGCAACGGATACGGGCAATGCGGAGTGCGTTCATCCCGCTATTGTTGGCAGTGACGGGATAGAGGGGAAGGGGGAGGAAGTGGTGAGTGGTGAGTGTGGGACCGCGGGCCCGAGTCGGCCCTTCAGGCCCGAAGGGCCGAGATCCGATAGCCCAGGCCGCAGGCCTGGGACGAGATGTCAGGGAGAAGGCAGCCCTGAAGGGGCGAGATTCTGGAATGCCTGGAATGCCGTTGTCTCGCCCCTTCAGGGCTGGTTTGACTTGCCAACGCTTTCCCAGGCCTGCGGCCTGGGCTATCGAATCTCGGCCCTTCGGGCCTGCCGGTGCGTTCAAGCTCGCGCGTCCACACTAACCACTAACCACTAACCACTCACCACTTCCTCCCCCTCAAGCCGTTTCTTCCTGCTTCAGCCCCAGCTCGTTCATCATCGACTCGCGGATCTTGAACTTCTGGATCTTGCCGGTCACGGTTTGCGGATAGGCGTCGACGAACCTCACATAGCGCGGGACTTTGTAGTGAGCCAAGGCTGCGCGGCAGAAGGCTTTGATTTCGTCTTCCGTGGCGGTCTTGTCCTGCTTCAGGCGGATCCAGGCGCAGAGCTCCTCGCCGTATTTGTGGTCGGGCACGCCGACGACCGCGGCGCTTTCGATCGAGGGGTGGGTGAAGAGGAACTCCTCGATCTCGCGCGGGTAGATGTTCTCGCCGCCGCGGATCACCATGTCCTTGATCCGCCCCGTGATGCGGTAATAGCCATCCGGGCGACGCAGGGCCAGGTCGCCGGAGTGGAGCCAGCCCTCGGCATCGATCGCCCGGGCGGTGGCCTCGGGATCGCGGTAGTAGCCGAGCATGACCACGTGCCCGCGCGAGCAGAGTTCGCCCTGCTGGTTGTCCGGCAGTGTCTCGCCGGTGACCGGGTCGATGATCTTGACCTCGACGCCGGGCAAAGGCTGGCCGACGGTCTCGACGCGCAGCTCGAGCGGGGCATCGGAACGAGTCTGCGTGACGACGGGGCTGGCCTCGGTCTGGCCGTAGGCGATGGTGATATCGCGGATGCCCATCTGGTTGATGACTTTTCGCATGACCTCGATCGGGCAGGGCGCGCCCGACATGATGCCCGTCCGCAGACTGGTGAGATCGCGGCCGGCGAAGGTTTTGTCCTCGAGCATGGCGATGTACATGGTCGGCACGCCATAGATGGCGGTGGCCCGCTCCTTCTCAATAGCATCGAGCGAGGCGGGGGCCTGGAAGTGCTCGGCCGGAACGATCATGGCTGCGCCATAGACCACGCAGGCCAGCGTCCCCAGCACGCAGCCGAAGCAATGATAGAACGGAACAGGGATGCAGAGCCGGTCCTGCTCGCTGAATTTCTGGCAGTTGCCCACGTAGTAGGCGTTCGAAAGCAGGTTGCGGTGGGCGAGCGTGGCCGCCTTGGGGAAGCCGGTGGTGCCCGAGGTGTACTGGATGTTGATGGCATCGGTCGGCTGAAGCTGGCCTTCGCGGTCGGTCAGGTCGGCTTTGTCGATGGTCCGGCCGCGATCCAGGAACTCGCTCCAGGCGATGGCCCCGGGGGGAGTCGTACCCTTGAGTGACACGACCCAGCGGAGCTTGGGGAACTCCTCGGACGAGAACGAGCCGGGGACTTGATGGGCAAGTTCCGGGCAGATCTCGGCCAACATCGCGTGGTAGTCCGAGGTTTTAAATCGATCGACCAGGAACAGGGCCACCGCGTCGCTCTGCTTCAGCACGTACTTGAGCTCGAAGGGGCGATAGGCCGGGTTCACGGTGACCATGACCGCGCCGATCCGCGCGGTGGCGAACTGCAGCACGACCCACTCGGGGACGTTGGTGGCCCAGACGGCTACGTGCTGCCCCTTCTCGATTCCCAAGGCCAATAGCCCTTTGGCCGCCTCGTAGACCATGCGATCGAACTCGCCCCAGGTCACGCGCAGGCCGAGCTGCGGAAAGACCATGGCGTCGCGCGTGGGATATCGCTGGCAGGTTTGGGCCAGCACCTGGCCGATTGTCAGGCCGTCAATCCAGGCCTGGGGGGACGAACTTGCTTGGGGCAAAGACATGGCATCCGCCGGAATGGGAGAGGAGGTCCTTCGGGCGCTAACGTCGACTGAATCATACGCAGGGGGGGTGAAGCGGGGGAAGTGAAAGTTTGCGCTACTTGGGAAGCTCTTTGCTGGCAGGGTGATTTGCCCGCAGCCAGGTTTCCAGCGGTGCGGGGGGCTCGGCGCCGACCTGGATGTACCACTCGAAGCCGAACTTGGTCTGCGAAAGCCGGCGGAGCATCTCGGATTTCGAGGTCGTCACGGCCGAAAGGAAAACCGCCTCTTTGCGGGCGGCCACGACCCATTCCTTAGCCGGCAGGGTGCTCTTCAAGCCACTGCTGAAGGTCTTGGTGACGCCGATCGTTCCGCCCGAGGCCTGCAGGAAGTCGAGCACGCTGTCGGCATAGCTGACCAGGCTCTTGTCGCGAGCGACGTTCGAGACGCCGGCCAGCTCCTTGAGCTGACGGATGTCCTCGGCCAGTTCGGCCAGGGTCTCGGTCGAGGTGCGGGTCTTCTGCACGATCTCGGGCAGGTTTTCGGCCAGCACGTCGGTCGCCTTGCGGGTCTTGTCGACGATGGTGGGCAGATGCTCGTTCACCGTCTGGCCGGTGGTGTGAACAATCTGCCGCGACTCCTGCACCACGCGGCGGACGTCGTTCAGGATCCAGGCGAAGAGGGAGAGAAAGACGACCGCGACCGCCAGACAGATCCATTTGAACATCGGGGTCCCCTGCGAGTGTGAAACGAGCGGCGCACGAGCGATCACCGAATGCCGTGCGAACCACACGGTGGAGCCAGGAATTTGAGATCTGAAATCTGAGATTTGAGATGCTCGAATTCAACTTCGCTGGTGGCGCCGATTCGGATACCCGCAACGGAAAGGCCTTATTAGACTGAGCCGTGCGTCCCTTTTCTTGAGCACTTGCCACGGCCGCTACTTCTTCTTCGGCTCTTCCTTGGTCTCTTCCTTCTTGGGCAGGCCGGTTGCCTCTTTCCCCTGGGCCTGCTGGATTGCCTTGAGCAGTTCGTTGAACTTGCCCTGCCAGTCGGGACCGCCCATGGCGTGGCTCAAGGTATAGGTCACGCGGATGTCGTTCTCGGCCATCCGCAGCCCTTCGGCCTTCTTCTTGTCGTCTTGCAGCATGGCCTGCATCAGCCGGCAATAGGCCAGGTTGTAACGAGCAGTGTAGTAGGTCTGCTCGTGGATGTTCTGTTTGCTCTCCTGAGTCATCAGCGAGATCTTGCCCCAGCCCCAGATCAAGTTGGCCTCGGGGCCTTTGCCTTCCTTGGGCTTCTCGGGGTTGCTCCCCTTCATGGCCCGATCGTACATGTCGGGGTCTTTGGTCAACTTGGCCAGGTCCTGCAGCGTCTGGGCCGCTTCGATCTGGCTCTTGATCCGGGTCGGGTACTCGCGCAGGATCTCCAGGAACTGAGCCAGGGCTTCCTTGTGATGCCCCACATTGCGATGGCTGCTGGCCACGGTCTCGCGAATGGCCATGATGCTGCCGGGCTGCGCGAAGCCGGGTTCGGCCTTGGCACGCTTCAGAATCTCTTCGTAGATGGCGATGGATTTCTCGTAGAAGGGCCCAGCCGGTTCGCCCCCTTGTTCGCGCAGGATCTCCGCCTGGTCGTACATCGTCTGGGCAGGCCAACTGAGCGTGCCGAAGGTGTGCCCTTCCTTGCGCTCGACCACTTTCTCGAGCAGCCCTGCCAGGGTGTCGAGCTTGATCTTGATCTCCTTGGCGGGAGCATTGGCTTTGCGCATCACGGCCAACTCGTCGACCACCTGCTTCGACAGGCTGGCGAACAGCCGCGTAATGGCGGCCGAATCAACTCCTTTGCCCCCCATGGACGAAAGGGCCGTCACGATCACCTCGGCCTTGGCATAGTCCTTCAGACCCAGATAGGTCCGCATGGCCGCTTTATAAATCTCCTCGCGCAGGTTGATCTTGCCCTGACGGATGACTTCCAGGTTCATCTTGGCCAGCTCGAGCAGGCCGGTCTTGGGAACCTCCAGAATCTTCTTGGCGTTCTCGAACTCGCCCAACTGGTTGTAGATCTGCACCAGCGAGAGCTCTCCAGCGACCAGCGGGTAGTCGACCTGGCCGGCCTTCTTGGCGCGGATCCACTCGGTCGAAGCACGCAAGCTGCTCTTGGCGTCGTTCTTCAACTTCTCGAGCGCCTCGGGCTTGGGACGCTTGTCCTCGGGGAGTTGCTGCGCCTTCACGTAGTCGTACCACATGCCCTGCGCCAGCTTCAGCCCCAAGGCATAGCGGTGCTCGCTGTCCTTGGGCATCTTGTCCATGATGGAGCGGGCCTGATCGACATTGCCCGCGGCCATGGCATATTGCCCCAGACGGCCCAGCGCCTCTTGCCCCTCGGGCTTATCGCTCCAGGTGTCGGCCATGAAGGCGGTCAGATCGACCAGCCGGGTGAGAAACGCCCCTTTGTCCTCGGGCTTGGCTTTGTTGTAGCTCTGCAGATAGGCAGCCGTGGCGATCTGCGCCCCGTGCGTGGCGAATTGATCCTTAGGGAACTTGCGGGCCAGGTACTCGCCCACGATGGTGGCTTCGTTGAACTGCCCGTTCTGATAGGCCAGATAGGACACGCGGTCGCGGTTTTCGTTGATCGTGTTCTGGTTCTCTTCGGTCTCGGCGGGGGCCTTGGCCAGGGTGATCTTGTAGAACTGCAAGGCGACCAGTTCGGCGGCCTTCATCTCCTTGGTAGCGGCGTCCTTCTCGGCCTGGACGTCGGTCAGTTGCTGCTTCGCGGAGGCAATCTTGATGTTCGACCAGGCCTCGTCCCCTTTGCCCAGCGCACCGGCGTAGTCGAGTTTTTCGTCGTCTTTCTTCCAGGCCTCCATCAGCTTCTGATAGGCGATCTCATAGGTAATGTCCTGCTGCGCCCGGGCGGGAGCGGAGGACAGGGCCAGGCCCAACAGAGCGGCAGCGGCCACCATAGCCTGAGGAAACAGACGAAGACGCAGCGAGGAGAGGAGGACCATCGATCAAACTCCGAAGCGATGCTGGCAGGCAGACCCGAGGGGGGACCTCTGGCCGCGGGAACTTTGCAATGACGATACCCCTGCATGGTAAAGGAGTTCGCGGCTGTGGGCAAGAAATGGGGGGAGGGGGGGGAGGGAGTAGGATTGAGGATCGAGGAATGAGGGAGGAAGCCGGGGCGCGGCGGAAACTCACGGGTTGGATGTCTGCGCGTGATACCACTCGTAGAGCCGAGCGACCATGACGCGTTCGCCATCTACCTCCCACTCGTCGAACAGGAGATGGATCGCCTGCCAGTGGGCGAGCGCGGCCTGGCGGTTGGCCGCATCCGCGCTGGCTGAATCCGAAGGGGTCCGCAGCCGGACGATCTGTCGGATATGCTCGGCGGCTTCCGGCAGACCGACTTCGTCGAGCGCGGCCGGCATTCGGGCGGTCATCCGTTCGTCGCTGCCATCGAGCATCCCGTCAACAATCATCGTAACTCCGCCACCGATGCAACTGTCCAGCAGGAAGCCGACGGCGACGAGGACTTGATCGGGTCGACTGAGGTTGTCCCAGCCGAGGTGAAGCGCACCGTCACGCGCTATCATCCAGTGAGCGTCGAACCATTCGATGATGTCCGGATCCGTCATGTAATGTCTGCGCCTCGCATGATCGCCACGCGGGAGCCAGCAGCCACGTACTCGGTCGCCCGCTCCCTGGTATCGCACGCGTGAACCCTGAAATTGCAGACATTGCAGAATCGCACCGATGCATCTTCAGTGGGCGCTAGATCGCGCCAGCGTTGGGGGCACTGATAGCGCAATGATTCCGCACAGCCGTCGATCGTGCCATCTTCGACGTAGCTTCGGTTGATCGCGTCAATTATCTCAGATCGTGGCAGTCGGATGTACGAGACAGGGAGATTAAGGATGTATGGAAGGTGCTGCTGGTCGAATGACTCAAGCGATTCGTAGGCACACGCGACGACGAGTTCCTGTTCGTGCAACGCGACGGCAATGACAGCTCGTTCGCGGGCGATGCACTCGGGAATGAAGTCCACCACTGACTTTGGAATGTAAACGTCTCGCAATGTTTTCATGCGTTTCTATATTTCGAGATCAGACACAGATCCTGAAGGAAGCAGCGTCTTCGGTGATCCACGGAACGCCACGGAGGGCGTTCCCTACATGATTCTAAACCCCACGCAGGACCCTCACTCCTACTCCGGCACCAGGGCCACCGCGCGGCACCAGCCGGCGCTCGCCCCTTCAATCTTCACCGGCATGCACGAAATGTAAAAGCCGTGCGGGCGGGGAAGCTGGTTGAGGTTGGCCAGCTTCTCGATCTGGCAATACTCGGACGTGATGCCCGCGAAGTGGGCGGGCCAGATGTAGCGGCCGTCGCCAGTTCGCTCGAAGTCGGCCTTCATCGCCGTGAAGGGGCGGTCGAGCGTGTAGGCGTCGATGCCAATCACGCGGACCCCCTGGTCGACCAGCCACAGGGTTCCCTCGCGTCCCAGGCCTGGCTGTGCGAAGTACTCGGGCGTTTCAATCCGCTGATCGGCCCCCGTCCGCAACAGCACGATGTCGAGCGGCTGAAGCCGGTAGTCGATCTTCTGGATCGCGGCGGCCAGGTCGGCTACCTCGATAAAGTCGCCCGGCTGCTTGTGCCGCATGTCGAGCACGACACCAGGAGCGAAGCACCACTCGAGCGGAACCTGGTTGATGCGGCGGGCAGGCTGGCCGCCGCTGATGGGGCCGTAGTGGTACGGCGCGTCGACGTGCGTGCCGGTGTGGGTGATGGCCCGGACCTCTTCAATGGCCCAGCCTTTGCCGCCCGAGGGGACGAGTTGCTCGGCCGTGATGCCGAACAGGGCCTGCATCTGGGCCAGGCCTTCCCCTTCGTGCGTGATGTAGCGGATCTCGGCCGGCATGGGCTCGCTCTTGGAATGCGAGACCAGCGAGACGCTGAGATCGATCAGGCGGAAGCGCGGCAAGGGCATGGGGGATAGGATTGAGGATCGAGGATCGAGGGGGGAGTTCCCTACATTACGGTTTACCCCGCACCAACCTGTACCAACCAACCTCTCGCCTCTCGTCCCTCAATCCTCAATCCTCAACCCTCATCCCTATCCCCCTCTTCCCTACTCTGCCCGAGGCTCGGGCTTGGCCGGGACCGCACTTCCGGCTCGCGCCAGCGGGTTCTTCCAGTCGCGGGCGGGCCACAGAATGGCCGTGCTGTCGTGGCTGGTCGTCAGGGCCATGGACGAGTCGGGCGAGAAGTGGACGCTGCTTACCGCATCGGTGTGGCCCGACAGGGTCAGGATTTCCGAGTACTGCTCGAGATCCCACAACTTGGCTGTGCCGTCGTCGCTGGCCGTCAACGCGCGGGCGCTGCCGTTGGGATCGAAGGTGGCAAAGTTGACTGCGGCTGAGTGGCCCGACAGGGTCGCCTTGAGGACGGCCTGAGTCTCGCCGTCGAGATGGGCCGGCAGTTCCCAAAGCTTCGCCTTGGTGTCTTCCGAAGCGGTGATGACCCACTTGCCATCGGGCGAGAACGCAGCGTGAACCACGGCCAGGGTGTGCCCTTCGCGTCCGGCCAGCACGACCAGCTTTTTGCCGGTGACTGCGTCCCAAATGATGGCCGTGCGGTCTTCGCAAGCGGTCAGGATCAGATCTCCCTTGGGGGAGAAGACGCCCGAGTGGACCTTGGCCGGATGCTCCAGCGTGAACTGCCGGGTGACGGTAGCCGTGTCTTTGTCGCGCTTCACCTCCCACACAGCAGCGGTCTTGTCGTCGCTGACGGTCACGATCCGCTGGTTGTCGGGCGAGAGGTCGACGCCGTTGATCTTCTGCGTGTGGATTTCGATCAGCTCGACGATGGCCTTGCCGGTGTCGGTGTCCCAGAGCTTGGCAGTCCGTTCGCCGGCCGTGACGGCCAGGTTCTCGTTGACCAGTTGGCCCACGACCACCTGCTTTTTGGCGAACACGGCAGAGGTCAACTGGCGGTGCGGTGCAAAGCGACGCAGGAAACGGGGCTTGGCGCCGCTGATGGACCAGACCTGGGCATCGCGATCGCCGCAGGTGACCAGCCCTTCGCCATCGCGGGTGAAGGCACCGGCCCAGACCAGGTTCGGCGGCAGGTTGGGCTGAATTCTCAGCTCGAGCGGTTTATCGCCCAGCACTTTGAAGCCCTGATCGGTCTCGGTCAGGAGCCGCACTTTGTTGTCGCTGGAGATCACCAGGGCTCGCTTCTCGTCTTCCGGAGGGAACGAGATGGATGTGATCGAGGTGAGCTTGGTCTTGTCCTGGTTCTTGGGTCCGGTGGACAGGAACCATTTCAGATCGACGCCGGCCTGGGCGTCCCACAGGCGGACCAGTCCATCGACCTGGCCCGTAAGCAGGTAGCGGTTCGAGGCGGCCAGGCAGGTGGCGCCATCGGTCAGGGTGATGGTGTACTTACGGGCTCCGTCGGCCACGCTCCAGGCGATGACGCTGTTGTCGCTGGAAGCCGAGTAGAGCCACTTGCCATCAGGCGAGAAGGCTAGCGCGGTGACGCGAAGCCCGTGTCCATTGAGCGCCTTGGAGAACTGACCCGAGGCGGCATCCCAGACGCGGATCGCGCCGTCTTCGTCGGCGGTGACGGCCCACTTATCATCGGGCGACAGGGCGATGGCCGAAACCTTGGCCCGGTGGCCGGTCAGCACGTGCTTCACGGCGCCGGTCTCGACGGCCCAGATCTTGGCCACGAAGTTTTCGTCGTAGGCAGGCTCGGCCTCGCCCGGCTTGCGTTCGCGGGGCTTGGCGCTGCCGGTGATCAGGAACGAACCATCGCGCGACAGGGCTGCGCCGCCGGATCGCCCGGTGTTGAGGAAGCGGTTGACCTCGGCCCCGTTGTTGATGTTCCAGATGCGCACGGTACCGTCGCCGGCCCCGGTGACGATCCGCTGGTTGTCGGCCGAGACCAGCACGCTGGTGACCAGGTAGTCGTGGCCTTCGGTCAGGACCTGCGGTTTGTCCCCAGTCGAGGCGCTCCAGACGCGAGCGTCGCCGTCGGAGCCCGCGGTGATGACTCGATCCCCCTTCACGGAGAACGCGCCGGCCATCAAGCTGCCTTGCTTGCGGCCTTCCGTAACGGCCAGGACCCGTTTGCCCTCGATGTAGTTGGCCAGATCCCAGATCTTGGCTTCCTTATCGAAGCTGCCCGAGAGGACGAACTGACCATCGGCCGAAAAGGCCGCCGAACGGACCGGGTTGCCGTGTCCGCGCAGCGTGCTCTTCAGCTTGCCGGCAACATGGATGTAATCATTGCCGCGGGGAACCTGGCGAAGCTGGCCGATGCGGCGGTATTCATCCCCTTCAACCGTGGTGATGACCTCGCCGTCTTGGCCGCTCCAGACGCGGACGGTATTGTCGTCGCTGGCCGTGAGGACCAGACCACTCTTGGCGTCGGGCGAGAAGGCGACCGAACGGACCGCGCCGGTATGACCCGAGAGGACCACGCGGCGAGCCGGCAACTGGCCCGGAGGAGGCAGCTTGCCCAGCAGTTTCTCGTAGAAGAACTCGTGCTCCTGGGCAGGCTCCCAGACGATGGCCGTCTTGTCGCTGGAGCCGGTGATGACGCGATCCCCTTCGGGCGAGAAGGCCACGCCGTAGATCGGGCCGGTGTGCCCGCGGAAGATCTGCGGGCTGCCCCACTCGGCGGGCACTCCGGGCGTGGCCGGCAGGCCGTCCATCGGCGGAAGCGGTGGACTGGCGGGCGTGCCCCATTCCATGGCAGTACCGCGCTTGGAGGGATCGGGGTTGCGGGTCCAGATGTTGGCCGAGCCGTCGAGACTGACGGTAACGATGCGCGTCACCCGCGATCCCGGCGGCGAGAAGGCGGCGCTGGTCACTGCTTCGTTGTGTCCGCCAAAGCGGTACAGCATCTGGCCATTCGACAGATCCCACAGGCGCACGGTCTTGTCTTCGCCACACGTTAGAAGCTGGTCCCCTTCGGGCGAGAAGATGGCGTTGGTCACCTGGCCGCGATGCTTGCTCATGCCGTTGCCGAAGGGCTCGCTCTTGGCGGTCTTGGCGTCCCAGTCGATCGTCCACAGTTTGACAGGGTTGGGGTCCTTCTCGGTCATGACCGAAACGGTGACCGCTTTAGTCGGGCGGCCCTGCTTGGTCGGCGCGAAGGCGACGGAGAGCACTTCGACATCGCCATTGTCCAGCGCGAACAGCGGCTGCGTCTTGGTGATGGGGTTCCGATCGTCCCCGGGGGTCGCATCCCACACAAACGCGCCGCCCGAGCCCGCCGTGACGGCATAGTTGGCGTCCTTCGAGGTCCAGTACTGCACCGAGTTGATCGGCCCGCCAGGACCGACCAGCGCCTGCGAGTGAAGCTGGCACTCGAACAGCAGCCGGCCCCACTCCCACTGACGGAGCTTGTCGGCGCAGGAATCGAGCAACTCGCGGGCTTGCCCGTGGCTGTTCTCGTTGATCTTTTCAGCGGTCAACCCGACGAGGGCCAGGTAGGCCTCTTTTTCGGATTTCTTTTGAAGTGTCACGGCCGTGTCTTTGGCGGTGTCGGCTTCTTTTTTGCGTGCCAGAGCCTCTTCCTGGGCTTTGACGGCGGCGATGCGGTCGAGGTCGGATTGATCCTTGGCTTTCTTGGCAATGGCTTCCGACTCTTTGGCCTTCTGCTCCTCTTTCACGGCGTCTTGGCGGGCCTTGTCGGCCTTGTCGCGCGAATCCCGCGCATCGATAAGGGCCAGCTTGGTTTCGCCTTCGGCCTTCTTGGCTGCTTCGGCCGATTCCACAGCCTTGCCTTCGGCGATCTGAGCCGCTTTGCGTTCGCTGTTGATCCAATACATGCCCACGGTCAGCGTAACGACAAACACCGCCACCAACGCCCGCACCGTGTGCGTGATGACCTTGAGCCGGCGTTGACGCGCGTCGCGCTCGATACGGGCCAGCCGCAGCTTTTCGAGCGGGCCGGCGTGCGTGGGATCTTTAGGATCGAGCAACGAACTGGCCAGGTCCAAGTCGCCGTTGCTGAAGGCCGCTTCGCCATAGGCCAGCTTGGCCCGCGAAACGCCGTGCATGGCGCTGGAGTTGTCGTCCCAAAGCGAGAAGGCTTCCTTGAAGCCGAACAACGCCTGGGCGAAGTCGTCGTAAGACTTGGTCTTTTTGGCACGCTCCAAGTCGTCTTCGGCACGCGTCGACAGGGCAACGCTTTCTGAATGCGACTGATAGCTCCGCACAGCCGATTGCAGTTCGAGCACCGTGGGGAAGCGCAGGTTCGGGTCGGTCTCCATGGCGCGCAGCGCAATGTCGACCAACTCGCCCTTCTTCTCAGTCGGCTGAATCAGGTTGCGGCCCACTGCGTACAAGCACTCGGTCGCCGTATCGCCTGTATGAGGGGGCGATCCGGTGATGATCTCGTACAGGATGGCGCCCAACAGGTAAATGTCGCTCCACACGCCCAGGATGCTGACCGGGCCCAGCGCCATTTCAGGCGCCATGTAGGCGGGCGTGCCGGCCAGGCAGTCCGACGTGTAGATGCTGTCGGCTTTGCCTTGCTCGCGCACGCTAAGGGCCAGACCCCAGTCCATCACCAGCACTTCGCCGAAGTCGCCGAGCATCACGTTCTCGGGCTTCAAGTCGCGGTGGATCACACCGCGCGAGTGGGCGAACGCGATGGCGTCGGCCACGCGCTGCCAGGTATCGATGTTTTCGATCTGCGTTTTCTGGCGGATCACTTCGAGCCAGGGCGTGCCGCGCACGCGACGCATGGAGTAGAAGAGCGCGCCGGCCTCGTTGCTGCCCAATTCGTGAATGGCCACGATATTGGGATGGTCCAGGTCGCCCGTCACCGCGGCTTCTGTCAGGAACTTGGCGCGAAGCGACAGGTCCTGAGCCATGTCCGGCTTGAGCATCTTGATGGCGACCGTTCGGTCAATCGACGCTTGCCGCGCCGAGTAGACCACGCCCATGCCGCCCTCGCCGAGGACGTCGATCAACTCGTAGTCGGGCTGCATCTCGGGGGGCAGGCGATCGGCCGACGGCCGCGGGCCCTTTCCCTTCAGCCAGCGACTGTCGCTCAACGCACGCGTTCGGACCACCAAGTGCGATTTGGTCGGCGAGAACCCGACCCGCGTGCTTCCTCTGATCGTGCTGCCGGGACGTCCGCCGCCAGTGACCGTGGCCCAACCTTCGGCAATGGCCGCGTCGACATCGCCCACGTTCACCGTGCGACCGGCGGGCGAATGGGCAGGGCTGCTGGCGCCAGGGCCGGCCAGATTCATGGGGCCAAAGCCCGACGAACCGGGGCCTAACTCAGGCGTGCCGCCGACGATGGTGCGAGCGCCAGGAACAATCGGGGGCGAGGTGGACGAGGCCGGCGGTCCACCGAGCGCCGAGCCTGCTGCGCCGGGAAATCCGCCCGGCGCGAAGCCGGACATGCCCAGATCGGAGACCGCGACCGTTCGCCCTGAAGGATCGGCAAAGCCGCCAGGCGTGGGGGCCGAGGGTGCCTCGGGAGGAACATTCATCGTTCCGCCCGGCATCGCCGAGCCAGGGATTCCGCCCGGCCCAATGCCCGGAATCGTTTGAGCGCCGGAGAACGCCGCGGGAGCTGTCGGCCCCGCGGGCGGTTGAAAGCCAGTCGCCGGTTGGAAGCCCGGCGGCTTGGTCGGAATGTTGCTGGAACCCGGGCGAAGCGCATCGAGCGCGTCGCGCCCCATCTGCATGGTCTTGCCAGCCGGGAACGGAGAGGCCGGAGCGCCGGGGGGCTTGCCGATGCCGCCCCCTGCGGGCGGTAGCTGTGCACTGGGAGGAGCCATCGGCTGCAAGCCGCCGGTGGGCGAGCGCTCGATCTGAATGGTCTTGCCGATGCCGGGCCCCGCCCCTGCGGCAGGCTTAGCGCCGCCAGGAGGGAGCGTGGGAAGCGGGGGCAGGGTTGCCATGGGATTCATGGGACCCAGGCCGCCGCCGGGGGTGCGCTCGATCTGAATCGTGCGACCGGCCGGAGGATTGTTGCGCGTGTCGGCGGGCTTGCTGGTATCGCCGGCGGTGGATTCGGGAGCGGGCTTCGTCGGCAGCGGCCCCATCCCTCCGCCGAACGATCGGGGGGGCGGAACAACCGGCATGCGGGCGGCTATTTCCTCGGGCGTCATCGTGCGCGCCGGGGCCACGCGGCCGATCTCAATCGTCTTGCCGCCAACGTGCTGCGGCTTCTCAGGGGGGAGCGCCTGCGGGGGTAACGGCGTGCCTGCCGGAGCACCCAGCGCACCCAGGGCTTCATTCAATTGCTGAATGGAAGAGCCCAGGTCTTCGTCGAGCACGGAAGGGACGGGACCGCCCGCAGGTGTTGCGGGGGCATCGGCCGCACCTCGCCGAAATGGAAGGTTGTTGCCGCACTTGGGGCAGACGCCCGCGGTTACTTCGGTGGCCGAGAGAACCTTCCGGCAGAATGGACAAAGCGACATAGTCTGCACCTTACGTACTGGCCTGGTTCGCCAGAATCGAACCCTACGGCGATGGCTCCTCGGCTCGGCTCGCTCGATCCCGGGAGCGCGCCCTGCCTTCCCACAATCGACACAACGCTCAACACTTCACTACGCGGCAAAGTTTGCGTATTTACCGGAAACGCACCCGGAAAACTCGCACGAACTATCATACCATGCCTGATCGTCAGGCGAGTGGCACAATCTTGTCGGGAACCTTTGCCCGATCCGTTTTCGTGCGACTTTTGTGGTGGAGACGACCTGCGTCGTAGTCAGCAGCGGCCGCCCGGCATGGTTGGCCCGCGCGCAATGACCGTCAGTGCCTGCCAGCAGGCGTTACAACCGGAACAGTCGGCCCTATCAGCAAGCCCGCGAAGGTTGTCTTCCTACGCGGGCCGCTTGCCGGAAGTTCCTGGCAAACGCGGCACTCTGTGGATATTGCGTTTTCGTTGCGCGGAGCCTGCGTGCAGAACGCTATTGTCCGAGTCTTTCCATCAGCGCTTCGACCCGCTCCGAACGGCTGCGCGAGGCCCGGGCGGCCAAGGCCCCGCCGGCCGCCGTGATCGAGCCCAACAGCAGCAGGCTCTCGACGGTATCCAGGCCCGTGCGCTGGCGGTCTTCGTTCTTCAGCTTGGCATCGGCCAGGCTTTCGGCCAAGTCCAGATCGTCGCTGGCATCGGTCGCGTCCCAGGCCTGCTCGCCGGCCCGTTCCCAGAAGGCGTCGACCTCGTCGGCCCAGCTCAACTGAGTCTCAGGCAACGCCTCGACCGCATCGGCCCCCTTGGGCCCTTGGATCTCGGGGCGGATCGGCGTGGGGTCTTGCGGCGCTTCTTCGGGATCGTCGCTGGGCGTTTCTAAGCGGCCCTGCCGGACGTAGATGTCGAGCACGGGGCGATCGACCCCGTCCTGGCGGAAGACCACGCGGTAGCGACCGTCGGGCAGCTTCTCGAGCAGACCTTCGATCGTCTCGAGATTGGCGGCCTCGAGCTTCTGAATTTGAATGCCGTTCTTGATCAGGTAGAGGATGACCTTGGTTTCGGTCGAGGCCACCGCTCCAGAGCTTGCCCGCGCGAGCAGCAGATCGTCGCGCGCCGGCAGTTCGAGCCGCGCTTCCTGCCGCGAAACGACCTGCGGCGTGATGACCTGCGCGACCTCGTTCAAGTCGTTGATCGTGGGGAAGAAGAACGGCAGCAGCGGTTCGTTGACCTCGGCCACGACCGAACCCACGTCGCCCGCATCAGTCGATCCGAACACGGGAAAGGCTGGAATCGGGGGCTCGAGGAAACCAACGGGCGGAGTGGGGCCATCGTCGTCGCCGATCGCGAAGCTGATGGTGATGGGGGCGAGATTGTTCGTCGAATCGGGGTTGCCGAACTGATACGTATGTGTGGCCGTGAAGCTCCACAGGCCATTACCCAGACTGACGATTGAAATCCCACCGCCGGTGAGCAACGTTGACGGCAATTCTAAGCCGCCCCAGTCGATGGTCATGGTGTGAACATCGTTGATCCCCGCGTCAGTGAAGTAGCCCGTCACCGTGGTGGTAAAGTCACCCTTGATGTCTGTGGCAACAATCGAGCTAGGAACAAACTGCGGTTCGTCATTGGTGACCGTGATGTTCCGGCCGTCGGTATCAACGCCAGTATCGTCGTCAGTCACCGTGATCGTAATGGCGTACGTATCGTCGGCATCGTCGTCGAGATAGGTGTGCGTGACGTCAATCGACTGCGTTCCGGCGGTCGCGGCGCCAACAGAGATCGTCTCGCTCTGACCATCGCCCCACACGATAGTCACGGAGTAGGTATCCCGGATGCCCGGGTCCGTGATATCGAAGGTCAAGTGGACGGTGTCACCTTCGACAATGGCCGTTACCGTACCTCCACCAGCATCAACAAGCACGGGCGCCGAGAGGACGGGAGCGACGTTGTTGACGACGACCCCCACGTCGAGGAACGCCGAATCGATGCCGCCGTTGGCCGTGCCACCATTGTCCGTAGCAGTGACGCGGATACTGGGCGTGGCGTCGTCGATCCCCTCATAGGTAATCCGCCAGATGCCGCCACCCTGGTCCGTGATGGAGACAATGGCGACATCGGTGGAGATCAGTACCGCGGCCTGAACACCGTCGGGCTGCGCCAACAGGTCCTGAATACCTCGCTCATTGACCGGCCCTTCGTTGATCAAGACCTCGAAGAAGCCCGTGGAGCCCTCGTTGATGGCGGTCGGCGCCGTGACCAACGAGATGTTGGGGGGATCGTTGACACCGATCACGGTGATGTCCGCGGATTCCGTAGCGCTGCTATAGGGCGTATTGCCTCCATTGGTGCCGACGTTGACCCCCGTCGTCCCTTCTGCAAGCCCGTTCGACTGATCCCAGGCACGGAACGTGATCCCATTCGTCACTGTCCCGAAGAAGTTCGCACTCGGTAGGAATCGAATTCGGGTGTTCCCGTCTAGCGCCAGCAAAGTCGCATTCGCGTCGCTCACCGCGCCGAACGCGATCCACGTTGTCCCATCAAGAGAATACTGCCACGTGCCATTGGTCGTATCGAGACCCGTAACGGCTATGCCTTCCAGTGAAGAGGGGTCCAGATCGGTTATTCGATCAGGCAGCGATGCACTGGCGATAATCGTGGAAACCAGCGTTCCGGTGTTGGATACAGCCGGCAAATCTTCAAGGATCGTGTCGAGGGTCATCGTGCCCGTATTGTCGAGCACCGGCGCATCGTTGATGGAAGTAGAAATGACCGTGGTCGTGCTGTCGGTCACCGGCGCAGCAAACGGATCTTCTGCACTAATCGTAAACGTCGTCGTTTCCGTCAGACCAACGGCAACCCGATTGTCTGTGGGATCGAAAACGAGTCCCCGAATGGCTGTGGTAGCAGCCGCTGCCGTTCCTGTGAACTCGTAGACTCCGCCACCCAGGTCCGTGAAGCCGTTCAGCGTCGTGAAGACTCCCTTGGCGGCCGAATCCAAAGTGACTCGAACTACCAATGTCTGTGCAGGGTTGTCGACGTCACCAATTGTTACCCCTGAGAACGGCAAGATGGTGGCGTTATCGTTGACTGCCTGGCCCGCGACCGTTCCGGTGATCGTTGGAATGTCATTAATCGACGTAGAAATGACGGTCGTCGTGCTGTCCGTCACCGGGGGAGCAAAGGGATCGTCGACGCTAATGGTGAACGTTGTGGTTTCGGTTAGGCCCACTGCAACGCGATCGTTGGTGGGATTGAAGACCAAGCCTCGAATTGCAGTAGTCGCGGTGGCCGCGGTTCCGGTGAACTCGTAGACACCGCCCCCGAGATCGGTAAAGCCGTTAAGCGTGGAGAACACCCCCTTGGCGGCCGTATCGAGCGTCACCCGCACGACCAGGGTTTGCGCGGGGTTATCGACATCGCCGATCGTTACTCCCGCAAAGGGTGCAATCGTGGCGTTATCGTTCACGGTTTGTCCGGCAACGGTACCCGTGATCGTGGGCAGGTCGTTGATCGATGTCGAGATCACCGTGGTCGTGCTGTTGATGACCGGCGCTGCGAACGGATCGTCGACGCTGATGGTAAACGTTGTCGTTTCGGTCAGCCCCACTCCAACTCGATCATTGGTGGGATCGAACACCAAGCCGCGAATGGCTGTGGTGGCCGCAGCGGCAGTCCCGGTGAACTCGTACACTCCGCCGCCCAAGTCGGTAAAGCCGTTGAGCGTAGTGAATGTTCCCTTGGCAGCTGTATCAAGTGTGACACGAACCACGAGCGTCTGGGCGGGATTGTCGACATCACCGATGGTCACACCCGAGAAGGGCGAAATCGTGGCGTTGTCGTTTACCGTCTGACCCGCAACCGTACCGACGATCGTGGGAAGATCGTTGACCGATGTCGACACAACGGTCGTCGTGTTGTCAGTCACTTGCGCGGCAATGCCGTCATCGACATTGATGGTGAAGGTCGTCGTTTCGGTCAGGCCAACCGCCACACGGTCGTTCGTGGGATTGAAGACAAGCCCTCGAATGGCCGTAGTCGCGGCCGCCGCGGTCCCCGTGAATTCATAGACGCCGCCTCCCAGATCCGTAAAGCCATTGAGTGTCGAGAACACGCCCTTGGCGGCCGCGTCCAACGTAACGGTCACGGTGACATTTTGAACATCAACATCGCCAATCGTCACCGTAGCGAATGGCAGGATGGTGGCATTGTCGTTGACGGGTTGGCCGGCGACCGTCCCCGTGATCGTCGGGGGATCGTTGATCGATGTCGAAATCACCGTAGTGGTGCTGTTGGTCACCGGCGCGGCGAACGGGTCGTCCGCGCTGATCGTAAATGTGGTAGTCTCGGTTGCACCTGGAGCGACGCGATCGTTGGTGGGATTGAAGACCAAGCCTCGAATGGCCGTGGTTGCTGCGGCGGCGGTTCCGGTGAACTCGTAGACGCCGCCCCCCAAATCCGTAAAGCCGTTGAGCGTGGAGAACACCCCCTTGGCGGCCGTATCGAGTGTCACCCGCACGACGAGCGTTTGGGCTGGATTGTCGACATCGCCGATCGTCACTCCTGCGAAGGGCGCAATCGTGGCGTTATCGTTCACGGTTTGCCCGGCTAGCGTACCCGTGATCGTGGGCAGGTCGTTGATCGACGTCGAAATCACTGTGGTCGTGCTGTCGGTGACCGGCGCGGCGAACGGATCGTCGACGCTGATCGTGAACGTGGTCGTCTCAGTCAGCCCCACTCCAACGCGGTCGTTGGTGGGATCGAACACAAGACCTCGAATGGCCGTGGTGGCCGCGGCGGCAGTTCCGGTGAACTCGTACACTCCGCCGCCCAGATCGGTAAAGCCGTTGAGCGTGGTGAATGTCCCCTTGGCGGCTGTATCGAGTGTGACACGAACCACAAGCGTCTGCGCGGGATTATCGACATCGCCGATGGTCACACCCGAGAAGGGCGAAATCGTGGCGTTGTCGTTCACTGCCTGACCCGCAACCGTCCCGACAATCGTCGGAAGATCATTGATTGAGGTCGAGATCACCGTCGTCGTGTTGTCGGTTACCGCTGGAGCGATCCCGTCATTGACGTTGATTGTAAATGTGGTCGTTTCGGTCAATCCCACCGCGACACGGTCATTTGTGGGGTCAAACACCAAGCCTCGAATGGCCGTCGTGGCAGCAGCCGCAGACCCGGTGAACTGATAGACGCCGCCGCCAAGGTTGGTGAAACCGTTCAGCGTGGAAAATGTGCCCTTAGCCGCAACATCCAGGGTGACTGTGACGGTGACATTCTGAACATCGACATCGCCAATCGTCACGGTAGCGAACGGCAAGATCGTGGCATTGTCGTTGACGGCCTGGCCCGCAACTGTGCCAGCGATCGTAGGAGCATCGTTGATCGATGTCGAAATCACCGTGGTCGTGTTGTTGGTGACCGGCGCAGCGAACGGGTCGTCAACACTGATGGTAAATGTCGTCGTCTCGGTAGCGCCCGGCGCGACGCGATCGTTCGCAGGGTCGAAAATCATTCCGCGAATGGCCGTGGTGGCCGCTGCGGCAGTCCCGGTGAACTCGTAAACTCCGCCGCCCAGATCACTAAAGCCATTGAGGGTGGTGAACGTTCCTTTGGCGGCCGTATCGAGCGTGACTTGCACGACCAATATCTGAGCTGGATTGTCAACGTCGCCGATCGTCACCCCTGCGAATGGCGCAATCGTGGCAGTATCGTTTACTACTTGGCCGGCGACCGTCCCCGTGATGGTGGGCAGGTCGTTGATCGAAGTCGAAACTACGGTGGTGGTGCTATCGCTCGCAACCGTGGCAATCCCATCGTCCACGTCGATGGTGAAGTTCGATGTTTCTGTCAAACCAACAGCGACGCGGTCATTAGTGGGATTGTACACCATCCCGCGAATGGCGGTGGTTGCGGCCGAGGCTGAGCCCACAAATTGATAGACGCCGCCTCCCAGGTTCGTGAAGCCGTTGAGCGTCGTGAACAGACCCTTGGCGGGGTCATCGAGTGTGACAGTTACGGTCACGTTCTGAACATCGACGTCAGTGATCGTAACTGCCGAGAACGGCTGGATTGTCGCATTGTCGTTTACGGCTTGATCGGCCACCGATCCCGAGATGCTAGGAGCGTCGTTGATCGAAGTTGAAATCACCGTAGTAACGTTGTTCGTCACAGGCGCGGCGAACGGATCGTCGGCGCTAATGGTAAACGTCGTCGTCTCCGTCGACCCCGGCGCAACGCGGTCGTTCGTGGGATCGAACACTAAGCCGCGAATCGCGGTCGTGGCGGCCGCAGCAGTTCCAGTGAACTCGTAAACTCCTCCGCCAAGCGAGGTGAAACCGTTCAGGGTCGTGAACGTTCCCTTGGCGGCCGTGTCGAGCGTGACGCGGACGACAAGTGTCTGCGCAGGATTGTCGACATCACCGATCGTTACCCCGCCGAAGGGCAATATCGTGGCATTGTCATTGACCGTTTGTCCGGCGACGGCGCCCGTGATCGTGGGGAGATCGTTGATCGATGTCGAGACAACCGTTGTGGTATTGTTGGTTACGGGAGCACCGAATGGGTCGTCGGCACTGATCGTAAATGTGGTCGTCTCTGTCGAACTTACCGCGACGCGATCATTGGTGGGATCGTAAACCAGGCCGCGAATGGCTGTGGTTGCGGCTGCGGCAGTTCCCGTAAATTGGTAGACGCCACCGCCCATATCGACAAAGCCATTGAGCGTTGTAAAGGCGCCCTTGGCGGCAGAGTCGAGCGTGACCTGTACAATGAGGGTTTGAGCGGGGTTGTCGGTATCGCCAATCGTCACACCTGCGAAAGGCAAGATGGTGGCATTGTCGTTCACCGCTTGTCCCGCAACCGTACCGGTAATCGTCGGCAGATCATTGATCGACGTCGATACGACGGTGGTCGTGCCGTCGGTTGCAGGCGTCGCAATTCCATCATCCACTTCGATGGTAAAGCTCGATGTTTCCGTCGAGCCCACCGCCACACGATCATTGGTGGGATCATAGACAAGGCCGCGGATGGCCGTTGTGGCGGCAGCGGACGTACCTACGAACTGATAGACGCCGCCGCCCAGATTGGTGAAACCGCTGAGCGTCGTGAACTGGCCTTTTGCAGCCGTATCGAGCGTGACGGTCACCGTGACATTCTGAACGTCGACATCAATGATCGTTACTGCCGAAAAAGGCTGAACGGTCGCATTGTCGTTTACGGCTTGGCCTGCCACCGTGCCTGTGATGCTCGGCGCATCATTGATGGATGTCGAAACCACGGTAGTAGTATTGTTCGTTGCTGGTGCGGCGGTTCCGTCGTCGACGCTGATGGTAAACGTCGTCGTTTCGGTCGAGGTGGGGGCAACCCGATTGTTGGTGGGATCGAAGATAAGCCCGCGAATGGCCGTCGTGGCGGCGGCCGCAGTCCCCGTAAATTCATAGACGCCGGCGCCCATCGAAGTGAAGCCGTTGAGCGTCGAGAAAGTCCCCTTCGCAGCGACATCCAGTGTTACCGTCACGGTCAGCGTTTGAGCGGGAGTGTCCGTGTCGCCGATCGTCACTGCGGTGAACGGCGCGATGGTGCCAGTGTCGTTCACGCCTTGTCCGGCGACCGCGCCCGTAATGGTAGGTGCGTCGTTCCCCGAACTAGAGATCACCGTCGTAGTATTGTCGGTTACCGCGGCTGCGATTCCGTCGTCCACACTGATGGTGAAGGTCGTGGTCTCGGTGTCGCCTACCGCAACGCGATCGTTGGTAGGATTAAAGACCAGACCGCGAATGGCGGTTGTGGCTGCGGCTGCGGTTCCGGAAAACTCGTAAACACCGCTTCCCAGGTCGGTAAAGCCGCTCAAGGTGCTGAAGACGCCCTTGGCCTCGTCGTCGAGCGTGACTTGAACGGTCAGCGTCTGTGCTGGGCTGTCAACATCGCCGATTGTGACGCCCGAAAAGGGCTGGATCGTCGAATCATCGCTGACAGTCTGACCCGCAACGGCGCCTGTGATGGTTGGCGCGTCGTTCACCGAGGTTGCGACGACTGTTGTAATACTGTTGGTCACCGGCGCGGCGACCGGATCGTCGGCGCTGATGGTAAATGTCGTGGTCTGTGTCGACGTCGGCGATACCTGGTTCTCGGCGGGATCAAAGACCAGACCGCGAATGGCCGTGGTGGCTGCGGCCGCGGTCCCCGAGAACTCGTAGACGCCACTCCCCAGGTTGGTGAAACCATTCAGGGTGGAAAAGGTACCCTGAGCGGGGATGTCCAGCGTTACGCGAACAATCAAAGTCTGCGCGGGATTGTCGTTGTCTCCGATCGTCACCCCGGCGAAGGGCATGATTGTCGAATTGTCGTTGACAGCCTGCCCTGCGACGACCCCTGTAATCGTCGGTACGTCATTGACCGATGTCGAGACCACGGTCGTCGTGTTGTTGGTGACCGGGGCGGCGACACCGTCATTGACACTGATGGTGAAGGTCGTGGTCTCGGTCGAGCCTACTGCCACGCGATCGTTGGTCGGATCAAAAACCAGTCCCTGAATCGCAGTGGTGGCGGCCGTGGCGGTACCAATAAACTGGTAGACGCCTGCTCCCATGTTCGAGAAGCCATTCAGTGTCGAAAACGTTCCCTTGGCAGCTGTGTCTAGCGTGACAGTTACCGTGACATTCTGTGCGTCAACGTCGACAATCGTCACGCCCGAGAAAGGAGAAATTGTGGCGTTATCGTTCACCGCTTGGCCGGCGAGTGCACCCGAGATTGTGGGAGCGTCGTTCACAGAGGTCGAGACGACGGTCGTGGTGCTGTTCGGCGCTGCCGAGCCAAGGGTGTCGTTGGCGGTGATGGTAAAAGTAGTGGTTTCCGTCGTATTAGGTGCAACCCGGTTGTCGGCAGGATCGAAGACCATGCCGCGAATGGCCGTGGTGGCGTCGGAAGCTGTCCCGACAAATTCATAGACTCCCGGGCTAACCAACGTAAAGCCGCTCAACGTCGAGAAAGTTCCTTTCGCGGCGGCATCCAGCGACACTTGCACCGTGAGCGATTGATCTGGATTGTCGAGGTCGTCGATGGTCACGCCTGCGAATGGCGAAATGGTACCTGTGTCATTTACGGCTTGACCAGCAATTGCGCCCGTGATCGTCGGTATGTCGTTGACGGACGTTGAGATAACCGTCGTGGTGGAATCGGTTGCAGGCGTGCCATCATTGGCGGTGATCGTGAAGGTGGTGGTCTCAGTATCGCCTGGCGCGACGCGATCGTTGGCAGGATTTAAAACCAGCGAGCGAATCGCGGCTTCAGCGGCCGCAGCATCAAGACCTGAATCTAACGTGTACACGCCGGCGGCGAACGTAAAATTGGCGCCCGAGAGCGCACCCTTTGCGTCGTCGTCTAGAGTAATGGTAACTGCAACGTTTCCGGTTCCTGTGATAACAACACCAGAAAACGGGGTAGTCGTGCTATTGTCATTAACCGTTTGTCCCGCGACGGTGCCAGAAATCGAAGCCAGCAGCCCCTCATACCCCGCTGCCGCGGCCGCTCCAATCGCATGCCCCGACTCAATCGCGCCCACGTTCGCTTCCAGATCCCAGTCGCCGCCCAAGGCTGCATTGCCGGTCGGATCGACCGAAGCCGCTACATCCGCGCCGGTGGCGTCGGCCAGCTGCGTCAAGAAGTTCGAGCCAATCGCGCCCGCGGCCACGTCGCAACCATAGAGCAACAGGTCTCCGTCGGCGGTTAGGGCCGAGCCGATCGTGGCCAGCTCTTCGCTGTAGGCGCCGATGGCGGCCGCGTCGATAACCGAGGTGCCCAAGTTCAACTGCCCGGCCGCGCCGTGCGAGATGATGTGGATCGCGTCGTATTGCCCTGCTTGGCCCGAGAGATAGTCAGCCATCTGGGTCAGGCCATTCTGGCTCTGGTCCAACAGCACCACCTCGGCACTGTCGGTCACCCCGGCTACCAGGCTCTGGTAGTCGGCCACGTCCGATTCCACGAAGATCACCTGCCGGGCGGTCTCGGCCGCTGCTTGGGCCGCCGCCCCTTGCGCGGGGTCCACGCCGGGCGAGACCGTCAGCACGCAGCGCTGCTCCAACCGCTCGACGCACAAGTCGGCGTCCAGCTTGGGACGCTTGCCCTTGGAAGGACTCTTGCTCGAGCGGAGGATCGACGGCACCCAGGAGGACAATTTCATCGCGGCTTTCCTTCGTCTGTTCTGTTAGTGCTTCCCGCTGGCATCGCAAGGAAACACGCTGCATGGCTCGGCGTCGCAGGGGTGCGCCGCTTGAAGCCTTCTCTCTATCTCTCTGTGTCTCTATCCCGCACTCTGTTGCGCCGTCTTGCTCTGGCTCACTCCGCGCGCGAAAAAATCCTCTCGCGCGAGAGGTCGATCGCAAACTTCTGACTGGAACCGCCCAAACCGGCGAAAGACGAGACGCCCAAACGACTACCGAACCTGCTGCTAGCGTTTTCCGTCGAATGACGGATCGTGACACGCTTTGGGCATCTTTCACTGGCCTGCATTATAGACATTCCAAAATGCCAAGACAAAGAATTTCGGGTCTGGAGAATTTGGGCCAATCGACCCGTCAAAACAGTCTCGGCAAGTCGGGCGAGTTCGGCAGCAAATACGCCCGCCAGCAAGCGCAACTGCTGGCGCGTGTTCCTAAAACGTGCGGCAAGGACCAATGGTTCACCCAATTACCCCGGCGCCCGTCGCAAAAAATGAAAGACTTCCCGTACGCAACGCTAACATCTGCAATACCTTAGAGACTTTCGTCCGCGCCTAACTCGTGAACCAACGATTCTCCCATGCGTCCTTATTCCTCACGATCGGGCATCGCGGGCCAGTCGTCGTGGGAAGAATCCCGAAATTGCCCCCCTCTTTCCCCACCCGAACCAGGGAGCGGGCCGCACAATCGGCAAGGTCTGCCTGTTCGTCAGCCGCTCAGGCGGCCGATGAATAGATACCGGGTGGGGTTGGTGAATTGGGCATCAGGCAATACCTTACGACCCCCCTCGTGGGACGATCTGTCCTTGCCGGTGAACGGAGTCGCCGTGAAAAGGGTTTGGCTTATCCTGTTGGTGCTTTGCACCTTGGCCGCCGGTGCGCTGGCGGGCCAACGCTGGGTAAGCGCGCGCTCGTCGCCCGACGAACCGGCCGCTCACCCGGCCGGCGTCTTCACCGGAGTGAGCGTGACCGCCCTGGGCCGACTGGAGCCCGAAGGGGGAGTCATCAGCGTCGGAGGTCAGACAGGCGAGCGCGTCGGCCAGTTGCTGGTGCGCGAAGGGCAGCAGGTCCGCGCCGGAGAGGAGCTGGCCCACTTCTCCGCCCGACCGCTCTATCAAGCCGAGCTGCGCCAGGCCGAGGCCGCGCTGGCTCAACTCAAGCTGCAGGCCCAGGCCTTCGAGGCCCATGCCGACGCCCAGATCGCCGAGGCCGAACTGGCTGTTCGCCTGTCGGGCGAGCCGCAGAAGCAGGAGATCCAGGCCCAGACCGCGCAGATCGAGCTGCTCAAAGCGAATCTGGAATCAGCGAGCAAGGACCGCAGCCGCCTGGTTTCGCTGGGGCGCGACATTGTCTCGGCGCAACAGCTCGACCATCAAGTTCTGCTCGAGAAGCGGGCGGTGCAGGATCTCGAAACGGCCCAGCATCAGCTCCGCCGACTGCAGACCGCGACGGCGGCAACGCTGGAACAAGCGAAGGCTCAACTGGCCACGGCCCGGACCGCCAAGGAGCAGGGCCGAGTGGCGATCGGTATTGAAGCCGCCCAGCGAGCGGTCGAGACCGCGCGGATACGCTACGAACTGGCCACGCTGCGGGCGCCACGTGCCGGGCAGATCTTTAAGCTATTGATCCACGAAGGCGAGACGATCACGGGTCCGATTCTGCTGCTGGGAGACACCGGGCGGTTTCTGGTGCGGGCCGAGGTATTTGAGACGGAAGTGCTGCACGTTCAGGTCGGGCAGAAGGTTCAGGTGACCAGCAAGGCGCTGTCCGGCGATCTGAACGGCCAGGTGGAAGCCGTGCTGTGGACGGTCGCCCGCAATAATGTGCGGACGTTGGATCCGCTGTCGGCCTCGGATGTGCGCGTGGTGGAAGTGCTGGTGCGGATCGATGACGCCCAGGTGGAGGCGGGACGCGAGACGCTGTCGCGGCTGATTGGCTTGCAGGTTGATGTGCGGATTGAAACGCCGGGACGGGGGAAGCAGTAGGGGGGAGATGATGCCCCGGGATTTGAGATTTGAGATTTGAGATTTGAGATTTGAGATTTGAGATTTGAGATTTGAGATTTGAGATTTGAGATTTGAGATTTGAGATTTGAGATTTGAGAGAAGAGAGAAGAGAGAAGAGAGAAGAGAGAAGAGAGAAGAGAGAAGAGAGAAGAATCCGAACGCAGGCATCTCAAATCTCAGATCTCAAATCTCAGATTCATTACCTCTCTCAAGGCATCCGCCTTCCGACTGAATTGTAGATCACTCCGGGAATCTCGCCCGGGCGATGCAGTACTTCTCCAGCAGCGCGGTGTCGGGGACGACGCCAATACCTGGCTCCGGCGAGGCGACCACCTGCGGCGAGCCATCCGCGCCAGGCGTGATCTGAATGATCGGCCGGCTCAAGTCTTCGCGATAGAAACGCTCCGAAGGGAAGATGTCGGCCGGGTACGTGAAATTGTCGAGCGTGGCTAGTGCGATGCAGATCGAGACGCCGACGGCGCTCTCCAGCATGCCGCCGACCCAGCAGGGCATGCCGGCTTGGCGGCACAGGTCGTGGATCGCCAGGGCGTTGGTCAGCCCGCCCACGCGGCCCGGCTTGATGTTGATCCAGCGGCAACTGCCCAGTTCGATGGCCTGCTCGGCCCGACGGACGCTGTTGATGCTTTCGTCCAGGCAGATGGCGGTGCCGATGGTAGCCTGCAGCTTGGCATGATCGTGCAGGTCGTCGTAGGCCAGCGGCTGCTCGATCATGGCCAGAAAGAAATCGTCCAGGCGGCAGAACATCTCCAGGTGCTCGTTGATGTCGTAGCCCGAATTGCAGTCGATGTGCATTGTCTGCCCGGGGAACTCGCTGCGGACCGAGCGGAGCATGTTCACGTCCCAGCCGGGGCGGAACTTGAGCTTCACCCGCTTGAAGCCGCGCTCGTAGGCCTGCCGCACTCCGTCCATCAGGTCGCCCAGGTCGTCCATAATGCCGAAGTCGGCGCCGATGTCGAAGCGGTCGCGCTTGCCGCCCAGCAGTTGATAGAGCGGCTTCTCCTCTTTCATGGCTTTGAGGATCCACCAGGCGTTGTCGAGCGCGGCCTTGGCGAACTGGTTTCCTTTGAAGTGGGCTAGCCGTTGTTGCAGGGCCTCGCCCGACTCGATCCACTGGCCGATCAGGGCTGGAGCGAGCCACTGCTTCAGGACCGCATAGATGCCGCCGGCCCACTCCGGGCTGTAGCACGGCGCGGCTAGCGGCGTCGATTCGCCCCAGCCAACCACTCCGCCCGACTCCATGCGGACTAGAACCGATTCAATGGCCGCGTCCTCGCCATAGGCGGTCCGCCAGGGATAGATGAGCGGCATCGAGACGTGGTAAAGCTCGATCGAGTCGATGTGCATGGAGAGGAATCGGTTGGAGAGAGGTAGGTTTTATGGAACGGCCAAGCCTATTTCACATGGGCGGGGCTGACACCCAGCCCCACGATGCTGCAGGCGATGATTGGATCGAGCCCCATCGCCTGCGCTTCGGCAACGACGTCGTCGCCGTCGCTGCCGGGATTCAGCCAGAGCTGCTTGGCCCCTTTGGCCTGGATCTCGGGAAGCATCTTCAGGCCGACAGCCGGCGGCAGGTAGACGCTGATGCGATCGAGTTCCACGGGGACCTCGGCAAGCGACTTATAGACCGTCAGCCCTTCGATCTCGCCCCCTTTGGGGTTCACGGGATAGACGTCGTAGCCCTGCTGCAGATGGGCCCGCACCGAGATGTTGCCGTACTTCGATCGATCGGCGCTGGCGCCCAGGATGGCGACGGTTGGCTTGGACATGGCGGGACCTCGTGGAAAGAGGATCGAAACGCGCGGCGCGGGCACAAAAATCGTAGCCGTTGGAAGAAGCCCGGAAAAGGTCCGTGCGACTTGCCGCGGTGA
>Ga0335397_10000393_pt1 | contig 55540 bp, 40 predicted proteins | sample MAT04_FD_205740 | JGI IMG/M metagenome (GOLD analysis project Ga0335397, IMG submission 205740) | Freshwater microbial communities from Lake Fryxell liftoff mats and glacier meltwater in Antarctica - MAT-04 (spades assembly) (version 2) ...
AAACGCCGCTCGAGCACGCAAGGATTGTCTCGATCAGTCGCTTCGCTTCACGGCTGTCCCGGACCTGGACCGAGACGACGCCGGCCTCCTTGGCCGGATAATCGTTGCCTCCGGGGAACAAGGCGTCCCCGATGAAGATCATCTCCTCGATCGAAATGCCGAGTAGCTCGCGGAGCTTTCTGATCCCGTACGCTTTGTCGATCCCCGGCTTGGTGACGTCGATCGATGTCGTGCCGCCGAGGCGAACGGAAAAGTCGGGGATGAGCTCCTCGAGAAGCGCCTTCATCCGCTTTCGCTTGGCGAAGTCCGGGTCCCACTTCTTCTTCTCGTCGAGGGGAGCCTCTTGGCCCAAGGCGGAGAACGTGATCTGGCTGCCGCGGTCCTCGATCACCTCGCCCCATGTACGGGATGCCGCGACGCCGGACGACGCGACGACCGATTTCAGCGCGGCGACGATCGCGCCTCTCTCCTCGCGTCCAAAGTCCTCCGAATAGAGAAGGTCCCAATCATCGGTGTACCGGTAGAACTTGGTGCCGCACGTTGGCAGCAGGGACAGCGCCTTCAAGTTCGCGTTCGGCGGCAGATGAGAGATCACCTGCTTCTGAAATTGCGGCCAGTTCCCGCCGGAGATGATCGCTACCTGGGCGATCTGGAGAAGGCTGCCGAGAAGCCCGGCCATCTCGGGGTCGACCGCGGCTTTGCTCTCTGCGATCGTGCCATCCAGATCGAAGACCACGAGCTTCTTCGGGAGGACTCTCATGGCCCTCTCTTCGAGAGCCGCGCCACCTTCGTTCTCCCAGCGTTCGATCGCGGGCCTCCGCGACGCGAGGCAGCTCTCGTCGGGATCGGCGCCCCGCCGTCCGTTCGCGTCTGCCGTCCCGTTCCATCGCTCGATCACCGGAACGTCGGGGTGATGGACGGCGTAGCTCAGGATGCTGAGCGACGCGGTGCCGAGCGGGAAGTGTTGCGCTTGGACGACAGGCAGGCCGATCCAGCGCGCCGCCAGGACTCCACTGAACTGCCCATGGGTGAACAGCGCGACGTTCCCGGCCAATGGACGAAGACGCGCCAAGAGGCGATCCGCGCGGGCGAGTGCTTGCGCGGGCGTTTCACCGTGGGGACTGCCGTCGCGGTAGAGGTTCCAGTCCGGGTCGCGGAGGTGAATGTCCGCCGTCGTCCGTCCTTCGTAGTCGCCGTAGTCCCACTCCGCCAGATCGGCCTCGAGCTGAACCGAAGGTCCGAGGTCCGCCAATTCACACGTCCGTCGCGCACGCTGTCGCGGGCTGGTGAAGACATGGGCAAATGGGACACCTTCCAGCGCCTTTCCCAGCTCCCGCGCATTGGCCTCGCCCTGGGCGGTCAACGGAAGGTCGGTACGACCGGTATGTCGACCGGACAGCGACCACTCGGTCTCGCCGTGTCGAATCAGATAGAGGCGTAACCGCTCGGGAGTCGCGGCCGTCATGGCGACTCCCCTTCGAGTGCCGCGGTGTACACTCCGAGGCTCGCGGCGCGGTCGCAGACCGCTCGATGCGCGAGAGCTCGCTGCGCGGCGGGCACGTTGGCCTTCTCGCCGCGCCAGATCGTAAGCGCCGGCTCTTGAAGCGCGCGCGCAAACGAGAACGTCAGCGCCCACGGCAGGCGCGACTCGAATCGAACATTCATGGCATTGAGCCGCGCCGAAGCGAGCACGCCGGGTTGCCCGCCGGACAGGAACGCGACGGCTGGAACCGCAGCAGGAACGGCTCGCAGGAGACATCTCACCGTCGCGTCGGCCACCTCGTCGACGGGCGGCTGCTCGGAGCTCGTCGATCCGGGGAGCACCATGTTCGGCTTCAGGATGAGGCCCTCGAGCATGACCCGTTGCTCGTAGAGGTGGTCGAAGACCGCGCGGAGAACGGCCTCCGTCACTTCGCCACACCGCTGCAAGGAGTGGTCGCCGGCCATGAGCACCTCGGGCTCGACGATCGGCACGAGATTGGCTTCCTGGCAGAGCCCTGCATAGCGGGCCAAGGTCAGTGCGTTCGCTTCGATGGCACCCCGGCTGGGGAGGCCATCGCCGACCGTGAACACGGCCCGCCACTTGGCAAACCGTGCGCCCATTCGAGAGTACTCCGCCAACCGATCGCGCAGACCATCCAACCCCTCCGTGACCTTCTCTCGCGGATGACCGGCCAGATCCTTGGCGCCGGTATCCACCTTGATCCCGACGACGAGCCCCGCGCCCGTGATCGCCTCGACGAACGAATTGCCGTCGCTCGCCCGCTCGCGGATGGTCTCGTCGTAGACAATCACCCCGCTGATGGACGCGGCGAGGTTGGGAGTGCGGACGAGCCACTCGCGATACGAGCGGCGCATCTCCTCGGTCTGGGGGATCTCTAGTTCCGCGAAACGCGCGTTGCACGTCGGATTGCTCTCATCCATCGCGAGAAGGCCTTTCGACCCGAGGGCGAGCGCCGCCACTGTGTCGATCAGCTCCCGCGCGCTCATGACGGCTGCCCCCACTTCCAGTTGCGGATCTCGGGGAGGTCCTGGCCGTTCTTGTTGATGTATCGCCGATGCTCGAGGAGCTTGTCCTCGAGCGCTTGCTTCAGAGAGACGCCCTTCTCGCCGGTCTGGGGCAGGCGGTCGATCACGTCCATGACGAGGTGGAAGCGGTCCATGTCGTTCAGGACCGTCATGTCGAACGGCGTCGTGATGGTGCCCTCTTCCTTGTAGCCCCGGACGTGGATGTTCTCGTGATTCGTACGCCGGTAGGTGAGCCGGTGAATGAGCCACGGGTAGGCGTGGTAAGCGAAGATGACGGGCTTGTCCTTGGTGAAGAGCTCGTCGAAGTCCACGTCACTCAGCCCGTGCGGATGCTCGCTCCGTGGCTGTAGCCGCATGAGATCGACGACGTTGACCACCCGGATCTTCAGGTCGGGCAGATGCTTGCGCAAGATGGAGACCGCGGCGAGCGTCTCCAGCGTGGGCACGTCGCCGCAGCAGGCCATGACCGCGTCGGGGGGAACGTCGTGATCGTTGCTGGCCCACGGCCAGATACCGATGCCCTCGGCGCAGTGCTTGGCGGCAGCATCCATCGTCAGCCACTGCGGCGCGGGGTGCTTGCCCGCGACGACGACGTTGACGTAATGACGGCTGCGGAGGCAGTGATCCATCACGGACAGGAGACAGTTCGCGTCCGGCGGCAAGTACACACGCACGACCTCGGCCTTCTTGTTGACGACATGGTCGATGAAGCCGGGATCCTGGTGCGTGAAGCCGTTGTGGTCCTGACGCCAGACATGCGAGGACAGGAGGTAGTTCAACGAAGCGATCTTCCGACGCCACGGCAGCGTCGAAGTCACCTTGAGCCACTTGGCGTGCTGGTTGAACATCGAATCGACGATGTGAACGAACGCCTCGTAGCAGTTGAAGACGCCGTGTCGTCCGGTGAGCAGATAGCCCTCGAGCCAGCCCTCGCACTGATGCTCGCTGAGCATCTCCATCACGCGTCCCGTCGGCGCGAGAAACTCGTCATTCGGTAGGGTCCGCGCGTCCCACTGGCGATTCGTGACGTCGAAGAGCGCCTCGAGACCGTTGGACAGCGTCTCGTCGGGGCCGAACACTCGAAAATTTCGTGCCTCGTCGTTGAGCTTCGCGACGTCGCGCAGGAAGGGTCCGAGAACGTGCGTGTCGCCGATCCCTCGCACGCCCGGAGAAGGAACGGCCGCCGCGTACTCGCGGAAGTCCGGCATGCGAAGATCGCGCAGCAGGATCCCGCCGTTCGCATGCGGGTTACTGCCCATGCGCCGCGTGCCCTTCGGCGCGAGCTCGGCCAGCTCGGGCTTCAGGCGCCCTTGCGGATCGAAGAGCTCGTCGGGCTTGTAGCTCCGCATCCAGGTCTCGAGCTGCCTCAAATGCTCGGGATGTTCGGCGTTCGGGTGCAGCGGCACTTGATGCGCCCGGAACGTCCCCTCGATCGGCAGACCATCGACGACCTTCGGCCCGGTCCAGCCTTTGGGGGACTCGAGGACGATCATCGGCCAGCGCGGACGCACGTGATTGCCGTGGACGCGCGCGTCGGTCTGGATCTTCTTGATCTGCTCGACCGCCGTATCGAGCGCCCTCGCCATCGCTTCGTGCATGAGGACAGGCTCGTGCCCCTCGACGTAGATCGGCGTCCAGCCGTAGCCGCGGAGGAGCTGCTCGAGCTCTTCATGCTCGATGCGCGCAGGAATGGTCGGATTGGCAATCTTGTAGCCGTTGAGATGCAGGATCGGCAGCACCGCTCCGTCGGTTTTTGTATCGAGAAACTTGTTCGAATGCCACGCCGTGGCGAGCGGTCCGGTCTCCGCTTCGCCGTCGCCAATCACGCAGGCGACGATCAACTCCGGATTGTCGAACACGGCCCCGAACGAATGGCTGAGCGAATAGCCGAGCTCGCCGCCTTCGTGGATCGAGCCGGGGCACTCCGGCGACGCGTGGCTGGGAATGCCTCCCGGGAACGAGAACTGAAGAAACAGCTTTTGGAGTCCAGCCTCGTCCTGACTGATGTCGGGGTAGACCTCGCTGTACGTCCCCTCGAGGTAGGTGTTGCCGACGACGGCCGGCCCGCCGTGGCCAGGGCCCGACACGTAGATCATGTCGAGGTCGAACTCCTTGATGACGCGATTCAAGTGCACGTAGATGAAGTTCTGCCCCGGCGTCGTGCCCCAGTGCCCGAGGAGCATGTGCTTGATGTCCGTCAGCTCGAGGGGACGCTTCAGCAGCGGGTTGTCGTAGAGGTAGATTTGCCCGACGGAGAGATAGTTGGCGGCGCGCCAGTAGGCGTCCATCCGGCGCAAGAGCTCCGGCGCGAGCGTTCTCGTGTTCGTGTTCATGGTTCACTTTCCTTTGGGGAGGTGAGAAGTCCGAGGGTGCTCGAGACCGACCTTGCGATCATGAGCGCTTCGTCGGTGTGAATGACGCGCACCGTGACACGGCTCGCGTCCGCGGAGACCACCCCGGCAGAGCCCGCGTTTCGGGACTCGTCCAGCTCGATCCCGAGGAAGCCGAGCCCGTCACAGATGCGCGCGCGGATCTGTGGCGAGCTCTCGCCGATGCCGCCGGCGAACACCAACGTGTCGAGCCCGCCGAGAACGGCCGCAAAGGCCCCGAGCCACTTCTTGGCCTGATGGCAGAAGAGCGCGACGGCCTCTCGCGCTCGGACATCCTCGGCCTCTCGGTCGAGCAGTTCGCGCATGTCCGAGCTGGTCTCCGAGACGCCGAGCAGCCCCGACTCGTGGTTCATCATGTGATCGAGCTCGGAAGCGGTCATCCGCTCCCTCCGCGCGAAGAACGAAGCCAACCCTGGGTCCACGTCGCCGGAGCGGGTGCTCATCACGAGCCCAGAGGCGGGCGTGAACGCCATCGTCGTGTCGATGGGGTGCCCGTCGCGGACGGCGGCCATGCTCGCGCCGCTCCCGAGGTGCGCGAGGACGACGCGCCCGCTCGCGGCCGTTCCGCCGAGACGTGCGAGCTCCTGCATCAGGAAGGCGTAGGAGAGGCCGTGAAACCCGTACCGCCTTACGCCTTGCGCCTCGTAGCGCCGTGGGATCGGGAGGAGACGCGCCACGCGCGGCATGTCGTGGTGAAACGCCGTGTCGAAGCAGGCGACCTGGGGCGCCCGCGAGAAGTAGCGGGCGATCTCCTCGATGAGAAGGAGCTCCATGGGAAGGTGCTCGGGATCGAATGCCGTGAGCTGACGCAGCTCTTCGATGATCGAAGCCGTGAGTCGCTGCGGCTCCCAGTACTTCGGCCCGCCGTGCACCACGCGGTGACCGACTGCCGCGAGCGCCTCGGGCGGGACGTGCTCGCGCAGCCACGCCATGAGCACGCGCACGGCGGACGCGTGGTCCGCCAGCGCCACGGATCGCGAGAGGTCGCCCGTCCCCTTCGAGCCGTGGACCGTCAGGGTCCCCGTTGGGTGACCTATCCCGTCGATGACTCCTTCGAGCAGCGGCGAGAGTGGGTCGCCCACTTCGAACATCGAGAACTTGATGCTCGACGACCCGCCGTTGATGGTCAGGATGCGTGCCTCGGGCGTCGGAGTCATTCGCTGGGCTTTCATGCGGACGGTCGGCTTCGGCGGGCGGCTCTTTGCGTTCGGCCTCCACGGCCTTCGTGTCGGCGGCGTGGTGCTCGTGCTTCTTCATCGGGAGGCGGTCCTCGAAGTCGGGTACCGAGCCCGTGCATTCCTCATGCTCGGCCGACGGCGGCGCGGTTGTCCCGGTTGCGGAGACTTCTCCTGCGAGCCGTTCCTGCTGCTTCCGGCCGTCGCCGATCCCTGATGCGACACCAGCGCGGCGATGAGTGTGGCCTTCTGTCTCGGCGGGTCGTTGTGACCTCGCAGAAGCAACCGAACCGAGCGCGTCGCGTCCTGGCTGCGCGCCGACGCCTCTTGCGGAGTCTTGGCGCTCACGCGATGGCGTAGATCGTGCACCCTCGCGCCCCGCCCGCGAGGCACCTCCGTCGCGGTCGAGGCGAGAGGAATGGCCCATGTTGCGAAGCCTGAAAGAACTCGAGCACTACACGGTCAGCGCGACCGACGGGGACGTCGGAACCGTTGTCAATTTTCTCTTCGACGACGAGCGCTGGGTCGTTCGCCATCTCGTCGTCGAGACCGGCGGCTTCTGGGATGGACGGCGGGTGCTCGTCTCGCCCATCTCGTTCCGCGAGGCGGACTGGTCGACGCAGCATTTTCGACTGGCGCTGACCCGGGACAAGATCCAAAAAGGTCCGAGCGTCGACGTGGAGAAGCCGGTCTCTCGCCAGCATGAGCGGGAGTACTTTGGTTATTATGGATATCCCTACTATTGGGGATATGCCGGACTTTGGGGAGCGGGCATGTATCCGGGGCTCCTCGCGCCCCCCGTCCCGGCTCGCGCACCGGCGGAGAGCGCCGACAAGGCTACCGGGGACGTCCATTTGCGGAGCGTCAACGAGGTCCGCGGCTATCACATCCAGGGGAGCGACGAGGCCATCGGTCACATCGACGACTTCATCGTCGACGACGAGACATGGGAGGTGCGCTACCTCGTGATCGACACCAAGAACTGGTGGTTCGGCAAGAAGGTGCTCGTCGCTCCCCATTGGGCGAGTCGCATCAGCTGGGCCGAGAGGACGGTCAATGTCGACATGTCCCGTCAGGCCATCAAAGACAGCCCTGAGTGGAACCCTGGCGCCGGCGTCAATCGGGCGTACGAAGTTCGCCTCTACGACTACTACGGACGCCCGGTCTACTGGGATAGCGCCACGCGCGTCGATCTGCCTCCGCCCAGGAGTCACTCAGGGGCCCACCCGCGATGATGAGCGGCAGACGCTCGCATCGCTCGGCGCATTTCAGCACCAACCAAGGCTCTCCAATGGCTCCGTCAGTCCAGTCCGCTTCTCCTCTTCGCGTGCAGGCATCGTCGCGCAGGGGCCTTCCGAATCAGGGGCCCGGGATCCGTCACATTCTGGTGTGCGTCGACCGTTCGCCAAGCTCGGAGCTGTGCCTCGCGTACGCGGTGTCGCTCGCGAACACGTTCGACAGCACGGTGACCCTGCTCTACGTGATGCGACCTCCTCACGAGGATCGCGTGGGACCACAGACGACCGACGCGCTCGGCTGGGAGATCGACAGGCAAGAAGCGAGCGCCTACCTCGAGCGGCTCGAGAAGGAGGCGACACGTACGTCCGGTCGCCGGATCGGTGTCCGCCTCGAGCAAGGTCGCCCGGCGGAGCGCATCGTCGCGGTGACGCGCGAGCTCGGGGCGGACCTTGCGGTTCTCGGCAGTCACGGGGAGAGCGGCGAGGCGGCCTGGAGCCTCGGTAGCACGGCCCAGCAGGTGCTCGCGACGGCGCGATGCTCCGTGCTCATCGCGCGCGGGAGTGCCGTCGCGCCGAGCTTCGCGTCGCCGAAACGCATCCTCGTGCCGCTCGACGGCTCGCTCCGGACCGAGAGCGTCCTTCCGACCGCCGCGGGCATCGCGTCCGCACACGGAGCCGAGCTGCTGCTCGTTCACGTCGTGGCCGAGCCCCTTGCGACCGGCGTCCTCGTTGCGTCCGAGGACGTGGCGCTGGCGCGCGAGCTCGCGACGCGTCTCGAGTCCCGAGCCGCCACGTACCTCGAGGCCCTGCGCGACAAGGTGGCCCGCGACGCGCCGTCGGTACGGACGCTCGTCGCCCGTCAGGCAGACACGAGGCAGTCGCTCATCGAGCTGGCGGAGAGGGAGCGGATCGATCTCGTCGTCCTCTCGGCGCACGGCAGCACGTGCAATGTGGCGCGCCCATTCGGCAGCGTGAGCCAATACCTCCTGACGCATGCGACGGTCCCTGTTCTTGTCCTGCAAGATCTTCCAGAGTCGGAGCTTCGCCAAGCGGGAGACGCCGACCCGCAACCAGCCCCGCCGCTTCGCGCGAGTTACCCGCCGGAGGGGGTTTGACATCCGGCGCCGCGGTCACGTCGCACGAGGGCGTCGCGAAGAGCTCCACCTCCGCCCTCGAGGCCGATGCACGCGCGATCGCCGAAACGCACCGCGACACTCGACGTGCGGGCGCCGCGGGTAGGCGTTTCTTCGCGCTGCCGGCGTTCGGCCGCGCACTGGCTCGAGCCCACGAGCATCTCGCCGCGAGGCATCAAGACGACTCGACGCTCCGAAAGCCGGCGGAATGGTTCCTCGACAACTACTACATCGTTCGTCGCGTCGCGCGGCAGGTCGCTCACGATCTGCCACGCGGCTTCGTGCGGCGCCTTCCCGAGCTCACGTCGGGCCCGGAGGAGGGCCAACCACGCATCGGTGCGCTGGCGCGCGCGCTCGTCGCGACGAGCGGCATCGAGCTGGATCGTGCGACGCTAAGGCGCTTCGTCGACGCGTACCAGGCGGTGGCGCCCCTCACCATCGCGGAGCTCTGGGCGCTTCCCACCATGCTGCGTGCGTCGGTGCTGAGCGGTCTGCTCTCCTTTTTTGATGAGCTCCACGTACCCATCGACGGGCCGCGAAGCGGTGCTCGTCCGTCCCCGCCTCGGCTGGAGAACGGCCCCGTTCTGGCGCCCGTTGCGGGCGTGGAGCGCTCGATTCGCGCGCTTCGCCTCCTGGCGGAGATCGATTGGAAGACCTTCTTCGAGAACACCAATCGCGTCGAGGCGGCCCTCCGCCGAGATCCGGCGGAGATCTACTCGCGGATGGACTTCGACACGTGCGACGCTTACCGGAAGGCAGTCGAGGACCTCGCGTGGACCGCGAACGTGGCCGAGGAAGACGTCGCGAGCGAGGCGATCCTTCTGGCGCAGGGGGGAGCTCCGGATCCCCGACGCGGGCATGTGGGCTTCTATCTGGTGGGGGACGGACGGAGGACGCTCGAGGGTAAGATCCGCTACTGGCCCGAAGGGATCGAGCGCGTGCGCCGCCTCGTCACGCGGTTTCCGACGATCACGTACCTTCTTCCGCTCGCGATCCTCACTGGCGGCCCGCTGGTCTTCGGCTGGCGCTACCTCTTACGAGGCGAGGGCGGCGTCACCGCCGTCTTGCTCACGCTCGTCGTGGTGCTCGCGGCCGTGCCGCTCTGGTCCGTCGCCGCGGTCGTGTTGCAGTGGGCCCTCGCGAAGCTCCTGCCGCCACGCCGGTTGCCCAAGCTCGACTACTCGAAAGGGGTCCCCGACGACGCTCGCACGCTCGTCGTGATCCCGACGCTGCTCGGCCGGCCCGAGGACGTCGAGGGGATGCTGCGACAAGTCGAGCTCCACTATCTCTCGAACCCCGATCCGAGCCTGGGATTCGCTCTCCTCACCGATCACCTCGACTCGCCCGAAATGTCCGAGGACATGACGCTCGTGGAGAGCGCTGCGCAGGGCATCGCCCTCCTCAACGCCAGGCACGGTGACGGCAACACGGGGCCATTTCACCTTCTTCACCGCGAGTCTCGCTGGAACGTGGGCGAAGGCCGCTTCATGGGTTGGGAGCGCAAGCGCGGAAAGCTCGAAGAGCTCAATCGGCTGCTGCGCGGAGACCTGGGGACGAGCTTCGTACGTAGGGTCGGTGATCCCGCGAGACTCCAGGGTATCCGTTTCATCATCACGCTAGACAGCGACACCGAGCTTCCGATGGGAAGCGCGCAGCGACTGATCGGCCTCCTTGCGCACCCCTTGAACGTCGCATCGTTCGACGACGAGACGGGCCGCGTCACCTCGGGCTACACGATCGTGCAGCCGCGCATCGAGACCTCTCCGACGGCCGCCCTGTCGACTCGGTTCGCAAACATCTTCGCGGGCGACGCGGGCTTCGACATCTACACGCACGCCTCCTCGGAGATCTACCAGGACCTGTTCGGCTCCGGCATCTACTGCGGTAAGGGCATCTACGAAATCGATGGGTTCGCGCGCAGCCTCGAGGGGCGCGTGCCGGACAACGCCCTCGCGAGCCACGACCTCTTCGAGGGCGTGCACGGACGCACCGCGCTCGCCTCGGACGTGGTCCTTTTCGAACAGTACCCCTCCCACTACGCCGTCTTTTCGCGGCGCATGCACAGGTGGGTACGCGGTGACTGGCAGCTCCTGCGATGGCTTCTTCCGCGCGTGCCGTCCTCCGGCCACGAACGTCTTCCGAATCCGCTCGCCGCCATCGATCGCTGGAAGATCGTCGACAACATCCGACGAAGCCTCGTGGGCCCATGCGTGTGTCTGCTGCTCGTCGCTGGGTGGACCGTGCTGCCTTTCAGCCCGCTGCTCTCCACCGTGTTCGCGCTCGGTCTCCTGCTCGCCCCGCTCGTCCCCGCGCTCGTCCCTCGGGGGAGGCGTCGCGAGAGCCTCGCCCGCTGCGCGCTGACCGTCGCGTTTCTCGTGCACGAGGCGACGGTCGTAGTCGATGCGCTCGTGCGCGTGCTCGTGCGAACGGCAATCACGCGCAAGCACATGCTCCAGTGGACGTCCGCCGCGAACACCGCGCTGGGGCTGTCGGGCACGTCGATGCGCGCGCTCCTATGGCGCGAGATGTTCCTGTCGCCGCTCTTCGCGGTTGCCATCGCCGCGCTCGTCGCATGGCTTCGGCCATCGTCTCTCATCGCCGCGGCGCCCGTTCTCGCGGCCTGGGCTCTTGCGCCCGAGATCGCACGCTGGGTGAGCCGACCGCCGCGGCCGCGCACGGAGGCGCTAGACGCGCAGGAACGGAAGAGGCTTCGCCTCTTGGCCCGCAGGACGTGGCTCTTCTTCGAGACCTTCGTAGGTCCGCTCGACCAGTGGTTGCCGATCGACAACTACCAGGAGCCTCCTCACGAGCAGACCGCACATCGTACGTCGCCGACCAACATCGGCATGATGCTGCTCTCGACGCTCTCGGCCTACGACCTCGGTTACCTCGGACCGAGCGAACTGTCGCTGCGACTGCGTCGCGCGTTCGACAGCATCGGGCGGATGACCCACTACCAGGGCCATCTCCTGAACTGGTACGAGACGAAGAACCTGGAGCCGCTTGTCCCGCAGTACGTCTCCACTGTGGACAGCGGCAACCTCGCCGGCTGCCTCCTGGCGCTGAAGAAGGGCTGCTGCGATGCGGTCGAGGGCGAGGTGATTCGTCCAGAGGCGTGGCTCGGCCTCGCGGACTCGCTCGACCTACTCGACGAGATCGTGACGAGCCTCGCGTCACGCGTCCACCGCGCGAAGCTCGGGCCCGCCGGCAAAGCATCGGCGACCTCGCTTCGCTCCGTCCTCGCGCGCATGCGCACCCTCATCGAGGCGCGGCGCGGGCCGTCGATGGCCGCGGCCTACGCCACGCTTCTCTCGTTGTCCAACGAGGCCTCGACCGACCTCGATCGCGAGCTGCTCACGCTCCTAGAGACCGGAGCCTACCGTCACGAAGCGGAGCTCCTCCATTCGCTGCGAACGGCGACGGATCGCCTGCACCAGCAGCTTCAGCAGACGCGGCGCGAGATCGACTTCCTCCTTCCCTGGCTCGGTTGCGCCGCCGAGTCAGCCGCAGTCGCGCTTCGCCTGCCAGGGCGTCTTCGGCTCGACGAGGTCCCCGCGGCCGCGCGCCGCCTGGGCGCAGAGCTCGAAGCCTGGGAGCGGGAACAGCGCCTGCGCGGCGCCCCCTCCGACGAGATCGAAGGCTCGATACGACGACTGCGTGAGGCGTTTCTTCGGGCCGAGGCCAACGCCACGTCGCTGAAGAGCGAGCTCCTGGACCTCGCGGCGCGGGCGGAGAGCGAAGCGAGCGGGATGGACTTCCGCCTCCTCTTCGACGACGAGCGGAAGCTCTTTCGCATCGGTTTCAACGTCACGATCGATCAGGCCGATCCGCACCATTACGATCTCCTCGCGTCCGAGGCCCGACTCGCCAGCTACCTTGCAATCGTCAAGCACGACGTGCCGGAGTCTCACTGGTACGCGCTCGGGCGCCCGATGACGCGGATCGCCGGAGCCCCGGCCCTCCTCTCGTGGGGCGGAACGATGTTCGAGTATCTCATGCCGTCCCTCCTGATGCGGAGTCGCGAGGGGACGCTGCTCCAGCAGAGCACCGAGCTCGCCGTGGCTGCCCAGATCGCCTACGGCGTGGAGCACGAGGCGCCGTGGGGGATCTCCGAATCGGCCTATGCCCGGCTCGATGCACAGTACACGTATCAATACCGATCGTTCGGCGTCCCGGGGCTCGGCTTCAAGCGCGAGCTCGAGGAGGATCTCGTGGTCGCGTCTTACGCATCGGTTCTCGCCGTGTCCCTTCGACCTCGCGCCGTCTTGGACAATGTCGCGCGCCTCGAGTCGATGGACATGCTCGGCACGTACGGTCTGTTCGAAGCGCTCGACTTGCATCCCGACCGTGTGAAAGAGAGCGAGACGAAGACGTATGCGGTCGTGCGCTCGTACATGGCCCACCACCAGGGCATGCTTCTCGTCGCGCTCGACAACTACCTGAACGACCAGATCATGGTCGAGCGCTTTCACGCCGATCCTTCGGTCCGCTCCGGGGAGATGCTGCTCAACGAGCGCGCTCCGACGGTGGCTCCCGCCGAATGGCCCATCGCAGAGACGCAGGAGAGCGGCAGCGACCACGAGGCGGCGCCGCCATTGCGCGTGTCGACCCCGTGGTCGCCCGACGCACAGGGGAGGCCGCAGGCGTTCGTGCTCGGCAACGGTCGCCTCTCGAGCGTCCTCACCGATCGCGGTGGGGGCGGTCTCCGCTGGCAAGGTCTGGCGCTCACGCGCTACCAGCCCGACGTCACGTGCGACGGCGACGGCATCTGGTTCTACGTTCGCGACGAGGACAGCGGCGCCACGTGGCTTGCCACCTCCGATCGAGGGCGGACCACGTTCGCGGCGCACAAGGCCGAGTTCCATCAGCGAGATCAGGGCATCTCGGTTCACGTCGACGTCGCCGTCGCATCCGCCGACGACGTCGAGCTGCGACTCGTCACGCTTCACAACGAGACCGACCGACCCCGGCGCCTCACGGTGACGAGCGCAGGTGAGCCGGTTCTCCTCGCCCTCGCGGACGCGGCGACGCATCCGGCGTTTGCGCGAATGTTTCTCGAGAGCGAGCACGTCGCGGAGCTCGAGGCGCTCGTCTTCACGCGTCGTCCGCGGTCCGAGAAGGAGGGGCGCGCAGTCCTGGTGCATCGCCTCGTTCGCGAAGGAGCGGCGGTCACCTTCGGGGGCTACGAGACCGACCGAGGTGAGTTCTTTGGTCGATGCGGGAGCGTTCGCGCGCCCCGCGCGCTCGCTGGCGACCCCCGAGATCCCCATGGCCACATCGGAGCGGTGATCGATCCCATCATGGCGCTGACCGCCGATGCGGTCCTCGCTCCCAAGGGGACGGTGACGTTCGCGTTCGTCAGCGCGGTTGGCCGTACGCGGGGCGCCGCGGTCGCGCTGGCCGCGCAGTACGGGTCCATGCACGCGGTGCGCTGGGCCTTCCGAGATGTGGAGCAAGAGAGTGCCCGGCGCCTCGCGCGCGCAGGACTCGACCCCGATCTCCTACCTGCGATCCAGCGTCTCTTCTCCGCGCTCCTCTTCGCGGACCCGACCTTCCGCTCGCGGCGGGACGAGACCTCGCTGGCGGACGCGCCGCGCCCGCGCAAGACCGCGCTCTGGGGCCGAGGGATCTCAGGCGACCTGCCGATCCTCCTTCTTCGCGTGGGTGATCCTGGAGCGGAGCTCCTGCGCGAAGCCGTCCTAGCGCAGCGCTACCTTCGATCATGCGGCGTCGCGCTTGATCTCGTCCTGATGGACGAAGAGCCCTCCGGTTACATCGCAGACGGCACGGGCACGCTGCGGAGCGCGCTCGCGCAGATGGACACGGGCGAATGGATCAACAAGCGCGGAGGCATCTACGTACTCTCGATCGATCAGCTCGGTGACGAGGAGAGCCGTCGCCTCGCCGCGACCGCAAGGGTCGTCCTCGACACGCGTGACGGCTCCCTCGCGGGCCGAATGGCACGGCACAGCGAGGGTCCGCCCAAGCTCCCGCGTTTCGAACCGACGCTGGCCAGGGAGGCGGATTCCCCCGCGCTCGCTCACTCGACGCTGATCTTCGACAACGGCACGGGAGGCTTCACCGAAGACGGACGGGAGTATGTGATCTCCGTTCGTCCGGACAAACCGACACCGGCGCCGTGGTGCAACGTCCTCGCGAACGCGGAGTTCGGCTGCATCGTCAGCGAGTCGTCGCTCGGCTCGACGTGGTCGCTCAACGCCGGCGAGAACCGCCTCACCCCGTGGAGAAATGATCCGGTCTTCGATACGCCGTCGGAGGTCCTCTACCTGAGGGACGAAGAGACAGCGGCCGTCTGGTCGTCGACGCCGCTGCCAGCCGGCGGCGACGTCGAGACGATCGTGCGCCACGGTGTCGGGTACACGAAGTACGTGCGTGAGAGCCATGGTCTGGAGGAGGAGCTCACGGTCTTCGTGCCGCCGAATGCACAGCTCAAGGTCGTGCGCATTCGGCTGAAGAACAAGCTCCCTCGCCACCGGCGCCTCACGGCGACCTACTACGTCGAGTGGGTCCTCGGCAGCCTCCGCGAGGAACAGCGGGCGTACATCGAGTCCGAGCTCGACCGACCCAGCTCCTGCCTTCTTGCGACGTGCGGCTGGAACGCCGAGTTCGGCGACCGTGTCGCGTTCCTGGCCGCCGAGCTCGACCTCCATGGGTTCACGACGGACCGTACGGAGTTTCTCGGCCGCCCCGGCGACTACGCACAGCCCGAAGCGCTCACACGCTGGGGCCTCGAAGGGCGCATCGGAGCCGCGGGGGATCCTTGCGGCGCGTTGCAGGTACACCTGGAGCTCGATGCCGCAGGAGAGGCTCGCGACGAGATCGTGACCCACTTCGTGCTCGGGCAGGCGTCGACGCGGGCCGAGGCCGTGGCGCTCGTCGCGCGCTTCCGGCAGCGCGAGACGGTCGACGCGGCGTGGAATGACTCGGAAGCCTTCTGGGATGGCATCCTCGGGAGCGTTCGCGTGAAGACACCCGAGCCGGCCATGGACCTCTTGCTCAACCGATGGCTTCTCTACCAGAGCCTCTCGTCGCGTGTCTTCGGTCGGACCGCGTTCTACCAGTCGAGCGGCGCGTTCGGGTACCGAGACCAGCTCCAGGACGTGCTCGCGCTCATGCATGCCGCGCCCAACCGCGCACGCGCGCACATTCTCGAGGCCGCCGCCCACCAGTTCGAGGAGGGCGACGTCTTGCACTGGTGGCACCCACCTTCCGGACGGGGGGTGCGAACGCGCTGTTCCGACGACATGGCGTGGTTGCCGTTCGTCACTGCGAGCTACGTCTCGGCCACCGGCGATGCGTCGATCCTCGCCGAGCGGGTGCCCTTTCTGACGGGTGCGCCGCTCCGAGAAGACGAGCACGATCGGTACGCCGAGTTTGCCGTCTCGCCGCAGGTCGACACGCTGATCGAGCATTGCCGCCGGGCGCTGCATCGCGCCCTGACCAAGGGTCCTCACGGACTGCCGCTCATGGGGGACGGCGACTGGAACGATGGGATGAACAACGTCGGTCCAGAGGGCCGCGGCGAGAGCGTGTGGCTCGCCTGGTTCCTGTGCGCGACGATGGATGCCTTCGCGACGCTCTGCGAGGGCCCGGGTTCGGGCTCCGGGAGCGCCGAAGCGGCGGCCTGGAGGAGCCGCACGGAGTCGCTCCGCGCGACGATCGAGGCGAGCTCCTGGGACGGCGGCTGGTACGTCCGCGCCTTCCACGACGACGGCTCCGTCCTTGGTTCTTCGAAGGCGCGCGAATGCACGATCGACTCGATCGCGCAGTCTTGGGCGGTCCTTTCGACCGTCGGCGAGGAGGCCGAGGGGGGGCGAGCGCGGGCCGCGATGCATGCCGCCGACGAGCGACTCGTGCGCGAGGACGAGCGACTCGTCCTGCTGCTCGATCCTCCATTCGACGTCACGCTGCACGACCCTGGGTATATCCGCGCGTACCCTCCCGGCGTTCGGGAGAACGGCGGGCAGTACACTCACGCGGCGACCTGGCTCGGGTGGGCGTACGCGGCGCTCGGGGACGGAGAGAACGCGGCGCGTATTTTTCGCATCCTCAACCCGATCCTCCGCACGCAGAGCGCCGAGGACTCCGAACGGTACCGTGTCGAGCCCTATGTTCTGGCGGGGGACGTCTATGGTGCTCCACCGTGGGTCGGTCGGGGCGGCTGGACCTGGTACACGGGCTCGGCGTCGTGGGCTTATCGCCTCGGCATCGAGGCGATCCTCGGCTTGAAGAAGGAGGACGGGCAGCTCTGCATCGACCCATGCATCCCTCCCGAGTGGAAGGGCTTCGAAGCGTGGGTTCGCGTCGGCGCAGTCGAGGTTCACATCGTCGTCGAGAACCCGAACGGCGTGAGCCGCGGCGTGGCAAGTGTCACAGTCGACGGCGCGTCTCTGGATTCGAACCGCATCCGCGTCGATGCCGCCGCGAAGTCCACGAAGAGCTCGCGCGAGGTCCGCGTCCGACTTGGGGCTCCTGCCCTCGCCGGCTCGGAGCCGGCGCGCAAGTCCGCTTGACCGTCGCCGCCGCCATTGCTGTCCGGCGAAGTCCACGCCCGACCGACGCTCGACCGCGGTGTGGCACGCCCGATGCTTTTCGATGGGCATGACGATGGCCATCGACCTCGCGGCTCGCGCCCTTCCCACACGCTCGTCTCGCGCGCTCGCGCACAAACCGAAGCGCCCGCGCCCCATCGCCTCTCCCCCCGCGAAGCCTTCTCCACCTCGTCCGAAGCCGTCGCCCGCGCATCCCGCAGGGCCGAGCAAACCGATTCGCTGATCTCGTCGGCACCTCATGCCCCAGTTGTGGCAAGCGTGCGCAGTCGAACGCGTACGTCGCGAGCAAACCAAGAACCTGCCGCGCCTGCGGGCGCGGTCAGAAGAAAGCGAGCGGTCGATGAACACCGAGCCGAACGAGAAGAAGCCGTCACGACGGCCCAGGAACACGAAGCAGACCCACGCGGGGGCTTCGACGGCCGCCTCGCAAACGCTACGGAATCCGAAGGCGACGCCCTCCGCGAAGTCTGCGGCAGGCAGCGCCCTCTCGCAGACGGGCCGGCCCGCGAGGACCGGGCGTCGCGCGGCGGCGGCGGCAGGACGCGCGCTCGAGGGGAGCTCCACCAGCGCTGCCGGGCGCCGAGCGGCCGCGAGCGCGCTGTCGCAGACCCCCCGCAAGGGCAAGCGCACGAAGAAGGAAGTCACGTCGGAGAAAGGTGAACCGAAAAGGAAGTCGAAGGCCAGACGAGTCGCCAAGAAGCGGGTGAGCGCCCGCTGAGCGCGAGCGATCCCTCACGGAGGCGATCCGCGGTTGGTCTTGCGCGCGACGCGCAAAGGGCATCGCGTAAACGCGGGCACCGTGGTCGGCCGACTCGCGTACTTCGGGGTTGATGCTCCTCGATCTGCTCATTGCGCTCACCGTCGTGATCCCATCGATGACGCCGGCGAGGCTGGTCTCGATGCTGGGCCTCGGAGGCGTTGCGATTGGCTTTGCATTCAAGGACATCTTCCAAAACAGGGTGGCAGGCATCCTCCTGCTCTGGCGCGAGCCTTTCCGGATCGGCGACGAGATCACCTCGGCGACGCGCGAGTTCATCTAGCATCGCCCGATGGCCATGGACCCACTGAGGCGCGTCGCCAACCTCTGGAATTGGCTCCCCGCGTTCCGCGTCGTCGCCGAGTACGAGAACATCCAGAAGGCCGCGGCGGTGCTCAGCGTGAGCCCCTCCGCGCTGTCCCGGACGGTCAAGCTGCTGGAGGAGGCGACCAACGAGGCGCTGTTCGTCCGAAGCGCAGCCGGGCTCACGCTCACCGCTTTCGGCGCAGAGCTCCTGCGAGGAGCTCGCGATGGCATGCGGCGCATCGACGACGTCATGAGCAAGGCGCAGAGCCGCACAGGATGGGAGCGTGTGCTCGTGTCGGGTGCGTCGGGCCCGATCCTCATGCGTCTGCTCGACAGGGCGCTGTGTGCCGGGGTCCGGGATGTCGAGGGGGTCTGCTACAAGGCGATCTCGCTGGACGAGGGCAACGTCGTCGCCGAGCTCCTACGAGGGAACCTCGACCTCGCGCTCATCGAGGGAGGAGCGAGCTTCGAGCCGCCCGAAGAGCTGAGCTGCGTGCGCGTCGGCGAGCTGGAGCTGGCGCTACTCACTCCGCCGACGCATGCGCTCGCCGACAGCGAAGGCGAGGTCGACCCCGCATCACTCGAGGCCGCGCAGATCGTCGCGCTCTCAGGGTCGCCCATCGACAGGAGCGCCCGCGTGATCGCGACGGTCGCTTCGATGGAGATGGCGGAGAACCTCGCTCGACAGGGGCCGTTCCTCGCGTTCCTACCGCCCGTGCTGGCGCCCCAGACGTTTCGGGTCGTCGCTCGGTCGAGCGCCAGCGTCGGTGTGCTGGCGGTCTTCCGCACGCCCTTGGGGGGCGACGAAGCTCCGGGGCTCGTGCGGGGTGTGGTGGAACGCCTCGGACGGGTGATCGCCGGGACGTAGGCGGGGCGACCTCGCCCGCCCAGGTCACTGGCCCTCGCGGCCATTCGAACGGCCCCTTCCAATCTCTCTCGCGGGAACGCCGAAGCCACGCCCATTCTCGTCACGTATAGATGAGGAGAATGCCCGTATCCCCGCGTCGAGAGGTCTTTCGCAGGCTCGCGTTCCTGACCGCGAGCACCGCCATCACGCTCGCGGCGGCGAGCGCGCAGGCGCTCATCCCCATCCCGGTCGGCGGACACCCCAAGGAGCTCGACGTGTTCGCGCGGATCACGCTCGAGCGCGGTCTCGTCGAGCCAAACGAGAACAAGGCATCATTCCAGAAGGCCAGCTGGGAGATGTTCACGGTGGGCGGCGGGTATGTCTTCGGTGATCTCGGCCCGCTCCAGGACTTCTCCGTCCGCGCCGAGATCACGGGCTACCAGTCGCCGGAGGAGGTCAACGACGTCTCGAAGGGCCCCGTGGCGCCCACGGCCTGCCGCGGCGTCGTGCTCGGGCCGGGCCAGTGCCAGTTCCACCCCGCGGACAAGGGGAGCTTCGTCACGCCGAGCATCGGCGCGAACCTCGTGCACACGGGGAGCTTCTCGTTCGGCGTGTTCCTCCTCGGCAACATCCCGATCGGCGTCGACTACTCGAAGTTCGTCCTTCCCCGGATCGATTACCTGGGAGGCGGCTTCCGGGCCGGTGTGGAGATGACGCCGTGGTTCGCCTTCGAAACGAGCTTCTACGTGGGCTCGGGATCGGGAGGGTCGGGCGGCAAGCAGAACGGCACGTTCGCCGCGACGCAGCTGCTCCATTTTCGAAGCGGTCGCATCGGTACGAGCCCGTTCGTTCGCCTCGGCGTGAAGGTCGGGCCGTACGTCGATGGGGATCTCGTCGGCGAGCGGACGGACCCCGCGTACGACCAGGCGTACACGGCGGGCTACCCCGACCGCACCGACCGCATCCGCATGTTCCGTTTCGCGTCGATGATCCTTCCGTACGCGCAGCTGTCCGACAAGGTCTCGCTCGAGCTCGGCTGGCTCCAGAAGATCTTCGGCTACGACACTCCTGCGACGCAGCTCTACACGGCCACGATCCGCTACGTGTTCTGAGCGCACGCCCCACCGGACCGACGATTCGAACGGCCCCCTCGAAGCATTCGCACGGAACCGTGTCGTCGGGAGTGCGTACCCCCCTCGCCCGTCGCCTGCCGCGACGCGTCGGCAACGTCTGCGCGCGATGGTCGCGCGGACCGCCGCGACTTTTTGCCAGAACCGAGACTTCCGATGAACACTCGCCTCCTTCTCCTCGCCCAGATCGCCTCCTTCGCAGGAGCGATCGCGCTCCTGGGCTGCAGCTCCAGCTCCGATGGGACGCCTGCCAGCGCCACCGACGCAGTCCTCACGCCGAGCGACGTGCAGACCCCACCGACCGGCAGCGACGCTGACATCTCCGCATGGTTGGCCAAGGGCGACTACAAGACCTGGAAGTGCGAGCCGGCGCCCCACGACGCGCGGCGCCCGTCACCGCACGGGAAGAACCGCATCTGCTCGAACGACGTCCTCAGCGCCCACGGCGCCGGCGAGTTCCCGGTGGGCGCCGCGGGGGTCAAGGAGCTCTATGACTCCACGGGCACCAAGGTCGTGGGCCACGCCATGTACCGGAAGCTCGCGGTCGGTGGGGGCGAAGCCTGGTACTGGTTCGAGAAGACCGACGCCGACGGCGTGGTCGCCAACGGTGCCGGAACCGCGGGCACTCCCAAGACGGTCTGCGTGGGATGCCACGAAGGCGCAGGCTCGGACGCCACGCACTCGGGCCACGACCAGGTCTACACACAGGTCAAGTGACGCCGCGAGGCGTCTGCCAGTCCCAGCCGCACCACCCCCGCGACTTCAGGCGGACCGCTTCGAGGCAGTGACGTATGTGCGCGCGAAGTTCGTCGCGTGCACATGCAAGACCTCGCGCGGCACTGGCTTTTCCCGCTCGCTGGGTCGGTCGTCTCGTCTCAGCCGACGTGTGCTTCCACCCACGCGAGCGCGGCGAGGAGCTGCGTGCGGGCGCGATCGCTCGTGACGAGCGCCATGTGCCCAGGCGCGCGCCGGCCGTCGTCGCCGCGCGTGACGTGAACGAGCTCGAGCGGCCCGCCGCAGCCGCGCGCGAAGCCGTCCGCCGAATCCGGATGGCACATCACGCGATCGCCCTCGCTCGACACCGCGCACACCGGGACGACCACGCGCGCGAGTGACGCGAGGTAGTCGTCGCGCCCGTCGTCGCTCTGCCACGAGTCGTCGCGCATGAAGCGAAGGAGATCTCTCACGTAGCGCCCCGAGGCGTCGTCGCTGCCGAACCGCAGCTTCCGCGCCGGCAGGCGCCCCACGCGCGCGACCGACTCGTGCATCATGCGTGCGACCGCGAGCTTCGCGGCCCAGCGCACGCGCGAGGTCTCGAACCGGCGCATCCAGAGGTTCGCGGCGATCGCGACGATCCCGTCGGCCTCCATCCTCCCCGTGCCCTGCGCCGCGAGCGCGACGTGGCCGCCGAGCGAATGGCCGACCACCACCACCGGCTTGCGCTCGCTTCGCGCGCGCGCGCAGTCGACGACGGCCGGCAGGTCGACACGGACGAGGTCGTCGTAGCCCCACTCCGGCGCGCCCTTCGGCAGCGTGCTCTCGCCGTGCCCGCGAAAATCGAACGCGATGGTGCGCCAGCCCGCGGCCGTGCATGCCTGCGCGAGGCCAGGGCGGTCGCGGCGACCGAACTCCGTCTTCCGTGCGAACATCGCGTGCGCCATCACGCACGTCCCGCGGAGCGCCACGCCCTCCGGCGGGTCGGCGACGACCGCGCGGAGCGCGACGCCGTCCTCGGTGCGGATCTCGAGCTCCTCGAACGACGCGCGCGGCGCGTGCACGTCGCGCCCGCCACGAGCCTTCGTGCCGCGCGAACGCGGACGCTTCGCCGGCGCGCGCTCCGTCACCGGGCCTCCGCGGCGCCCTTCCGCGACCTCTCGGTGATCTCGAGCACGCCCCTCGCGAGGATGTCGCGCGGGTCGACACCGATCGTGGCGAGGTCGGGCTCCATGGCCTTGAGAGCGAAGACCGACGACGCCAGCAGCTCGAGCTGGAAGACCGCGACGCCGGCCTTCTCCGGGATCGACATCTTCGCCATGAGCCCGCGCACGTGCTGGAAGAGCGTCAGCGCGATCGTCTCGATCGTGAGCTGCATGCCGAGCAGCTTCTTCGTGAGGTCCTTCGTCTGGAGCGTCATCTCGACGACGCGCCGCGACCAGAAGTCCATCGGCGGCGGCTCGTGCCCGAGGAGGCCGAGGTAGTCGTGCATCACGTAGAAGTGCCTGGCCTCGTCGTGCACCTGGCTCGCGGCCGCGAGCTTGGGCTCGAGCTCGACGATGCGGTCGCTGAGCTGCGCGCTGATCTTCCACGCCGCGAGCTCGCCCCACATGATGATCGAGAAGATGCGCGAGAGCGCGCGCCGCTCCGCCTCGAGGTCGGCGTGGCTCGCGGTGAGCGAGAACATGTGGAACGGGAGCCCGTCTTCGTCACGCTCCCGGAGACGCGCCCACAGTCCCATCGCCCGACCTTATCACTCGAGCGGCAGGACCCACGCGTCCGCGCCGACCTCGAGGCCGAGCGCACGCGCGGCCTCGCCGCCGATCGCGCACGTGTCCCCGGGCCGTTCCTCGAACGGAGCGAGCATCGCGCGGAAGAACGGCGGACCGTTCGGCTCCGTGGCCACGACGGCGCGCTTCCGCTTCTCCGGCGGAATCGACGGGAGATCCTGCTGGTCGAGGAGGGCCGCGATGCGGAAGCGACGCGAGCTCACGACGAGGCTCACCTCGTCGGTCATCGCGGTGAAGTGCGGCCCGCCGTCGAACGGGTCGACGCGGTCGGCATAGCGAAACCCGATGCGGCGGAGGAGCTTCTCGACGCCGCGCGTCTGAGCGCCGACCTTGCCGATGACGTCCTGCGCGTCCTTGGGGAGGAGCGACGCGTAGATGGTGCCCTCCGGGAAGAGGCCGCGGATGAACTCCTTGTTCCGCCGCGAGAGCTTGTCGGCCTCGGCGTACGTCATGCCGGTGAAGTGATGGCCGATCGCGTCCCAGAGGTGTGAGGTGCCGTCCTCCTCGAGCGGCGGGAGCAGCTCGGCGAGCACCTCGTCGCGGAACCACTCGCGGTGCATCTTGATGAAGAGGAAGCGCACGTACGAGAGGAACGTGCCGAGCCGTTCGGGCACGCGGCGGTAGGTCGGGTCGAGCACGAGGCCGCCGATCTCGGTCGGGCCGTTGTACGAGTAGCCGATCTTCAGGATGGTGTGCTCGAAGTGCCGGTCGAGCGTCTGCGAGTAACGCTCCTCGTCGATGACGTCGAGATAGATGTAGGGCGCATCCTTCCGGCCGAGCTGCGCGAAGACCATCGAGGTCCCGATGATCCGCTGCTGGGCGCGGTCGATGAGCACGAACACGAAGTGGCGACGCTTCGGGTCCTTCGTATGCTGGGTGAAGCTCTTCTGCGAAGCCTCGAGGATCTGACGGACGCCCTCCTGCTCTTCGGGCAGGTTCACCGTGTTGAGGTGCCGCGAGATCGCGAGGATCTGCGCCTCGTCCTCGATGAGGGAGCCGCGAATCTCGTAGCGCGGCCCGTCTATCTCGCGTGCACCGGTCTCCATGAGGGGGCGCCGGTTGTATCACGAGCCCGGCCGCGGACGAATCAGGTCCCCGGTGCAAAGGGAAAGGCCCCGCGATACCTTGGCTCCCGTGCGAAGACTGGCCCTCGTTCTCCTCCCGTCCCTGCTCGCCGTTCTCCCCGGATGCTCGAAGGGCTGCGGGAGCGGCGCGGGCGCCGCAGGCGAGCGGCTGAACGTCACGGTCTCGATCTTCCCGGTCTACGACCTCGTTCGACGCGTGGCGGGCCCGGACGCCGACGTGACGCTTCTCCTCCCGCCCGGTCGCAACGAGCACTCGTTCGACCCGACCCCCAAGGACATCGAGGCTGCAGCGAAGTCGAAGGTCGGGGTCATGGTCGGGCTCGGGCTCGACCCGTGGATGGAGAAGCTGATGAAGGATGCGGCGCCGAAGGCCCGCATCGTCAAGGTCGGCGACCGCGTTCCCACGCTCACCATCAAGGACGACCCGATCGGCGACGAGGAGGCCGACAAGGCCCGCGAGGCCGCGCAGAAGCCGGGCGCCAAGAAGGAGGAGCACGAGGAGCACGAGAAGGGCGCGACCGACCCTCACGTGTGGCTCGACCCCGAGCGCGTGCGCCTCATCGTGCGCGCGGTCGCCGAGGAGCTCGGCAGGGCCGACTCGCCCCACGCGCTCGACTACCGCAAGCGCGCGACCGAGATCGACGAGTCGCTCGCCGCGCTCGACAAGGAGATCGAGACGCGCACGAAGGCCCTGACGACGCGCGGCTTCGTCACGTTCCACGGGAGCTTTCAGTACTTCGCGAGCCGCTACAAGCTCGACATCCTCGCGGTCATCGAGCCGTTCCCCGGCTCGCAGCCTTCCGGCGCGTACGTCGCGAAGGTGCTCGAGGTCATCAAGGCGAAGAAGGTGCCCGCGCTCTTCAGCGAGCCGCAGCTCGACCCGCGCCCTGCGAAGGTGCTCTCCGACGAGGCGAAGATCCCTCTCGGCATCCTCGACCCGGTCGGCGGCGGCCCGGAGACCGACTCGTACGAGAAGATGATCCGCTTCGACATGGTGCAGCTCGAAAAGCACCTCAGATGACGGACGCGAACGCGAAGAGCACGCCGCCGCCCTCGCGCGGCCTCGGCCCCGCATCGCGTACGCCGCGACGCCCGGCGAACGAGCAGTTCCTCGGAACCCTCCCGCCCGAAGACGCGCCGCGCGTCCTCGAGGTGCGCGGCGTCACGAAGAAGTTCGGCGACAAGCTGGTGCTCGACGACGTCACCTTCCACGTCCCCGTCGGCGAGTTCCTCTGTCTGTGTGGCCCCAACGGCGCCGGCAAGAGCACGCTCCTCAAGGCCATCCTCGGGCTCGTGATGCCGGACAAGGGCTCGGTCCTCATCGCCGGGCTCCCGGCGCGCGAAGGGCGCTCGAAGATCGGCTACGTCCCGCAGCGAAAGGCCTTCGACCGCGATTTCCCCGCGTCGCCTCTCGAGGTGATCGTCGCGAACCTGCGTGGCCGCTGGCCGCTCCGGATCACGAGCGCCGAGCGGGAGCTCGCCATGTCGATGCTCGAGAAGACGGGCGCAGCCCCGCTCGCGAACGCTCAGATGAGAGACCTCTCCGGTGGTGAGACCCAGCGGGTCTTTCTCGCGCGGGCGCTGGCGACCAAGCCCGCCCTCCTCATCCTCGACGAGCCGACCGCGGGCGTCGACGTCGGCGGCCGCGCGGCGATCGTCGATCTGATGGCGGAGATCAGCGGGAGCGACTCGATCGCAGCCATCCTCGTCACGCACAACCTGCAGGCCGTGGCGCGGTGCGCAGAGCGCGTCGTGTACTTGGAGCGCAGCGTGAAGGCCTGGGGCCTCTGGTCGGAGCTGAGTGAGGATCAGGACCTCAGCGCGATACAGATCGCCTCGGGTGACCATCGCGCCCTCACGATGGACGGCGACTGATTGCGGCGCTCGAGCGACGCGTGCGACAAGCACGCACCTCATTTGGTTGAAGCGCGGCCGCAGAAAACCTAACGATCTCGTTAGATCTTTCACCGGCACACAGATTGGTCTGCCCCGGTGTGGATGCTAGCTTGAGGAGTCTGGACGGCGCTCCGAGGAGGCCGCATCCTGGCACACGACTCGCCCTTCTCCAACCAACCATGGCGTCACGCGGCCCCGAGATTCCTATCGTCCTCTGGATCTGCGCGGCAGTGTGCGCGCACTTCATGATGGGCGGAGGGACCGAGGAGGTCTCGAAGCAGTTCCGCAAGTACAGCGACGACCGGCAGTATCTGTCGCTTCTTGGCGCGCAAGCACGCGAGCGCACGCGGGCGAGCGAGCAGTCGTTCGACATCGCGGTCGTCGACGAGGGCGCGAAGCCGAAGGAAGACGAGCCCGAGGAGCCGCCTGCGCCGCCCCCCGTCGCGAAGAAGGAAGAGAAGCCCGAGCCTCCGAAGAAGCCGGAGGAGCAGAAGAAGGTCGAGCCGCCCAAGCAAGAGATCAAGGTCGTCGTCAAGGACGAGGACCCGCTGAAGAAGCTCGACGAGCAGCCGCTCAAGTCCGACCAGCGCATCGCGGTGAAGCAGCACGCGAAGCCCAAGCAGGAGGACAACCCGAACGCGCGCTTCATCGCCGACGAGGCGAACAAGGTCGAGGAAGAGAAGGTCGCGACCCAGACCTCGCACGACCAGGACGACGAGAACCCGACGCCCGGTGCGAACAAGACCGCAGGGCCGAAGGACCGCACCGGCGACAGCGAGCGCACCAAGATCGCCGACAGCGACGAGCACAAGGGCAACAAGGACAACGCGCCCGGCGAGAAGGGCACGGAGTTCGAGGTCCAGCGCGACAACAAGCCCATCGAGAAGCCGCAGGCCACGGCCGCGGTCACGGCGCCCCCGTCGGAGAGCGCCCCGAAGTCCGGCGGTGACGGCCGCCAGCCCTCGCAGACGAGCCAGGAGAAGGCTCCGCCTCAGCTCGCGCCGGGCGCCCAGCCCTCGCCCGCGGCCGAGATCGCCCAGTCGCCGAACGGCGCCGCGTGGTTCACGCCCGTGAATCCGGGCGCGCAGGCCGCACAGGCCCCGATCGCCGGCACGACGAACCAGCCGTCGAAGCCCGTCCTCCCGAACGCGCAGCAGCCCACGAAGTGGCTCGGCCTCGGCGGCAGCCCCGGCCCCGGCCAGGTGAACCTCAACCTCTCGACGAAGGGCGTCGTCGCCGTCGTCGGGTCGGATCAGCTTCGCAAGGAGCGCGAGGCCGACGGCGAGCGCCGCAAGAGCGAGCACCGCGGGTCGTGGACGGCCTCGAACTTCGAGCGCTGGAAGAACGCGATCGAGAACTACGTCTCGAGCGTGAAGCCCGGCAACCAGACGTCCCTCAATACTGCCGCGGTGCCGTTCGCCTCGTACCTCAACACGATCCACAACCGCATCCACCCGCTCTTCGCGGACAGCTTCCTCGGCTCGCTCGACAACCTGCCGAAGACGCACCCGCTCAACTCGCCCAAGCTCATCACTCGCGTGGAGATCGTCGTGAGCCCCAAGGAGGGCCGCATCGTGAAGCTCGGCGTCGTGAAGACGAGCGGGATCACGGCGTTCGACATCGCCGCCCTCGACGCCGTGCACCGCGCGCAGCCCTTCGGCCCCGCGCCCGGGGCGATCATCTCGCCCGACGGCAACGTGTACCTCCACTGGGAGTTCCATCGCGACGAGGTCTTCGCGTGCTCGACCATGCACGCGCGCCCGTTCCTCCTCAACACGCCGGCCAAGGGTCCGGTCGAGGAGCCTCAGCCGCCGGGCCCCGGGCCGAAGGCACCGCAGGAGCGCGGCGCTCCGCCCCCGGTGAACCTGCGCGAGCTCCGCGAGGGCGCGGCGCCGCCGGCGCTCCGCGATCCGCAGGCGCGTCCCGCAGCCGGGTGAGCGCCCCACGCGAGTGACGAAAGGCGTGGTAGGCTCCAACGTCGTCGAAGCCGATGGACGCGCCGAACCCGTCAGAACCAACCCGCTCGCCGGGCGAGGGTAGTTCGAGACCGAGTGCGAGCATCGCGTGGGCGGGCGGCGCGCTCGTGCTCACGGCCGTGGTCGGAGCTCTTGCGAAGGTGTTCGGGGTCCTCGTCGCTCCGGGGATGCGCGGCATCGCGTCGCAGCGCGCGATGGAGATCGCCGAGGGCCTGTCGGCCACGCTGAGCTACACGTTCGCGGCGCTGCTCATCGCGCTCATCTGCGGAGGCTCCTTCGAGCTCGCGCGCGTCCGGAAGATCGGCGTCGTGTCACGCGGCAGCGTCGTCGCGATCTCCGGCCTCGTCGTCGCCCTCGCCTCCCCTGCCGTCATGCAGCGGCTCCACACGATGGCGGCGCTCGCGCTCGCGCTCGTGGCGAGCGTGCTGACGATGATCGCCGCGGCGAGCACCCTTCGCGTCGCGCAGACGCGCGCGGTCGGCGTGTTGCTCGCCCTGCTCGCGCTCTCGGGGCTGCTCCGCCCCATCTCCTGGGAGCTGACGGCCCTCGCAGGTGAGCGCGCGAGCCTCGGCCTCTACCATGCGGGGCGCACCCTCGCGACGCTGACGGTCGCCCTCCAGGCGTTCGCCACGTTGCTCGCGGCCGCATGGCTCGGGACACGCTCGCGCTGGCGCGGGCGCATGCTCGCGAACGCGGCGATCGTGGTGGCGTTCGGCGTCACGTACCTCGCCGCGCGTGACAGCGGCGACACACCGTCGACGCTCGAGGCCGTGCTGCGCGGCTCGCTCTCGCAGGCGTCCGGGCTGCCGACGCCCTACGCGCTCGGCAGCATCGCCGCGTTCCTCGTTCCCGCGACGATCCTCCTCGCGCTCGTGGCCGTCGTGCAGCGCGCCCAGCCGCTCGCCGTCCTCGCGGCGATCGCGCTCGCGCTCCTCTCGCAGGGCGCGTTCGACGTGCCGCTCCACGCGCTCGCGATCACGGCCGCAGCGCAGTGGGCGATGCTCGCGACGATCGACGACCGCGCGATGTGGACCGCGCGGGTCGAGCAGCGCGCGCAGGCGAGCGCGCCCGTGCGGCCCGCCGCCTCGTAGCTCGCCGCGCGCGACCGACCTACAGCTTCGCGGGCGTCCAGCAGCCGACGTCGGCCGACTCGCTGAAGGCGTAGAGGCCGTGGCAGTAGTCCTTCGGGACCTGCTCGAACACGTCGCCGCGGCAGGCGACCTTCGCCTTCGGGTTGGCCGGGGCCGGGCACGTGAAGTCCTTCCCCTGCGTCGAGCCGGCGTTCGCGCCGACCGTGCACGGGATGGCGGACTTCTTCGCACACGACAGCTCGGTCGTGTACTGGCCACGGACGCATGCGCCGTCGTCGCCGCAGTCGGCGTCGTTACGGCACGGCGAGCAGAGCGAGGCGTCACCGACGCACGTACCCGCGCGCGGGTAGCAGGTCTTGGTCCCGATGCCGCCGTCGACGCACTTCGCGTCGTGCGGGCAGTTCGCAGACGTCGCGCACTCCGGCGCGCAGAAGCCGACGCTGTTGTCGTCCGGCACGCAGCGCTGCGTGAGGCCGTTGAGCGTCGGGCAGTCGAGGTCGGCGGTGCAGGGCGCGCAGTAGTCGCGGCGAAGGCAGACCGTCGTGGTCTGGTGGATCGTCGGCTTCGTCGTGGTGACGTTCGGCGCGACGTTGATCGTCCCGCAGTAGAAGCTCGGGGCGCACTCGCTGTCGGCGTGGCAGTCGTAGCGCGTGCAGTACGAAGCGCCGTCAGCCGGCGAGGTGCCGTAACAGAAGAAGCCCTGCCCGCTGTCGCAGTCGACGTTGTTCTCGAGCCCAGCCGTCGCGTTGCAACCGGCTCCCCACTGCTTCGGGCCCGCCTTGATCTCGCGCGTGATGCGCTTGCAGAACGGCTGCGCGTACAGCTCGGCGGGAGCATCGTTGCAGCACCACTGACCGGGCTCGGCGGACGCGATGCAGCCCTTCGGCGCGGCCTCGAGGCACGTGTAGTTCGTGAGGCGCGTTCCGCCGAGCGTGCTCAGCGCGCCGCAGAACGTCTCGGTCGCCGTCTCTGCTCCCTTCGTGCACCCGGCCACGACCGTCGACGGCGAATTGCCTGCGACGCACACGGCGCCCGACGGACAGTTCGTCGCGGGGTCGTTGTTGCTCGAGCAGGGCCGACGGCACTTCAGCTCGCCGTCGCCCTGAAGGCACTTGTTCCCCGCGAGGCACTGGCTCTCGTCACACGTCGTCTGCAGGCCGCCAGTGCTGCTGCTGCCGCCTGGGGTCGTGGTCGTCGAGGAGCACGCCGGCAGCATGGCCACGAGCAGTGCGGCGGCCGTGAGGGTCGCGCCGAGAGCGAAGACGGACTTCATGGACGGGCCATTACCGCTGGGCCGATGGGGTGACAAGCGGTCGTCAGCCCTCCGTTTCCGCGAGGTTGGGGCGATCTCCCCCCGGTGCCGGGCATCGCGATCCTACCTCCGGGGTCGCCGTCGCGAAGAATCGAGGACCCGTTGGACGCCGGCCCGCGTAGGGACCATAAATAGAGCACGGCTTGCCTTGACGGGCATGTGGTTGGAAGTACCCTCCCACCGCCGCGACCGTCCCCGACGACAGTCCCGCGCGACGCCGTTCGTCACTCGAGGTGCTCCCACATGAAGATCGCCAGCCTTTCCCTCTCCGCCGCCGTCCTCGCTCTTGCGGCGTGCTCGTCGTCGAGCACCCCCGCGACGTCCAGCGGTGGCCCCCCCCCTCCGGACCAGGGCCTCGCAGGCGATGGTGACACCGCGGCGGCCGCCGCACCGGACAAGAACCCCGACGGCGTCGCGTACCCGACCGAGAACATCGGTACGAACCCGCGCAGCGGCGACAAGGCCGGCAACAAGATGGTGAACTACAAGTTCCTCGGCTACCCCGATGGGGACATGTCGCAGGGGCTGCAGCCCATCTCGATGGCGACGCTCTTCGACCCGACCGGCACGAAGTACAAGCTCATCCACATCCAGGCGTCGGGCACGTGGTGTGTCTACTGCAAGGAAGAGACGAAGACCGTCGTCCCGATGCGCCAGAAGCTGGCGGACCGAAAGGTCGCGTGGATCATCAGCCTCGCGGAGGGCCCCACGCCCGGCACCGCGGCGACCTCGAAGGACCTCGATCAGTGGGTCTCGCAGTTCAAGGCGCCCTACACGCACCTCCTCGACCCGGCGAACAAGAACTTCGGTCCGTTCTACGACGCGGCCGCGCTCCCCTGGAACGCCAACGTCAACGCGAAGACGATGGAGATCCTCTCGTCCGGCGTCGGCGCCACGACGAAGGAAGCCGACATCCTCGCGGACCTCGACGGCTGGATCGCGAAGATCGACAACGGCTCGGTCAAGTGAGCATCGCCGCTCGCGGACTCGTCGTCAGCGCGCTCGTCGTCATGACGAGCGCGCTCGGCTGCGCCCGGCAGGAAGGCGGCGCCACGGGAGGCGCCACCACCGCGGCGTCCGTCGGTGCAGGCGCCTCCGCGTCCGACTTCACGGCTCGGGACATCGAGGGCAAGTCCGTCAAGCTGTCGACCTACCTCGGCAAGGACGTCATCCTCCTCAACTTCTGCGCGACGTGGTGCGAGCCGTGCGTCGCCGAGTTCCCGCACCTGCGGAAGATGTACGACGCCAACAAGGGCAAGGGCTTCGTCATCCTCGGCATCGCGATGGATGGGCCCGAGACGGTCGCCAACGTCCCCGCCTTCGCGCGTCGCAATCAGCTCAATTTCCCGATGCTGACCGACGAGGACTCGCGCATCGCCTCGCTCTACAACCCGAAAAAGTCGGCGCCGCTCTCGGTGCTCATCGACAAGTCCGGGAAGATCACCGCGATCCGTGAGGGGTACAACCCCGGCGACGAAGAGTTCCTCGCCAAGGACGTGGCGAAGGCGCTCGAGTCCGTTGCGCCGGCTACCGCGCCGCAGTAACAATCCCAGCCCTCGTGGCGAAGAGTGCGCAGGGGCGAAGGGCCGCAGGTCTCGGTATCGCAGCGCTGACCGCGCTCGCGGGCGTCGCCGTCCCGCGTAGCGCGCTCGCCGTCGACCTGCCGACCGTCGCTGACAGCAAGGTCACCCTCGACGTGACCGAGACGTCGGTCGTCGCGCAGCGCTTCAACGCGCGCGAAGGCGAGGTCGCGAACGATCAGGGCTACTTCTCCTGGCTGAACCGCCTGAACGCCGTCCTCTCGTGGAAGAAGCTGACGCTCGGCGTCCGCCTGGATTCGTCCGCCTACGCCATGCGCCCCGAGGACCGCGACTTCGCGACCCCTCAGCTGAAGACCAACGCGGCGAAGGACGGCGCCACGCGCTATCGCGACGCCGTCTACGTGGCCAAGCTGTTCCTCACGTACAAGGGCGACGGCCTCGAGGTCACCGCCGGCGACGCCTACGTGCAGTTCGGCCGCGGCCTCGTCCTGTCGATGCGCAAGGTCGACGAGCTCGGCATCGACACCACGCTCTTCGGCGGGAAGGTCGTCGCCACCAAGGACATCTTCGGCCTCACGCTCGTGGCCGGTCTCGCGAACCCGGCCCGCGTCGACGAGCCGACGGGCCGCGCGCTCTTCCTCCCGCGCGCCCTCCCGAACGATCCGCTCGGGCCGCAGCCGGTGTTCGGGAACGATCGGATCGTCGGCGCGTCGATCACCGCGGGCCGCGGCCTGCCGGTCGTCCTGTCGACGAACGGCGTCGTCCTCTCGCGGTGCGCGCCGTACCACTACAACGCCGACGGCACGATCAACGACTCCACGCTCAACGCGCCGTTCGGCACGTGCGAGGAGCCGGATCGCACGACGTTCCTCGACAAGCTGAACAACAACAAGGTCGGCCCCGTCTTCGAGTCACGCCAGACGATCAACGCCAGCCAGACGCTCGAGGTCCCGAACCTCTGGGGACACGGAAACTTCTATCTCGAAGGCGCGGTCCAGAAGCGCGACGTCGGTGACGCGCTCACGGCGAACACCGAGGGCAACGCGCTCTACGGCGCCTTCGTGACCTCGGGCGGCCCCGTGACCAACACGGTCGAGGTGAAGAGCTACCGGAACTTCTACCCGCTCGCCGCGTCCGTCGACATCTCGCGCGTCTCCGCGTTCGGCAACATCGCGTACTCCGCGCCGCCCACAGCCGAGCCCGTCATCGCCGACGCGATGTTTGGCTTCTTCAATGCGTGCGTCACGGGCGGGCGCGACAGGCTCGACTATCGCCTCACCAACACGCTCCTCGTCTACGGGACCTTCGGCTACTACGTGTCCGCGAGCGAGCAGCCGGGCGCCGGATGCGATCGCTTCGGCCGCAGCACGGCGACGGACAAGGACGCGGCGACGAACTACGCGACCGACGTCAGCGCCGGCGCGGAGTGGCGCTTCGACGACGACAAATCGATCGCGTTCTTCAACGTCACCGGAAGGCGCGACGTCAAGGGCAACGGCGAGGACTACTACCGCGAGGTCGCGGGCTCGTACTCGGTCACGAAGTACATCAGCGGCCCGTACTCCGTCGAGCTCGCGGGCAGGCACCGTTACCGCATCCAGGAGGGCGAGAACATCCGCGGCGGCGCCTTCGACGGGTCACCGTGGTGGCAGGGCGAGCACCAGACCGCGCTGAAGGTCGCGCCCAAGTGGATCCTCTCGCAGGGCATCGAGTACACGTCGTTCATCGGCCTGCCGACCTACTACGTGAACGGCGGCATCCTCTACAGGTTCACGAGCCAGTCGAACATCCGCCTCTACGCGGGTCAGAACCGCGGCGGTCTTCGCTGCGTGAGCGGCATCTGTCGCGTGTTCCCCGCGTTCAGCGGCGCGCGCGCCGAGCTCACGATCCGCTTCTGAGTCAATCGGCCGTGAGCACGTCGAGGAGCTGGGGGAGATCCGTCTGCACGTTGGCGTCGAAGTTCGGGACCCAGTCCTCGACGGCGCCCGCGGCCGCGGCCGGCACGACCTCCTGCGCGCGCGTTCCATAGTGCTTCGAGACGTCCACGAGCGCGGCGAAGGTGCCCCCGTGCCCGTACGGTGCGGAGGTCGACACGCCACGCAGCGTTGGCGTCTTGAAGGCGCCCACCATCGACGGCGGAGCCACCGTGAAGAGCAGCGGCTTCGCGGCCGCGGGAGCGTCGCTCCACTTCGACGTCGCGACGAACTCGGAGGTCGCGAGCCCGAGGAGCACCGAGGCCCGTCCTTGATCCGGAGCTCCGTCCTGCCGCCCGGTCGGGAAACGCAGGTTGTGGAACGCGTCGTCGGTGAGGCGCGGGCCCCAGTGACACTGGACGCAGCCCACCTTGAAGAACTGATCGAGCGCCTGTCGTTGCTTGCCGAGAAGCGCGGTCGTCTCGCCGCCCGCGTAGCGATCGAGGGCGTTCGGCTTGACGCGCAGCGTGCGCTCGAACGCGGCGATGGCCTTGCCGACGTTGACGTAGACGCGCGTGACGGCGTCGCGATCGGCTTGCGCGAGCGCGTCGTAGGCCGCGTCCCCGGGCTTGCCGCTCTGCAGCGCGAAACCGGAGAGATCCGGGAACGGGTACTTCGCGCCGAAGACGGCGTTGTACTCGTTCTTGTAGGTCGTCTCGATCTGCCGCACGACGAAGAGGCGGCTCGACGCGAACTCCTTCGCGTTCTCGAAGGGCCCGAGCGCCTGCATCCAGAGCGTGTCGGCGCGGCCGTCCCAGAACTGCCATCGCGCGTGAGAAGCGAGCGCGATCGCCGGTGAGTTGCGGTCGCCGATCGTAACGCCCTTGCCCGTCTTCAAGCCGTCGCCGAACGCCTTCGTCGGGTCATGGCACGTGACGCACGCCACGGTGCCCGAAGGCGAGAGCGACACCTCGTCGAAGAGCTTCTTGCCGAGCACCGCGGCCGCGGGAACGTCGCCATACTCGTTCGTCGAATCGACCGGAGGTGCCGCCGGGAGCTTCATGTCCTGGAGGAGGTCCCACGCGTCCTCGGTGAGGAGCTCGTCGTGCAGCTTCGGCGACGGAAGGTCGATGCGCGGCTTTCCGTCGAGCAGCGCGAGCTCGAGCGCGAGATAGCCGCCGAGCGTCTCGGGGTTCGGGCTCGAGAGCACCGTGCGCACCTTCATCGTGCGCGTGTCGATGACGACGTATTCGGGCAGCACGTTCTTCGAGGGGAGCACCGCGGAGAACGTGTATTTTGCATCCATCGCCACCTTGCCCATCACGGCGGGCGGCGCGTCGATGCGCGATGCCCAGCGCGTGGTGGCGGCGGCGGTCGGCGGCATGTTGTCCTCGTCCGCGAGGAGGAGGTCGACGAGCAGGACACGCCCCGCGTAGCGAGCGTCGTCGAAGAGGCGCGTCGTGTGCGTGGCGTGCCAGCCGCAGGACCCGCACCACGCCGCGGCCGACCGCACGACGAGGAGGCGCGACTGCGCCGCGCACGGCTCGAAGTAGTCCTTCAGCTTGACGGTGCCGGTCGGTCCCTCGAACGCGAGGTCCTTCGGGAGCACCGAGGTGAGCGCGATCTCGTAGGGCCCCGGGGGCCAGTCGACCGGCTTGCCGTCCACGCAGAGCGCCGCGGCCGACGGCTTGGCGGCGTCGACGTCGGGCGCCCCGGCCTCGGGCAACGGCTCCGGTGCCGTCCCCGGCGAGTCGTCACCGCCGCAGGCCGCAGCGGCCGCGCCGAGCCCGACGAGCGCAGCGAGCGTGAGGGCGAGAGCTCGACCCGCGAGAAGCATCCATTGTGGTTAGCACGGCGGCGCGCGCGTGTTGAGCGACGCGGCTCAGGGAGCCGCGGGCGCGCAGTCGTCACCCGCCGGAATCGACCCGTCCACCTCGCACCGCGCGGCAATTGCGGGGAGGTCGGCGAAGGGCCCCGGAGCGACGACGGCGTACGTGTCGACCCGGAGGCCGGTCGAGAACGCGTCGCAAGGGAGGCCCTTGCCGTCGTCGCGGCTCGTCCCGCGGATGTCGCGGGCGTCGCAGACCTCCTTCTTCACCGCGGCGTAGGCCTGGGCGGGTAAGCCCGGGTCGCAGAGGACCGCGTTCTTGAGGCCGATCGTGTCCTTCACGTAGATCGTCCGCGCCTGCGCGAGCATGTCCGCCGTCCGCCAGCGCCCCCCGAGCACTCCGCCTTCGATCTTCCACGACGTGCCGTCGACGACGAGCATTCCGGAGAGGAAGCCCTCCTGGATGATGATGTCGAACGGCTTCTTGTCGTCGGGCACCGTGACCGGCAAGGTCACGCTCTGGAACGACGCAACGAGGCGGCCGCCCGTCACCCATGCGTTCGCCGACTTGATGCGCGAGGCGTCGACGACGTTCTGGAAGCGACGGTCGCGCATCCACTGGTCGCCCGGCAGGAATGTCGGCGCGCCGCCGGGCGTGGGGGCGCCGCCGCCGCCGGGCACGTTCCACACGCCGATCGCCGGGAAGACCTCGACGATGACGTCCTCGTCCTCGTTCGTGCCGTTCCAGTTCGCGAGGCGGAGCACGGCTCCGAACTCTCCGGCCTGGAGGCGGTTGTTGATCTCCTTGGGAGAGAACGCGCTGCCGAGATACGCGAGGTAGCCGAGAAGCCCGAAGCCGGCGTTGTCGAGGCCCTTGTCGTCGTGGTCCTTGCCGTACTTCGCGAACGTCTGCTCGTCGATCTTCGTGGCGCACGTGCTCGTGGCGACCGTCGGAGAGCATGCGCGGTCGAGGTTGAAGCCCGACGGCTGGCTCGTCTGCTCGATGCCGAAGTCGAACAGCTTCACGGCCATGTGGATCGCCTCGGGCCCCGCGTCGCCGGCGCTACTCGGTACAGGTCGATCGGGGAGCCCGAGCGCGGTGCAGCCAGGGCCGGCCTCGGGCGCCCCGGCCTCGGTGCTCGCCTCGGTCGACGCCTCGGTCGCCCCCGCCTCCGTGGCCGCCTCCTCGCTGAGGCGATCGAAGCCGAGGACAGCAGCGCAGGCCGCGCTGCCGGCGGCCGAGGCGACGAGCAGCGAGACCATCAGGAGCGGCGCGGCGCGCTTGCGTGTCACCATCGTCCGTTCACTCCGACGGTACCGGGGCCGACGACGAGCGCCGCGCTCGCACGCGCAGCCGATGCGGGCGATGACGACGAAGGCGTCGAGAGGAGAACGAGCGCGGCACCACCGGCGGCCGCGACTGCACCGACCACGAACACCACGGTCGCGCCGGTCGCCATGCCGTAGGCGGAGTCGGAGTCGGCGACGGCACCCGGCGGGCAGCCGCGCGAGCCGTCCGCGCAGCGCGCGCGCGCGTCGTCGTACTTGCCCTTGGCGACGAGCCCGAGGACGGCGCCGGTGACGAGACCGACCACGCCGACCCCCGCGACGACCGCGCCCGTCGTGCGCATCGGAGTCCACCACGAGGTCGGCTCACGCGCGGTGACATCGGGCCCCGAAGGTGACGGAGTCGGAGCGATCTCCTGGACCGGAAGGAGCTCGAGGACGGGTACGGCGACCGCGGCGCTCGCGCCGCTCACGGTCGTGCGCGACTCCCACCGCACTCGACCCGCCGCCGAGGCCGTGATCACGTGCTCGCCGGGGTCGACCGGGATCGCGACGCCCCATTCGCCGACGGTGAGCCTCGCACCGTCGCGCGCGACCACGAGCTCCGGAACGCGGCTCGGCTCGGGAACCTGAACGGTGAGCCGCACGAGCTTGCGCTCGAGCATCTCGGCGTGGCTCCGCGCGTTGGTCTCCCAGTCGGCGCGACCGACCTTGCGCGCGAGCACCTCGGCCTCGCGAAACGCACCCCACGCGCTCGCGGTCTGGCCGTTCTTCTCGTAGCAGCTCGCAAGATTGAGGAGCGTGCTCGCCTTCGGGTCGGCCTCGTGGCTCGCGAGGAACTTGGGGCAAGCGGACGGGAGATTGCCGGCCTCGGCGTCGGCGAGCGCGCTGTCGAAGAGCTGCTGCGCGCGAGCGCGGTTGTCCATCGGTGCGGCCTCGCCGTCGGCCGCGGCGGGGAGCGCGACGGTGAGCATGGCCGCGGCAACCAGAGCGGCGAGCGCGCCACGCGCGCCGCCGTGCGCGCCGAGTCTCATTCACGCACCTTGATGAAGCCGCCCTGATCGACCGGCGGCTCGGCCTTCGCGGCCGACGCCGCGGGCTTCACCGGCTTCGACGTCGTCACGGCTGCCTGCGGACGGACCGCGGGCTTCACTGCCGGAGCCGCGGCCGCGCTGGCAACGACGGCGACGGCCTCGGCGCCGGCGTCCGCGGTGACTCTCGGCGAAGCGACCGGCTCGGCGACGCTCGACCTCGCCGACGGCTGCGTGTCCGCGGTTGCCCCGGGGGCAGGACCGACGAGCCCCATCGGAGTGACGCCCGCGGAGCCGGCCGCGGCTCCCTCCGTACGACCCGTACGCGACGCGACCAGCGAACCTGCGACCGCGGCGATGACGACCACGGCGGCGGCGAGCGCGACGACCCCCTTGCGCGACTTCGAAGCGGTCTGCGCCTGCGTCGTTCCCCAGGCCGCGGGCGCGACGGGATCGGGGCTGCTCGGCGTGCTCTGCGCGAGCGCGGGCACCGGCGCTGCAGGGGGATCGGAGGCGGGTGAAGCGACCGCGGCGGCAGCCGTCTGCGAGATCTCACTCGTGAGCGAAGGGCTCCTCTGCGGCGGTCGCTTGCCGGTGCCGAGCACGTCGAGCGCACGCTCCGCCGTGCCGCGATCGCGCGGCAGGGCAAACGGTTCGAAGGCCCGCGCCAGCTCGCCGACGTTGGCGAAGCGGTCGCCGGGATCCTTCTCGAGACACTTCGCGACCGCCGCGCACAGCTCGTCGGGCAGGTCCGGACGGACCTCCTTCGCGTTCGGGGCGCTCTCCTGCGCGACCTTGAAGCAGAGCTCGAGGATCGAATCGGCCTCGAACGGCACACGCCCGGTGAGGAGCTCGAACGCGATCACTCCGAGACCCCAGAGATCGGACCGCTCGTCGACGTTCTTCGACGAGCGCATCTGCTCGGGCGACATGTAGAGCGGAGAGCCGAGGAGCATCTCCGTCCTCGTGAGCGAGAGGCCGTCGACGCCGAACGACTTGTCGAGGGTCTTCGAGATCCCGAAGTCGAGGACCTTCACGAGCGGGCGACCGTCGACGCCGCGGGTGAGGAACAGGTTCCCGGGCTTCAGATCGCGATGCACGATGCCGAGCGAATGCGCCTCGGCGAGGCCCTCGGCGGCCTGCACGATGTAGCTCGCGGCGTCCTCGATCGCGAGGCGCTGCTCCTTGCTGCGGATCTCGGTGTGGAGGTCGTGCCCTTCGAGGAACTCCATCACGATGTACGGCGAGCCGTTCTCGAGCCGGCCGACGTCGAGCGTCTTGGCGACGTGCGCGCCCTTGAGCCGGACCGAGGCGCGTGCCTCACGCAGGAAGCGCGTGACGAGGTCGTCGTTGGTCGCCGCGTCCTTGAGCAGGAACTTGAGCGCGACCTTCTGGCCGAGCTCGAGGTGCTCCGCGGCGACGACCACGCCCATGCCGCCGACGCCGAGCACCTTCGCGACTCGATACTTCGAGGCGAGGATGTCGCCCTCCCTCACGGGCGCATGGCTCGACGCCGAGGCTGGCTGGGTGGGCTCAGTCGACATCGCAGGCCGTCATTTTCGGCTTTCCATGACCGGGGCGCAATGGAACTCCGCCGAATTCAGCGAGGAAAAGCGGCGGCATTCCCGCCGTCGACGGTCACCACGCACCCCGTGGTCGCCCTGGCCTGCGCGAGATAGGCAAACGCCGCGGCCACGTCGTGGGCGGTGACCTCCCGGCCGAGCAGGTTCGAGCGGAAATAGTCGTCGACCGACAGGCCGCGAGCGGCGGCCCGCGACTCGAGGACGCCGCCCGAGAAGATCGCCGTGCGGATGCGGTCGGCGTTCACGGCATTGGCGCGGATCCCGAAACGGCCGAGGTCGACCGCGTACTGGCGCATGAGCGCGACGAGCGCGGCCTTGGCGACCGCATAGGGCCCGAAGCCAGGTCCGGGGTTGAACGCGCTCTTGCTCGCGTTGAAGAGCAGGCAGCCGCCGCGCCGTGCGTGGCGCATCATCTCGACCGCGCTCGAGGCGACCGTGTTGTGCGAGAGCAGGTTCGTGTCGAGCGAATGGCGGAGCGCCTCCTCGCCGTCGGCCGAGTCGAGGCGCCCTTCCGGCGCGATGCCGGCGTTGCTGACCACGATGTCGACGCCGCCGAACATCCGCGCCGCGAGGGTGAAGGCGCGGCCGACCTGCTCGCGCTTCGTGACGTCGGCTACGCACGTCACGAGCTGCTGTCGCCTCGTGCCGCCGATCTCGTTCGCCATCGCATCGAGCGCGTGCCCGTTGCGGTCGCAGGCGACGACGTGCGCGCCGAGCTCCATGAAGAGCGCCGTCGTCGCACGGCCGATGCCCGAGGCCGCGCCGGTCACGAGCGCGACCTGCCTGGCGAGAGGGAGCTCGGGCTCCTTCTTGATCTTCGCCTGCTCGAGGCTCCAGTACTCGACGTCGAAGAGGTCACCGAGGCTCACGGGCGAGTAGCGCCCGACGTCCTCCGCGTCGGTGATGACCTGGATCGTGTGCTCGTAGATGTCGGCGGCGATCTCCGCCTCCTTCTTCGTCTTGCCGACGGCGAGGATGCCGACGCGCGGCACGAGGATGATGCGCGGCCACGGGTCGAGCTTCGTGCGCGTGACGTTCTTCTTCGCGCACATCTCCTCGAAGTAGCGATCGTAGTGGCGCGCGTACTCGGAGATCTCGCGCTCGATGCGCGCGGCGAGCGCCCCGGTGTCCTCCGCGTGGTCGGCGCTCGGAAGGAGGAGCGCCGTGGGCTTCGTCCGGAGGACGTGGTCGGGAGTGGCGCAGCCGCGCTGCACGAGCTCGTACGCGTCCTTGCGCTCGAGAAAGCCGAGGACCCATTCGCTCGAGCGCACGGCCACGATCGGCGCGCGCTCCGGCGGCTCGCCGGACACGTTCGCGAGCGCGCCTCGCACGATCGTGACGACGCTCGCCTCGAGGCGGTCGTCGGCGACACCGCCGAGCACGTTGGCGGTCTCCATGCGGTCGGCGGTGAAGCGCTCGGCGATCGTCACCGCCTCGATCATGCGCTCGTAGCTCTCCTTCGCCGTGCCGCCGAAGGTGAAGACGCCATGGCGCTCGAGCACCATGACGGTGGGCGAGCGCCCCGCGAGGGTCGCCTCGTCCCACGCCTTCTTGCACGCCTTCGCGAGGCCGAAGCCCGGCATGACGTAAGGCACCCAGAGCAGCCGCTCGCCGAAGAGCTCGCGGCAGATGCTCTCGCCGTTGTCCTGGTCGGCGACGGCGAGGATCGCGTCCGCATGCGTGTGATCGATGAAGCGCGCCGGGAGAGCCGCATGCAGCAGCGTCTCCACGCTGGGCGTGGGCGCGCTGGCGTCGAGCAGCGCGAGGCGCATCTCGTTGACCATCTGCTCGTCGGTCATCGTGGGGAGCGCGAGCATGCGCTCGAGCGCCGACAACCGAACGGCGGGGTGCCCGGCCGGCTCGATCGTCGCGAGGTCCCAGCCCGAGCCCTTCACGTGGATGACGGCGACGGTCTCGCCGTAGAGCGTCTTCGCCTCGGCCTTCACGCTCGTGTTGCCGCCGCCGTGGAGGACGAGCGAGTCGTCAGCGCCGAGCAGCCGAGCCGTGTACGTGCGGAGGGCGACGGGCTCGCTCACCGGCGGACTGCGACCCGCGCCTTCCGACACCGCGCGCGAGGCGTCCGCATCTACGAAGCGACTTTCCATCGCCCCGCGTCATACCACCTCAGGGCAAAGGCGGCTGCTCGGTCACGACCGCGGTGAGGATGAGCACGAGGTGCCCGTCGGCGAGCACCTCGATCTCCGTCTGGCCGGGGCGAAGGCCGAGAAAGGCGTAGTCCCCGGGGTTCACGACCCCGGTGACCTCGACGATGTCCGGGTCCTTCGAGCGCAGGCCGGCGGCCATCTCCTTGTGATCGTCGTCGTACGAGACGATGCGGGCGGTGACGACCGCGCCGACCGACACGTGGACGCGTGCATAGCTCACGCTACCCGCGAGCGGCTTGGGCGGAGCTTTGCCGATGCTCAGCTCCGTGTGGTCGTAGTCGGGGGCGCAGCCGGCGAGCAGGGCTGCCGTCGCCGCGACGACGGCGAGGTACCGCGCGCTCACTGCGACACCGTGATCGGGATCGACTGCGTGAACGTCCCGCCGGTGGCCATGAGCGTCGCCGTGCCGGCGGACTTCGCGACCACGGTGGCCTTGCCGTCCGTGGTGCTCTCGACGGTGGCGACCGCAGCGTCCGACGACGTCCATTCGATCTGCAGGCTGCCCGCGAGGTCGGACTTGTTCTGCTGCGCGAAGGCCCGGTAGGAGTGCCGGTCGCCGGCGGACGCCGAGAGCGAGATGCTGTCGACGTGGGCGGGCGTGCTCGTCGTCGTGTCGTCGGCGGAGTAGACGACGAGCGCGTCGGGCTTCGCGATGCGGACGACGACGTAGTCGACGAGCGCACCGGTCGCGTCGCGAGAGGCGAGCGTGGCGTAGCCCGTCTTGACGGCGGCGAGCCCCTTCGCGCCGCGCGACACGTAGACCTCGCTGATGGGCCCGACGGTGATGCCGCGATCGACGGCGGACTCGTTGAAGTGGATGTCGAGCCCGCTGTTCGTCTTCGGGACGAAGCGAACCGCGAACGTCGAGCCGACCGAGACGGCCTCGGGGAACTTCGAGGCGTCGTTCGAGTAGCGGCTGCATGCGACGGCGTCGTCGCACGAGAAGTAGAAGCCGCCGTTCCCGAGCTCGCCGGGCTTGTAGCCGCTGTCGTTGAGGCTGCAGCCGGTGGCGAGGGCAGCGGCGGCGAGCGTGACGAGCGCGAGGAGCGGCGTGCGCGTGGTCAGGGAGATCATGAAGTCCAGGTCCCTATCATCGCCGAAATAAAGAGAGCGCGCGCCGAGGGCGGCGCGCGCGCGGGCTACCAGAGCCCGAATGCGGAGCCGACCTCGGTCGCGCGCTCGAAACGCGCGAGCCGTAGGACCCGTGCGAGACAAGAGAAGCGAGAAGGAAGTGAACCCCTTCATCGCAACGCTCGTGCCGCGGGAGGCGCGGAGGGCTCGCCGGCCGACGAGGGGCCGAAATCGCGTGGAATTCGTGCGTTGCGGAGCGAGAGGCGCCCTGCCCACCTCACCCGCTGTGAATCGCGGCCCTGACATCCGTGACAGGACCCCGTGGTCTGCCGGTGACACCTTGCGGGCCTCCTGCAGGGGCGAGAAGTGCGTTCGTCGCGTCGGTGCGCAGGCTACCTTGACAGCCACCGTGGGCTTGGGGTACTTCCCTCAACCCTTCAGGCGCGTAGCTCAGTGGTAGAGCACTACCTTGACACGGTAGGGGTCGTTGGTTCAACCCCAATCGCGCCTACAATTAGGCAGATCGAAGCAAACGGGCTGAGCGTGAGAGCGCTCAGCCCGTCTTCGTTTCCGGCGATGGTCCGAGGACGGTTTTCGGGGGTGAGCCCTGCTCACCTTACGGCCTGCTCGTACGCACGCCGCGGCTTGTCCCTGTCCGCATCGGCGGCCATACTGGCGACTCTGCAAAGGGTGTGGCGGTCTTCACGTCACAGGACAAGGGTTGGTCGGGCCGCCAGCCGAACGGTGCAAAGACACCGTGAGGTGTGACGTGGCCGACGACAAGCTTCCAGATGCGCTCCACGGAGCGCTCCGTGCTCCGCCTGGCTCGTGGGCGCCCGCACGGTCGCTCGCGCGGAAGGCGCTCGCTCCCGTCGAGCGGTTCCTCTCGATCGAGGCGGCGAGCGGCGTCGTGCTGCTCTCCGTCGCCGTCGTAGCGCTGATCTGGGCGAACTCGCCGTGGCGACACCTCTACACGAGCTTGTGGCATGCGCCGCTCGGGCTTCGCCTCGGGCCCTGGTCCTTCGAGCGAGACCTTCACTTCTGGATCAACGACGGCCTCATGACCGTCTTCTTCTTCGTGGTCGGTCTCGAGATTCGCCGCGAGATCCATCGCGGTGAGCTCAGCGAGTTGCGGCGCGCCACGCTCCCCCTCGCCGCCGCGATCGGCGGGATGGTGACGCCCGCGCTCATCTACATCGCGTTCAACCACGGCAGACCCTCCGCTGCGGGCTGGGGCGTTCCCATGGCCACCGACATCGCCTTCGCCGTCGGCGTGCTCGCGCTGCTCGGGAAGCGCGTCGGTCCTGCGCTCCGCATCCTTCTGCTCGCTCTCGCCGTCATCGACGACGTGGGGGCAATCCTGGTCATCGCATTCTTCTACGCTTCGAGCTTCTCCGTGATCGGGGTCGTGGTGGCCGCGGCGGGCGTCACGGCGATGATGATCATGCAGAAGGTGGGCGTCCGCTCCCCGTGGGCGTACGTCGTCCCAGGAATCGTCGCCTGGGCGGGCGCGTACGGCGCGGGCGTCCATCCGACGCTTGCGGGGGTCGTCGTCGGCCTGATGACACCGGCGCGGGCGTGGTACGGCGCGGGCCGCTTTCTCGACGTTGCGCAGAGCAACGTGACTGCACTTCGCGCAAAAGACGAGCTCGACGAGCACGTCATGCTCCCGCATCTCGATGAGCTGGACGCTGCACGCCGCGAGGCCGTCTCCCCCGTCGAGCGGCTCCAGCACGCCCTTCACGGGTGGGTCGCATTCGGGATCATGCCGCTGTTCGCGCTCGCCAATGCAGGCGTCCCGCTCGGGGAGGCGAGCTTCGAGGGCGACGGCCTGCGCGTGTTCGTCGGCGTCACGCTCGGGCTGGTGGTGGGCAAGGCCGCAGGCGTCTTCGGCTTTTCCTGGCTCGCTCGCCGGCTCGGTCTCACTTCGCTACCGACGGGCGTTGGCTGGAAGCAGCTCGGCGTGCTCGGTTTGTGCGCGGGCATCGGCTTCACGATGGCGCTCTTCATCGCGCAGCTCGCGTTCCCGCCTGGGCCGCTGCTGGAGACGGCGAAGCTTGCCATCCTCGGCGCATCTGCGATCGCCGGTGCGGCGGCATTCGTCATCGGCCGCAAGACGCTGCGAGCCGAGCGCGAGGACGGGGAGGCATCGTGCGAGTCCGACGCGGAGGCTTCGACGTCGGCGTGAGCCGCGTAGGCCGTCACGAGACCCGCCGTGCGGCACCTCCGAATCGGAGGCCAAGCGACGTGCTCATCGGTCGCCCGGAGCCCTTCACATTCGAGTCGCCGTGAGCTCGCCTTCGACCCCGTCAGTCTCCGAAGGTCTTGGCGCGTGCCTTCGCCGAGGCCAGGCGCGCCGCGATCGCGCCGCACTCGGTCCGAAGTCGAAGCATGATCATGATATCGGGGTCGTTGTCCGAGAGGTCGACGATGGCATCCCCCTTCTTGACGACGGATCCTTCGCGTACGTAGCAGCTAGGGCAACCGGCGCTTCGCGAAGAACGAACGCAGCGTCGATGTCATGGTGGGCTCGGATGTGCGCGCGTCCCTGGTCGCGGCGCAGTCCCCTGTCGCCATCATCCTGTCGTGCTCGGACTCGCGCGCGCCCTCCGAGATCCTCTTCGACCAGCGGCTCGGGGATCTCTTCGTGGTCCGGGTCGCCGGCAACGTGGTCGCGCCTTCGCTCGTCGGCAGCGTGGAGTTCGCGGCCGCCACCTTCGGCACCCAGCTCGTCGTCGTGATGGGGCACAGCCATTGCGACGCCATCGAGGCGACCGTCAGGACCATCGGCGCGGGAAAGGTGGTCTCCGACAACATCCGCGACATCGTCGACCGCATCCGGCCTGCGATCGAGGAGATCGTGTGGCCCTCGTTCGTGCGGCCTGGCCTCGACCACGCCGCTGTGCTCGCGGCGGCGACGCGCGCCAACGTGCGGGCCTCGGCGAACCAGCTGCGTCACGGAAGCAGGCTCCTCGAGCACCTCATCTCGCGCCGCCAGCTGGTCGTCGTCGGCGCGGAATACTCGCTCGAGACCGGCGAGGTCGACTTCTTCGACGCCGTCCCCGCATGACGAGCGTGCAGGGCGTTCCTGGTGCGGACTTCTGGCGTGAGACATTCACGTTTCGCGGAGCCGAGACCAGGCGCGTCTTGCCGCTGGGACGCGCGCAAGCTCTGGGGTGGCATCGTGAATCAGTTCCGGTGCGGCGAACTTGCGTCAGATCGCGGCCCAGGTAGGAACGCCCTACCTACCTGCTCGGTAAACCTATCGGTCCAGAGACGCTGATGACGACGCTCGACAGGGCTCTTCGAGAACGAGCGCTTCCTCGCCCTGCGGCCTAGGTTGGCGGCGTGTCCGGGGCGTCGCTCTCTATCAAGGCGACATCGTCGGGCAGCTGTTCGAGCTCGTCGAGCATCGACGAGCAAGCGTCCTCGTGATGGGATGGCACGGTCGGTTCATGACCGACCGCGCTCCCGTGCTGAAAGGCTCGCTCCCGGTGATCCATTCCCTTCTACTGCTAGTGAAGTCCGCGGCGTCACGGCCCTTTCAGCTCAAGGACGCCGAGGTGTTCGGATGAAGGGCACCGGCCTCGAGCGCGTGATGAGCGCGGACGAAGATACAGCGCCGCGTGCACCGCATGCGGCGCGACTTCGTTCCGTGGTCTTCGCGACGGACTTCTCGAAGGGCGCTGCCGCAGCAGAGCAGCGCGTGGCTCGACTACCCCTTGCCCCCTCGGCCACGATCATGCTCCTCCACGTCCTCCCCACTTCCACGCGTGGGACGCCGGCGTCGACCGACGCCGAGGAGAGGCTCATGCGCGAGGCGGACCACCTGCGGGCGGCTCTGGCGAAGGCCGGCGGTCGCGTCCGCGTGCGCACGAAGCTCGCGTTCGGGCGCCCCTTCGAGAAGATCGCACGCGCGGGGATGGAGGCAGAGCTCGTCGTGCTGGGGCGGCACGGCGCGGGGACCTTCATGGAGTTGCTGCTCGGGTCCACGGCGGAGCGCGTGGTCCGAAGCGCAGCCGCGCCGGTGCTCATCGTCGGGCAGAAGGCAGCGCATGCCTATCGGCACCCGATTGCGGGAGTCGACATGTCGCCGACCTCGCGGAGAGCGCTCGAGCTCTGCTTGCGCGTCCTGCCGGATCCGAGCGTGCTCGAGATCGTTCATGCCTACGACCTCCTCGTCGAGCACGCGTTGCGCCGAGGGGGCGCCAGTGAACGCGACCTCACGAAGCGCCGGAGGCAGGAGCGGGCGGAGGCTGCCAGGATTCTCCGGAGCTTTCTCGACGGTGTCGGAGTAGGCAGGTGCTGCCGCCAGCACGTGCGTCCCGGGGATCCACGATCCGTCCTGCTCGGCCGGGCGAAGCGGAGCCGCGCCGACCTCATCGTCGTCGGCGCGCAAGGGCACTCCGCGCTGGCGCGCATGCTCCTCGGGAGCGTTGCGGTCGCGACGCTTCGGAACGCGGAGTGTGATGTGCTCGTCGTTCCGTCCGCGCGTCCACCTGCGGATTGAACGAGCGTCACGAACGAAGGCTCCGGCGGCGGAGCCGTCCACGCGAGGGCTCCTGCCACCGCGCCGCCGGCGACCGTGATCCCGATCTGAGCCAGCACAAAACCAGGATGTACATGGGCCTCAGCGGAGCCCGTGTGCATCGCGCGTACCCGGCGCTCGCGCGGACCGGGCCGGTGCGCGGCACGCAGCTTGCGAGTTGCGCACTATACGGACAACGTTCCGATTCGCAACGCCCGCTTTGCCTCGAACCGGGAGCTGTCGAGTGGGCGGGCCCTCCGCGTCGTGCACTTCTTGATCGACAAGGGAGGCGCCCCCGACATGCTCTCCGCGGCGGGGTATGGGGAGATGGATCCGGTCGCGGAGAACACCGCCCCCGAAGGTCGGAAGCGAAACCGGCGGACCGAGATCACGCTCCAGCCGAACATCGACGAGATGGTGAAGTTGCCGTGACGCGGCATCGAGGAAGGAGGTTCGATATGCGAAGCCATTGGCTCTGGGTCGGCGCTCTCGTGGTGCTCATCGGGTGCGAAGCGCCGGCCCCGCGGATGCATGTGGAGTCGACGACCGTGCCCACGGGCACGGACGTCGTCGTCACGTTCGCCGAGGCCCTCAGCGGCAAGGCGACCAACCAGTACTGGGTCAGCCTTCAGCCCATCGATGCCCCGGCATCGGATACGACGGGTCGGACGGTCCTCGAGCGGACCGACCGCGTGATCCGTCTGCGCGCGAGCAAACCGGGCGAGTTCGAGGTCCGCCTCCATGGGAGGTACCCGAAGGAGGACCACCATCTCCTCGTCCGGATCCCGGTCAAGGTCGAGGGCTGGCCCGTGAAGACCGGCGTCGAACCCAAGATAGCTCCCTGAGGAGTGCCTCAATCGCTGGCTCGCCGACCACCGCGCACCAGCAGTAACTGATTCTAGCGTGCGCACGCCGAAGGGGCCCTGAAGCCCAAATGGACGCTCAGCAAGTCGAGAGCAACGGTCGCGAGCGCGTCCGCACGATCGAGCCCGAGCTCTTGCGACAGCAGCTCCGGAGCGATCGGCACGTCACCATCCTCGACGATCGCAGCCGCGCGGAGTTTCGCGGAGCAAGCGGAAGAATTCCTGGCGCCCCCCGTTCTCGAGGCCAAGCGAGTCTCCTGTTGAAAGACTCCGGCCTCGTCATGTCGAAGAGAAGGGCCGAGCCTTCAACCGCTCGGCCGGAGGACGTCGGCGACGATGCTCTCCAGCGCTGTGAGCCCGAAGGTGATCTTCCTGAAGAACGACGGGTTGTGCCGCACGATGACGAACTTCGGATGCTTCGACCAGATGGCTCGCAGGCGATGATCGAGGTGCAGGGCCTCCTCGTTGGATTCGATGCGCACGGGGTTGCCTCCCTCGATCGAGGTTCCACCGACCGCGGCGCTCTCGAAGAAGATCACGGCGTCGTAGCGGGCAAGCTCCGCGGCCTCCGTGGTGCCTACGGCTTCGAAGAAGCCAGCCGGGTCTTCGGGCCAGTAGGCCGCGCCGTCGATGGTGCCTCGATCGCACAAGAGGATACGCTCGGGGAAGCGAGCCGACTGGACGTCCTCCAGGTTCTTCTGCACATGGTAGACGGCGCACTGCGCGGACTTGCGCGCGTGGACCTCGCTCACCCTCGGGAAGCCGCCCGAGAAGAGCAGCGTCGCGGCCTCGGGCACGACGACCACTCGCTCGCCGATCTCGCGCCGGAACAGATCCGCCGCTGTCGTCTTGCCGCCACCTGGCCCTCCGGTGAGGACAATGCGGCAGCGCCCATTCGTGATTCCGTTTTCGACCATGTGACGCGACATCCTTTCGAATCAGCAAGTCCACGGCAGTTGGTCAGGCCGCCGCCGCTCCGTCGTCCCATCTCGCAAGCTGCCAGCGCCCTTCACGTCGGCGTCGCGCGGCGCGATGCACGGGCGAGGCGTGGATTGGGAGGGGTGGCGCGCTGCTCCCTCCTAGCGCCGAGGAGCGCGCGCAGATCGTTCGGCAACCGGCGGCCGGTCGGGGTCGAGGGGCCGAGGGTCTCGGCGAGTGATTCGCCGACTGCACGCGCGATCTTCGCGGAACGCACACGCCCCACGTCGAGCTCCTGCGCGATGCGCTCCTCGGCGTTCGCGCGCGACGACGTCGGGTCTGGCCCAGGCGGTAGGTCGCGGAGACGACCGCGAAGCGCCACGGGAAGCCGCGCAATCACCTGTTCTGCGACGTCGGCATCGACGCGGCGGACGATGGCGTCCAGCACCGCGTCGAGCGCCGCTTCGGCCTCCTCATCCGAGATCAGCTCGGCGTCCTCCCGAATGCGACCGAGGAGTTTCGCCTTCGTCCCGAGGGCGCGCGCGTGGCGGCGCGCGAGCGAGGTCCATTCGTCGAACTTGCGCGTTCGCGCGGGCCCGCCGACGACGATCTGTGCGCGTACGATCTCCGCGATCTCGTCCAGCGTCGCCGCACCTTCGAGCAACAGATCGTCCAGCGTCACCATGCCGACCACGCGCTTGCCTTCGACGAGCGGGACGCGCCGGATGTTGCGCGCTCGCATCAGGCGGAGGGCGTCGGCGTGCGGCGCGCCCACGTCGAGCGTCGCGAGCGGTGAGGACATGATCTCGGCGAGGCGGGTCTTCCGAGGGTCGCGGCCCGCGGCGATCACGCGGAGTGCGAGGTCTCGGTCGGTTACGATGCCGACGACGGACGAGGTGTCGCTCACGAGCACGCAACCGATCTCGTTCAACCTCATCGCGAGCGCCGCCTCGATCACGCCCACGCGCTCGTTCTGCACGATCGCGCGCGCGTGGCGGTACGCTTCGAGGGACATCACGGCGCGACCGCGATGACGCGAGCCGACTCGCGCGGGTACCCGGCGAGCTCGCGGAGGATATCCATCGACGTCACGACGCCGACGAATCGGTCGTGGTCGTCCACCACCACGAGCTGGTGTACGCCCTCGAACGCCATGTTGCGGATCGCGCAATCCATGAGCTCGTTCGCCTTGACGGTCAGCACCTCGGGCGTCATCGCGTCCCGCGCCCAGCGGTCCTCGTATGCACAGCCGTAGAGCTCGGTGAGATCCGTCTTCGACACCATTCCCAGGATCGTGCCGTCCGGCGAACAGACCGGCGCGGCGCCGACCTGACGCTCGGTCAGCTCTGCCGCGACCCGACCGAGCGGCATGTCGGCGGGAACCCAGAACGCATCGGGAGTGATGATTTCGCGTACCGTTCGCATCGCTACCTCCGGTCGCGCACGGGCGCCACCATCCAAGCCAGAGCAATACTTGCGCCACACGGACCGAGGAGCGCGGCACATCTCGGGCGGTCGCGTCGTCCTGAGCGCGTGTGGAGTCCGACCGGCGCGCGAGGTCTGCGATTCGCCGCATCGCTTGCGCCGTCCATCACCCTGGAGCTCCGAGGCGTGCGGGTTGATCGGGAAGACGGGACCCTCGACCCCCGCGGCGAGGAGGTTACGGAGCACCGTCGCTCCGATCGCGGCGGGATCTCTCGAAGCGCCGATGGCGGCGACCGAGCGCGGGCGGAAGGTACAATCGAGCGAGTTGTTCACGTCACGCCCGAACGGTGAGCACGGGGACAGGCGACATGCGTACGACCTTTTCAGCCACGCTGCCGAGGAGCGCCCGCGGTAGCCCCTTGCGCCCATGCGTGCCGATGACGATGAGGTCTGCGTTTCCCTCGCGTGCCGCCGCGAGGATCTCCTCCCACGGACGGCCCGACCGCAGCGCGGTGGCGACCGTCTCGATCCGGTCCCCAAGTCGAGCGACGGCGGCGGCACATCGCTCGCAGGGTCGTGTCTCGAGCGCGAACCCTTCGACGGACCGCTTGGCTCGACAATGAGAACGCTGAGGGAGGCTCGATATGAAGTGGTCCTGGAAGTTGGGAAAAGTGTTCGGCATCGACCTCTTCATCCACGCGACGTTCCTGCTCTTGCTCGCATGGGTGGCGGTCTCGGCCTACCTTCGGGAACGGGACGTCCACGCGATGGTCGTCGGCGTGCTCTTCATGCTGGCGATCTTCGGCAGCGTGGTCCTGCACGAGCTGGGGCACGCGCTGACGGCTCGACGCTTCGGGATCAAGACGCGCGACATCACCCTTCTGCCCATCGGCGGGATCGCTCGGCTGGAGCGAATGCCCGAGAAGCCCGGTCAGGAGCTCCTCGTGGCGCTCGCCGGTCCGGCCGTCAACGTCGTGATCGCGATCGCGCTGTTCGGAGCGCTCTCGTTCGCAGGTCAGTCGGTGAAGCTCGAGAATCCAAGCCTCGTGAGCACGGCACCCTTCTTCACGCGCCTCCTCTGGGTCAACGTGACCCTCGCGATCTTCAACCTGATCCCCGCGTTCCCCATGGATGGCGGACGGGCGCTACGCGCGCTGCTCGCCTTCGGCGGCGACTACGTGAAGGCTACCCAGATGGCCGCGAGGCTCGGACAGGGGCTCGCCCTCCTCTTCGGCATCCTAGGTCTGATGTTCAACCCGATCCTCGCGTTCATCGCCCTCTTCATCTGGATCGGCGCTGGAGCTGAGGCCGCGGGGGTCGAGGCCAAGGCGTCGCTGCAGGGGCTCCCCATGAGGGCCGCGATGCAGACCGACTTCCGCATCCTCTCGATCCACGACACCCTCGGGATCGCGGCTCGGCGTCTCCTCGGGGGATCGCAGGTGGACTTCCCGGTGGTGGATCCCGACGGCACTCTCGTTGGCGTGCTCACGCGAGGCAACCTCATCGCCGGGCTGTCCGAGCACGGCTCGGAGGCGATCGTCGCCTCGGTCATGGATCGGCGCTTCGTCACGGCGCATCCGGCGGAGATGCTGGCTGTGGCTCTGGATCGCCTCCAGGAGTGCGCGTGCCGGTCCATCCCGGTCATCGCGGATGGTAAGGTCGTCGGCATGGTGACGACCGACAACATCGGCGAGCTGATGATGGTCCGCGATGCGCTCCGCACCTCCTCGCGGAAGCGCCCGATGCTCAAACTGGTGGCTTAGTGGAGGCGCGGGCACAGGTCGAAACCCTCGGACGCACTGCGCACGCGGCCCTCGCCGAGGAGGTGCTCGCCACACTCGGCGCGAGCGCGCGCGGGCTCGGCTCCGAAGAGGCCGCCGCGCGTCTCGTCACGTACGGGCCCAACGCCCTGCCGCGACGGGCGCCGCCCTCGGTCGCGCGCGTCTTCGCCCGGCAGTTCAAGAGCCCGCTCATCTACGTGCTCATCGCCGCCGGAATGGTGGCCTTCGCCCTGCGCTACCTGGCCGACGCGACATTCATCGTCGTCGTGCTCCTCGTCAACGCGATCATCGGCACGATCCAGGAGTACGGCGCTGAGCGCAGCGCCGAGGCCCTTCGCAAGCTCGTTCCGGAGCGCACGCTCGTCCTTCGTGAAGGAGAGCAATACGAGGTCGAGTCGGAGAAGCTCGTCCCTGGCGACGTGGTGCTCCTCGAAGCAGGCACGAAGGTGCCCGCGGACTTGCGCCTCTTGTCCTCGACCGGGCTCGAGGCCGACGAGTCGCTTCTGACCGGCGAGTCGATGACCGTCTCCAAGGACGCGACGACGTCCGTGCCAATGGACTCCGCGGTCGCCGAGCGCACGAGCGTGGCCTTCGCCGGATCGATGATCATGCGCGGCAAGGCGCATGGCGCCGTCGTCGCGACGGGATCACGCACACAGCTCGGGGCGCTCGCCACGTCCCTCGGCACGACGGAGCAGGGTAAGCCGCCTCTTCTTCAGCGGATGGACCGGTTCGCGAAGCGGATCGCGGTGGCCGTCGGGTTCTCGGTTCTCCTCGTCGGCGGCATCGCCGTCCTGCAGGGAATGCCCGTCGCGGAGGTGTTCCTCTTGTCCGTGGCGCTCGCGGTGTCGGCGATCCCCGAGGGCCTTCCCGTGGCTCTCACGGTGGCGCTCGCCATCGCCACGCGCAGAATGAGCAGCCGCAACGTGATCGTCCGCAAGCTCGTCGCGGTCGAGGGGCTCGGCTCCTGCACGTTCGTCGCCTCGGACAAGACCGGCACGCTCACCATGAACGAGATGACGGTCACGCGCGTCGCCTTTCCGGGCGAGAAGCCCTGGGTCGTGACGGGCACGGGCACCCGCCCTGAAGGGACCGTGGAGCCCGAAGGCGAGCTCGACGTGGGCACCTCCGCGATGATGATCGCCCGGCTCTCGAGCAGCTCGGTCCTCTGCAACGACGGCTTCCTCGGCCGTCGCGGAGACGACTGGGTCCACCACGGCGACGCCGTCGATGTGGCGTTGCTCGCGCTCGGCCACAAGGTCGGGCTCCTGCGCGCCGATCTGGAAGAAAAGCGCCCCGCGATCGGGACGATCCCCTTCGAGGCCGAGAATCGCTTCGCCGCGTCGCTCCACCGCGAAGGGGAGCAAAGCGTCGTGCATGTGAAGGGAGCGTTCGAGCGGCTCTTCCTCATGTGCAGCTCGATGATCACGCGCGAAGGAGACCTGCCGCTCGATACCGACGCGATCCAGACGCAAGCGTCATCGCTCGCGGAGGACGGCTATCGCGTCTTGGGTCTCGCGGCGGGCCCGATCACGGTGGGTCCGGGCGAGACCTTCGGCGCGGACCACCTGAAGGACCTCGTCTTCCTCGGGCTCGTCGCGATGATCGATCCCCTGCGGCCCGAGGCGAAGGCGGCCGTGACCGCATGCCGACAGGCAGGTGTCGAGGTCGCGATGGTGACGGGCGATCATCCCGTCACGGCCTTCGCCATCGCCCGGCAGCTCGGCATGGCGAAGACCTCCGAGCAGGTCGTGACCGGAGCGCAGCTCCAGGCTGCTCAGACAGAGGGACCGGACACGGTCGATGCCCTCGTGCGCAAGGCGCGTGTCTTCGCACGCGTCGAGCCACAGCAGAAGCTCGCGATCGTGCAGGCCCTCACGCGACTCGGGCATTTCGTCGCCGTCACCGGAGATGGAGCCAACGACGCCCCGGCGCTTCGGGCCGCGCACGTCGGGGTGGCCATGGCGAGGCGCGGAACCGACGTCGCGCGCGAGGCGTCTTCGCTCATCATCACCGACGACAACTTCGCCTCGATCGTCGCGGGTATCGAAGAGGGCCGCGTCGCCTACGCGAACGTGCGAAAAGTCGTCTTTCTCCTCGTGTCCGCGGGAGCGACGGAGGTGATGCTGTTCCTCATCGCCATCTCGATGGGGCTTCCTCCGCCGCTCCTCCCTGCGCAGCTCCTCTGGCTGAACCTCGTCACGAACGGGATCCAGGATGTCGCGCTCGCCTTCGAGCCCGCCGAGGGCGGCGAGCTGCAAAGGCCCCCGCGCTCGCCTCGCGAGCCCATGTTCAACCAGCTCATGCTCGAGCGGGTGGCGGTCACCGCCGTCGTGATGAGCATCGGCGGCACGCTCGTCTTCCGGTCCTTCCTCGCGAACGGCTGGGCCCTCGAAGCCGCACGCAATGGCCTCCTCCTCATGCTCGTCCTCTTCGAGAACTTCCAGGTGGGCGCGAGCCGCTCGGAGACACGCTCGATGTTCCGGCTCGATCCGAGGAAGAACCCGCTGCTGCTCGGCGGCACGCTCCTGGCCTTCGCGGTTCACGTCGTGGCGATGAACACGCCCGGCCTCAGCTCCGTTCTTCGCACGCAAATGGTCGCGCTCCACGAGTGGCCCAGGCTCGTCGCCGTGGCGCTGCTCGCGCCGCTCGCGCTGGAGGTCCACAAGGCGATCCGGCGACGCGGTTGATTCCCTCGGCCGTCTCGATCGCAGGTGCTGGTACCGCTTGTCCACTCGCGTCGTCATCGTCGCGTGCCGGGAAGCGAGGGGTCGTCAGCGGTGAGCGTGCACCTTCGAGCAGATCGACGTGCTGCTCACGAGGATCACGGGCGGCGGCCAATGCGCGCGGCGCATCGCGCCGAGGAGCTCGAGGCCGGAGTGGTCCGGCATGTCGACATCCAGGACGGCGGCATCGGGCCTGGGCAGCTCCCCCCGAGAAATCGCGGAGAGCACGGCAAGCGCCTCGTTCCCGTCTGGAACCGCGAGGACCGCGTGCCCGCTGCGACGCAACGCGGTCGCAAAGAAGTGCCGGAGGTCCTGATCGCTCTCGGCCAGGAGGACGCGCGAGCCCAGCCCCGCGTCGATGTAGTCCCAGTTGGACGGGTAGAATTCCCCGGACGCTAGCTTGGGACGCACGGTCACGCCGCACACCGAGCACGCGCTGTGCCGAGGAGCGTGCAACCCGCGCCCGCCCTGCCACGGAACACCACAGGTCCCTCCCGCTGTGGTGACCCGCGACAGGTCAGCGAGCGAGCTCGCTGAGCGCCTGGCGGAGGTCCTCGGGGTCGAGCGGCTTGTCGATCACCCGGGTCCCGAGCTTGCGCGCCTGCTCGCGAAGCTCGTCATCCGCAAAGCTCGACCGTGCTCAGCCCTTCGGCGCGGCGAATCTGTTCCGGGGCGTTGAGCTTCATCGCCTCCGCCTCCGCGAGCTGAGCGCAGGTGGCGTTCATCTCGCGGGCAAGCTGAGCGATCTCGTCCTTGCCCGCAGAAATGGCCATGGGAGAGAGGTCTCCACGCCCGATCCGCCGCGCATGCTCGACGAGGCGCCTCATCGGCCGTGCGACGAGCAGGATGCCCAGGACCGCCGCCGCGAGGCCGATCGCGAGCGCGACGGCGCCGACGGCGCGGACTTCGCGCACCACCACGAGTTTGATCGTCAGTCG
>Ga0335397_10000394_pt1 | contig 55498 bp, 51 predicted proteins | sample MAT04_FD_205740 | JGI IMG/M metagenome (GOLD analysis project Ga0335397, IMG submission 205740) | Freshwater microbial communities from Lake Fryxell liftoff mats and glacier meltwater in Antarctica - MAT-04 (spades assembly) (version 2) ...
GCTGGCACGACCAGGCCAAGCACCAGCGCCTGATAGCGCGCCAGCATCGCCGACTGCTGGGCCGCCAGCACCAGGTAGCCCAGGTAGAGCCCGTATGAGCCCAGCAGCACCGCGCCGTTGGCCCTCGTCACGCGGTAGCCCGCTCGGAACAACGGCAGGCACAAGAGGGCCACGCCGATCATCAGCGGGATTTCCACCGCCACCATGCTGGGCGCCACGACCAATTTCCCCGCCGCCGCCAGTCCCGAGAAGCCCAGCACCGAACCGATGTTGAAGATGTTGCTCCCCACCACGTTGCCGATCGCGAGGTCGCGCTGGCCCCGGTAGGCCGCCATCACCGAGGTGGCGAGCTCAGGCAGCGAGGTGCCCGCCGCGACGATCGTGAGCCCGATGATTACCTCCGACACCCCGAGGAAGCGCGCGATCTCTACTGCCCCTTGCACCAGGAACCGCGCGCCCGCCACCAGCGCAACCAAGCCGACGGCGATGAGCAGCAGGTTGATCGGCAGGCGCGCTGGCGGTGCTTCCTCCGAGCGGGCCCGGGCCTTGCCCTCGCGCCGTGCCTCGGCGATGAGGAACCCCGTGTAGGCGACAATCAGCCCTGCCAGCAGCGCGCTGTCGAAGACGTCAAGGCGGCCGTCCATGCTCAACACGAGCAGCAACACGCTCAAGCCCAGCGCGATGGGCACGTCCATGCGCACCAGCTGCTGATTCACCACGAGGGGCGCCACCAGGGCCGACAGGCCCAGCACCACCAGCGTGTTGAAGTTGTTGCTGCCTATCACGTTGGCGACGGCCAGCTCACTCTGGCCCAGCGAAGCAGCGGTGACGCTCACCGCCAGCTCAGGAGCGCTGGTGCCGAAGGCCACGACCGTCAACCCGACCACCAGCGGCGAGATTCCGACGGCGAGCGCCAGCCGCGACGAGCCCGTTACCAGCCAGTGGGCGCCCAGGATCAGCACCACGAGTCCGACGACGATCGCCCCGACGCTCAGCAACATGGTCTGCCCCTCTCTCTGTGGAATGTGAAGAGCGGAGCGCTCCGGCCGCGATGGTAGGTCACTTCGAGACGCCTCGGCTCAACAACAAGGCGCGCACTTCTGAAAAACACTCGCCCATCTGCAAAGCGGGACGCTGATCGCCCGCCTCGGTGGGGCTACCAGCCGGTACTGGTTTGGCCTGACCCGACAATTTCCAGGGGGCCTCGTCGGCCTTTCATGAAAATCGAATCGCGGAAGGCAGTGCGGATCATCGAGCGGCCCAAAGCAGCAGGGATCGCGAAGGGGCCCCCTGCACCCCGAGCCGACGAGTTCTCGACGGGCAAGGGCAAGGCGCTGCGAATCGCGGCGCTGAAGTCGGGCTCGCGGCTCGAGGTTCGGCAGCAGCCAACGGTGACTCAGGCGCTGACGGCGGCCGAGGCGGTGCTTCAGAACCAAAACGTCACGTCTCCGAACAACGCGGTGGGGCCGCTGAACCCGACGATGCCCGTGCAGGTGAACACGCCGCAGCAGGTGGTCTACCCAGCTGCAGTTGAGGCTCTCGCCCGACCCGACGACACCTTCGAGCTTGGCGGCGCGCCAAGCGCCGGCTGCTTCGTTGGCACCTCGACACCGGGCACCTACGTCTGCGCTGGCTGCGCCAACCCACTCTTCACGTCAGGTCAGAAGTTCGAGTCGGGCACCGGCTGGCCGTCCTTCACCGCGCCGATCGCCCCGGACGCCGTCACCACCCGCGGCGACGACTCGCACGGAGTGTTCCGCGCAGATCTGCCCGCACTGCCGGAGCGTTGGCCTCGTCCCCCAAGGGAAGGCAACGCCACACCCGCACAAGGATCTCGACCATGAGCCGCATTGGAAAGACCAGCAGCCCGTACACCCCCGTGAAGCCCCAGGTCGCGAAGAAGCCACGCCATGCAGCCCAACCCGGTCAACGCTCAGCCAGATTCAGAGAAGGTCATCAGGTCGCTCGTCGCGCATGGAGCCCCATTGCTTGGGTGGGCCTTCAGGATCAGCTTCCTCCTCGCGGTCGAGCAGATGTTCGGCAAGCCGGCCACGGACACCGGCGGCCCGAACCTCTGAATCAGCGCCTAATTGGGCGTGAGGTAACGGTAGGGCGCTCGTGCTCACCCTTTTGATTGGACGTCGTCGACGATCGCGAGCAGCTCGGCAGGACCAAAGGGTTTCGGCAGAAAACGAAAGCCTTTCGAGAGCATGCGCCCGGGACCAAAAGCATCCGCTGCGTAGCCGCTCATCAACACGATGTGCATCTGCGGCCGCAGCGGCGCGAGGGTGTGCGCCAGCTCGACACCACCGCTGCGCGGCATGACGATGTCGGCGATCAGGATGTCGATGACGCCGTCGCAACTTGCTGCGAGTGCTTGTCCTTCCAGGCCATCGCTCGCGCTCAACACCTCGTGACCGGCGCCCTCGAGGATGCGTTGGGCGAGCCTGCGTACCGCGCTCTCGTCTTCCACCAACAAGATGGTGGCACGTTTGCGCTCGCGTTTGGTCTGCAGCGCTGGTGGCGCGATTCGCTGCACCGGGGCTGGCACCCGCGGCAACGACACCGTGAAGGCGGTGCCTTCTTTAGGGGTGCTCTTGACGTGCACCGTGCCGCCGCTCTGGCTGGTGATCGCCTGCACCACCGAGAGGCCAAGGCCGGTGCCCTTGCCAACCACTTTGGTCGTGAAGAACGGCTCGAAGATGCGCTTGAGCGTCGCCTCGTCCATGCCCTCGCCGGTGTCGCCAACGACAATCTGACAGTGTGCTTCGTTGGTCGCGACGACGATGCTCAGGCGTCCGCCACTCGGCATGGCATCGCGTGCGTTGACGCCCAGGTTGACGAGCAGCTGGACGAGGCCGCCGTGGTCGGCGCGCACCCACGCGTCCTGGTCGGCATTGACCTCGACGTCGATGGTCGCTGCGAGCAGCCGTCGCAGCATCGGCACCACCTCGTTGACGACGTCGCTGAGCCGCAAAATGCGTGGGTTGAGCACCTGCTTGCGACCGAACGCCAGGAGTTGGTGGCTGAGCTCGCCGGCGCGTCGCGCGGCGTTGACGATCTCGGTCAGCGCTTCGGCGGTTTCGGCGTCGCGTGGTCCTTCGAGCAGCACCTCGGCGTTGGCGAGGACGATCGTCGTGATGTTGTTGAAGTCATGGGCGACACCACCAGCGAGCAACCCCAACGATTCGAGGCGCTGCGCCTGGTGCAGCTGATCAGTCAGACGGTCGCGCTCGCGCTCGGCGTTGCGGCGATCGGTGATGTCGCGAATCGAGATGCGAAAAGCCGAGGCGGTATTGGCAGCGAGCGGTCGTACCAGAAGCTCGAGCTCGCGGTGCTCACCACCGGGAAGCTGCAGCTCACCGACGAGACCACGCCCGCTCACGTCGCCCGCATCGAAGAGGCGCTCGATGGCTTCGCGATCGCGCCACTGCAGTTGGGCGAAGCGCGTGCCCACCTGGGCCTGAGGCCCGAGCGCACGCTCCGCGGCCGGATTCAAATTGACGATGGCTCCCAGACCATCGAGGGCGACGATGCCTTCAGGCGCGCTTTGAACGAGCTCGCGCAGGGCGACTTCGTTCTGACGCAGGCGCAGGTTGCCAATGTCGAGCACCCGGAAGATGTCGTAGACGAGGAAGCCGGTGAATATGACCGCCGAGATCTGAATCAACGACACGAACAGCGGCGAGAACGTGAGCAGCGGTTGCTTGCCGATGCCCTGGGTGTCGAGCCACATGAAGAGCCCGAACATTGCTGCTGAGCAGCCCGCAAAGATGACACTCCCGCGCCTACCCGTGACCGAGCCGGCCATCACAGTCGTCGAGAAATAAGCGACGAGGATCGGCGAATGAATTCCCCCCGAGCCATAGGTGAAGAAAGTGATGATCACCCAAAGAGTCGAAACGACAAGGCGTGCTGCGAGGCTGACGGCTCCCGCGCGCAACAGCAGACCACCGACGGCCGACGCGAGAAGAGGAAGGGAAAGCGAGGCCAGGACCAACGTCGGCAGGCGCGGCGTCAAGAACAGACCGCCGATGCCCACGAGGATGCACAGCGCTGCCGTCCACAACAGCGCGAGCTTCAACCGCACCGCACGCCGCTCGGAGTTCGAATCACTCTGCTCGGTCACCATCACTCCTTTCAAGTCTACCAGCCCGTGGAAGCAACGGCGCCGACCCTGGGTAGTTATTGCAGGGCTGTCTGAAACAATTGAGGCAGTGCTGATGCTCTTCTAGAGTTTCGTACATGGCCTACCCAGGGAACTGTGACGTCAAGACGAACGAAGCAAACGCAGAGGAATGCAGAAAAACGGGTCGCTATTATGGGGCGGCCCTTGTCACCATCGACGAGACCAGAAACAACGGCAGCTCGTGGACGATCGCCTTCAGTGCGACCAACACCGACCGGGTTCTGACGCGCTTCACCGGGATCACCTGGGGCGACCAGGCAACGATGTGGGCCTCGTGTCCCAGCAGCCTTCCGTCGAAAGCGACCGCCACGGACGCGGGGGACCCACCACCAATCGGGACGCGTGGCTACCTGTACCTCGAGAAGGATTTTCTCGCGAAGAACCGCATCCTGGCTGGCACTCCGAAGTGGCCCGACAGCCTCGGCGCACCCGAGCCCTTCTACAACACGATCGAGATCTGGCCTTCGTCGCTGATTCTGAAGGGCGCCGAGCTCAGCGACTCCGATCGAACAGTCGGAAGCGTCGACCTGCTTGATCCGACGTTGGCCGCTCCGAACCAGCAGCTCACCACCAACGGCGAGCCAATCTCGGTTCGGCTCACGCAGAACGGCTTGAAGAAGTTTGGGCTCACCTTCCTGCCGTGGGCACTGCTGCCCGAGGCGGTCAAGGTGATCGAAGGTGCACGCAAAGATGCGCATGCGCTGGCTGCCGCCTGGCAGGTCGTCGCGATTGCCGTCGACCGCTTGTCGGCAGATCGCGCCGCACGCCTCGCGAAGGACGACGACATCGCGCTGCTGCGAAAGGTCTGGCCGTCGCTCTAATCAGCGCAAGGCCTGCAGCGCCAGCGATCGCACGGACCTGACCAACGCCGTCTGCGATTCGGGGTGGATCCGGAAGTATCGAAGCGCCCCAGCGCGGGTCTGGAAGCGGAGCACCGAGAAGCCCGCCAGGACCTGCGCGGTGACTTCTTCGCCCTCGAAGGTCAGCTGGAGCTCGAGCTCGGTGGCTGCCAGCAGCGGCCGTGACTCAAACGGGCTGACGGTGATCGAAGCCGTCGTCTTCAAATCGGCGAGCTTCAAGCGAGCGGCGGCCTGCGAAGTGAGTGCACCGAGCACGGGCGCCTGAATCGCCTTCACGACGGGCAGGCTCTGGCTCGAGGTCCAGCCCAGCTTCAGCGGATCAGGCGCACCCATCTTGATGATTCCACTCGGGCCGACGGTGGTCAGGTGGTTCGTCTCTTTGAACACCCCGTCTGGCCCGAAGTGTTCGTCAGAGACGAGCAGCGTCGGAGCGCTGACTTCGCAGCCCCACATCCGGGCGAGATCGAAGAGGAGCGTCGGGCCATCTGCCACGGTGGCGTACTGGGCGGCCGCGGCTCCGTCACCCACGAGGCAGCCCAACAGCCAGACCTTCGTTCTGGGATCCACCAACTCAGACAGCAGCCCGTAGATGAGAGGGTTGCTGTCGAGGACATAGGCGTTGTGACCCGTTTGGTATTCCGTCGTCCCCGAGAGGAACAACATCCCGCGGGTGCCGTGGCCCACCAGCTGAATCAAGTCGTATGCGGACTTGTCGGTGAGATTCCTGAGTGTCTTCCAGACGTGATTCACCGACGAGACGCGGGCCCATTCGTGGTTGGGGCCGGCCGCCTGAACAATCAGGGCGGCGATGGATGAGATCGCCAGGTCATCGTCGGCGGGATTCTTCGAGCGCGCCTGCCCCACCATCGTCAGTGTCTTTCCCATTTTGATCCCTCCTCAGGGTTCTCGTCTGTGGCACAGCGGATGCCCGTCGCGAAGTCGAAGTTTCTCGCCTCGCGCTGGTTGCGAAAAATGGTCGTGACCTGCTCGAGCTCGACAGGGGAGTTGGCGGCGCCACCCCGAATGACGCGCAGGTCGTTCGAATCGGCCTGCCCGGTGCGGGCGACCCACTCGGCGACGTTTCCGACGAGGTTGCGAGCGCCGTACGGGCTCGCCCCACACGCGAGCCCGTTGACCGGCGCCACCCACTCGAAGCCGTCGGTGCTGTCGCCAAGGTTGACGCAGTCGCGCCGAAACTCGCTGCCCCACGGGTAGAGTCGACGGGGCTCGGGGTTTGCCTTGCCGTCGAGGGTGGAGCCTCCGCGCGCTGCCTTCGCCCACTCGTGATCTGTCGGTAGCCGCTTGCCCATGAAGCGACAGAACGCTTCGGATTCGAAAGCATCGACGGACGTCACCGGGATCTCGTCATCGCCCGCGTGGTCGAACTTTCCGCCCCGGGGATACAGCGGCACGGCGTAGCCCGTCGTGGCGGTGAGCCTCGCGAATGGCGCGAACTGCGCGTTCGAGACCTCGGTGAGATCGATTCGAAATCCCGGCAGGTCGATCGTGCGCTCGGGATCCACGTAGTCGGGGTACTTCGTCGCGGGCACGCCGGGGCCGCCGTAGATGAAGGGCCCTGCGGGTACGAGCGCAGTCGAGGCGAGGCTCGCCTGGCAAGTGGGCACCGGGATCGCCACCCGACGTTTGGTGCCGCGCTCGGCGTAACCAGGAAGCGCGACGAGGCGAACCCAGCTCGCGGCGCATGACTGCCCCGAAGAGCCACGACCGTCGACGCGAAGGAAAGCGGTGCCCCCCGGCGCTTCGACGCCGTCGTCGCTGACGCGAACCAGGTGTTCAGGAATCGCAGCGCCCGGCAGCTGCACGTCTCCGACTGCAGGCGCGTAGAGCTTCCACGTCAGCTGCGGCAGCTGCGCCAGCGGCACCGGGCTGGGGCGTTCGTCGACCCAATCGAAGGGCTCGAGCACGAGGTCTGTCTTCCCGAGATTTCCATGCGCCAGGCGCAAGGCGCGGGCCTGCGTCTCGGCGGCGTTGCGCTGATCTCGAAACTCGCTGGCGAGCATCACAGCGCCGACGGTGAGCGTGCTGGCCAGGCCGACGAAGGTGGCGAGCCGCGTTCGCGCCGCGCGGCGTTGCTTCGCGTCGCGCGCGTCTCCAGCGACGAGAAAGGCCTCGACGCGCGCTGACAGCTGAACCGCCAGGCGCCGGGCCCGCCGCCGCGCGCCGCCGAGGTCCGCGGCATTCCACGTCTCTTCGTCGCGACGGCCACGCTTGTCCCAGAAGGTCGCCGCCTCTTCCATCTCGACGACGAAGCGGCGCTCTTCAGCCGACTCTTCGAGCCAGAGCTTCAGCTGGGTCCACGTGACCAGCAGCGACTCGTGCGCGATCTCGACCGCGAGGGCTTCTTTGCCTGAAGGCCGCCCTTGAACGAGCAGCCGCGCTCTGATCAGTCGATCAAGAACGGCGCCGGCGACGGCCGGCAACCCCGAGAGCAGCTCGCCGCGGTCGAGCGTTCGACGCGAGCTCGAGCCGATGACCAGCCGGGTCAGCATCTGACGGCTGGCGACCTGCTCTTCGGCGGACATGCCGACCAGCACCGCGTCTGCGTGGCGCGCGAGGGAACCGGCGACTCCGCCCTGGGCGCGGTAGGCCTTCTCGAGCAGCAGCTTGCGCTCGACATCGCGCGTGTCCCACAGCGAACGGCAGGCGAACTGCAGCAGCGGCAGGGCTGCGGGCGACTCGGCGACTTCGCGAATCATCTCGTCGATGATCGTCGGCTGGTCGAACGCGTACCCGAGGCGATCCAGCGGCCCGGTGATCGTCTGCCGCATGTGCAACGCATCGAGGGCACGAAGCACGAACAGCGACTTCACTTCGGGCACGCGACCCAGAAAGTCATCGCGCAGGGTGTAGGTGACGCGCACCGGTTCCGAAGCATCGTCCGCAGAGCCCGCCAGCATCGCGAGCACGCACTGAGTGTCGGAAGGCGACGCACCCTGGGTGAAGAGCTCTTCGAGTTGATCGATCGCCAGCAGCACCTTGGTCTGGGTCGTCGCGGCGATCGAGGCCAGGCGCACTGCGAGCAGCGACGGTTCGGCGCGCAGCTCGGCGGCCAACCGCGAGACTGCGAGCGGATCTGCGGTGCTCGTTTCTGCCGCGGCGACGAGGCGATGCGCGAGGGCTCGAACGGGATCGTCGCCGGGCCGGAAGGCGAGCACCGTCCACCCTTCGCGAACACGCAGGCGGGGAATCAGACCGCCAAACAAGAAGGAGCTCTTGCCGACGCCCGATGGCCCGACGATGGGCAACATCGAGGTGTCGCGGAAGCGCTCGAGGAATGCGTCGATCTCGTCGTCGCGCCCGAAGAAGTTCTGGGTGTGCCGTTCATCGAATGCAGCCAGGCCACGAAAGGGGCTGTCGGCGATCGAGCGGGGCGATTCACCGACGAGGATCGCGCTGAGCACTGCCACCCATTCGCTGGCCGAAGGGCGCGCGGGCCCACTGCGGCTCAGCGATCGCGAGATCAGACTGACGACATCATCGGGCACGCCTTCCCGCTCGAAGGCGTCGGGCGCTCTGGAGCTGTCGAGCACGGCGGCGCGGCGATCGGTTCGGTTCGCTGCGACCCCGAACGGGTGCTTGCCGAGCAGCGCTTCGAAGGCGATCACGCCCAGCGCCCAGATGTCGGTGGGGTCGGTGGCGGCCTCGCCGCGCCATTGCTCGGGCGCCATCCAGTCGGTGGTGCCCCCGGTGGCGTGGGTCGACGTCACGGCCTCGGTGGCGATGCCGAAGTCGACGACGCGCACGCGACCATCGCGCGGCAGCATCACGTTGCTGGGCTTGAGGTCGCAGTGGCGAACGCCGCGGGCGTGCGCATGGGTCAGCGCTTCGGCGACGGCGCGCAGAATTCGAAACGTCTCGTCGATGGTGACGGTGCTGCGCTGCAGACGTTCGCGCAGCGACTCGCCTTCGAGGTACTCGAGCGCGAGGTACGGAGTCGGGCCGTGCTCTCCGACGTCGTAGAGCTGAACGATGTGCGGGTGGTTGAGCTGGGCGGTGATGCGCGCTTCGCGAACGAACCGTTCGGGGGACACGCCGAGCTCGCGAACCATCTTGAGCGCGACAGATCTGCCGAGGGTGAGATCTCGCGCGAGGTAGACGCGCCCCATGCCGCCCTCGCCGACCAGCTTCCGAACCCGATAGCGGCCGACGAGCTCGCCAGCGATCAGCCCTTCTTCCGGGGCTGAGATCGTCGCGCTTGCCGAGGTGGGGCGCCCCGGCCGGGTGCGGGTGTCGTCTGGGTCGAGCTCGGCCATCCGTTGGGAGCGGACCGTACTATTGCGGTTCAGTCGAAGGTGAGCGCGTCGTCGCGGGCGTTACGGATGTCGCTCGAGCTCGATCTTCACCGGCTTGAGTCGGGCACCCACGTCGACGGTCTTTTCCGTGTACCAGCTGGCTGCGCCCCCGCGACTCAGCCGCTTCTGCATCGCGCTGATCTCATTACACACCGGGCCCGAGGCCTTCGAACGAGAAGGTGCCGTCGGCCCCGGTGGTCGCCAGCTGGCCGGTGGGCCCCGAGAGACACAGGTCGGCGCTGCGCACCGGCTTGCCCTCACGAAGAACGACGCCTGAGAGCGTGTGGGGCCCGCGCTGCAGCCGGATCTCGGCGATGTCGCCGTCGGCCCCGCCCCTGGTCTCGAACGGCAGAAAGCCCGGAGCAATCACCAGCGCGCTCTGGCTCGGCTGCAGCTCGAGCCACCCGCGGCCCTGCGCGTCCACTGCGTTGGTGGCGAACGAGTAGCAGCTCACCCGCTGCTGCCCCGGCCAGGGCCGCACCAGCGCTGCTCCGGTGATGGGGGCCCCCACTTCGTCGAGCACGCGCACGCCCACCACGCGCTCGGGGCCGAGGACGATCGTCCCTGCATCGCCCTGGCCGCCGTGGCTGACCACCGCGCTGCCGACGCCCCGCGCGTAGAGGTCGAGCCTGTCTTCCCGCCCATCACTGACGAAGCGGCCCTCTACATCGCGCACACGGCGGCCGTTCACCTCGAACTCGGTCACCGGCTTTCCGAGCACGTCGACCACTCGACCTTGCACCGGCTCTGGGCGCTTCACACGAGCTGCGCCGTCTGATCGCCCGACTTGATGGCCGTCGTCGCCATCGTGAACCCGGAGGCGAAGACGGACGGCTTCCAGACTCCAGGCCCCAACAGCACCTCGAAGCCAGCGTCGGCGCTCATCACCTGTGCGTGGTCCTTGCCACCTTCGAGCTGTCCCTGCACCGAGACGACGCTGATAACCAGCGCGCCTGCGACGGGGCCTCCGTCTGCGGTCACCACCTGACCGGCGCGGGAATCTTCCGATCGCGCCGCCACGCCGACCGCTGCGGAGGCGCGCCCATAATCACCTGCGCCTGCGAGATCCCCGCCCACGCCAGCAGCAGCCCGGCCAGCGCGCGCCTCACCCTCTTCGCGTCCTCTCTACCCACGTCACCCCCATCTTACAGTCGCCTCAGGTGCTCTACGTCTTCCAACCCGCAAGCTTGCCCTTCGCGTCGTCGTAGCCCACCTGCGCAATCTGAGAGATCGCCTCGACGTTCATCAGGTTGAAGCGCCCCACCGGCGGCCGCAGACACAGGTCGGCCCCTTCTCGCGCCGTTCGCGCGTGCGCCTGGCTGGCCAGCAGCATGCTGCGGGTGAGGATGTCGAAGATGTTCGGCGTCACGTCAGTCTCCACGAACGGCAGCACCCGCCGCGCGAGCGAGGCCCAGGGCGAAGGGAACTGCGTGCCCTTGAGCTCCGAGTCGTTGCCCATCACATCGACCGCGATGACCCGCCCGCCTTGCCGCGCCCGCAGCACGTCGACCGGCAGGTTGTTGAGCAGGCCGCCATCGACGAGCAGCTGACCGTCTTCCACCACCGGCACCGCCACGCCCGGCAGCGACGTGCTCGCGCGCACCGCTTTCCACAGCGGCCCCCGGTGGTGCACGTGAATCGTCGAACGGGTCAGGTTCGACGAGATCGCCACCATCGGGATCCACAGGTCCTCGAGCTGCACGTCGCCGTACGCTTCCTTCAACCCACGGTCGACGCGCCCTGTGCCCAGCAGCGCGAACACGGGCACGGTCAGTTCACGAAACGGCCGGTGGGTGAAGATCTGCGTGTTCAGCGCGACCATCTGCTCGTACGTCAGCCCCATCGCCAGCTGCGCCGCGATCGCCGAGCCCGCACTGGTTCCGCCCACCGCGTCGATGGGTATGCCGGCTTCCTGCAGCGCGCGGATGACGCCGATGTGCGCGAAGCCCCGGGCGCCACCGCCGCTCAACGCGAGGCTCACCCCGCGGCCCGTCAGGCTGCGCGCGACGCGATCGAAATCGGCCGGGCGATCGAGCGCCGCATGCAAGTGGGAATCGACAGTGCGCGCCGACAGCCAGCGCGCCGTGCCCGTCGGCAGCCGGCTTCCTTCGGCGTGCAGCATCAGCAGCGTTCGCCGCGCGCCAGCCGCCGCAACCAGCTCGCGCTCGACCGCGCCGGCTTCCGGGTTGTCGTTGGCGTTCGCGCACAGCACCGCGCGATCTGCCTGGCGCACCACCCACCGCGTCCACAGCGACGCGGTCGCTTCGGCCTGCAGCACCACGAAGCTCTGATGCGCGCGCTCTTCCTCGAGCCACGCGGCCAGCCGAATCCAGCTCGGGTGGCTCGCATCGGTGGTCGCCGCCTCTTCGAGGATCCCCAGCTGAATCAACCGCTCGCGGTTGACCTGGGTCACCGAGCCGAGCTTCGCCAGTGACGCGCCCAGGGTTCGTTCGATCGACGTCGTCGCGGGCGACAGAGGAATCAACGCCAGCAGCTGCCCATCGGCCACGGGTCGCGCCCCAGCCTGGCCCAGCGAGATCCGCCGCACCAACACCCGGTTGAGCGCCAGGCCCACGCCGGGAAAGCGGAAGAGGATGTCGTCGAAAAGCGCGACTGGAAAGCGCATCAGCGTCGAGTCGCGCAGCGCCCGCAGCGTCGCAGATCTCGGGCTGCCGGTGATGAGCGCCATCTCTCCCACGCTCTCGCCGCGGCCCACTTCACCGACGACCTTTTGATCTTGACCCAACGTCGCCTGCAGCCGGCCGCTGACCGCGATGTACCAGCTGTCGGCCGGGTCTCCCTCGAGGAACAGCGTCTGGCCCGCGGCGACAGTCACCCACTCAATGACCTGCTCGAGCTCGTCGACGATCTTCGGATCCATCGGCCCAATCCAGTCGCTCAACACCCCGACCAGCAGTGACCGGTGCAGCCGGCGCCGCGCCGTCGCGCGAATCCGCTCCATAACCTTCGGCTGCCGGGCGCCCATCAGCTCGAAGTCGGCGCGCGAGACCTCGAGCAGCTCGCACGGCTCTTCGGCCGATACCGTCGCCGACCGCAAACCACCGACCACCAGCTGAACTTCACCTACCGAGCTGCCCGGCCCCAGCCGGCTGATTTCCACATCGCGCCCCGTCAACGTACGCACCGTCGCCCTCAGCCAGCCGCGCACCACCAGGTACATCACCTGGCCCGGTTCCCCCTGCTTCACCAGCACCGCCGACTTCTCGATGTTCAGCAGCCGCATCGAGGTCGACCACCCCTTCAGCGTCGCCTCATCGACGTCGACGAAGAGCTCGATGTCTCTGAGCGCGTCGAGAACGGACGTGTTCATACCGACGTTCGAGCGACCAGCCGCTGCGCAACGCACCGCGCCAGGTTTCGCCACACCAACGCGCGGTCAGCATCGCTGTCGAGCTTCTGCAGCGCGTTCATGCTCAGCAGCAGCACTTCCGTGCCGGGCACGCTGGCCGAGACGCTGGCGGTGCGAACCGAGTCGAGCGTGAAGGCCAACTCTCCGAAAATCTCGCCCGGCCCCAGCATCGCCAGCTTCCGGTTGCTCACCACCACGTCGACCATGCCCTGCCTCACGAACGCGATCGACTTGCCGCCATCGCGTTCGGCCACCAGCACGTCGCCCACCTGGCAGGAAATCACCATCGCGTTCTGCAGCAGCTGTTCGGCGCCCGCCTTCGTCAGCCCTGTCGTGAGCAGGCGGTGGCACGGCACGTCTTCGTCGTCGCCCTCGTACGGCGAGATGCCCAGTGGAATCTCGCCTTCCTTGCGCTCGAGCGTCGCGTACCAATCGATGAACGGCTGCGCGCGCGCGGGGTCCAACTTCCGAATCACCTTCACCAGTGGAGAGCCGCACGCCGTCAGGTGCGCCACGTCGGGGATGCTCACCATCGGAATCCGGTAGCCGCCGGACAGCGAGTTGTGCGCCCGGCCAATCGGGCGCGCCCCCAGCTTGCGGTACATGTTGAAGAGGTTCGGCTCGCACGCCAGCAGCGCCGCCGTGTAGCCCTCGTCGAGCAGGGCTGAGAACGTCTTGCTGAACAGCACGAAGGACGCCACCGACTTGCGGTGCTCTTTCAAGATGCAGAGGCGGGTGAAGATCAGCGTCTGCTTCAGCAGCGCGTCGCTGAAGAGCTCCAGCCGGTATTCCGCGATGCTCTCTTTCTCGGCCTTCACCCCCATCGCCTCGGTGACGCGCATGCAGCCGATGATCTTCCCGCTCTTGGTGTCTCGGCAGGCAGCGAGACGAACACCGACTTCGATGTCGAGCGCGTGGGACGCGAGCACCGAATTTCCCGTGACCCGGTTGAGCTCTTTGCGACGCACTTCCTCGAGCACCTCGAGGCAGCCCTGCACGTCGGCGGGGGCGGTGGCGAAGAACACCTCGAAGCGGTCGAGCCAGATGTCGAGCTGAGCTGTCAGCGCCTGAAGAATGTCCACAGTCAGTCTCCGGTTTCAGTGTTGCGCTGAAGTCCCAGGCCGAGCCCGCCCGTCGGGATCTGCAGCTTTCCTTCGAACCCGAACATCAGCACCGGCTCGGTGAGGTCGTGCTCGAGCAGCAGGGTGCCAAAGCCGCCTTCGATCGCCAGCAGGCTGTCTTCGGCCGCCCGCGCTGCGATGATCCCCGCGCGCGTCAGCACCGAAGTCTCGGCCACCTGCGCCCCGATGATGACGGGCCACCTGGCCTTGCGCGCTTCGGCGATCAACGCCAACGATCTCAGCAGCCCGCCCGCCTTCGACACCTTCACGTTGGCGATCCATCGGCCCGGCAGGTCTTTGTACCGCGCGACGTCGCTGCGCCAGCACAGGCTCTCGTCGAGGATGATCGCCACGCCCAACTCGGTCGACAGCCGCGAGAGGTCTTCGGCGCGCCGCGCGGTCAGCGGCTCTTCGACCGCGAAGTAGCGGGTGGGGTCCAGCGCCTGGAGTTCTTCCTTCGCCCGGGCCACGTCGTCGCCCCACACGTTGTTCCCATCGAGCCGGATTCGAAACGTGCCCTCTGCCAGCGCGGCGAATCGCTGGAGCTTCGCGAGGTCTGCCGTGCGGTCGCCCGAAATCTTGAACTTGAAGTCCTTGAACCCGACCCCCAGGTAGCGCTGCAGCAGCTTGTCCAACGCTTCGCCTGACTCGTCGCTGACGACCGCCGTGTACTCGAGTTCGCCGCGCGTCTCGGGCACGCCCAGCAGCGCCTCCACGCTGCACCCCTTCTCGCGCGCGAACAGATCCAGCAGCGCCGTCTCGAGCGCGCACCACGCGCCGGGGTGCAGATCAATCTCGTCGCCATGCAAGGCAACCCACGCCTCGAGCGCTTCGAACGACTCGAGCGCAAGCGCGGAAGATCCTTCGAGCCACTGCAGCGCCGAAGCCGTCGTCTCATTCGTCACGTACGGCCGCGGGCACCCTTCGCCCAGCCCGACCTGCCCGCCGCGCCGCGCTTCGACCCAGACGCTGTCGCCCGTCTTTCGCTCGAATGACGCGTGCTTCATGCGCGCCTTCATCGGGATCTTCAGCGGTCGAACGAGAAGCTCCACGCACCCCTACTTACTGCCGCGGCGGCCAGAACGTGAACGCAAAACCTGGCGCAAACGAAGCGCGCACCGCCGCGGCCGACAGCACCGACGTCAGGGCTCGTAGACGAGCGTCTGCCGCAGCCCGTTCGCGGCGGCCTCCCTTTCCGAAGCGAGCTTCAATGGGCCCACGTCTCCACCGATCGCGAACTGCACCGACAGATGGGTCACCTCGGACTTCTCGGGAAGCACCTTGGCGGGCCGCGCGGGTTCGGCGGTGACGAAGGTCGCAGCCAGACACAGCCCAAACACCACATTCTTGCTCTTGGACATTATTTACGCTCCTGGGTTGAAGGTGAGAGTCATTGAACGGTGATGGCGGCCGTGTAGCCGCCCACGACGAGGAAGTTGAACGAGTAGGCGCTGGTGCCGGACAACGTGCTGGCCTTCAAGTCGTAGCGGCCTCCCGGGACGCCGTACATCGTGAAGCTGCTGCCGCTTCCGAGGACAGTGGCCCCCAGCTGGTCTGGCCCCCACGTGCTCGTGCCTACCGGTGAGAGGTACAGGTACGCGATGGTTGAGGTGGAAAGGTTCGTCACCTTCACCGAGCCCGTGGTCGAGAGCGCGATGCAGCTGCGGCTCACGCCACAATAGGTGGCCGTCGCGCACGCCATGCACGATGAGCCGTTGTTCCCACAGATGGGGTTGGTGTTTCCGGGCCGGCACACCCCTACTGCGTCGCAGCAGCCGGTGGCACAGGTCGATGGGCCACAGCTCACACAGCTGCCCGTCGAGCACGAGGCGCCCGAGCCGCACGAACCGCAGGAAGCGCCGCCCTTGCCGCATGCGCTCGTCGAGGTTCCGGACTGGCAGACGCCGTTCTGGTCGCAGCAGCCCGAGGGACACGTCGAAGGGCTGCAGCTCGCGGTGCACTGACCGCCCGAGCACATCGAGGCCAGGGAACAGGCTGAGCAGGACGCTCCACCCGAGCCGCAGAAAGAGGAAGTGTTGCCTGATCGGCAGGTGCCGCTCGAATCACAGCATCCAGACGCACAGTTCGACGGCCCGCACTGCTTACCGCCCCCTGCCCCCGTCCCTCCACCCGTGCCGCCGCCGGATCCGCTGCTGCAGGACCCCTCGGAGCACGTCGACCCCTGGCTGCAGGGGGTGCACTGCTTCCCGCTGCTTCCGCAAGCCGCCGCCTCGCCGCCGCCCCGACAGACATCTTCGGCACAACAGCCTGTACAGTTGGTCGGGCCGCAGCGGTCTCTTACCGGACCACAGCCCACCCCCATCGTTCCTGCGAAAAGCGCGAAAAGGCCAACAGCGACGAATCTGCGTTCGAGCATGTGATCCCCCCTTGTGAGTTCAACCGACAGTCGCGGCAGTGCACCTTCGAGGCCGGTGCCACTTGCCTGCTGCCGCTGGGCTCAGCAGCGATCGAAGACGCCTTCGTTGAGCAGCCGCTGCTCAGTGTGAGCAAACCCTGCTCAGCTGTTCGCAGGCGCGGCCGAACGTCCCGCAGCTTGGGGCCGGATCAGCTCGATAGAGGGGGAAGAACTTTTTCCCGCTAAGCGCGCGCGGGAACAGGCCGACGAACCGGAGGCATTGGAGGACCCGGACGCAGAACGGGGGACAGCAGTAGCGGTGGCCAAGGCCCTGGGTGTGCATTCGAGAAGGGTCGAGCGTTGGCGTTCCCGGTTTTCAAAGTCTGGCTTGGCCGGACTCGAGGACCGGCACCGCAGCGGGCGCAAGGCGAAGTTCAGTGCCGTTGCTCGGTGCGAGATAATTGCCGTCGCCTGCGACCCAGTCATCACTGACAAGGGAAAGACGAGTCGCACGATCGAGAACGTGATGCTGCAAGCGATCGAACGCGGCGTGGTTGAGGAGATCAGCTGGACGTCGGTCCAGCGCATCCTCGCCGAGGGCGAAGTCCGCCCGCACAAGGTCGAGGGGTGGCTGCACAGCACGGACCCATTCTTTCGTGAGCGAGTGAAAGAGATCGTCGAGTTGTACCTGCACCTGCCGGCCGACTCGGTGGTGCTCTGCGTCGACGAGAAGCCGGGGATGCAAGCCCTCGAACGTCGCTACCCGGATCGCCCTGCGAAGCCGGGCAAGTTGCGGCGCCGCGAGTACGAGTACAAGCGCCAGGGCACACAGACGCTGCTGTGCGCCTTCGAAGTGCACAAGGGCCGTGTCCTGGCCCAGTGCGGTGACACGAGGAAGGCAACGGACCTGGTGCGTTTCATGGAAGAGGTTGTCGTTCAGTACCCGACGGGCACCGTCCACCTCGTCTGGGACAACCTGAGTATCCACTTCGATGGGAAGGACGATCGGTGGACCCTCTTCAACGAGCGCCACGGTGGTCGATTCGTCTTTCACTACACGCCCAAGCACGCGTCGTGGGTGAATCAGGTCGAATGCTTCTTCAGCATCCTGGAGCGGCAGTCGCTACGCGACGCGAGCTTCAAGTCAAAGGAGCAGCTCCGGGATCAGGTTCTCACCTTCATCGAATTCTGGAACCGAAAGCCGTCGTCGACGCTCTCGGCCCGTACCTCGAACGGTGGAACTTTTCCGACAGCAACGGCGGGTCAAGCAACTAGATCAACTTCGCGTCGAGCAGGATCTCTGCGTTGAGCACCTTCGAGACCGGGCAATTCTTCTTTGCCAGCTCGGCGAGCTCTTTGAACTTCGCCGCGTCGAGGCCCGGCACCTTCGCGACGAGGTCGAGCTTCACCTGGGTGATGCTCCAGTTCACGTCGGGCGACTCGGCCTTGAGCGTGGCCTTGACCTCGAGCGACTCGGGCGGGTGGCCTGCGCCGGTGAGCATGAACGAGAGCGCCATCGCGTAGCAGCCAGCGTGGGCGGCGGCGATCAGCTCTTCGGGGTTGGTGCCCGCCTTGCCAGCCTCGTCGCCGAACCGGGCGTGGGTCGAGTAGGGCTGATCGGAAAGCGCTCCGCTGAAGGTAGAGAGCGTGCCCTTGCCCTCGAGTCCGGTGCCGCTCCACTGTGCCGTCGCCCGCCGAAGGATTGTCTTCATGCCGACCAAGTAGCGCGGCCGGGCCCTACGCGCAGCAGAAAGTCATCGAGATGTCCTTCAGGTCTTGAGCGGGTTTTCCCAACGCAGCGCGGAGAACCGCGCAAAGCCAGAATCAAGGCTGCACAGAGTCAAGCCGTGCTCGATCGCCAGCGCGGCCAGGTGTGCATCTGGAACCAGGTTGCCGCCGATTCGCGAAGTCCTCAGCAGCTCGCCGAGGACTTCGGTATGCCTTTCCGTCGGGCCGGGGATCCAGGCGGGTTCGCACGCGAGCCATTCCTCGACCTGGGTCCAGGCGGCGTCGATGGTCTGTGGTCGACTGTAGATTCGGGGATTGGTGACGATCCTGCAGAACGCGAGGAGCGACGGCCAGGGAAGCCCGACCCGCGAGTGCCCCCACAGCTGTCCATCGAGCCACTGTCGCGTTCTTTCGCTACGCGGGCCCGCCATGTACGCCTCGATCAGAATGTTCGCGTCGACGAGGATCATCGAAACGATTCACCCTCGGCGATTGCCAGTGCGTCGGAGACGCTGGTGATGGATCCAATGAGGCACTGGCCGCCGTTCCAGGTACGCGTCCGGGTGCGCCTGGTCCTCTTGGGTGGCACGGGCTTGAGGCCCGCGCGCAGGGCTTCGTTGACCAACTGCTTCAGACTCTTTTTCGACTTGGCCAGGGTCTGTTTGAGCAGGGCCGCAACGTCATCGTCGAGGCTGAGGGTCGTTCGCATTGCATCAAAGCATAGCCACGCTGATGTCTTGATGCCACGAGCCACCGCGGGTCCGCCGCGGGTTGCGGCGGTTTCCATTGAGTTGAGCCTATGCTCCGCGCTCGCATGTCGACCTTCGAGGAACGCGCAGCGGCGCGCAACGGTTGGACACTTGTCCGCACCACGCTGGATGCCGCCGAGTCCCCAGCGCCACTCGACGGCACCGCCGCGTGGAATGCGGTGATGGAGCTGACCTGGCAGGCCTATTCCCTGGCGGGACAGATGCCCGAAGCCCTTCCGCGCGCACGCTGGCCTTCGCGCCTCTTCAAGCCCGGAGAGAAGAGGTCCGACTCGCATGGCCTCTAAGTGGAACGCCGACTTCCTTGACCTCGTTGATGTGCTGAACGCGGAGAAAGTCGAGTACGTCATTGTCGGGGCGTTCGCGCTGGCGGCGCACGGCTTTCCAAGAGCGACCGGCGACATCGACTTCTTCGTTCGCCCCTCTGCCGAGAATTCTCACCGGGTCGTTCGCGCGCTGAGGAACTTCGGTGCGCCCCTTTCGGCGGCAGGAGTGTCAGAGGCCGACTTCGACAAGCCCGGGAGCATCTATCAAATTGGCGTGGTGCCACGCCGAATCGACGTCATCACCGAGATTTCCGGGGTGTCGTTCGACGATGCGTTCTCCACCCGCCTCGTCTGCGATGTCGATGGCCGGGAAGTGCCGTTTCTCGGGCGCGAGACGTTGATTCGAAACAAGCGAGCCAGTGCGCGTCCGAAGGATTTGATCGACGCAGACGTTCTCGACCGAGCGAAGAAGAAGTGAGCCAGAAGTCGTGGCGTTCACCGAGAGGAAGAACTCAGTAGCCAAGGCGGTCGAGGCGTGGGCGGATGTCCTTCGCCACGCAGCTCTCGAAGACGCGGGTGCGATCGTTCGCGCTCAGTGCTCCGAACGGATTGCTCGCCACCCCGTCGCCGACCGAGTCGTCAACAGCCTGCTTCATCTGCGACAGCAGCTTCGGGATGCGCTTCTCGGGTTCGGCATCGGGTTGAGCGTGTGGGTCGGCGGCTTCTTGGTCGTTTTCAAGGGTTCACCAGAGGGCGGGTTTGGGAAAAAGAACGCAGCCCAGGTCTGACACCGGGGGGTTGCCAAAGCGCAGGACCGCCATGCTGGCGAGTTGGAAGCTCAAGGAACCAGCACGAGCTTGCCCAGCACCTGACGCTTCTCGAGCCTTTCCAGCGCTTCGGCGGCACGGTCGAAAGGCAGCGTCGCATCGACATGCGGCTGAAGCTTCTTTTCGCCGACCCACTGCAAAATCTTCTGCGAGTTCTCGCGGTTCCGCTGCGGCTCGCGCATCGCGAAGGAGCCCCAGAACACCCCGACGATCTGGCAGCCCTTCAGCAGGGTGAGGTTCAGCGGAATCTTGGGGATGTCGCCCGCCGCGAAGCCGACGACGAGGAACCGGCCTTCCCACGCGATCGACCGCAGCGCCGGCTCGGAGTACCGCCCGCCCACCGGGTCGTAGATGACGTTCGCGCCGTCGCCGTTCGTCAGCGCCTTCACGCGCTCCTTCAGGTCTTCGGTGCCGTAGCAGATGCCTTCGTCGGCCCCCATCTGCTTGCAGAACGCGAGCTTGTCGGGCGTCGACGCAGCGGCGATCACCTTCGCTCCCAGCAACTTTCCGAGCTGAATCGCGGCGACGCCGACCCCGCCGCCTGCCCCCAGCACCAGCAGCGTCTCGCCAGCCTTCAGCTGCGCCCGGTCGACCAGCGCGTGGTACGTCGTCGCGTACGTCAGCAGCGTCGCAGCGCCCACCTGGAAGTCGACGGTGTCGGGCAGCTTCACCGCGGCGAGCTCGTGGACCACCAGCTCTTGCGCGAAGGCGCCGTTGATCATCGTCGCCGCCACGCGGTCACCGACCTTCAGGCTCGTCACGCCTTTGCCGACCGCGCGCACGACGCCTGCCGCTTCACCACCCGGGATGAAGGGCGGCTCGGGCTTGAACTGGTACTTGCCGTACGACAGCAGCACCTCGGGGAAGTTCACCCCTGCCGCATGCACCGTGATGCCGACCTCTCCTTCGCCCGGCTCGGGGCTCGGCAGCTCGTCGACCCGCAGCCCCTTCGGCCCAATCAGCTCGTGGATTCGGATCGCGCGCATGGTTGTCTTTCCTTCAGGAGGCCGTCGGGTAACCGCGGAGCATGAAGAAAATCACCACGCCCGTCACCGACACATAAAGCCAGATGGGAAACAGCACCTTCGTCACCTTCGTGTGCCGGGTGAACTGCTTGCGCCACGCGAAGTAGAGCGCGGTCAGCACCATCGGCACGACGGCGATGCTGAGCAGCACGTGGCTGGCGAGGATGCTCAGGTAGACGGTGCGAATCGTACCGACGCCGCCGAAGCGCGTGTCGCCGTGCACGTAGTGGTACGCGATGTAGCCGATCAGGAACAGCGCCGATGACGCCACCGCCGAGACCATGAAGTAGCGGTGGATGCGCGGGTTGCCTCGCTTGACGGCGATGTAGCCGCACAGCAAAAGAACCGTCGAGCCTGCGTTGAGGCACGCGTTCACCGCGGGCATGAAGCGCAGATCGAGCCCCGACGTACCCGAGCCGCCGCGAATCAGCAGCAGCCAGCCCAGGAAGCCGATCGCCGCGGTCGAGAGCGCCGCGTTGAAGAGGAAGAAGCGCTTGTCGGCGCCAGCACCGGCGTCGAGCGTGCTCACTTCCTTTCCTTCGGGCACACCGCGGCGTCGGCGGTGCGCACCTCTTCTGCCTTCTTCACGTCGCTTGCCGAGGCCGTCACCTGCGTCTGGGCCGCCGCTTCCGCTTCCGTCCATCGGGCGTCCTTCGCCTTCAGCGACGTCGCGAGCGCGAGGCTGCGGGCGTCGATGTCAGCCTGCTTCTTCAGCGACGCGATCCAATCTTCGTCGCTGGCGACCATCGCGGCGCACTTGTCCTTCAGGTCTTTCACCAGCCTCGAGTCGGGCTTCGCTTTGTACTTCGCGACCAGCGCGTCGTACGTCGTGAGCGCGTTGGTGCGGACGCCGATTTTTCCGGCGACCTCAGCCGCACGTTCGGCGCGAATCAGGTCGAGCTGGATGAACTGCAGCTCGGGCGCCGCCGCTGCACTTTCCTGCGAAGCGATCGAGCTGACGAGCAGAAAAGGGTAGTGCACGGTGAGCTCGGTCGCTGCCGGCGTCAGCACCAGCGCCGCAATCTTCGGGGTGAGGCACGCCGCCAGCGTCGTCGCTGCCGCGTCGGGGTTCAGCTCAAACGTCACTTCGGGCGGCTTGCCCGTCGCCACCTTCACCGTCGCCTTCAGGTTTGCCGGCGGAGCGTCTGTGCCAATCGGCGACCAGCACTCGCACCACGCCGCGGCCGCGAGGCGAATCGCCGCCGCGACGTCAGAGGCCGCGTTCACGCCCAGCTTCACCGACGGGCTGTTCGCGTTGTGACGGAACTCGGCCGAGCCTGAGACGGGCGCGGCGCCCTTTTCCAGCGGCTTGAATGGCAGGCGCTTCAGCGCGGTGTCGATGCAGGCGATGCCCACGGGGGTGAGGTTGGTGCCGGCGACTTCGAACGTGGCGCCGGTGTCGGTGATGTTGGCTTTGACGGCGGCTCCGCTGTCGTCGGCGGCGCCGCGGTTCTTCGGGTCGACGAAGCACTCGAGCACTGCAGGGCGCGCGGTGACGAGGGCCCCGACGACGCCTTCGAGGTTCAGCGGCTCGGGCAGGGTCGGGTTCGGAGCTGTGCACGTTCCGATGTCGAAGTGGCTCAGGTTCGAAATCTTCTGGCGCTCGACGGTCGGCCCGTTCGACTCCTGCTTGCCGGAGGAAGACGGGGTGGCACAGGCAACGAGTCCCAGGGCAGCGCACGCAAAGAGACGATTCATAGGGCCGTCTATACGCCACAGATCGTTCTCCGGGGCTGTGCGTTTGAGGCCAGCACCATGAACAAACCCCTTTCCTCTCTTCTCATCGGCTGCAGAAAGTTCTTATGGGCCGCCTGTCTCGTTCTCCTCGCGACGCCGGCCCTGGCGCAGTACTCGCAGTCTGCTGGCTCGAACGCTCCGATGGTGCGCGCGGTCGAACGCCGCCTCGACGAGAAGTCCGGAAGAATGGTCGAGCAGGTGGTCGAGCGAGAGGCGCCCAAAGACCGCTTCGGCAACGCGAATGGCAACCAGTTCGACCTCGCCGTCGACGGCGCCTTCGAGGGCCAGACGGTGGCAGTGATTCAGCTGTACGCGTTCTCTTTCGACCTCGCGAAGGCGGCGCTGAAAGAGAAGGGCTTCTCGGTGTACCGGTGGAATGGCGCCCCCAAGGAAGAAGAGCTCGAGGCGGCCCTGAAGAAGTCGAGCCAGCTGTGGCTCATCTCGGACTCGACGCGCCACCTGAGCGACAAGCACCTGGCCATCATCAAGAAGTTCTACGAGGCGGGACACGGCGTCTACATCTGGGGCGACAACGAGCCGTACTACGCCGACGCGAACGCGCTGGGCGAGGTGCTCGCCGGCGTGACGATGAAGGGCGACTTGAGGGGCGACCAGACGGTTGGCCTGCAGAAGGAGCCGGGCAAGGCGGGCGTGCTGCGCCGGCACCTGCTCACCACGGGCCTCGAGTACATCTATGAAGGCATCACCATCGCGACGATTCAGTCGAACCAGAAGCTGACGCCGCTGATTTACGGCTCGGCCAACAACCTCGTCGCGGGCTTCTCGGATGCAGACGGCAAGCGCCTCATCTTCGACGGCGGCTTCACGCGCCTCTACAACAAGTGGGACACCGCGGGCACCGGCCGGTACGTGAAGAACGCCGCCGCCTGGCTCGCCAACGTCGAGCGCTTCCCCACCGAGCACGCCGCGCTGACGAAGAAGGAATAGCGTCCAGCGCCGCTGCTTCACACGCGGGCACCGTTCAACGAATGAACGAGGAGGATCATCCCTCGACTGCTCTCCGGATGAACGGCCGTCTGCGCCAGCTACTTCTGTGGATTCCGCCGCGCCGCGATCAGCTCGCCCACGATGCTGACTGCAATTTCGGCCGGCGTGAGCGCGTGAATCGCGACGCCCATCGGGCTGCGAACCTTCGACAGCTCTGCTTCCGTAAACCCATCGGCGCGAAGCCGCATCTTGAACCGCTCGGCCTTTCGCCGGCTGCCGATTACCCCGAGGTACGCGAAAGGCTTTCGCAGCAGCGCCTCGAGACACGCCTGGTCCAGCGGGTGGTCGTGGGTGGTGATGCAGAAGTAACAGTCGGCCCCGCCTGGCAGCGCGCGCGCGACCTCGGACGGGTGCCTCACCGTCAGCGTCACTTCGGCAAAGCGCTCTGCCTGCGCCCACTCGGGCCTCTCGTCGATGACCTCGACCTTGAAGCCGACGTGCCTTGCCAGGTTCGCGAGCTCACGGCCGACGTGGCCGGCCCCGAAGACGAAGAGGCGCGCGGCGGCCGCGTGCTTCTCGAGGAACACCCGCATCTTTCCGCCGCAGCACATGCCGAGGTCGTGGGTGAGGTGCGTCTCGATGATGCGCGTCTGGCCGTCCGCGTCGGCCAACAGCGCGACGGCCGCGTCGATGATTTGCTTCTCGATCGCTCCGCCGCCAACGGTGCCGCGGGTCTCGCCCTGGTCGAGCACGATCATCTTCGAGCCGGGCTTCTGCGGGGTGCTGCCCTGGGTGTCGATGATGGTGGCCAGCACGAAGGGGCGGCCCTCTTCCGTCAGCTTCGCGATGTCCGTGTAGAGCTGCATTTTCTTGAGGGCGACCCCAGCTTGCCTTTCATCAGCAACCAGAGCAAAAGCTGCAAAATTCTTCGCGCCCCGGAGTCCTTCGATGCAGGGAGTCATCACAGGCAAGGATGTGTTGAAGCACCTGCCGCTGATCTGGCGCGAGTTCGGAACCCGCTGTGCCGTCAAGGCGTTGCGCGCGGTGCTGACTGGGAAGAAGACCACCTTCCTCGACGTCGCCTGCTCGAAAGCGGGCCGGCTTCACCAGCCTCCGGCCCAGCGCCGGTTCTGGTCCTGAAAGCCCCCTGTTAACTGCAGGTACCAGCCGAACTTCCCCACTGCCGCGGCGGTTTCATACCTTGCAGAAGGTGGCAGCGGAGCCTCACTATTGCTCCGTTCCCCCCGCTGTTCAGTACGAGGTGACCATGCTCCACCTGGGCCGTCTCCTCTGCGCTTGTGTCCTGCTGTCGTCGGCAGCGTCCTTTGCGCAGACGAATACCTGTGAACCGATGCGCACCGTGCCGGTGGAAAGGCAGCTGCGCCAGCTGTACCTCGACCTGCTGGGCCGCCCGCCGACGATCGCCGAGTACCGCGCGACCGTGGCGAAGGGCGCCATCGGGGAAGCCGACATCAAAGAGCTGATGACGCGCGAGGAGTTCTACGGCCGCATGAAGACGTACCACCGGTCGCTGTTCCGGGCGAACGTCACGGCCAGCGTCTACAACAACGGCGACACGCGCCTGTCGGACACGACCGACGGCGCGAAGCCGCTTGAACAGCGCGGCAACCCGACGGCGTCACTGCGCGGCCGCAACGGCCAGGGCTGCGACCACTTCATCCCGCAGGACGACTGCCAGAACACGGGGCTGCAGCAAGACCCGCAGTTCGAAGGTGCTGCCACCGCGAAGGTCTGCCGCGACTTGAACGGCGTGCCGATGCCGGTCAGCGTCGACTACGACGCGACCATCTTTGCGTGCACCCAACTGGTGGGCGCGAGCAGCTGCGCGCAAGCGGTGACGAACAACCTGCTCGAGGCGAAGTACCTCAACTTCTGCGACATGCGTCGCGTCTCGGGCGCGCTGCAGCCGTTCAAGTGCATTCCGGATCCGGGCAAGCCGGCCACCGCCGTGCTGACGGAAGAAGTCATCGACGCCGTCTCTGGCCGCGTGACTGCTTTCGCGTACCCGAACCCGCCGGCGAACCCCATCTACACGCTGCTGGATCGCTGCACGCTGAACATGACCCTTCGCAACGGCGTGCGTGGCTCGTACGCGCCCGCCCGTGGCTGCATTCAGCGCGAAGGCTGGGTGATGGCCGACGCGCCTTTCTGGGACACCACCGGCGCGGCGCAGGTCGCCTCGTGCGCGATCGAAGCGCAGGTTCGCCCGATCAACCCTGCGACGATGGCGTCGTGTGAATCGGCGGGCTTCATCAGCGACCGTTCGTGCGGCTGTGGCATCGGCTTCCGCCGCTGCGAGCCTGGCAGCGGAGCGGTGAACAACGCGCGCATCGCCGCCATCAACGAAGAGCCGCTGTTGATTGCCGACTCGGTGCTGCGCCGCGACGAGGACTACTTCAGCATCCTCACCACGCGCCGCAGCTTCATCAACGGCCCGATGTCGGCCTTCTTCAAGGACAGCCAGGGCGTCGGCGTGCTGGCGATTACGTTGCCCGCGGACAAGGAAGTGATTCCGGCGATTCCCTACGCGACGGATCCAAACACCTTCACCGAGTACATCCGCGGGGAGAACGCGGCGGGCATCCTCACCACGCCCGGCTTCCTCTACCGCTTCCCCACGTACCGTTCGCGCGTCTCGCAGTTCTATGAAGCTTTTCTCTGCAAGAGCTTCGTGCCCCCGGCGGACGCGGTCGCTCCAAATCCGGAAGATGGCTGCAACCGCGAGAACAACCTCGCCAAGCGCTGCGGCTGCAACTACTGCCACGCCACCATCGAGCCCACTGGCGCGCACTGGGGCCGCTACGGCGAACGCAACGCGCAGTTCCTCAAGCCGGAAGTGTTCCCCAAGTATGACGCGAAGTGCCGCGACTGCGCGCTGGCCGGCAACACCAACTGCGACGGCGAGTGCGGCAACTACGTGATGCAGGCGTACGACGGCGACGGCGCGAACTCGCTGGGCCTCTTGAAGACGTACCTGTACCGGACGTCGGAAGAAGAGCCGAACATCAACGGCGGCCCGAAGCTGCTCGTCGAGCGCATGTTGCAGACGGGTGACCTCGAGCGCTGCAGCGTGAAGCGCGTCTGGCAGGAGTTCACCGGCCGTTCGATGTCGCGCCAGGAAGAAGACATGTACCTGACGTCGATGGTCGAGGCCTTCGTCAAAGACGGGCACAACCTGAAGGCGCTGATCCAGCACGTCGTGACCAGTGACGCGTACCGGAGGATCGACTGATGCGGATGTTCTTGCTCACCGCCGTTTTCGCGCTGTCGGCATGCACCCAGAAGGCGACGGAAGTTCCGCCGCGTGACGGCACGTTGAAGCCCGTCGACATGTCGAACCACCCACCCATCATCCCGCTGCCCGACCCTGAGCTTCAGGGTGGTCACGTCGGCCGCGCGCCCCGCCGCATCACCGTCGCGCAGCTGAAGGCGAGCATTCAGACCACCACCGGCCGGCAGTGGAGCCAGATCGACAGCCTCGCCGCTTCGCTGGGCAAGGCCGACTTCGCGCTCGTCAACGCCGAGTCCACCGAGCCGAACCTGGTGTTCGCGAAGTTCCTCGAAGACGGCGCGCGTGAAGTCTGCACTGCTGCGGCGGCCGCCGACCTGACCACGCCGCTGGCCGAGAACCGCGTGCTCTCGCCTGAAGTGCCGGCGACCATCACCGACTTCTCGAAGATTGACGCCCCCACCGCGAAGAAGAACCTCGTCTACCTGTCGACGCGCATGTGGGGCCAGCCGCTGTCGGGCGCCGAGCTCGAGACCTGGTCGGCAAGCTTCCTCACCATGGCGGCGCGCGCGCAGGTGGCGAACAAGAAGAAGGAAGCGTGGGGCGCGATCTGCATCGCGATGATGACGGACCCGCGTTTCATCACCTACTGAACGGAGCGAACGGACCCATGAAAAAAGACCAGCTCCAGATGGAACGCCGCAACTTCCTCAAGGCGAGCGCCGCGTTCGGTGGCGCTTCGCTGCTCGGCACGCTGCCTTTCCGGGCTTTCGCGCAGGCGGCGAACCTCGCTCCGGCCGATCGCTGCTTTGTCTTTCTCTACTTCAGCGGCGGCTGGGACGTGCTGCTGTCGCTCGACCCGCGCGACCCGAACGTGTTCACCCCCGACCGCGTCAGCGAGACGCGCATTCTGCCCGGCTACAGCCTGCTGTCGAACGACTCGAGCTTCCCGACCCAGGTCGTGACTCCGACGGAAAGGGCCGGCGCTGGACCCAGCAACATCAAGTTCGGCCCCGCGATTGGCCGGCTCGCTGACCACTACGACCAGATGTGCGTCATTCGCGGCATCAACATGACGACCGTCGCGCACGAAGTCGGCTTCCGGTACTTCCTCACCGGCAAAGAGCCGAACGGCAGCGCGGCGCGTGGCTCGTCGACGGCGACTGAAATCGTCGGGCAGATGAAGCCGACCAACCCCGTGCCTTCAATTGCCTACGGCATCGAGAGCTACAACGACCGGTACCCGGGCTCGGCGAACGCACTGCGCGTCAGCCGCGCGAACGACCTCATCCTCACCCTGTCGCCAAGCCCCACCCAGCTCGACTCGGAAATCGAGAAGCAGCTGGTGAACCTGCGCGGCCAGTCGGTGACGTGCGAAGCCGATGCGTACAACACGCGCGGCCTCGTCGGGCAGTACCGCGATGCGCAGAACCAGATGGCGACCGTGCTCGGCAACTCGCTGAACAAGTCGTTCACCTACGCGGACGTGGCGACGGATCCGCCGGCGTTGAATGCTGAGCGCGCAGCAGTGCGGGCGGCATACGGCCTCACGAACCCCATCAACTACGACTCGGCGGCGGGACGCGCGGCGATGGTGGGCACGGCGCTGAAGAAGGGCATCAGCCAGTGCGTGTCGATGAACCTGGTCGGCGGGCTCGACACCCACTTCGGCACGCAGCTCACCCACGCGACGAATCAGCGGGCAGGCTGGAATGCGATCGCCGACCTCGTCTCGGACTTGCGCGGCTCGGCGCACCCGAAGGGCGGCAACTTCATGGACCACACCACCATCATGGTGTTCAGCGAGTTCAGCCGGACGCCGTTGATCAACGGCACGGGCGGCCGCGACCACCACATCAGCAGCAGCGCGTTGCTGATGGGCGCCGGCATCAAGCACAACATGGTGTTCGGCAAGGCGGGCGACATCAACATGGCGCCGGGCCTCGTCAACCGCTCCACTGGCCTGCCGGACCCGAAGGGGATGTCGATTCTCCCCGAGGACATCATCGCCACCGTCCTCGCCTCGGCGAAGCTCGACTACGCGATTACGCGCACCGAGCCGCTGAAAGCGATTCTGACTTAGCGGGCGCAACGGTTCCGAACCCCGCGCATCTGAGAGCCAGCCATGGGCAAGCACACCGTCGACCTCTCTGATGCCGAGTTCAAAGCCCACGTCCTCGAGTCCGACCAGCCGGTGCTGGTCGACTTCAACACCAGCACCTGCGCGCCGTGCCGGACGATTGCCCCGTTCCTCGAGTCGTTGGGGCAGAAGTTCGCCGGGAAGATGAAGATCGTGAAGATCAACTGCGACGACAACCAGGAGGTCGCGCAGCAATACGGAGTGCGCGCTTTCCCCACGCTGCTCTTCTTCAAGAAAGGCAAGGTCGTCGATCAACAGGTCGGTGCGCTGTCGATGTCGAAGCTCGAAGAGCGCATCCTGAACGCCCTCTAACGAGGGTACAATTTCTCCCTCTCGACTCGTCAGGCCGAAGGGGAGAAACACCCTCGTGAAACAGCTCTGGTTGCTGGTGCTCTGCGCGGCTTGTGGCGGCGCGAACGTCAGCGAAACGTTGAACCCGACTTCCTTCGATGCCGTTCAAGTCGAAGCCCCGTTGTCGCTGAAGGCGGCGCCCAGCTTCGCGGATGAGCGCGGCGGCGGCATCTTCATCGACCCCACTGGTCTGGTCGTCCGGCTTCGTGCCGACGGCTCGGTCGGCCGGCTCGAGTCGCATCCCGGCAACTCGGTTGCTGCTGGCGCCGCGAGCACCGTGTGGCCGCTGGGTCCGTACACTGCGCTCGTCGCCACCGACCGCGGGCTGTACGTCGCCGAGTCCGGTTGGCTCATTCAGCCGACCTGGCGCGACGCGCTCTCTCCTTCGGGCCTCAAGGCCACTGCGCTCGGCGACAACGGCGTCGCGTGGATCGCGCACGAGTCGGGCCTCTTCCGCATCGAAGACGGAAACTTGAGCGAGCTCAAAGACGGCGATGCCTCCATCACTGGCGTCACCGGCCTCGCTGTCGCTCCCTCTCTTTCTGGAGCGAGCGCCGTCTGGTTCGCGCAAGGCGAGAAGCTCTCGTGGGCCGAGCAGAAGTCGAAGACCACTTTCACCATCGGCGACAGCACGCTCACCGCGGAGTCCGTGAAGGGCGGCATCACCGCGCTCGCCGGCGTCTCGGCATCGCCGGGCAGCAAGGGCCAGCTGTGGGCGATTACCAACAAGGTGCTCTGGCTGCTCGAGGCCGGCACATGGCGGCCGTACGAATTGGGGCGCGCTCCAAAAGAGCTCGTCTCTGCCGGTCGCGTCGTCTGGCTTCGCGCGGGCGATGGGCTCTTCCGCTACGACGCCGACTCCAACGCGTGGACGGAAGCCAAAGGCCTCTCTGCCGTGCCGACGCTGCTCGCCGCCGATGCGACGGGTGCTGCATGGGTGCGCATCGGTGACAAGACCGCCGTCGTCTCGCCGCAGGTTGCCGCCCGCGTGCAGGGCCTCTTCCAGAATGCGCGCGTCTACGCGTCGGTGCTGATCGTCAATGCGTCGGTGCCCGTCAGCAGCATGCCCGAGCAGATGACCTTCAAGCTCGACGACGGCCCCGACGTCATCGTCCTCGCCGCCGACGCGAACCCGGGTGATGGCGCCGCCGCTTCTCAGCTCTTCTTCAGCCTTGGTGGCGTCGACACCGCCGGCCGCGACAAGCCGTACTCGCTGGCGGGTTTGATGGACGGGCTCCACACGCTGAAGGCGACCACGAAGTTCGCGGGCGGCAGTTCCACGCGCGTGCTGCACTTCGACTTCCGCGGCGGCAGCGCCGTGCAGCTCTCGTATGCGGCCGACATCAAGCCGATTCAGGAGGCGCGCTGCGACAAGTGCCACACCAAGGGCCCTGGCCAGAAGATGTCGACGTACGACGAATGGGTCGCTCAGAAAGACGCCATCAGCCGCGCCGTCGCCGAGCAGCGCATGCCGGCCGACGGCCTTCTCGACCCTGCCTCCATTCAGAAGGTCGAACGCTGGGTCGCCGCGGGAGCCAAGCCATGAAGGTGAGACTGCTGCTCGCGTGCGTGTTGCTGTGCGGCTGCCCCGAGACCAGGAAGCCGCCGGACCCGCCGCCTCCCGTCAACGAGTGCGAGAACCTCGCGGCGATGACGCTGATGGCGAACCCGCCCAAGGTCCGCGTCAACTCGGCGAGCACGCTGACAGCGACGGGCGGCAGCGGCCGCACCACTTTCAAAGTCGCAGCGGGTGGCAGCGCCGGTGAGATTCGCGGTGACCGCCTGGTCACGGGGCCCACGCCAGGAAAAGACGTCGTCACCGCCAGCGACGACTGCGGCAACTCAGGCATGGTGGAGATTGAAGTGATTGCGGCGTTCGACGTCGCACCGGCGCGCGCGTCGGTGAAGCCCACCACCCGCTTCCAGGTCAAAGTCTCGGGCACCGTCGGCGCGCCCACTTTCACCGCGATGACGATGGGCAGCGGCGGCACCATCAGCGCCACCGGCCTCTACACCGCGGGAGCAACCGCCGGCCTCGACCTCATCGAAGTGCGCGACAGCGTCACCGGCGAGGAGGCGCTGCTTCAGTACGCGGTCAGCACCACCGCTTCCTTCCGCGCGCTGCCTGCGAAGATTGCGCTGCCTGCCGGCTCGTCGATGCCGCTGCAGACCATCGACGGCTCGGGCAACGTGGTGTGGACGGTGAAGAGCGGCCCCGGCGCCGTCAGCAACGGCGTCTTCTCGGTCGACAAAACAGCCGCGGGAAAAGCCGTGCTCGAGGGCAAAGACCTGTTCACCAACGAGGTCACCACCGTCGGCGTCGGCGTGATGGAAGAGCTCGGCCGCACCAGCAAGCCGCACGGGCGCCTCACTGACGCGGCGGCCATCGTCACCGGCGACTTCGACGGCGACGGCATCGCTGACGTCGCGGTCGGCGTTCCGGAAAGCGACCTCGGCCGGCCCAGCGGCGGCGCGGTGTTCATCTACAAGGGCACGGCCACCGGGCTTCCTTCGACGCCGACCTGGACCCTCGTCGGCGACACCGACACCGCAGCGCTCGGCAGCGTGATGGCGGCCGGTGACCTCGACGGCGACGGCAAAGACGACCTGGCCATCGCTGAGCCTTTCGCCGACGTCACGGTCGCCGACTCGGGCGCGGTGCTGCTCTACAAGTTCACCAGCGAAGGGCCGGTGCTGATGCGCGACCCGCTGACGGGCCTGGGCCGCGGCAACTTCGGAGCGTCCCTCGCCATCGCTGACGTCGACGGTGACGGCGACAAAGACCTCATCGTCGGCTCGCCCGCGGCAGACCTCGCGGTCGCGGCCAACTCACGCGGGGTCGTCGACTTCTTCATCCTCGAGAAGGGCAAGCCGATTCCCGACCTCGCAGCGATTCGCGTCGGTGGCTCCGACCTCGCGGTCGACGGCACGCCTCGCTCTTTCGCGCAGGTCCGGTTTGGGCGCGCCTTGGTGGTGGCCGACCTGAATGGCGACGGGCGCGCGGACCTCGCGAGCCTCGGCGTCGTCAACAACGCCATCCTCGGCGGCGTGCCGCAGGCGCGGAACCAGATTGCGGTGGCCCTGCATTTCGGGCGCGCGACGCCTCAGCTTTTTCCTGACACGCCTGACGCGTACATCCTTCCGAACAACCCGGCCGACGCGTCGGAAGGCACCTGGCGCCTGGGCCTTGTTCCCAAGGTGGGAACGAAGCCGGCGATGTTGTTGCTCGCGGCGGACCAGTTGGACTCGCCGGACTTGAGCGCGATGGGCGGCGTGAAGTCGGGAGCGAACTCTGGCGGTGTGCTGCTCTACGACGTGTCTGCCCAGAAGCCGACCGGCGGCCCGGTTGCGATGCCGGTGCAGCTGGGCCGGCCCGAGGCTTTCGCCCGCATCTGGGGTGACACGGCGGGCATCACCGCGGGCCGCAGCTTCGCGGTGGCCGACCTCGACGGAGACATGGGGCTCGACCTCGTGCTCGGCGCTCCGGCAGCGAACACCGTGGTGGGCGCGATGACGACGGTTCGTACCGGGATGCTGCTCGTCTACCCGCTCGACGCGTTGACCGCTGGCGCGCAGGTGAACAAGCCGGCAGCGGTGAGAAGCGGAGCGAACCGGATGGACACCCTGGGCGTCGCAGTCGCCGCGTGGAAGCCTGGCACCAGCAACGGGCTCGTGAGCTACGCCGCGCGCGCGTCATCGGCGAACGGCGACTTCACTGGCCGCGTCGATGCGTTCCTCGGCACCGGGCCGATCAACACGTGGGCAGTCACGTCGTCCGAGCCTCCCGCGCGGATCGCCAGCCAGCAGCACGGGCTCGCCACCGAGGTCGCGGTGGTGAACGGGCAGCTTCGCGCGCTGGTCGGCATGCCGGGCTACTCGGGCAGTGGCGTGAACAATGATGGCAACGAACTCGGAGCCGGCCAGGCGTTGCTCTATTCGTCGGGCATGGGCGCGGCTCCGACGCTCGTCGTCGAAGGCGCAGGCGCTGCGTACATGAGCAACGGGCGCCTGGCGTACGGCGGCCGCACGATGGGCGTCGACGTCGCGTTCACCGACTTCGATGGCGATGGGCGGAAGGACGCAGTGGTCGCCGCTCCCGGGTTCGCGACGCCGCTGCCGGCCACGACGGAGTACGCGCTGAACAAGGCCGCGTGCACGCCCGCAGCGTCGCAGGGCAACGGCGGGGTGCTGGTGTTCCTCGCGCGCGCCGATGGGAGTTTCAAGGAAGGCTTTCGGCTGTGGGGCCTGCTCGACATCGCGGGCTGCACTCCGGCGGCGACGACGGCGTGCCGGCGGGCTGCGATTTCTCGGGCGGGCATCGCGGGCGGGTTCGACTTCGACGGCGATGGAAAGGAAGACATCCTCGCGCTGCGCAACAACGGCATGGAAGTGTTTCTGGGCCGGGCGCCGGACGACGCGACGCTGGGCAAACCGAGCATGGGCTGCGACCCGGTGTTCTCGTTGCCCTCGCTGGTGCAGGCGGTGTCGGCGCCGAACGCGATTGGCGACCTCGACAACGACGGCTGCGACGAAGTGGCGCTGCGCTATTCGGACGGCACGCGCTCGGGCGTGCTGATTGCTTTTGGCTACGACGCGTCGGGCGCGCGGTGTGGCACGCACAATGTTCCCGTCACGCTGCGCATCGCCGGCGATCCAGAGGTGGGCTTGAACAACATGCAGCTGGGCATCGCGACGGCGCGCGCGGGGAAAGTGCTGGGCGACAACCGTGACTTCCTTGCTGTGTCTGCGCTGCTCTACCCGTTCAACGGCGTCACCCAGCCGACGGTGTTGTTGTTCGACATCGCGCAGCTGGTGGCGAAGCGCCCGGCGACGGGGGGCGCGGTGGTCGGCGCCATCAACGACGGCATCACGCCCATCACGCTCGTCTACAAAGAGCGCGCGCCGCTGTTCGGTCGCAGCCTCGCGGGAAATGTCGACCTCACGGGCGACGGCAAGGTGGACCTCGTGGTCAGCGCTCCGGCGGCGAACGTGAACGGCGACGGCACGGGCGCCATCTTCGTCTTCGAAGGCGGCCCGCAGCTGGGCGGCCCTCGTCCGGCGGCGATCACCATCGTCGGCGACAAGAATGAACGCGCGAGCGTCGGGCAGGACCTCTGCTTGTCGCCGCCGTCGGCTGGCGTGAAGGCTGCGCTGGCGATTGGCGCGCCGACGTCGTACCGCACGGGTACGGCGAACGGCACCGCGTGGCTGTTGCCTTTCGACTTTTAGGATGTCGGGCGTCCCGCTGCCCGACGCGGACTTCGACGTCACCGAGGCCGCGGTGCCGTGGAAGGTGCTGACCCGCGCGGGACACGAGGTGAGCTGTTGTCGGAAGTGAAGCGCTCGGCGCCCCTGCAGGCGGGCGGTGTGTTGGCGCAGTTTCACAGCTGGTCCTTCGACTACAGCTCCAACGGGGGCGTCGTGACGTGGGACCCGGCGGGTGCCGATCTTCCCAGCACGATGAAGGGCGTCTACGTCGACTTCTACGTCAACACTTCCGTCGCAACGGCCGCCGCGACCACGCAGCAAGATCGCTTCCTGGCTCGCTCGTACCCGGCCGACTCGCGGTCTGCGACCAAGCTTCTGGACTTCGACGGCAACGGCACGCTCGACGCCATCTACCACCCCGCAGGAATCGCCCGGCCCGATGCTCCGGTCAACACCGTGCAGTCGTACCTGCAGTCTCCCTCGGCGACCTGGCAGAGCGTCGGCCCGGCTCCAGCGACGGGGATGCTGTCTCATGCCTTCACCGAATTCCTCGACCTCGACCTCGACCTCGACCTCGACCGGGACTCCGACCTCGACGCGCTCGCGTTTCCCAGCACCACGTTCAACCTCGACGACGCAGTCGTCGTCGAGCCGGGCCAGACGAACAACCCGAGCGCGTTCCATGGCTTCTGCACCGGGGTCGCGAACTCTTGCTGCAACAGCGCGTTGAGCTGCGGCGAGTTGATGACCCCGCTGCTCGAGTGCTCAGGCGGCACTTGCCCGGACGTCGAAGGCGCGAGGTCCGTCATCTACCCGCCCGACTCGGTCGCCAACATCGTCAATGACCGTCCCTTCAGCGTCACCAACTCCGGAGGTACGGTGGCCGCCTCTGGAGGTGCGTTCTGCGGCGCGGGCCGCGGCATCTGCAACGCCTATTACAACGCCAGCCAGTTCGAGTACTGCCGCACCCCCGCAAATGCCTGCGCCAGCGATGGCGACCGCGAAAGAAATCCGAACTCGGTTCAGATTCATGAGCACGCACCTGGACGAACGGATGCTGCGACTGTGGGCGGGAGCAGAGGCGCTGGCACACCACTGACAAACACCAATCACAAAAATGGCAAAACCTATTTCAACGGCAACGCCGAGAAAGGGACCCCCGTGACCGCCGAACAGGTCAAAAACATCGTTGAAGGGACAGCAACCAAATCGGCACCCAAGAATAGAGGGCAATAAACAATGTCCCAGAGCAGGACGAAGAGGATGTCGAATGACGAGATTGCCGACTCGACGCAGAATGGTCGGATCGTTGCGCTTTAATAGGGGTGCCCGCCGGGGATCAGCTCGGTTCGGCACTGGTACGCGCGGCAGACCTCAGTGGGCGTGAAGTTTGGAATCTCGCGGTGGCATTCGACGGGATCCGCTGCTTTCAGGCGGGCCTCGGCGTGGGCGCGGCCCTGCGTTCCGACGACCTCGCTGCTCTTTCCCATGCTGACGCGCACGCAGTCGCGGTCGGATCGACAGAGGCGATCGACGCGGAGCATGAGGTCTGCGCGGAAGAGGGCGATCGTCGCTGCCACGGCGATCAGGATCCCCAAAGCCACGATGCCGCGTCTTCTCATGCGCCCAGAATGCGATGGCCTGGCCGTTTGCGCATCGGACGTTCGGAGGACCCCCACGCGCGAAACATAGCGCCAGCTGTGGGGATGATGGGATGTTCGAGCGGTTCAAGTCTCGGAGGGATTCGATGCTGCACAAATCGCTGACACGGCTTTTCGTCATGGGGCTGCTCGCTTGCTCTAGTCCACCTCCGGTCACCGGTGAGCCGGACTCAGGCTCGGTGATCAGCGCGGATCTGAAGAAGTACTACGCGAAGCTCGCCCAGCGCTGCTCGGGCACGTACGACGTGGACCCGCTGTCTGCGAGCGTGTTGGTCACGGCGCAGACGGAATACGCGGCCGGGAAAGACGACATCGCGTTGTCGGCCTCGGGCTGCACGCGGCTGTTGGTGCAGCGAAAGGACGGGCAGATCATCTCGGAGACGATCGTCGGACCGCCGTTCGTGAATGATCCGATTCACCCGGGCTTCATTCCGGCGCTTCGGGTGTGGACGTACGAGACGACCGGCTACTCGTATTCCGCAGACAGCAACTCCGACGGCTTCTTCGAGAGCCGCGGCACCGTCGTGTACGAGAAGAGCGCCGTGTTCGAGGACCACGCTGCGGGAAACGACGCGATCCTCGCGCGCAATACGGTGCGGGTGTCGGCTGACGGCAAGAGCCTTGGCGTCACGCAGGAGAACGCCTCGAGCGGAACGCTGGGTGTGAAGGCGACCTTCTCCGCCGCTTTGACGCAGGCGACCTGCGCCCCGAACGCGGCGAAGCCCAAGCCCATCGATTTTACGAACAAGCAGGCGGCCATCTTGAAGACGCGCCCGTGCACCAGCGCTGATGAGACGCTGATGCACGACGCCATGTCCGAGGCCGTGATCAAGGGCTCCAATTGTCTTCACAAGGCAGGGCTCGGCACGAAGGAAGCCGAGGTGCTGCACACGTTCGTTCGCACCGACTTCAAGCTCGAGTGCGCAACCGACCTTGGCGATGGAATCATTGCGGTCAACGACCGAGGGTACCGCAACCTGTTTCCGGGCAAGGCGAGGGTGGTGTTCCACGACAACTACTTCTCCAATCCGAGCCCCGGCTTCCGAGCTGGAACCACTTTCCACGAGCTGCTTCACTTCACCGAGGTGCACGACCCGGATCTCGAGTCGGCCGCGGACGAGAACGCCATGCGGCTCGCCGACCCGGTGTACGGCTGCGAGTATGCCTGCTTCAGCGATCTGGCGACGGTGTGCCACCTGGCGGCGTGCCTGAAGCTGACCGTCAACAGCGGATGGATGACGAAATGCATGGGCACGTTGAGCGCGGCGACGATCCAGGACTTCAACCAGGGCCGGGCCATGCCGCTGAAGCCGTGCAAGGGCGGCAAGCAGGTGGGCGCTCTTTGCAAGAGTTCCAAATCTGCCGGAGACAACGTCTTCTGCACCACCGAGATGGAGTGCAACGCGGCGTGCGCGATGCCGTGTGAGAGCAAGAGCATCTCGTGCGACCCGACCTGCCGGTAGGCGCGCTCAAGCTCTCGGGCCCGATCGTTCTTTGCCTGGTTGTCGTCTCTCGCGCTCCCTTCCGCCATCCCGCGGGGGGCCACGCGCACATCGTGCTCGTCGAAGAGGCGGTGCTGGCCGTGGGCGCGGCGATGCTGATGATGATGGCCGCGCGGGCGCTGATTCCGCGGGATGCGGTGCTGCGGTTGCTGGGTGGGTTGGCGGTGCTCGAGCTCGCGTCGGTCGCGCTGGCGCCGAATGGGTGGCTGGCGATCCGGTCGGCCGGGCTGTTGCTGGCGGGCGGCGCGGTGTTTCTGGTCGCGCGATCCATTCCCGGGGCCGAGCGCGGGGTCGATGCGTTGGCGTGGCTGATGGCTCCGCTGGCGCTGGTCGCGGGGTCGGTGCTGCTCGAGGCATGGGGCGTGCTCCCGGGTTGGTCTAATGCGGGACATGCGCCCGGAGGGCTGATGGGCGAGCGCAACCTCGCGGCCGAGTTCGTGCTGATCGGTGTGCCGGTGCTGGTGACGGTCGCGCTCCAGTCAGAACGGCGGTGGGTGCGCGTGGCGGCGGTAATCCTCTGCGGCGTGTCGGCGTGCGCGGCCGTGGTGGGGCGATCGCGAGGCGTCTGGGTGGCCGGAATGGGGCTGGCGGTTCTGGGCGGGGGGCTCGCGTTGCGTTCGGTCGACCGGAAGCGTGCCGTGGCGATTGGCGCGGCGGTGGTCGTAGGAGCCGTGGCTGCTCCATGGCTCGGGATGCAGCTGGCGTGGTCGAGCCCGCATCCGTACTTCGACACGCTCGCGCACCTGGTCGATGCCGCCTCGCCCAGCGGGTCCGGGCGGCTGGTTCAATTCGAAACCACGGTGCGCATGTGGCTCGCGCACCCGTTGCTGGGCGTGGGGCCCGGAAATTGGGCGGGGCAGTATCCGGGCTTCGCGGCCGAGGGCGACTCGACGTTGGCGATGGGCTTCTGGCCGACCAACCGGGTGCCCAATTCCGATCTGCTTGGGTTCCTCGCCGAGCGTGGGGCGCCGTCGTTTCTGGTTCTGGTGTGCGTCGCCGTGCTGCTCTGGCGCAGCGGCGGCACGTTGGCGCGCGTGACGTTGCTCACCGTCGTTGCGTTGGGGGCGGTCGACGCGGTGCTGCAGCTGCCGGGGCCGCTGATGCTGGCGGCGTGGGTGCTCGGCGTGTCCACGAAGTCAGCGCCCGAGAAGCCGCTTCCGGTCGCATGGGTGGGCCTGGCGCTGGCGCTGTCCGTGTCGGCGGTCTTCGCGGTGGGTCGGGTGGCGTCGCTGCGGCAGGTGGTGCGCGCCGAATCGATGGAGGCGCTCGAGCGCGCCGCGGAGCTCGACCCTGGCGATGTCGCGCTGCGCCTGTCGTTGGTCGAAGGGTGGATCGCGCGCGGACACTGCGACCTCGCGGCGCCGCACCTGGCGGCCGTGCATCGCTGGACGCCGGCTGGGCAGGCGGGAATCGCGCTCGCCGCGCAGTGTCAGTGACCGCTTTTAGCTAGCTACCCAGAGGTCGGCGATCGAGCAGCGGCTCGAGGCGATCGCGCGCGAGTTTGGTGGCCATTGCGACGGATTTGGGTCGTGCGAAGCCCGAGGCCCACTCAACCTCTACGCCTACGCGGGAAACAACCCGATGACGTACACCGACCGCAGCGGGTTGGTGCTCGAGACCGCGTGGGACGTCGCGAGTCTCGCGGCCGGCCTGGTGTGAGCATCTTGGGCGCGTTGGTGAAGAGCACCCGGCGGGTCGCCTGGCACCCACGGTAGCGAGCGACCGCGCGAGAAAGGTTTTCCCGGTTCCCGGGCGGCCGATGAAGAGCGGGTTGATGCCTTTGCCGAGGAAGCCGAGGTCATGCAGCGCGAGATGGCGGGCCTTCAGCTTCTTGCGGTCGGGATCGAAATCGAATTCGAAGCCGTCGACGGTGTTCACTTCTGGGAAGCGCGCCGCCACGAGCCTGCGTTTGATCGCGCCCTCGATGCGGCTCTTTTTCTCCTCGTCGCAGAGCCGATGGGCCACATCCATCGGCGTGAGGTTCTTCTTCGCCGCTTCGGCGAAGACTTCGGTACTCACCCGAAGCATCCCCGGCAGCCGGAGCCAGCGCAGCTTCTCTGCCCACCTCCGGTCACCGGTGAGCCGGACTCAGGCTCGGTGATCAGCGCGGATCTGAAGAAGTACTACGCGAAGCTCGCCCAGCGCTGCTCGGGCACGTACGACGTGGACCCGCTGTCTGCGAGCGTGTTGGTCACGGCGCAGACGGAATACGCGGCCGGGAAAGACGACATCGCGTTGTCGGCCTCGGGCTGCACGCGGCTGTTGGTGCAGCGAAAGGACGAGCAGATCATCTCGGAGACGATCGTCGGACCGCCATTCGTGAATGATCCGATTCAGCCGGGCTTCCCTCATCAAGCGTGCTCAGGAGCGCCGCGATCTCCATCAAGAAGGGTGCTCTGAAGGCCAGGCTTCGAATTCACTCCACCCCTCGCGAACGCCTTAAGGGCCCACCGAGACCAGCTGGGCCATTCGGTCGGCGGGCCGGGACGAAGGGGGGCTCGAGCGGGCGAGCGTCGACTCGACGTTGGAGTGAACATCCTGGAACATCGAGACGACGGCGCCGACACAGAACAGCCAGGCGCAGAGGACCAGAAGGGGAGCGAAGAAATAGCGGGCGTTGAGCACAGCGACCTCGGGGGAATGGGTTTTATTGAGCGACACCCCCCTACGCAGTGTCTGGACCACCCCGCATTCCCGCCAAACACCTGAAATATCAGCACAACCAGACGTTCAATCGCCGGCGACCGGTCGAAACAACGGGACTGCGGTCTGAGAACCCGGACCTCCTGAGGATTCAAAGGCTGAAGCGCTTCACCCCGCCGACGAGCTGCGCTCGCACCTTGGTGGGGTCTGGAACGCTGCCGGATCATGCGGCCGCCTTTGTGGCCTCGGCGTAGGTGCTGATCTTGGCGGTGTAGTTCTTGGATTCGCTTCACCGTTGCGTACTTCATCCGCGCTGTGAGCGATCAGCGACACCGGAATGAAGAGCGCGAGGCAGCGTGATTCGCTGGTCTCGACGACGTGTCAGCCGAGGGTCTTCGGCGATCGAGCAGCGGCTCGAGGCGATCGCGCGCGAGTTTGGTGGCCATTGCGACGGATTTGGGTCGTGCGAAGCCCGAGGCCCACCCGGCACATCAACTGCAAATACCTTCCTCATGCGAACCCGCACCATCGACTCTCTTCTTCGAACCGCTGCCGCCCGCGAGGGCGTCATCTCGTTTGCCGGGGGTTTGCCCGCGAATGAAACGTTTCCGCACAAGGCGTTGGCGCAGGCTTCGGCCGAGGCCGCTGGCGATGTGGGCAAGTCGGCACTGCAGTACGACTGGCCCGAGGGTCGCCTGAAGTTGCGAGAGCTGATCGCGGCAAAAATGCGCACGCGTGGCGCTTTGGTTGGCCCCGAAGACATCATCATTACGAATGGTGCGCAGGACTCGCTGGCCCTGGCGGTCGAGGTCATCGGCGCGCTGCAAGTGCAGGTGGGCAAGGTGACGTACCCAGGCGCGCTCGACATCTTCGAGGCGTCGCAGTGCGAGGCCGGGACGCGGCCGCACTCGTTCACTTACGTGATGCCAGCGGTGTCGAACCCGCTGGGCTCGATGATGGGCGCGGTGGAACGTGCGCAGGTGCTGCAGGCCGACGTCATCATCGAAGACGACGCGTACGCTGACTTGCTCTTCAGCGGGCCTCCGCCGCGGCCGCTGCTGGCCGACGCGCCCGACAAGGTCTTCTTCGTCGGAACTTTCTCGAAGACGCTGGCGCCGGGGTTGCGGGTGGGCTGGCTGATTGCGCCGAAGGCTGTGCGCGCGAAGGTGCTGGCGTTGAAGCAGAAGCACGACATCCAGGCGTGCGGGCTGACGCAGGCGGTGGTCGAGAGGCTGCTGACGTCTCCGGAGTTCGAGCCGCGGCTGCAGAAGCTGCGGGCGCATTACCGTCAGCGCAGCGAGCGGTTGCTGACCGCGCTGAGCCATCTGCCCAACGTTCACTTCTCGGTGCCGCTGGGCGGCTTCTCGGTGTGGCTCGAGACGGAAATCGAAGGCAGCGACGCGTCGTGGCTTTATGCGGCGATCGAGAACGGTGTGGCGTTCGACCCGGGTGGGCTCTTCCGGCCGACCGACGACGCGCAGCACCCGCTGTCGATGCGCCTGAGCTTCTCGTCCGTTCCGATGGATCAGATTGAAGCCGGCGTCGCCCGGCTCGACAAGGCCTTGCGCTCGACCCGCGGCGGCAAGCTCGCGGCGTAGTTCAGAAGTACAGGGAAAGGCAGGAGTCGCGGCGGCCGTTCATCTCGGGATGCACGGAGCTACTTCCCGATCATCCCGGCGAGGGCCTTCACATCGACGCCCTTGAGCAGCTCATCGGGCCGCTTGCCGTCGCCGGAAATCACGACCGACATCGACTGCAACACGGTGTGCGACTTCTTCGGCTCGTACGTCGGCGTCGCCTCGAGCGTCGCGCCGTCGACCTTCTGGCTCCAGCCTCCGAACAGCAGCAGCACGCCGCCTTCGGGTTCCTGCGGGTTCGACGAGAAGTCGCACGTGCCAGCAAACGCGTAGGTCGCGCCCTCGACCTTCAGCGGCGCCAGCGTCTTCTGGTACCCACAGCCCGTGCTCGACTCGCTCTCTGGATTCAGGCTGACGCGGATCCGCGCTTCGGCGTCGAGCCCCGCCTCGTGCATCGCCCTGTTCATGCGGTCGACCTGCGCCTGGCTGAGCTTCTGCTGATCCGCCTGCACCGCCGCGAGCGCCATGCCCGCGTCCATCTTCGAGGCCTTCTTTTCGAGCTCGGCCTGCTTCTTCGTCTCGTCGGCCGTCGCCGCGCCCTGCTTCGCCGCGGCTTCCTGCTTCGCGCTGCGGTCGGCCGGGTCGCGGTACTCCGTCTCGGCCACCAGGTTCAGCCGGGTCTCGCCCTTCTTGAACATCGCGTCCACGTCCGTGCACAGCTTCGCCGGCGCCGCGACCTCTTCCGGGTGCAGCTGCCAGCCCGAGGGAGCGGCCGGCAGCGCCTTCGCGAGCGCCTTCGTCTTTGCGTAGAACCCCTGCTCGGCCTTCGTCAGCGCGCGTTCCTTTTTGCACTGGGCGTACGCGGCGGAACAGCAAAGGGCTGCAATCACAACCGGGGCGATTCGCATGCCCGCGACCCTAAAGGATGTGGCGAATTTGCGCCCGGGAAGAAGTAAGAGCGCCCGATGGTCGAACCCCTTCCCGTCGCCGTGCCCGCTGCCACCGAAGGCCCCCGCTCCGAGCTCACGATTCGGGCCGTCATCGTCGGGCTCTTCGTCGCCGCCCTCGTCGGCTCCCTCTACCCGTACGTGGTGATGAAGCTCGGCTTCGGGCCGACCATCTCGGTCGTCGCCGCCTTCTTCGCCTTCATGGCGCTGAACGTCATCGCGCTCATCACCCGGCGCCGCACCGGCAAGTACGAGTACAACATCGTGCAGACCGCCGGCACCGCGGCCGCGCAGTCGTCCTTCATGTGCGTCGTGCTCGGCGCCTTCGACCTGCTGAACGCGAAGCCCGAGCTCGGCTTCTCGATTCACCTCAGCGCACTGCAGATCTTCGTGTGGATCTCCATCTCGGGCTGCCTCGGCGTGCTGCTCGCCGTGCCCCTTCGCAAGCACTTCATCGACGAAGAGAAGCTGACCTTCGCCGACGGCACCGCGGCCGGCGAGTCGCTGGTGATTCTCGACTCCGGCAGCGCCGAGTCGAGGGCGCAGGTGAAGTACCTGACCGTCGGCGCCGCGGCGTCGGCCCTCGTCGCGTGGCTCAACCAGGCGATGCCGCAGCTTTCCGAACGTCTGCAACACGGCCTCTCGAAAGAGACGCTCGCGAACCCCGACGCGCTGCCCGCCTCGTTGAAGCTCGTGAACCTGCTGACGCTGCCCGAGAACTCCACCGGGTCGAAGATGTTCACGATGCTGAACGTCGGCATGAACTGGAGCCTCCTTTCCATCGGCTCCGGCATGCTCGTCGGCCTTCGCATCACGCTGTCGATGGCCCTCGGCGCGACCATCGCCTACGTCATCATGCCGAGCATCCTCGTCGACAACGGCTGGGTGCTCGAGGCGAAGTACAAGCCCGTGCTGCTCTGGGTGATGTGGCCGGCGACCGGCCTGCTGGTGGTCGGCGGCCTCACCGGCCTCGCGCTCAAGTGGAAGGCGGTCGCCAAGACTTTCGCTGAGATGCGCAAAGGCTCGATGGCGTCGGGCACCGACTTCCCGCTGAAGTGGGTCGGCATCGGCGTCGCCTTCTTGAGCGTGCTGCTCATCGTCGTGCAGTACATCTCGCTGGGCGTCGCTCCGTGGGAAAGCGCGCTGGCGATTCTGATTTCGGTGGTGCTGATGCTGGTCGGCATCCGCGTCCTCGGCGAGACGAACTGGGCGCCCATCTCCGCGATGGCGAACATGGTGCAGGCGATGTTCGCGATCATCTCCCCCGGCAGCATCGGGGTGAACATGGTGGCGTCGGGCATGTCGGGCACTGTCGCCGGCGCCGGCGAGCACCTGATGCAGGACTACAAGGCCGGCAAAATCATCGGCAGCAACAACCGGTCGCTGACCTACATGCAGCTCATCGCCACGCCCGTCGGCGCCGGCGCGATCGCCATCGTCTACCCGCTGCTGCGCAGCATGTACGGCATGGGTCCCGACCGTTATGGCATCGCGAACGCCGAGCACTCGGGCACCGGCCTCGCGAGCCCCATCAGCGTGAAGTGGGCCGGGTTCGCCGAGCTCTTGATGGGCGGCATCGACAAGCTGCCCGCGAAGTCGGGCTACGCGCTGGCCATCGCCGCCGTCCTCGCGGTGCTCATCACCCTCGGCGAGACCACCCGCTTCAAGAACCACCTGCCGTCGCCCACGGGCATGGCGCTGGGCATGCTCATCCCCGCGATGTACGTCGTGCCGATGTTGGTCGGCGCGTACATCCAGCTCGTCTGGAGCAAGGTCGCTCCGAAGCACGAGGAGGCCTACAACACGCCGCTGGCCTCGGGCTTCATCGTCGGTGAAGCGATGGTCGTGCTCATCGTCGCGCTGCTGGTGATGTTCGGCGTCCTGGGCGCCCAGGGCTGACGGCCTTGGCCGTCGTCTACCAGCCCGATTTCCTGCTCGCCGGGCCCGAGCTCCTCGCGAACGCGGCGCTCTTCGTCGGCGACGACGGGCGGATTCTCGAAGCAGCTCCCGCAGGAGCGAAGATCGTCAAGCTGCCCGGCAAGCTGATGCTGCCGGGCTTCGTCAACGCCCACAGCCACGCGTTTCAGCGGCTGTTGCGCGGGCGCACCGAGTACGTCGCGCCGGGCAGGGCAGCCGACGACTTCTGGACGTGGCGCGAGCTGATGTACCGCTGCGCGAACGCGCTGACTCCGGAAGACATCTACGTGGCGTCGCGGCAGGCGTTCGTCGAGATGGCGCTGTCGGGCATCACCACGGTCGGCGAGTTTCACTACGTGCACCACCGGCCCGACGGCACGCTGTACGCCGACGTGCACGAGATGGCGAGGCAGGTGGTGCGGGCGGCGCGTGACGTCGGTCTGCGCATCGCGCTGCTTCGCGTCGGTTACGCGCGGGCGGGTTTCGAGGTCGCGGCGAACCCACTGCAGCGCCGGTTTCTCGACCCGGATGCTTCGACCTATCTGCGGCGGACGATGGACCTTCGCGCCGCTGTCCAGACAGAGGGCGTGACGGTCGGCTTCGCGCCGCACTCGGTTCGCGCCGTGCCGAAGTCGTGGCTCGAAGCGGTCGCGAAGCTGAAAGACGAGGTGGTGCACCTTCACGTCGCGGAACAGCCGGCTGAAATCAAAGCCTGCCTCGCCGAGCACGGCCGCCGTCCGGTCGAGCTGCTCGCGGACCTGGGTCTGCTCCACCCGAAGCTGACCGCCGTGCACGCCATTCACCTCTCGGCCGAAGAGATTTCAAGGCTCGGCGCGGCGCGAGCGAATGTCTGCGCCTGCCCGTCGACCGAAAGAAATCTAGGCGACGGCGTCATCCCCGCGGACGCGCTGCTGCACGCGGGCGTCGAAGTCAGCCTCGGCTCTGACAGCCAGGCCGACATTCACCTGCTCGACGACGCGCGGCAGCTCGAAGGCCACCTGCGTCTCGTTCGCGGTCGGCGCGCAGTGCTCGACCCAGGAACAGGTTCAATCGATGGCCTCGCGCGCCGCCTGCTCCACTGCACCAACGCCGCAGGTGCGCGCAGCCTTGGCCTCGACGTCGGCACGCTCACCCCCGGCGCGCCCGCTGACTTCGTCACCCTCGACCTGAACCACCCGTCGCTCGTCGGCGCTCCTGTCGCGGCGCTGCTTCCCGCGGTCGTCTTCGGCGCCTCCGCGTCGGCCGTCAGCGAAGTCGCCGTCGCCGGAAAGTTGATCGTCGAAGGCGGACGACACCCTTTGACCGAACGAATCGGGCGAGACTTCGCCGCGCTGGTGGTTAAGACATGACTCCCCTCGAGACTTTGCTGACCCAGCTGGTGGCGATCGACTCGACGTCGACGCGGCCGAACGCTCCGATGCTCGATGTGCTGGAGCCCCGGCTCAAGGCGCTTGGCTTCCGCACCGAACGCCACGCGTACAAAGACGAAGCCGGCGTCGCGAAAGCAAACCTGCTCGCGAGCTTCGGGGAAGGCGTGCCTGAGCTCGCGCTCGTCGGCCACACCGACTGCGTGCCCTTCGACCCGGCGTGGAAGGAAGCGCTCACGCTCACCCGCAGAGACGATCGCCTCTACGGCCGCGGCTCTTGCGACACGAAGGCGTTCATCGCGTGCGCGGTGCTCGCGGCCGAAGCGACGAAGGGCAAGCTGAAGAAGCCCCTGCTGCTGTGCTTCACCGCCGATGAAGAGGTCGGCTGCTTTGGTGCCAAGCAGCTCGTCAGCGCGAAGCTCGGCCAGAGCAAGCGCGCCATCGTCGGCGAGCCCACCTCGCTCACGCCCGTGCGCGCGAACAAGGGCTACTGCCTGGCCGAGGTCGAGGTCTCAGGAAAGGAAGGCCACAGCGCGTATCCGGACACCGGAGCGTCGGCGATTTTTCGCGCAGCAAGGTTCCTCAACCGCCTCGAGCGCTACAGCAACGAAGACCTCAAGGCCGAGACCGACGCCGACTTCTCGCCGCCGAGCACCACGGTCAACGTCGGCGTCATCTCGGGCGGCAAGGCGAAGAACATCATCCCCGGCCACTGCAAGTTCACCTTCGAGTGGCGCCCGATTCCCAACCAGCCCGTCGAGCACGTGCTGCGCGAGGCCGAGAAGCTGGGCGAGGCCTGCCGCGCCGAAGAGCCGGGCTTCGGCTTGAGCATCAAGCCGCTGCGGATGGACCGTGGGTTCGCGACGCCGCCCGAGCATGACCTGGTGCAGTTCCTCGTCGGCGCGAGTGGGAAGACGCCAGTCACCGTCGCGTTCGGCACCGAAGGGCCGCAGATGGTCGAGCTGGGAAGCGTGCCGGTGGTGTTCGGCCCGGGCGACATCAAGCACGCGCACCAGACGGGCGAGTTCGTGCCGGTCGACGAGCTGCACCGCTGCGCCGAAGTGCTCGAGCAGGCGATTCTTCATTTCTGCGGGTGAGGCCACGACGATGAGCGACGAGCCAGACATCATGGAGCCCACCCTGTGGCGCAAGAACGGGTGGACGGCGAAGGTCATCAAGAACGACGATGACGACGGCTGGGCCGTCGAGGTTCGCAAGGCCGGCATGTCCGAGCCCGCGTTGGTAAGCCCCTGGGTGATGGGCCGCGACAAGAAGAACCCCAAGCCCTTCGACGCCAACGCGTTCGCCACTTTCGTGAAGACCGCGTCGGAAGTGCTCGACCGTTCGGCCACCCAGCGCGACGCCGCGCTGAAGAAGAAGCTCGACATCGCGTGCGACGGCCGTTGGTACAACATCGTGCTCGAGCAGGTGCCCGACGAGTACGAGCCCTACGCGTACCTGTCGGCCATCGACGACGCCGGGCTGCAGGTGGCGAAGTTCCGCGTCGCGACCAATTTCAAGTTCACCCGCGACTTCGCCAACGCCTGGGCGCAGGGCGGGTTCGCCGAGCCCTGATAAGGTCTAAGCGCTCGATGCGGTACCTCTTCCCTCTCACCGCGTTGCTGCTCACCGCTTGTCCGGGAACCCCGGGCATCGATGCAGGCACGCCCGACCCCGTCGCCGATGCGGGCCTGCCCCCCGGGCCTTCGTGCGCCACGAGCGCGGACTGCGTCGATGGCGTGTGCCGCGGCATCCACTGCACCACGGCTGCGCTCTGCACCGACGACGTCGAGTGTGGCCTGGGCGAAGACTGCGTCGATGGCACCTGCCGCTTCACCGGCTGCGCGAAGGACTCAGACTGCGCCAGCGGCGCGTGCCGCAAGGACGTCTTCACCTGCGCCGAGTGCGGCACCAACGCCGGCTGCCCGACCACGCGACCCGTCTGCGATGCGAACAACACCTGCGTGCAGTGCAGCACCGACACGCAGTGCAGCCCGCCGGGGCCGGGACACTGTGACGCTCCGTCGGGCGCATGTGTGCACTGCCTCGAAGACAAGCACTGCCCCAACGGCCTCAACTGCGGCGCAGGCCACCTCTGCACCGGCGCGAAGCTGAACCAGCAGTGCCCGATGGGAACCGCGTGCGACTCGGGCCTCATCTGCGTCTCGCTGGGCGGAGTGAATACCTGTCTCAACGGCTGCCCACTGAGCGCGCCCACCTGCAAGACCGGAGAGATTTGTTACAAGCTGACGTACTCGGGCGGCAGCGGCCTGGTGTTCGACCAGGGCGGGCCGATTGGCGTCTGCTACCTGCCGCAGCAAGCCGCGAAGGGGTACCGCGAAGCCTGCACCCGCCCGGCGGCCAGCGTCTCGACCAGCAACTGCCAGCCGAACCTCACCTGCATCCCCGACTCGCCGACCTTGAGCGTCTGCCGCACGTTCTGTGACCTGAACCTCAGCAACGCGTGTCCGCCCGGCGAGAAGTGCCACCCGTTCAAGGGCGACTTCAACGGCCGGCTCTACGGCATCTGCTACGCCGACAACGGGTGGGGCGACCCGTGCTTTGCCGACTCTGCCTGCAAGCCGAACCAGTCGTGCACGCCGTACGAAGACCCGTCGGCCGGGGATGACCTGTCGACCGTCTGCCAGTTCGCGGTGGGCGCGGCGCCGGGCCTGGCTCCCTGCAAGAACACGCCGCTTCCCGATGGCGGCACGTTGCTCGCCGACAAGGTCTGCCAGAGCGGCGCGTGCCAGGCCGACCCGCTGCTCTCGAGCACGAAGTTCTTCTGCTACTCGGCGTGCAAGACGAACAGCGACTGCAGCGTCGCGGGCCGCACCGGCAGCTGCGACGGCGACTTCGTCTTCCCCGCGGGAGTCGCGACGGGCACGGTGAAGGGCTGCCGGCGTCAGTGCGCCTCGAATGCGTCGTGCGCAGAGTACGGCGCCGGCATCACCTGCCGCAGCCGCTACGTGTCTGGCTTCACGCCTTCCTTCGCGACCAGCTGCGCGCCCCAGCTGAACGGCGGCGTGGGCGGCGCAGCGTGCACCACCAACACCCAGTGCCGCTCGGGCTTCTGCCTCGTCGACGACGGCCGCGCGTCGCGGCGAAAGGGAGTCTGCGCCGAGGCCTGCACGTCTGCCGCTGATTGCTCGGACGCCGGCTCGCCGACGGGCCCGCTCGACTGCCTCGACACCGCGTTCATCGGCTTCGTCGGCTACGACAGCGTGCCGAACACGACGGACGATGTGGTGCTGCGCGCGAAGCTCTGCAGCGGCAGCACCTGCGCGTCAGACGACGACTGCGGCGACGGCGGAGCGGCCTGTGTCCCCGACGTCGACCCCGCCGATGCCGGCCGCCTGCTCTCGTTGCGTTGCCGCCCGCCCCACGCGACCGGCTTCCTGCCCGGCGCCAGCACCTGCTCGCAAGACTCCGACTGCGTCTCGGGCGTCTGCGGCACGCTGCAAGCTCCTTCGACCGGCTTCGGCCGCGCGTGCCTGCAGTCGTGTACCGCGGGCACCGTGTGCCCCGGCACTTCCACCTGTCGCGCCGGAGGCCTGCGCGTGCAGACCTCTTTCACGACCGTCAGCTTCAACTCCTGCGCCCCTTAAGAGTCCCCAAATGGCCGCTAAAAAGAAGACCATCGCGAAGAAGAAGAAGCCGACTGCAAAGAAGACGGCCGGCCCCCGCCGCCGCAAGTCGCCCGAGTCTCCCGCAGTGCTCGAGGGCATCGACCGTTCGGGCAAGCAGAGCGTCGCGCGCGAGCTGTCGTGGGCCGAGTTCGATCGCATCGTTCAACAGCTGGGCCGCGAGCTGCAGAAGAAGTTCCGGCCCGAGGCAGTGGTCGGCGTCGCGCACGGCGGTGTCTTCGTCGGAGGCGCCCTCGCCAGCGCGCTGAAGGTCGAGTTCTACCCCGTGCGGATTTCACGGCGCAGCCGGGACCTGGGTGTGTCGGCCGCTCCGAAGCTGTCGGGCGTGATGCCGAAGGCGCTCAAAGGCCGGCGTGTCGTCATCGTCGACGACATCGCGGCCTCGGGCGACACGCTCGAGCTGGCCAGCGAGCTTGCCAAGAACGTGGGAGCCAAAGCCGTCGCCACCACCGCGCTCGTCTGCCGGCCCAAGGGCTTCGCTCCCGATTTCTACTGGGAAAACTCAGGCAACTTCTTCGTCTTCCCCTGGGACTACGACCTGTCGACAGACCAGCGGTTCCGGGCCCTGATGTGATTGTCGGTACCGCAGGTCACGTCGACCACGGCAAGACTTCGCTGGTCAAAGCACTGACCGGCATCGACACCGACCGGCTGCCGGAAGAAAAGAAGCGCGGCATCACCACCGAGCTCGGCTTCGCACACCTCGTGCTGCCGGGCGCGCGCACGGTGGGCGTCGTCGACGTGCCGGGCCACGAGAAGTTCGTGAAGGCGATGGCGGCGGGAGCGGGCGGCGTCGACGTCGCGCTGCTCGTCATCGCCGCCGACGAAGGGGTGATGCCGCAGACGCGCGAGCACGTCGACATCTGCGCGCTGCTCGGCGTGCGCGCGGGAATTCTCGTGGTGACGAAGGCAGACCTTCTTCCAGGCCTCGGCGCTGGTTGGCTGGCGATGCTCGAGGCCGACGTGCGCGCGCTCACCGTCGGCACTTTTCTCGAAGACGCTTTGCTCGTGCCCGTCAGCAGCAAGTCGGGCGAAGGGCTCGAGGCGCTGAAGTCCGCAGTCGCCGCGCAGTGCGACGCGGTGTCGAAGGCGCAAGTGAAGCTGCTCGACGGCCCCGCTTTTCTTCCGATCGACCGCGCGTTCTCACTCAAAGGCTTCGGCACGGTGGTGACAGGCACGCTGCTGTCGGGCCAGCTCGCGGTGGAAGACACGGTGTCGCTGCTGCCTGGCCTGCCCGGCCCCTTCCGCGTCCGCTCGCTGCAGGTTCACTCGGCGGCGGTGCCGAAGGCGGGGGCGCAGCAGCGGGTCGCCTTGAATCTCGCCGATGTCGACGCCAACGACGTGAAGCGCGGAATGGCAGTGGTGCGCGCGGGCGAGCTGCAGGCGGCGCGGGTGCTCGACGTCGAGCTGTCGCTGCTGCCTTCCGTGCCTCAGCCGTTGCCGCGCCGCAGCCGTCAGCTGCTGTCGCTGGGCACCGCGCACGTCGAGGTCTCCGTTCGCCTGCTCGACGTCGACGCGCTGCGCCCGGGCGAGAAGTGCTTCGCGCAGCTGCGGCTCGCCACCCCGCTGGCTTCACTGCCGAACCAGCGCTTCATTCTTCGCGGCTCCCGCGCGCTCGAAGGCCGCGGCGCGACGCTGGCCGGTGGCCGCGTGCTCACCTTGAATCCTGGCCGTCGAAAGCGCGGCTCGGCAGAGAAGCTCGAAGCCTTTGCTGCGGCCGATGCCGACGCGCGCATCGCCTGGCTGTTGACCGAAGCGGGCTACGCCGGGCTCACCGAGAAAGAGCTCTACGCGCGCGCGGGCGTACCGCCGAAAGAGCTGGCCCGCGTGCTCGAGGTCGGCGCGTCGCGTGGCCGCCTGGTGATGGTCGACAAGGAAGCCCGCCGCTTCCTCGGGGCCGACGTCTTCGCCGCGCTCACCGCCCGTGCCGCCGCGCTGCTCGACGCCTTCCACCTCTCGCACCCCGAGCAGGACGGCATGCCGCGCGAAGAGCTGAAGCAGCGGCTGGGCGTGGTGCAGGACAAGACGTACGCCCGGCTGCTGACCGCGGCCACCGAGGCGGGGCGACTGGAGACGGAAGCCCAGCTGGTGCGCTTGAAGGGCCGGCGCCGCGCGATGGCAGGAAAGGCGGGGGACGATCGCCAGCGGCTGCTCGCCTCACTCGAGAAGGCCGCGCTTCAGCCCCCGATTCTCTCGGAGCTCGCCGCGACCCTCACGCTGCCCGAGGCGCGCGTGCTCGAGCTGCTCAAGGTCCTCAGCGCGGAACAGGAAGTGCGCCGCGCGGGTGAGCTCTGGTTCTCGGCCAGGGCGCTGGCGGTGCTCGAGGCGAAGCTGGTGGCCCATCTCCAGACCAACGGAGACCTCACCACCCAGCAGTTCAAAGAGATGACGGGGCTCTCGCGAAAGTTTTTGATCCCGCTGGCCGAGTATTTCGACGCGCAGAAAGTTACTCTGCGCGTTGGCGAGAAACGGACGCTGCGAAGGAAGTAACGCGCTTTTATGGACACTCAGCAGGCTCCACAACCGAAGGGCCGCGTCCTCGTCGTCGACGACCAGCGAAACATGCGCGCCACGACGGCGATGCTGCTGCGCGCAGAGGGCTACCAGGTCGAAGAGGCAGGCGGCGGCGAGGAAGCACTGACGATGCTCGCGGCCCGGCCGGTTGACCTGCTGCTCACCGACCTGAAGATGGAGCCCATCGACGGGCTCACGTTGCTCAAGCGCGCGCTCGAAGTGGTGCCGCAAGCCCAGGTCATCGTGATGACCGCGTACGGCAGCATCGAGTCGGCCGTCGAAGCGATGCGCCGCGGCGCGTACGACTACATCACCAAGCCGTTCAAGGAAGGCGAGCTCGTTCACCGCGTCTCGAAGGCGTTGGAGCGCGCCCACCTCATCCAGCAGGTCGACCTCTTCGCGGGTGAGTTCAAGCAGCGCCACGGCTTGTCGTCCCTGGTGGGCCGCAGCCAGCCCATGCGCGACCTGATGAGCCGCCTGTCGCGCGTGGCTCCGTCGGACGCGACGGTGTTGATTACCGGCGAGTCCGGCACCGGAAAAGAGCTGGTCGCCCGCGCGGTGCACACGCTGTCGCGCCGCAACGCCAAGCCCTTCGTGCCGGTGAACTGCGCCGCCATCACCGAGAGCCTTCTGGAAAGCGAGCTGTTCGGCCACGCCCGCGGCGCCTTCACCGGTGCAGTGAAAGCGCGGCGCGGCCTCTTCGAGGAAGCCGACGGCGGGACGCTGTTCATCGACGAAGTCACCGAGACGGCGATGAGCTTCCAGAGCAAGCTCCTGCGCGTGCTGCAGGAAGGCGAAGTGCGCCGCGTCGGCGAGAGCGGCAGCATCAAGGTCGACGTCCGCACCGTCGCCGCCACCAACCGCGACATCGAGCAAGAGGTGAACGAGAAGCGCTTCCGGCAAGACCTCTACTACCGGCTCAACGTCGTCGCGCTCACCGTGCCCCCGCTGCGCGACCGCCTCGACGACGTGCCGCTGTTGGCCGAACACTTCCTGCAGCGCGCGAACGAGCGGAATGTGCGGAAGCACCGCTTGTCGCAGAACTCCGTCGAGCACCTGATGACGCACGACTACCCGGGAAATGTGCGCGAGCTCGAGAACCTGGTCGAGCAGGCCGCCGCGCTGAGCGAGGCCGACGAGCTGGCCCCCAGCGACTTCCCGCTTCGCCTTCGCAGCCCCCGGGTCGAAGGCCACCTGCCGGGTCGTTCTTCCCCCACTGCCGAGCTCCCGATTCCGGGCGGTACCCTGGCCGACGCCGTCAACGAAGCCGAGCGCCGCGCCATTACCGCGGCTTTGGAAAAATCCCCGGACGACCTTGCCCAGGTGGCTGAACAACTTGGCATTTCGGCGACCACGCTCTGGCGCAAGATGAAACGTCTGGAGCTGAAGACGATGGTCCCCGAGCCGCCCTGATCCCGGCCGCATTTCATTTCAGAAATGGAATCGTTTCAGGGCTGAAAGGTCATTTAGCTTGCGCCGTAAACCCAACCCTTTGAAATAAGAAGCGGCCGGTGTGAAACGGGCATGGCATGCGGTGTGCTCTTTGAGAAGTCGGCGCGACGAGTCGAGTTGAAGGCGGTTCCCCCCCACCACTTCAGCAGTTCGTCGTGCAGGCAGTTCAAGAAGACCCGCGGCTCGGTGCCTGTACGGTGCCGGGCCGCCTTCCTTTTTAGTGAGAGCCCACAACTCCGCTCGTTCATCTGGCGGCTCTCACTTCTCCTTCGCACGAACACCGTCGTCAACCAGCTCTGACAGCAAGAGGGCCGCTTCTCGAAAGAGAGGCGGCCTTCAGTTTTGCTACGTCCAGCGGATGCGGTAGGTCGCGGCAGGGGCTTCGTAGCGAACCACCTCGACCTGCACGTCCTTGCCGCCCGCCGCGGTACAGGCGGTCTCCATCAGGCCGCGGATGTACTCGGGCACGGTGTTGACGTCGCTGACCCAGAGCTCGACGTCGTTGCCCACGTCGCCCTTCAGCGTCGCGTCGGTGAAGTTGTTGCCCAGACGGAAGTTCTTGGTCATCCGTTCGAGGCCGCGCCGCACGCCAATCACGCGCAGGGTGGTGAACAGCGCCTTGCCGACCAGGGTCTCGGCAAAGGAGGTGAGCATCGCGACGCCGAGCTTCCGGTGGGCGTCTTCCGGCGAGGTGCCGGGGAAGAGCTCGCGCGCCACCAGCGGCAACACGCGACGCCAGCTTTCCTGGGGCAGGTCATTGGGGTCGTGGCGGCGCACGCCGATGGCGGCCAGCTCCTGCTCGAGCCTGGGCGTCCACCTGTTGCCTTTCACGAGCAGGCGTTCGACCAGCGCGTCGACGGTGTTGCGGTAAACGATGGGGGCTTCACTCACGGCTTGAGACTATTCGGCGGCGCGGGGCGGGAAGCCACAGTCATCTGTGTCGCGGGCGTGGTGATCCATGGATTTCCTCGGGGAAAAGGCTTCGGCACGCCTGTCGCAATCGTGGCTCCGCGCATGGGCCGTCTCATTTTCACCCTCACTTCCATCGTCCTCTTCAGCACGGGATGTCGCCTCGCGCCGGCCGCGAACGCTCCATTCGATGCAGTCGTAGAGGCAGAAGCGCGGGAAGTGATGGTGCAGAGGAACCACGCGCTCATCGAATCCATTGCGTCGCGGGTTTCCGAGCGCGACCTCGCCGCGGCCGCCGCTTCAGAGCGCGTCGCGCTGCTCGAGCAAAGGGTCAGCCGCCTGCGCTCCAGATGCGCCCAGCTGTCTGCTTTCGAGGCGACGCAGTACGGGCCGCACCTCGAGTGGCTGGCGCAAGTACACACCACCACCACGCTGTCGATCGGCGTGCTGCGCAACGACAGCGGGGACTTCGACGAAGACAAGGCCGAGGTCTTGCTGTGGATGAAGGTCTTCGCCCGAGAAATCGACGCGCTCGAGAGACGCGTCGACCGCATCGCCCCCACCAGCATCTTGTTGACCCAAAGGAGCCTCAAATGAACAGCTTCCTCCGCAGTGCCGCCGTCGCCACCGCCCTCTGTTTTGCTGCCCCCGTCTTCGCCCAGCAGACCGCGGGCGAGAAGGTCGACGCCGCCGCCAATGACACCAAGCGGGGCGCGAAGAAGGGCGCCCACCGCGTCGAAGAGGCGCTCTGCACGGGCACCAAGGCCGAGTGCGCTGCCATGAAGGGCAAGAACCGCGTCGGAGAGAAAAAGGACAAGGTCGTCGACGGCGCCGAGAAGGCGGTCGACAAGGTCGACTGAGTCTCTCTGCTTAGAACAAAGGAGGCCTTCACCTGGAAACGGGTGA
>Ga0335397_10000395_pt1 | contig 55384 bp, 50 predicted proteins | sample MAT04_FD_205740 | JGI IMG/M metagenome (GOLD analysis project Ga0335397, IMG submission 205740) | Freshwater microbial communities from Lake Fryxell liftoff mats and glacier meltwater in Antarctica - MAT-04 (spades assembly) (version 2) ...
GCACTCGATCTCGGAACGCGCCTTGTACCGTTCCTTGTCGTACGGCAGCTTCTGCGCGCGGCTGCCGTTGGATGGGATGACCGGCACGCAGCTCTGCTCGGCGAGCGCGGCGCGAAAGGCATCCGAGCCGGGGGTCAGGCCGTGGGCCTTCAGGCCGGCCTCGAGGGTCACGACGCGTGCGCGCGCCGCGGCCGTGTCGAGGGGCTTGTCCTCGGCGTCGAGCACGATCCCGTGGAGGCGCCGAGCGACGTAGGCCGCCGCCCGTGCCATCACGTCGAAGACGAGCGCGGGTTGGCACGTCCGCGCGACGTTGAACGTGAAGCGAAGATCGTCGAGCGAGCTCTCGGCTTCGCTCGTCCCACGATGCCCTGCCCGCGAAACGTTCGCCCGGCTTGGCTGGCGCCACCACGATCGTGACGTCCACCGCGTCACTGTCGCCGACCTCCGTGAGCGCTGACGCGGCGGCGGCTGCTCGCTTCGCGGCTTGCTCCGGCGTCGCTGAGAACGAGGGCGCGCCCTTGCCGACCGATGCGGCAAGACGCCTGGCGAACGCCGCATGCTCCTCGAGCTCCGCGGCGCTGTGGGCGCGGCGGGGCTTGGCGTCGTCGTGTACGAGGTCCACGACGACGGCGAGGCGATCGAAGCGCGCGGTCTTCGGCGCGTGCGAGGCGAACACCCATTCGCCCGAGGCTGCGTCGCGCGCCTGGACGTACCGAGGCCCCCTTCGCCTCCTTCACAGAACCGAGCGCCGCGGCGATCTTCGCCGGCTTCGTGGCGTCCTCGCGAAGCTCGATCGTGGCGATGAAGGACGAGTCGGCCTCCGGTCCGACGACCACCGGCGGTGCGGGCGCCTCGCCGATCTCGGCGCGCGCATTCTCGGAGGCGACACCACGCGGGAAGACGCGACTCACGCGGTCGTTCGCTTGCTCCGCGGTGAGCACCTCGAGGCCCGCCTCCGCGAGCGCGAGCTCCCTCGCTGAAGGTGTCTTGCCGCACGACCGCCCACGACACGCGGTGCCTAGCAGGAGAAGTCCGATGAGCGCCGCCGAGCCGACCTTCATGAGCGGTCAGTTAGCTGGATGCGTCATGCGCCGCAACCGACGGCCCAGCGGCTGCGTGCCTCTGTGCTGCGTGACGTGACCAGCACAGCGCGCTTCTCGCTTGCCGGGCCGCGCGGGTCCCGTGGTACGAACCTCGCCGATGGATCTCTTTGGACATCTCAAGGCGTACGACTACGGCGAGGTTCACTTCAGCCACGACAAGGCGAGCGGCCTCAAGGCCATCATCGCGATTCACGACTCGCGGCTAGGCCCCGCGCTCGGTGGTTGTCGCTTCCTCCCGTACGACACCGATGAGGACGCGCTCATCGACGCCCTCCGCCTCGCGCGCGGCATGACCTACAAGGCGGCGCTCGCTGGCCTGGCGCACGGCGGCGGCAAGAGCGTCCTCATCCGTCCGAAGCAGCACTTCGATCGCGTCGCGCTCTTCCGCGCGTTCGGTCGCTTCGTCGACAACCTCGGCGGCCACTACATCACCGCCGAGGACAGCGGTACCGGCCTCGAGGACATGGAGATCCTCCACGGCGTGACCAAGCACGTCACCGGCGTCGACATCGCGCGCGGTGGCTCCGGCGATCCGTCGCCGTTCACGGCGCTCGGCGTCCGTCGCGGCATCGAGGCCTGCGTGAAGGCGAAGCTCGGTCGCGACTCGCTCGCCGACGTCCACGTTGCCGTGCAGGGCGTCGGTCACGTCGGCTATCACCTCTGCAGCGAGCTGCACGCGGCGGGCGCGAAGCTCTCCGTCGCCGACGTCGACCCGCTCAAGGCCGAGCGCGCCACGCGCGAGTTCGGCGCCGCGGTCGTGCCGCTCGACAAGATCTTCGAGATCAACTGCGACGTCATCGCTCCGTGCGCCCTCGGCTCGGCGCTGAACGACACCACGATCCCGCGCATCGTCGCGAAGATCGTCGCCGGCGCCGCGAACAACCAGCTCGCGCAGCCCCGCCACGGGGACGATCTTCACGCGCGCGGCATCCTCTACGCGCCCGACTACGCCATCAACGCGGGCGGCCTCGTCAACGTGGCGCAGGAGGTGCTCGGCTACGACGAGACCCGCGCACGCAAGAAGACCCTCGAGATCTACGACACGATCCTCGAGATCGCCGAGCGCAGCTCGAAGACCGGCACGCCGACCTACCTCATCGCCGACATGATGGTCGAAGAGAAGCTCGCCGCCGTCTCTCGCTCGAAGATGCGCGCCGCCTCCCCCTCGAAGCCCGACTGAGCGACCTTACCTCGCGGCGGTCAGGACGGATTGAAGAGACAGAGAGACGCGGGGACGCGGAGTCAGCGCGGAGGCGTCCCGCCTCGATCGCTGGCTGGACGCTCGTGGTTCCGGGGAGAACCCGCAGCGGGTTCACCCCGGTGGGGAGTCCTCCCCACCGCGCCGGCCCCTCGTTCCTCGCTCCATTGTCTCGCCCTGCATCGGACATCTCTTCATCGACGACCCGTAGGACGAGATGTCCGATGCGTAGGGAGACAATGGAGCGAGGAAGGACCTCGGCTGAGCGGGATTGAGTCTCCCTACCGGGGTGAACCCGCTGCGGGTTCTCCCCGGCACGACGCGCGTCCAGTGAGGAAGTGAGGCGAGACCGCTCCGCGTAATCTCCGCGTCTCCGCGGCTCTCTGTCTCTTCCTCTCTCTTCAACCGGCGATCAAAGACTGAGCGACCTTCACTTCGCGGCGGTCGCGGCCGCGAGCAGGCGCGGGAGCTCTCGCTCGGCGATGTCGAGCGGGACCTCGCCGAGCTCGGACCACACGCGCGCGCGTGCGCCCGTGTCGCCACTGCCGAAGAGCACCTCGGCCGCGAGGCCTCCGCCGATCGCAGCGGTCGGCCGCGCGAGCGCGATGCGCTCCCATCGTGCCGCCACGTCGGGCCCCGGGCGCGAGAGGGGCCGATGCTTGCCGGTGGCCTGCGCGACCGTTGCCGTGCCGCGCGCGACGTCGAGCGCCCACTGCGCGACGACCACGTGATCGTGCATCGCGACCAGCGCGTATGCGCGCGCCCGCTCATCGGTCGCGCCGGTCGCCGTCTGACGAAGGCGACACGCGACGGCCCGCTCCGGTGACGGAGCCATCGAGCGAACGCGCGAGCCAGGGACCGCGACGGCACATGCCCCGCCCGCGAAGACGAGCGGCGCCGCATTCGCGGCGAGGGCGTCGGGGTCGAGCCGTGCCTCCTCGGTGGCGTGAGCCGCGGCGGCGCGAAGCGCGCGCTCGGCCACGTCGAGCCTGCGCTCGAGGGCGTCCGGCGCCGCCGTGTAGCCGAGGTGTGTCTGGAGCCTGCGTGCCACCGAGCTCCAGTCCGAGACCGCGGCGGCCGCGGGCCGCGTGGCCAGCCCCTCGAGCAGCTCGCGCAGCTTCACGAGCTCTCCCGTCGAGCGCACGAGCCCAGCTGACTCGGCCGCGTGCTCGAGGGCGTCGAGCGCGTCGTCCAGCTCTCGCGCCCGAACGACGTCGAGCGGCCCAGCGCTGGGGCCACCGCCCGAGATCGACGCGCTGACCTCGCGCAGTCGACGGGAAAGCCAGCGATCGCGCTCGGCGGCATGCTCCTGCGAGGCAGGAGCCTGCCACGTCTCGACCACCGCGCGAACGAGCGCGCTCGCGGACCGCGGGAGCGCGCGCTCCTCGTCGAGGCGCACGATCTCCTCCTCGACGAGCCTCGCGAGCAGCTCCTTCTCGAGCGCGGGAGCGGCGAGCGGGCCGCCAGGCGCAGCGGGGAGGTCTGCGGGCGCGGTCGCGAGCGTGGCCTTGACCGACTGGAGGCCCCGCGCGCGCGCCTCGAACGAGAACGGATCGATCGCCCCGTCGATCACGGCGAGCGATGCGTCCTCCGCGAGCATCGCGCCCATCGTGAGGTGCCGGAGGTCCTCCTCGCGCGGGTCGAGGTGCGCTCGCCTCGCGACGCGTCGATCGATCGCCGCCATCGTGCGCAGGACCTCGTCCTCGACGGCCTGGAATCGCGCAAGGCGGCCGGCCGGGTCGTCCTTCGAGGACGGCGTCTCCACGTTCCCGCGCCCGGACCCGCAGCCGGATGCCGCGAGCGACAGCACGAGACCCACGACGACGACCGCGAATCGCGACGGCTCCACGTCAGAAGCCCAGGATTTTCACGATGAGGCGCTTGTCGCGCTGTCCGTCGAATTCCGCGTAGAAGACGCGCTGCCAGGTGCCGAGGTCGAGGCGGCCCTTCGTGATGGGCACCGTGACCTCGTGGTGGACGAGCATCGACTTGAGGTGGGCGTCGCCGTTGTCCTCACCGGTGCGGTGATGATTGGATTCTGCACGAAATGGCGCGAGGCCTTCGAGCCACTTCCAGATGTCCTCGTGCAGGCCGGACTCGTCGTCGTTGACGAAGACGCCCGCGGTGATGTGCATCGCGCTGACGAGCATGAAGCCCTCGACGATGCCGCTCTTCTCGAGGACCTCCTCGAGCCGCGGAGTGAGGTGGACGAGCTCGCGCTTCTTCTTCGTGTGGAACGTGAAGTACTCGGTGTGGCTCTTCATCGGCGCGCCGGCATTCTAGCCGACGCGCGGCGATCAGGCTCGATGCCTTCGGCGTCGTGCGAGCAGCGACATCCCGAGCGCGGCAACGACGAACAGTCCGCGTTCGTTGCCACTGGAGCCCGAGCGACCGGGGCGGCCCGCGACGCTGCATCCGTCGTCGGAGGTCGGCGGCGGGGCCGCGCCGCCCTCGACGTCGTCGGCGAGCCCGCCCGACGTGCCCGAGTCCGTGCCGCAGCCCGCGACCGGGTCGTGGACGCAGCCCTTCGCCGTGTCGCAGCGATCCTGCGTGCACGCGTTGCCGTCGTCGCAGCTCCCGCACGCCGTGCAGGCTGCGGCGCCAGGACCGGAGGAGGTGCCGGTCGGACACGCGGAGCAGGTCGTCGCGCCTGCTGCCGCGAACGTGCCGGCGGCGCATGCCGAGCAGCTCGCGGCGCCCGCGGCGGAGGCGATCTGTCCGGCGGGGCAGGGGGAGCACGCCTTCGCGCCGGCAGCCGAGGTCGTCCCCGGCTCGCACTTCGTGCAGGTCGTCGAGCCGGCGACCTTCGAGAACGAGCCGGCGGGGCAGGCGGTACACATCGTGTTCGCGGTCGTGGTGCATGCCGCGGCCTGGAACGTGCCGGCCTCGCAGACCTTGCATGCGTTGCACACGCCGGCGCTCACGTAGAAGGAGGCCGGGCAGCTCCCGCACTGGTTGGGGTTCGGGCCCGAGCAGGCCGTGCAGCTCGCGTCACACGCGCCGCACGCGGTGTTCGCGGTGGGCGTACACGCGGACGATAGATAAGTGCCGGCCCCGCAGACGCTGCATGCGCTGCATGCGCCGCCGCTCAGGTACTTGTTCGCGGTGCAGCTCGCGCACTCCGTGTTGCTCGGGCCGGTGCACGTCCCGCAGCTCGCGTCACATGCGGCGCAGGCCGTGTTCGCGTTCGCGCTGCATGCGCTCACCGTGTACTGGCTCGCGCCGCAGGTGCTGCACGCGAGACACTGGCCGCCGCTCAGGTACTTGCCGCCCGCGCAGCTCGTGCACTGGCCAGCGCCGGGACCGGAGCAGGTCGTGCAGGCCGCGTTGCATGCGCCGCACACGGTGTTGGCCGTGGTGGTGCAAGCGCTCGACGCATACTCGTTCGCAGCGCACGTGGTGCAGGTGAGGCACTCTCCGCCGCTCTTGTAGCGGCCGCCGAGGCACGCGGTGCACTGGTTCGCCGCCGGGCCCGAGCAGGTCGCGCACGTCGGATCGCACGGAGGCGGCGGCAGCGCCGCGGCGATCGTCGGGACCTCGTCGACGCGCACGAAGGAGTAGCCCTTCCCGACGAGGATCGGGACGATGTACTTCACCATGTCGACGGTGCTGCCCTGCGCCCACTCGTAGGGATCGTGCATGAGCACGATGCCCTTCGGGAAGGTCGTCTCGATCTCGGCGATGTAGGCGTCGCCACATTGCTGGGTCGTGGCGCGGCCCGCACCGCTGCCGACGTTGATGAGGGTGCCGCCGTCGTCCTTCATCGTGCCCTGCCAGCATGCCCAGTCGGCCGCTCGGTTCGGGTAGCCCGTGTCGTAGCCGCCGGCTTCCCAGTAGATCGGCCCGATGTACTTGTTCATCGCCGACACGGAGAGCGTGTTGAACACCGTGCCGTTGTAGGCGCCGTAGGGCGCGCGAAAGAGCAGGTGATTCTGCGGCGCGACGTAGCCGGCGATGTCGGTGTCGGTGTCGCTGAGCTCCTGCACACGCTGTCCGTCGGGCACCTGACTGGTCAGGTCTCGATGCGTCGTCGTGTGGTTGGCGACGAGGTGCCCGTCCGCGAGGACCTGCGCGAGGGTGCCGGCCGGGTCGGCGACGACGTTGATGCCGTTCGGGTTGGGCAGCCCCGACGCGGCCAGGCGCCGGCCGTTCATGAAGAACGCCGCCCTGATGTTCTGGGACTTCAGGTAGATCGAGAGCTCTTTCGTCCGCGGGCCGGGGCCGTCGTCGAACGTGAGCGCGAGGGTCTTCGGCGTAAGAATGCTGGTGCCGAAGAACTGCGCCGCCGAGAGGTCCTGCGACACCTTCGCCGTCCTCCCGTGATCGTGCGTGTCCTGCTGCGACTCTCCGAGGACGGCGGCGCCCGTCGGCGCTCGATCCGAGGTGCATGCGGCGATCATGAGCGCGACGGAGGTGCCGACTGCCAGAGGCTGCGTCGTAGCGCGAAAAGCCATCGTCGCAAAGATAGCGCGTCCGTGGCGAACGGCTCACCCATTCACGGCGCGGCGGCTACGCGAGGAGTGCGATCGGATTGCGGCTATGAATCGGCTTCAACGCGGCGTCGTGGCGCCGGTGGTCACGCGCCGGTCCCCCGTAGCTGGGCTCGCCGGCGAGGAGTGCTCCTCCGCGAAGGCCCGTCCGCAGCTCCTCGAGAGCGGAACGCGGGATGAGCTTCTCCTCGCCTCGAGGGTAATGAACGCGACGCTCGCGTTCTCGCCAGTGGATTCGCCTGCCATGACCTACCTCGTACCTCCTCCGCCCGCCCGCTCGCGCGCGACGCACCGGAGGCGCGCGATGCGTTGCATCGAATGCGCCACGTCGAGCTCGAACGAGCGCCTGTTCTGGTGGCTCCGCGTGCTGTGCCGAGGCCGCACGCTTGGCGGCTCGCCGGGCACCCGCCGTGTCACCTGATCGACTTCAGCCGCCGTCGTCCTCGTCGTCGGGCGAGAACGAGATCGGGTACACGACCGTGACGTAGCCGCCGTGCGCCGGCGGACGGAACGCGAGCGTCGAGAGTGACTCGCGCATGCACGTCGTCATCTTCTCGTCCGCGACGCCGCTGTCGCCGTGGTCGGCCTCGGCGTCCTCGACGATCCCACCGAGTTTCTCGTCGGCGACGATCGTGAAGCTCATCTCGAAGCGGCCCCTGGCCTTCTTGTTCCGCGTGAGCAGCTCCTCGTAACACTTCTTCGCCATCGGCATGAACTCGCCGCGAACGACCTCCTGGATGTACTTCGGGTCCATCCTTCCGCCGTCCGGACCCGCCGGCGCCGGGATGAACCGCCCGGCCTTGGCTGCCGCTGCGACCTCGGGCTCACCCTCCGCCGCCCACCCGGCCAGGATCCGTTGCCGCAGCTGGTCGCGGACCTTCTTGTCGTGGATGGTCGCTGCGATCGCTCCGCCTTCCCACGTCGCCGCGGCCGCCGCGCCGACGTCGCCGGGCGCGTCGGGGGCGGCGCCCGCCTCGTCCTTCGTGAACCCCACGCCCGCCTTCGACGGGGGAATGTGCGTGCTGCCGCCCGTCATCCCCGCCCAGAAGAGCAGCCCTGCGACGAGGACGATCGAGAGGAGCAGACCGACGATGAGCTGCCTGCCCGAAACGCCCTTGGGCGGGCCGCCGTCACGTTTCACGGGAGGTTTCACGCCCGCATCATGCCAGGCTTTTCCCTGCTCGCGGCTCGTTATAGGGTGCCTGCGTGCCCTTCGATCGCCCTACCTCGACCCGCGTCATCACTCGAGCCCTGACACGTTCGGCGCAGGGTGTGTGGCCGCTCGTCCAGCGCCTGAACAAGGCGATCGAGCGCCCCTCCGCCAAGCCCGCCTGGGCCCCCGCGCCGCTCTTGAAGCGCCGCGAGCGGACGTTCCCGCAGCTTGGCTTCCCGCGGCAGACGGACTCGCTCTGTCCGCGCTGCGTCAAGGAGGTCCGTACGGACATCCTCAGTGGCAAGCGCGACCTCCGCGAGCTGGTCGACGGTCGCCCGGGTGAGATCAAGGCGCAGATCGTCGAGAAGGAGATCAACGGCGTCCAATGCGTCGTCATGACCAAGGACTGTCCGACCCACGGACACTTCGAGGACGTCATGTCGATGGACCCCGAGTTCCTCCGTCGCCTCGAGAACCTCTACCCGGGCCGCGATTTCCTCGCGCCGCTCACGAAGCTCCGCGAGCACGGAAGCTCCAGCATCAAGTTCGGTCGCGGCTCGGTCCTCACCGTGGACCTCACGAACCGCTGCAACATGATGTGCGACCCGTGCTTCATGGACGCGAACCAGGTCGGCTACGTCCACGAGCTGCAGTGGGAGGAGATCCAGAAGATCCTCGACGACGCGCTCACCGTGCAGCCGCGCCGCCAGATGAGCATCCAGTTCTCCGGCGGTGAGCCCACGCTCTCGCCGCACTTTCTCCGCTCCATCGAGTACGCGCGCACGAACGGCTTCTTCGCCGTGCAGTGCGCCACCAACGGCGTCCTCTTCGCGCAGGACCCGGAGCTCGCGCACAAGGCGAAGAAGGCCGGCCTTCGCATGGCCTACCTCCAGTTCGACGGCGTCGACAACGAGTCGAACTCGCACCGCAAGATCGGCAACCTCTTCGACGTGAAGGTCCGCGCGATCGAGAACCTCCACGCCGCCGGCGTCGACGTCATCCTCGTCGTCACCGTCGTCAACGGCGTGAACAACGATCAGGTCGGTAAAATCGTCGATTTCGCGATCGCCAACGCCGACAAGGTCACGGTCGTCAGCTTCCAGCCCGTCAGCTTCACGGGGCGCGATGAGGACATCACCGACGAGCTCCGCGAGAAGCAGCGCTACACGCTCAGCCACCTCGCGCACGACATCAAGAAGCAGTCGGGCATCACCGAGCCGATGCGCGACTGGTTCCCGCTCTCGGCGATGGGCCCCTTCAGCGACCTCACCGACACCATCCTCGGCGAGAGCGCCGACTGGGGCTCGATGAAGTGCGGCTGTCACCCGAATTGCGGGATCGGCACGGCCATCTTCGTCCACAAGAAGACGAAGAAGGCGATCCCCGTCACCGAGTTCCTGAACCTCGAGCAGCTCCTGCACGACATCCAGGACATCACCGACGCGTCGCAGGGCCGCGCGATCACGATCGCCGAGGTCGCGGTCGCGATGCTGAAGAACTTCGACGCGGATCGCGCGCCGGTCAGCTTCCCCGTGCTGATGAAGCAGTTCATGAGCCAGACGGGCGCGCGCGGGAAGAAGATCGGCGAGCACGAGAGCGACGCTCACGAGTTCGAGTGGCGCATCCTCTTCGTCGCCGGCATGTGGTTCCAGGATCTCTTCAACTACGATTTTCGCCGTACCGAGATGTGCATCATCCCCTACGGCACGCAGATGGGTGAGATCAGCTTCTGCGCGTACAACACCGGCGTCGGCTGGCGTCAGGTCATCGAGAAGATGAAGGCGACGGCGAGCGTCGCCGATTGGTACAAGGAGAACGGGCGTCATCCCGTGTACGCGAAGGGACAGGACCTCTCGCTTCCGCCGTCGCTCGGTACGGTCGTGATGGCGGAGAGCGCGACGCCCGCGACGGCCGGCAAGCCGCCCGAGAAGGCGCGCGTGCGCCTGCGGGTCCTCGAGACGTGAGCCCGCACCGTGGCCTGACGGGCGCCGCGGGGGCCACGGCCACCACGGGCTCCGCGCGGTCGCGGAGCAGCCGGCCGGCCAAGGCTCCCCATGCCGAGGAGAACGTCGAGGCGCTCGGGCCTGCGCTCGATTTCATGCGCCTGTTGTGGGCAACCGATCACGGGCTCCAGCGTCGCTCGAAGCGCATGGAGGTCGAGCTCGGCGTCACGGGGATGCAGCGCGTCGTGATTCGCCTCATCGGTCGATTCCCGACCGTCACGGCAGGGCGGCTCGCCGAGCTGCTGCACGTACATCCGAGCACGCTCACCGGCGTCCTGAAGCGCCTCGTCGACCGCGGCTTCGTGCATCGCGAGCGCGACGCCGCCGATGCGCGCATCGCTCATTTCACGCTGACGGGCGAGGGCGGGAACGTCGACGGCACCCAGGCCGGCACCATCGAAGCCGCAGTGCGTCGTGCGCTGTCACGGCTCGAGGCCGATCAGATCGAGACCGCGCGCGTCGTCCTCTCCGCGCTTGCGGACGAGCTCTCTCGCTCCGATCGCTGAGCGACCTTCGGGAGCTCGTGTCGTGTGAGTCACACGACCTGAGCGACCTTCGACTTCTCTCTCCCTCGATCATCGGCTCGCTGCTCACCACTGACGCGCACGTCAGTGGCGTGTGACTCACACGCCACGAGCTCGCGAAGGTCGCTCTGACGCGCACGTCATGGCGCGGGACTTTTTGCGACGTGGCGCGCCTCGATTCCGTAGCTAGCTTGAGATGAGGAGAGTGGGCTTTGAAGCAGCACCCGCCCGTCTCGTTCCTCGTGCTCCTGTTCTCGGTCGTCGGCGTTGCCTCGTGCGTCGACCACCGTCACCACCGGATCGCGTTCGCCTCGCCCGCCGCGTCGAGTGACGATCTCGCGTTCCCGGTGCTCCCCATCTCCGGCAACGTCACGTCGTCCAAGCCGACGAGCGACGGCCGCATCGTCCTCGTGACGATCGACGGCGTGCGCGCAGAGGACGTCTTCGACGGCGCCGATCCCGCGCTGCGTCCAGGCACGCACGTCGAGAGCTACCTGAAGCCCGAGGCGGTGATGCCGAGGACCCATCGCCTCGTCGAGACGCGCGGCGTGGCGCTCGGAGCCGATCGACCGGGCTGCGGCGTGGTCCGCACCGCGAGCGGCGCGAACGTGTCGCTTCCCGGATACCTCGAGATCTTCACCGGTCGGAAGACGCGCTGCCGCGACAACCATTGCGCCCGCACCGAGCTTCCCACCGTGCTCGACGAGGCCGCGGAGGCCGGGCTCTCTCCCGTCGCGAGCATCGGCTCGTGGGAGATCCTCGATCGCGCCGCGAGCCGAACGGGCGCGCCGGTGCTCGTCTCCGAGGGCTCGCAGCGCTGGCCGGGCGAGCGCCCCCTCGTGCCCACCGAGCTCGAGGAGCTCGTGGCCGCGGGCGAGAAGGTCGAGGCCTACCCTGGCGGAGGGAGGTATCGACCCGACTCGAGCACGACCGCCATCGCTCTCGAGTATCTGCGAAGCGGTGCGCCGCCCGTCCTCCACGTCGGCCTAGGCGACCCCGACGAGTACGGTCATCGCAACGACTACCGCTCGTACCTCGGGGCGATCGCGGCGGCCGACGCCTTCATCGGCACGATCGCCGACACCCTCGACACGATGGGGGAGCTCGGCGCGCGCACCACCGTGATCGTGACCACCGACCACGGGCGAAACCAGGATTTCCAGCATCACGGCGCGTTCAGCCTCACCTCCGGGCGCACGTTCGTCATCGCATTCGGCGCGCGCGTCCGCTCGCGCGGCGTGGTGTGTCCGTCGCGCGACGTCACGCTCGCCGACATCGCTCCGACCATCCGCGTGCTCGTCGGTCTGCGTCCCGACGCCTCGCCCGACTCGGGACGTCCGATCGAGGAGATCGTGGGGGCCCCCGCGGCGGCGGTGGCGCGCCTCTCGAAGTAGCTCAGCGAGCGGGCTCGGCCAGAGACCGAGGCCGAGGACCTCCGGCTTAGCGCACGGTGTGGAAGCGAGGAGGGGGATACCGACGCGCAACCTCGGCCGGTGGCGGCCGCCGCATGATCGTGACCCGCTTTCCGTGGTCGTACGCGGGCTGGACCGTGTCCTCGGGTCGGAACGAGACGCCGTAGTAGAGCTCCACCCTATCGACACGTAGCGCTCACCGAGGAGCGTGCCTATGCCGCAGTCGCAGTCGCAGGAGAGCTCCGCCCAATCCGACCGCGCTCGCGCCGCCGCCAATCCAGGCTGCCGTCCGCATTGCGGCAGCGAGCCGTTCGCACGCCTCCGCATCACCATGTGGCACGCGCCCTCGAGCGGAACGCCAAAGCTATAGAGGTACGCCGCGCCGAGCAGTCCGAAGAGCGCGCCGAGCAGCAGAACGGTAGATAGCGCTTTCACGTCACCGTGCTCCCACAGACCCATTCGCGGGCCGCGACGCAGCGTCCGCTTCGAGGGCCTTTGCGATGGTCTCCTCGTGGCACCTGTAGATCACACCTTTGACGACGGTATCTTGCTGTGGTCGACGAGCTTCGTGTCGAAGCTCTCCGGCATGCTCTCGCCGTGTCCAGGCACGTTGCCGGTCGCGGGCCCCATGCCCACGGACCTTCGCGTCGTCTGCAGCCACCAGTGCTCGGCGCCGTGGATGTCCTTTCCGGGGAGATCCGCGACGCGCTTGCAGAGCATGACGCCTCCGTGCGTCTCGCGTGCGGCGGCTTCCTTCGCGGCTTCGCGGTTGTGGAGCTCGCTCTCGACGTTCTTCAGCTCCGCCGTCGTGGTCATGGCGTACCGGTCGGCCGCCGCCGAGGGTAGTTGCGCGTATTCAATGCTGCGGTGACATGGCAGACCTGGCTCGCCGCGCCGCCGTGAGCGTCAGCGTGAGGCGTGGGCGCCGCCGCCGACGAGCGCGCTCGCGGCATGGCCCGCGCTCTCGACGAGCGGGCTCGGCCAGAGACCGAGGCCGATGACGGCGGCGAGGCACAGCGCGATCGCGAAGCCGAGCGGTCGACCCGGCGTCGGCGCCGCGCGGTGGTCGCCCTCCTTCATGTACGCCGCGCTCAGGATCCGCAGGTAGTAGAAGAGGCCGAGCACGGCGAGCACGACCGCGGCGATCACGAGGACGAAGAGCCCCGCGCGCCACGCGGCGAGCAGCACGTAGAGCTTCGCCCAGAACCCGACCACGAACGGGATACCCGCGAGCGACAGGACGAAGCAGAGGAGCGCGGCGGCAAGCCCCGGAGAGCGCCTGGCGAGGCCCGCGAGACCGTCCAGCGCGAAGCCGCCGTCTCTCGACTCGGCGACCGCGTGCAGCACGAGGAACGCGCCGAGGTTCGTGAAGAGGTAGGCCGTGAGGAAGAAGAGGACCATCCCGAGGCTGAACGTGTCGCTGCTCGCGACGCCGACGAGGAGGTAGCCCATTTGCGCGATGCCCGAGTAGCCGAGCAGGCGCCGCGTGTCGGTCTGCGGGAGCGCGAGCAGGTTTCCGACGGCCATCGAGAGGAGCGCGAGCAGCGAGAGCGCGGGCAGCCAGTACGAGCGGTGCGCGCCCAGCCCGTAGAGGAAGATCTGCGCGAGCGCGGCGATGCCCGCGGCCTTCGGCGCGACGGAGAGGAACGCGACGAACGGCGCGCGCGAGCCCTGGTACGTGTCGGGCACCCACATGTGGAAGGGCACCATGCCGATCTTGTAGCCGAGCCCCGCGAGGATGAACGCGATGCCCACGCCGGAGAGCGGAGTGAGCGGCGCATCGGCGAGGTTCGCGAGCCGCGTGGTGCCGGCCATGCCGGTGAGGAGCGCGAGACCGAACAGGGTGATCGCCGTGCTGGTCGCGCCCGTGAGATAGAGCTTGAGCGAGGCCTCGGATGCGTAGCCCTTCTGCGCGGGCGGAGCGTCTGTCTTCGCGTACGCCGCGAGGATGTAGAGCGGCATGCCCATGAGCTCGAAGCTCACGACCAGCAGCACGAGGTCGCGCGCGCCCGGCAGGATCACCATCCCGACGATGCTGAAGAGCAGCGTAAGCCAGTACTCGCCCTGCCGCCGCGGGGTCTTCGACGCCACGTCGTCGAGCGCGCCGAGCGAGCCCAGCGCCCCGGCGACGAGGAACAGGCGCTGCAGGAACACAGTCCACGCGCTCGACTCGTAGGCGCCGTTCGCCGCGAGCCCCGACGCGTCGACGAAGAAGGAGGCGACGAAGATCGCGAGGAGCCCGACGATCGTGAGCCCGCCGACCGGCGATCGACCCGCGCCTTGCGCCCGCGGAGAAGCGAGCACGTCGACGAGGAGCGCGAGCACGGCGAGCAGCGTGACCGCGATCGGCAGCCAGAGGACGCGGAGCTCGTTCACGGTGCACCTCCGAGCGTCGCCACCGCGCCGCCCGCGCCCGTGGCCAGCGCCTTGGCGAGGTAGAGCGCGCTACCGACGTCGATGTCGTCGAGGATGATGCGCGGCCAGAAGCCGAGGAGGACGAGGCACGTGCCCAGGATGACGAGCGCGCCCCACTCCGTCTTCCTGGCGTCCGTGAGCTCGTGGAAATCCTTCGTCGGGCCTTCACCCCAGAAGATCGCGCGGGTCGCGCGCAGCACGTAAATCGCGGTCACGAACGCGCCGAGGATGCCCGCGATCGCCCACACGAAGTGGCCCGAGCTCCACGCGCTCAGGAAGACGACGAACTCGGAGACGAAGCCCGCGGTCCCCGGCAAGCCGAGCGACGAGAGGCAGGCCAGCGTGAAGAACGCCGCGACACCAGGCATCACCACCGCGAAGCCGCCCATCTTCTTCACCGCGCGGGTGTGCGAGCGGTCGTAGACGATGCCGACCAGGGCGAAGAAGAGGCCCGTCATGATGCCGTGTGCGACCATCTGGAAGACGGCGCCGTTCCAGCCCTCGGGCGTCAACGTCGCCGCGCCGAGCATGACGATGCCCATGTGGCTGACCGAGCTGTAGGCGACGATGTACTTGAGGTCGGTCTGGCTCATCGCGCAGACCGCGCCGTAGAGCACGTTGATCGCGGCGACGGCGCCGACGACCGGCACCCAGAAGCGCGTGCCCTCGGGCAAGAGCACCATGCCGACGCGCATCACGCCGAACGCGCCGAGCTTCATCAGCACGCCGGCGTGGAGCATCGACACCGCCGTCGGGGCCGAGGCATGGCCGTCGGGCGACCAGGTGTGGAAGGGGAAGACGCCCGCCAGCGTGCCGAAGCCGAGCCAGATGAGCGGGAACACGGCGATCTGCAGCGACCGGTCGTAGTGAGCGGCCCCGAGGTCGGCCATGTCGAAGCTCCGTGCGCCGCTCTTCACGTAGAGCGCGAAGATCGCGATCATGATCGCCGCCGAGCCGACGAGCAGCATCAGCGTGAGCTTCATCGCCGCGTAGCCCTTGTCGCCGACCTTGAAGAGCCTCCAGGCGCTCTTGAACGGCCCCGCCGCGGGCACCTGGTGGCTCGAGCCCCAGATGCCGATGAGCAGGTACATCGGCAGAACGGCGATCTCGTAGAAGAGGAAGAAGATCAGGAGATCCTGCGAGACGAAGACGCCGAAGACGCCCGCGACGAGGATGAGGAGGAGCGCGAAGTACTCCTTGTCACGCGTCTTCACCGTCCAGCTCGCGAGCACGCCGGCGAAGATGATGACCCCGGTGAGGAGGAGCAGCGGTCCGCCCCAGCCGTCCTGCGCCAGGCGGAGGTTGATGCCGAGCGAGGGAACGATCGGATACGTCTCGACCCGCTGCAGGCCGCTCGCCGCGCGGTCGTACGAGACGAGCGCATAGATGCTGCCGGCGAGCGAGACGCTCGCGCCGACGAGCGAGGCGATGCGAATGCCGAGCTTCGACCCCGCGGGGAGCAGGATGACCACGAGCGCGGCGATCGCCGGCGCGGCCACGATGAGCGAGAGCAGATGATTCATGACCACACCGCCCAGAGCCCGACGCCGATGGCGCCGACGATGACGGCGAGCACGTAGTCGGGCGCGAGCCCGGTCTGGATGGGTCTCGCCCTCCTTCCCGCCTCGAGCACCCCGTAGCCGAGCCCGTTGATGAGCCCGTCGACGATGTAGCGGTCCACCCATGCGAGTGAGTCGGCGACCACGAGCGCGACGTTGTGGAAGAGCCCCTCGTAGAGGCGATTGACGATGCGCGTACGTGCGACACCGTCGACGAATGCGATGACGGCCGGCGCCTCGGCTCGCGGGCCGCGCCCGTAGACGACGAAGGCCGCCCCGATGCCGAAGAGCCCGAGAGAAGCAGCGATGGCCGGCCCGCCGCCGAAGTGAACGTGCCACTCCTCGCCGTGGAGCTTCGTGAAGGTGCCGGTGAAGGCGCCGCCGACGACGGTGAGAGCGGCGAGCACGACGAGCGGTGCCCGCATCGACCAGTCGCCCTCGTGCGCATGCGCCGCCTTCGCGCTCGGCTTGCCGTAGAACGCGACGAAGACGACGCGCCCCATGTAGAACGCGGTGAGGAACGCGGTCGCGAGGAGCGCGGCATACGGGACCGACCCGAGCTTGCCCTCGACGGACTCGAGCACGAGGTCCTTGCTGAAGAACCCGGAGAGGCCGGGGACGCCCGCGAGGGCGAGCGCGCCGATGATGAACGCGCCGCCGGTGAGCGGCATCTTCTTCGCGAGCCCGCCCATGTCGCCGATCTCGTTCGAGTGAACGGCGTGGATGGCGCTGCCGGCCGCGAGGAACAGCAGCGCCTTGAAGAACGCATGCGTCGTGAGGTGGAAGAAGCCGCCCACCATCGAGCCGGCGCCGAGCGCCGCCACCATGTAGCCGAGCTGCGAACAGGTCGAATAGGCGAGGACCTTCTTGATGTCCGTCTGCACGAGCGCGAGCAGCGCCGCGAAGAGCGCGGTGCCGGCGCCGAGGACGAGCATCACGGTGCGCGTCGTCTCGGACTGCTCGAAGAGCGGGTTCGCGCGGACGACGAGATAGACGCCGGCGGCCACCATGGTCGCCGCGTGGAGGAGCGCGGAGACCGGCGTTGGGCCCTCCATCGCGTCCGGAAGCCAGACGTGGAGCGGGAACTGCGCGGACTTGCCGACGACCGCGAAGAAGAAGAGCAGCGTCACGGCGGTCGCGATGCCCGGGGTGAGATGCGCGTTCCAGCCGAACGAGCCGGTGGCGACGTAGAGGACGAGGAGGCCGAAGAGGAGCCCCATGTCCGCGAACTTCGTCACCCAGAACGCCTTCACCGCGGCGCGCGCGGCGCTCGGCTTCTTGAAGTAGAAGCCGATGAGCAGATAGCTCGTGACGCCGACGAGCTCCCAGCCCGCGAAGAGCTGGAGGAGGTTCGGCGCGACGACCAGCACGTTCATGCTGAACAGGAAGAGCGCGTGGTACGTGAAATACCGGCCGAACGCAGGCGGCTCCTCGCTCTTCATGTAGCCGAGCGAGAACACCTGCACCGAGAGCGCGACGAGCGTGACCACCGCGAGCATCGACGCGGAGACGCCGTCGGCGCGGAGCCCGATGTCGGCGATCGGGAGGCCTCCGCTCTTCAGCCATGGAATCGAGGCCACCTCGGCGGCGCCGCCGCCGAGGCGATCGAGGAGCATCAGCACCGCCGCGCCGAACGCCGCGACCGAGCCCAGAATGCAGAGGAAGGCCGCCGGGGCGCCGCGCCTCCGCAGGCCGGGGACGATCGCGAGCACGACCGCCGCGAGGATGGGAGCGCCGACGGAGACCGCGGCGTAGGTGAGAGCGGGGGTCATTGGCGGAGCTCTCGAGCGAGGTCGACCTTCGTGTCGCCATGGCTCCGGTAGAGGAGAATGACGAGCGCGAGCCCGATGGCGACCTCGGCCACGGTGATCGCGAGGGAGAAGAGCGCGAACGTCTGACCCGTCGCGCCGCCGCGGAAGTGACCGAACGCGATGAAGCAGAGGTTCGCCGCGTTCGCCATGAGCTCGATCGAGAGCAGCACCGCGACGGCCTGGCGCCGCGTGAGGAGCCCGTAGACGCCGACGGCGAAGAGCGCCGACGCGAGGAGGAGGCAATGGGAGAGCATCATGGCGTGACCTCGCTCGCGGAGGTCGCACGCGCGGCGACGGGGGCCGCCGCGGGCTCCTGATCGCGTCGGCGTGCGATGACGATGGCGCCGATGACGGCCGCGAGCAGGAGGAACGAGACCACCTCGAAGGCGAGGACATGCTGGCCGACGAGCGCGCGACCGATGTCGGCGGTCGTGGCCTGCGCGGGGAGCTCGGCAGCGGCGGGCGCATCGAGCCCCGGGGTTGCGCCGATGGCGGCCGCGAGCACACCGAAGAGCACCACCGAGGCGATGGCCGCGCGTGTACGCCCTGTCGAGTCCGCCGGGACGACGAGGCCCTCGTGCCGGCGCGTGATCATGACGGCGAAGAGCATCAGGGTCATGACCCCGCCGACGTAGAGGAGCACCTGGATCCCCGCGAGGAACGAGGCGCCGAGCATGGCGTACAGGCCCGCCGTCGCCAGGAGCGTGACGCCCAGCCAGAGCGCGGCATGAACGAGGTTCGCGGTGCGAACCACGTAGACGGCCGACAGGAGCGCGACGAAGCTCCCGATGCCGAAGGCGATCGTCTCCGTCATGCGGGCTCCTTCTCGAGCGGCGCCGCCTCGGCGGGCGCGACCTCGGCCGCGGGCACCGCGGCGGGGGCGACCTTCTTCGGCGCGGGCTTCGCGGCCTTGGGCGCCTCCTGCATCTCCTGGAGGATCGTCCCGCGACCCCAGGAGGCCGTCTTCTCGTGCGCGTTCGCGCGCAGCTTCGTGAGATCGAGCACGAGATCCTCTCGCTCGAAGCTGGGGACCTCCGGCTCGCGGACCATCGTGATCGCGTCGCTGTTGCAGACCTGGATGCACAGCTCGCACTGGATGCATGCGCTGAGGTCCAGGACGAACTCGTCGACGTAGTTGCGCTTCTTGCCGGTCACCGGCGAATCGCGCTTTCCGGTCGTCCTCATCTTGATGACGCGCGAGGGGCAGATGCGCTCGCACGCGAGACAGCCGATGCATGCGACCTCGCCGTTCTCGTCGTCGGGGAGGGCGAAGCTCGCGCGATAGCGCACCGCACGCGGGCGGATGACCTTCGGGAACTCGACGGTGACCGGCGTGCGGAAGACGTTCCGCATCGTGGTCGCGAGCGCGCGCGCCGTATCGGTGAAGTAGCCCATCAGCCTGCCCCTCCGAACGTGACCCACGCTGCGGCGAGGAGGACGAGCCCGACGCCGATCGGCGTGAGCCACTTCCAGCAGATATCCATGAGCTGATCGGAACGGAATCGCAGGAGCGACCAGCGAACCCAGTAGACGACCGCGAAGAGCAGGAGCGTCTTGGCGACCATCCAGTGCAGCCCCGGCCTGAACGGGCCGTCCCAGCCGCCGAAGAAGAGCGCCGCGCCCAGCGCCGAGCCCACGAGCGTGTGCACGTACTCGCCCATGTAGAAGAGCGTGAATTTCGCCCCCGTGTACTCGGTGGTGATGCCCGCGACGAGCTCGCTCTCCGCCTCGGGGATGTCGAAGGGGATGCGGTTCGACTCCGCGAGCATCGCCATGAAGAAGAGGACGAACGCGGGAAGCCCCGGAATCACCGGCCAGACGGCGGTCCAGTGGTGCGCTGACTGCCACGCGACGATGCCGGAGATGCTGAGCGTGCCGCTCAACGTCACGGGCACCAGCACCGCGAGCACGAGCGGCACTCCGTAAGAGACCGACTGCGCGATCGCCCGCATGCCGCCGAGCAGCGAGAACTTGTTGTTGCTCGCCCAGCCGGCCATGAACGTCGGAATGACCATCAGCCCGCCGATGCCGAGGACATAGACGACGCCCACGTCGAGATCCGAGGCGATGACCTCCGGCGAGAACGGAATGACCGCGGCGGTGCCGAGCGAGCACAGCACGGCGAGGACCGGCGCGAGGTCGAAGAGATGACGGTCGGCGTCGCGCGGGACGATGTCCTCCTTCTGGAGGAGCTTGATGACGTCGGCGACCGGCTGGAGGAGGCCGACCGGACCCGTCATCGTCGGGCCGAGCCGCGACTGCATGCGTCCGGCGAACTTCCGCTCGAACCAGATGCCGACCGCGATGACGGAGAGCAGCGCCGAGGCGATGACCGCGCCGTAGACGGCGCCGTGCAGGAGGCCGTTCATCGGTCCACCTCGCCCATGATCGGGTCGAGCGAGCCGAGGATCGCGACCGCGTCGCTCACCGTGGCCCCGGGCATGATGTACGGGATCGCGCTGAGCGAATGGAGGCTCGGCGACCGGATCTTCAGGCGGTAAGGGCACGTCGGCGTATCACCGCCGCCGATCACGAACGTCCCGAGCTCTCCTCGCGGCGACTCGAGCGCCGCGTAGGCTTGACCGGCCGTCACCTTCACCCCCGTCGGCTGGCGGATCGGCTTGTAGCTGCAGATCGGCCCCTCGGGCATTCCCTCGATCGCGCAACGAGCGATGCGGAGGCTCTCGCGCATCTCGCGGAAGCGCACCTTCGCGCGCGCGAGGCAGTCACCCGCGGTCTCGACCGCGACGTTCACCTCGAGCTCGTCGTACGCGTGGTAGGGCGCGTCGCGACGCAGGTCGTGATCGACGCCCGACCCGCGGAGGACCGGCCCGGTGATGCCCAGCTCGAGCGCGAGCGCGCCGTCGAGGATGCCCACGCCCTTCATGCGATCGATGAAGATGCGGTTGTGGAGGCTCATCGCCTCGTGCTCGTGGATGCGCTCCTCGATCTGGGTGATGGCGGCCTTCGCGCGCTCGCCCCAGCCGGCCGGCAGATCGTGGCGGTTCCCGCCGATCGTGTGCGTGTTGTAGTGGAAGCGCGCGCCGGAGACCTCCTCGAAGAGGTCCATGATGAGCTCGCGCTCGCGGAGGCAATGGAGGAAGAGCGTCGAGCCGCCGCCGAGGGCTCCGCCGAGGTCGATGGTCTGCGCGGCGAGCCAGATGAGGTGCGAGGCCACGCGCTGCAGCTCCGCGAAGAGCGTGCGGAGCCAGCGTGCGCGCCGGGGCACCTCGATGCCGAGGAGCTTCTCGAACGCCATGTTGAGCGCCTGCTCGTTCGACATCGGCGCGACGTAGTCGTTCTTGTCGACGATCGGCGTCAGCTGCACGTACGTGAGCTTCTCGCAGAGCTTCTCGACGGCGCGATGGAGGTACCCGATGTACGGCGTGGCCTTGACGACGGTCTCGCCGTCGAGATGGAGATCCATGCGGAAGACGCCGTGCGTCGACGGGTGCTGCGGTCCGAAGTGGAGCAGCATGAGATCCGCCTCCGCCTCGTAGGCGTAGATGGAAAGGTGCGGATCGATCTTCCCGCGCGTTGCGCTCGCCAGCTCCACGGCTACCTCCATGGCGGATGCGCCGTGTCCGACGCGTAGTCCTTGCGCAAGGGGTGTCCGACCCAGTCCGCGGGCATCATGATGCGACGTAGATCGGGGTGACCCTCGAAGCGGACGCCGACGAGATCGTACTGCTCACGCTCCTGCCAGTCCGCGCCGGCGAAGATGCCGACCAGCGTCGGGATGCCTTCGTCCGCCGCGAGCACCACGCGCCACGCCGCGAGGCGAGAGCCCTTGCCCGTCGTACGCAGCGCGTAGGCGACCTCGAAGCGCTCGGGGTCGGTCTTCCTGGCGGGGAAGTGGGTCGCGACGATGTAGACGAGCTGCGCGTAGCCGACCCCGCGGAGGCGACTCGCGAGCATCGCGTGCTTGTCCTTCGGAACGATGGGGGCGGCGTCCTTCGGAAACTCGGTGACGCCGAGCTCGTCCTTCAAGAGGGTCTCGAGGTCGAGCGAGACGGCGCCGATGTCACCGCGCAAGGGCTCGGCCCGAGCGACTCGCTGCTCGTTGCCCTCGTCGAGGAGGTCGGGGCCCGTCGCGCGCCCCGCGTCGTCCTCCTGCGCCTTGCTGAGCGCGGGATCACGCGCGGGATCGTCGAGCCGTGCGATCGACGGCCGGGTGAGCTCGAGCGCGCTCGGCCGCGGGTCGGCCTTCAGCAGCTTGCCGGCGCGGGCGAGCACGAGCTTCTCCTGCAGGCGCATCAGCCCGTGCATCAGCGCCTCGGGGTTGGGCGGGCAGCCGGGGATGTAGACGTCGACAGGCAGGAACGTGTCGACGCCGGGAACGACCGAGTAGAGGTCGCGGTAGAAGTCGCCGCTGATCGCGCACGACCCCATCGCGATGCACCACTTGGGCTCCGGCATCTGGTCCCAGAGCAGCTTCACACGCGGCGCCATCTTCACCGTGATGGTGCCGGCGACGACCATCACGTCGCCTTGCCGAGGCGTCGCGCGGACGATCGTTCCCATGCGATCGAGGTCGACGCGGGCCGCGGCCGCCGCCATGAGCTCGATCCCGCAGCAGCTCGTCGCCATCGGAAAGACCCACAGCGCGTTGCGCGTGCCCCACTGGAGGAGCTGATCGAGCGGCGCCGCGAGCACCGAGAGACCGGGCGCAGAGAGCAGCGTCTTGTAGAGGGGATGCTCGTAGGCGAGCTTCCCTTCGTCGACGAGGGGGAGGCGGCGGTCGCTCATTGCCAGCGGAGCGCCTCCTTGCGCAGCGCGTACAGCCACCCGAGCATCAGGACGAGGATGAAGACGACGGCGGCCCCGAAGGCCTGCGGCCCCTTCTCGCGGAGGATGGTCGCCCAGGGGAAGAAGAACGCCGCCTCGACGTCGAAGAGCACGAAGAACAGCGCGACGACGTAGTAGCGGGCGTGGAACTGCATCCACCCCATTCCTTGGGCCTCTTCACCGCACTCGTAGGTCCTGCGCTTGAGCGGGGACTCCACGCGGGCGCGCACGCGGAGCACTCGCGAGACGACGAGCATCCCCACGCCGACGAGCGTGGAGACGACGAGGAACGAGAGCGCAGAGAGCCAGGCCGATTGCATCGCGAATCGCGCCTAGTTCGCGGCGCGGAATCGGGACGGGAACGTTCCGCCCGCCACGGCGGCGTCGAGCTCGCCGGGGTGGAGGCCGACGGCGCGCTTCACGAGCACGTCCTCCGTCTCCGTGTGATTCGGATCGGGCAGGCAGCACTCGACGGGGCAGACGCTCTGGCATGCCTCCTTCTCGTTGAAGCCCACGCATTCCGTGCACAGCTCGGGGTCGATGACGTAGATGCTGTCGCCCTCGGAGATCGCGTCGTTCGGGCATTCGGGGATGCACGCGCCGCAATTGATGCAGTCCTCGGTGATGTGGGTCGCCATGGCGCCGCGCACTTGCAAGAGGTCGACCATCGTTCTCCGCGCATTTGCTGGGCTCGGCGCGCGTTCTGCGGCGAACGGTGTGCGCGTACCAGCAGATGCTGCGCGTGACACGAGCGTGCACGGCCGCTCGATCCTGCGGCCAGGCAGCGTCATCGCGACCCAGGCGCCAGGGGTACGGATGTTGCTGACCGCGCTCCTCAATGGATGATCTCGTCATCGGGATGGCCGGCTCCGGGGGCGACGGCATCGTCTCCGCGGGCGAGTCGCTGATCGGTGCCGCCGCCTACGAGGGCTACCACGCGATGATGACCAAGAGCTTCGGCTCCCAGGTCCGCGGCGGTGAGTCCTCGTGTCGTGTGCGCCTCTCGACCCGCCGTGTTCACAATCCAGGCGGCGTGCTCGACGTCGCGGTCGCGCTCAACTGGGACGACTTTCTCAAGTTCGGCGCGGAGCTTCCCGTCAGCGGAAACACCGTCGTCATCTACGACTCGAAGACGGGGATCGCTCCGGACGCGATCCCGCTCGTCGGCGTCTCGCCGCGCGAGGTCTTCGCCGTCCCGATCGGCGAGATGGCCCGCAGCGCAGCGGGGACGGACAAGGCGAAGAACACCGTCGTCCTCGGCCTCATCGCCGGCTGGTTCGGGATCGCGCGCAAATCGATCCTGCGCGGCCTCGAGAAGAAGTTCGCGAAGAAGGGCGCCGAGCTCGTCGCGGCGAACGAGCGCGCGTTCATCCTCGGCGAGGAGTTTGCGCGCGACAACCCTCTCGCCAAGCCTCGCGCGATGGATCCCCCGGATCCGTCGAGCGGGCCGAAGATCCTCACCGACGGCAACGACATGTGCGCCGCCGCGGCGATCTTCGCGGGCTGCGAGTTCTTCGCCGGATACCCGATCACGCCCTCGACCGAGGTGATGCAGTTCTTCACCCGCGAGGTCTGGAAATACGGCGGTTCGGTGCTCCAGTGCGAGGACGAGATGGCCGGGATCGGCGCCGCGCTCGGCGCGTCGTTCGCGGGCAAGAAGGCGATGACCGCGACGAGCGGCCCGGGCCTCTCGCTCAAGACCGAGATCATGGGCCTGGCGACCATCGCGGAGCTTCCGCTCGTCATCCTCGATGTCCAGCGAGGCGGTCCTTCCACCGGCCTTCCGACGAAGCCCGAGCAATCGGACCTGTTCGCGGCGGCGTTCTCCGGGCACGGCGACGTGCTCCGCCCGATCCTCGCGCCGACCTCGGTGGCCGACACGCTCGACGTGACCGTCGAGGCCTTCAACATCGCCGAGCACTACCAGACGCCCGTGCTCATCCTCTCCGACCAGGAGGTCGCGCAGCGCAAGGAGACGGTCGATCGTCCCGACACCTCGCGCTTCGTGATCGAGGAGCGCAAGGCTCCGACCGCGACGGATCTCCAGAGCTACACGCGGTTCCGTCACACCGAGGACGGCATCAGCCCGATCAGCCACCCCGGCATGGCGGGCGGCAGCTACCAGGGCGCCGGCATCGAGCACAACGAGAGCGGAAACCCCACGGCCAGCGGCAAGGTGCACGCGGCCATGAACGAGAAGCGGTTCCGGAAGCTCGCGCCGCTCAAGCGCCGGCGCGATCTCTTCCACGTCGAAGGCAACCCGAGCGCGAAGCTCGCGCTCGTCGCGTGGGGCTCGATCGCCGGCGTCTGTCGCGAGGCGCTCGCGCGGGCGCAGGCCGACGGCCTCGACGTGAAGCTCCTCGTGCCGCTCCTCGTGTATCCGGTCGCCGAGGAGGTCTACCGAGACTTCTTCGCGTCGGTGAAGGCGGGCTTCGTCGTCGAGCTCTCCCACCAGGGGCAGCTCTATCGAATCCTGCGCATGTTCACCGACGTGCCGGCAGGAGTCGTCTCCTACGCCCGCAACGGCGCCAATCCGATCCAGCCCAAGGACGTGCTCCAGCTGCTGCGCACCGCGGCGGTCACGCTCCAGGAGCCGCCGGCCATGCTGCAGATCGCCTCGGAGGAATGAGCGCCGTGAAGACCTCTCCCCCGGTTCTGCCGATGTACCAGGCCAAGGACTACAAGAGCGAGCTCAAGCCGATCTGGTGTCCGGGCTGCGGCGACTTCGGCGTCCTCCAGGCCATCTACCGCTCGCTCTCGGCGATCGGCCGCCCGCCTCACGAGATCGCGTTCGTCAGCGGCATCGGCTGCTCGAGCCGCATCCCGGGATACACGACCACGTACGGCTTCAACAGCGTCCACGGCCGCGCGCTCCCCATCGCGCAGGGCATCAAGCTCGCCAACCCCGACCTGCTGGTGCTCGTGGCCGGCGGCGACGGCGACGGCTTCTCGATCGGCGGCGGGCACGTGCCCCACGCCATCCGACGCAACACCGACCTCACGTACATCGTGATGGACAACCAGATCTACGGGCTCACCAAGGGCCAGCTATCGCCGACCTCACCGCGCGGTCTCAAGACCGTGACCAGCGAGTACGGGAGCCTCGAGGACCCGGTCAATCCGCTCCTCTACGTGCTCGCGTACGGCGCCGGGTTCGTCGCCCAGGCGACTCCGGCCGACATGCCCGGCATGACCGAGGTGGTCGAGGCCGCCATTCGCTACCCGGGCTTCTCCTTCGTGAACATCCAGTCGCCGTGCGTGACGTTCGGCAGCGAGGAGGTGCAGGTCAAGGCACACCGCGCGCAGATGAAGTCGCTCAAGTCGTTGAACCACGACCCGACCAATCGCCTCGCGGCGATGGACCTCGCGCAGCGCTACGGCCACGAGCTCCACACCGGCATCTTCTACCAGAACCCTTCGCCCCCTCCGACGCTCGACGCGCTGGTGCGCGAGCGGAAAGCTGCCCTGAACGGCAAGGGCATGCCCAGGCAGCAGATCTTCGACCTTTTGCTCCAGAAGCAGTGACGGAGATGACCGTGGAAAACACGCGCCAGATCGACTTCGAGAAGATCACGCTGATGGACGCACTCGACCTGGCGACGCTCGTCGAGCAGGAGGCGAAGGAGCGCTACAGCGAGTTCGCGCACCAGATGACGACGCACCACAACCCGGATGCGGCGCGCTTCTTCCTCCGCATGATCCAGATCGAGTCGACCCACGAGCTGCGGCTCGCGGGTCGTCGGCGGAAGCTCTTCGGCGACACGCCTACGGCCGTCCGTCGGGAGATGATCTTCGACATCGAGGCGCCCGAGTACGACGAGGCACGCTCCGACATGACCGTGCGCCGCGCGCTCGAGGCGGCGCTCACCTCCGAGAAGAAGGCCTTCGACTTCTTCGATGCCGCCGTCCAACGCGTCAATGACGAGGGCGTGCGCGAGCTCTTCACGGAGCTACGCGCCGAGGAGGAAGAGCATCAAGGGTACGTGGTCGCCGAGCTCGCCAAGCTCCCGCCCGACCCGACGAACGACGGCAGCGCCTACGAGGACGAACCGGTCGCCATCGACTGAACCACGCTACGGGGAGGAGATCTCACCATGAAGCTGAGCGAGATTCGGGCAGGTCTTCTTCGCGAGCACGCCGGCTTGACGGAGACCCTCGGTGACGCGGCGAGCGCCGCAAGGCGCTGGCAGGCCGGAAAGGTCGCACGCGACGAGCTCCACGGTTGCCTCGGGCGGCTCCTCGACCAGCTTCGCGTGCACAACGCGCACGAGGAGGAGGTCCTGCGCGAGATCATCCCGACCGTCGACGCCTGGGGGAAGGCGCGCGCCGAGAAGATGCTCGAGGAGCACAGGCACGAACATCAGGAGCTCCAGAAGGCGCTCATCGACGCCAGCACGACCGCGAGCGTCGAGGTCGCCGTGCTCGCGGTGCTCCAGCTCGTCGAGCAGATGACCGAGCACATGGCCCTCGAGGAGAAGGCGTTCCTCAGCGCCGATCTCCTCAACGACGACGAGAGCGTCCCGCCGAACGACTCGTTCGGCGGCTGATCCACGCCCGCGTCGACGTCGGCGCTTCTTCTCGCATTCCAAGGAACGCCGCATCATGTCCGAACCGAAGCTCGTCACCCTCGACGGCAACACCGCCGTCGCGAACGTGGCCTATCGCCTGAGCGAGGTCATCGCCATCTACCCGATCACGCCCTCCTCCTCGATGGGCGAGCTCTCGGACGAATGGGCCGCGAAGCGCGTCCCCAATCTCTGGGGCACGGTGCCGAGCGTGACGGAGATGCAGTCGGAGGCCGGCGCAGCAGGCGCGGTCCACGGAGCGCTCCAGACGGGGGCTCTGGCCACGACGTTCACCGCGTCGCAGGGGCTGCTCCTGATGATCCCGAACATGTACAAGATCGCGGGCGAGCTCACGCCGTTCACGATGCACGTGACCGCGCGGACGATCGCCACGCATGCGCTCTCCATCTTCGGCGACCACTCCGACGTGATGGCGTGCCGGCAGACGGGCTTCGCGCTCCTCTGCTCGGGCTCCGTCCAGGAGGCGCAGGACCTCGCCGTGGTCGCACACATGGCGACGCTCGAGTCGCGGGTGCCGTTCCTGCACTTCTTCGACGGCTTCCGCACCTCGCACGAGGTCGCGAAGATCGCCGCGGTCGACGAGTCCGATCTCCGCGCGCTCGTCGATGTGAGCACCGTGACCGCGCATCGCGCCCGGGCGCTCACGCCCGACCATCCGCGGCTCCGTGGCTCGGCGCAGAACCCCGACACGTATTTCCAGGCACGCGAGGCCTGCAACCCGTTCTACGATCGGTGCCACGAGGTCGTGCGCTCGGCCATGAGGCGCTTCGCCGAGCGCACGGGCCGCACGTACGACCTCTTCGACTACCACGGTCATCCGGAGGCCGAGCGCGTCATCGTGATGATGGGCTCGGGCGCCGAGACGGTGCACGAGACGGTGGACTGGCTGAACGAGCGAGGCGCCCGCCTCGGCGTGGTGCGCGTGCGCCTCTATCGCCCGTTCTCGGTCGCCGACTTCATCGCCGCGCTGCCGGCGACGACACGTTCCATCGCCGTCCTCGATCGGACGAAGGAGCCGGGCGCGATCGGCGAGCCGCTCTACCAGGACGTCGTCACGGCGCTCGCCGAGGGCAGCGCCGACGGGCTCTGGACGCGCGCGCTGCCGCGCGTGATCGGCGGGCGCTACGGGCTCTCGTCGAAGGAATTCACGCCCTCGATGGTGCAGGCCGTGTTCGACGAGCTCCTGAAGGAGCGCCCCAAGCGACACTTCACGATCGGCATCGTCGACGACATCACGCATCTGTCGCTCGCCTTCGATCGCGACTTCGACATCGAGCCGGACGACGTCGTGCGCGCGATCTTCTGGGGGCTCGGCGCGGACGGCACGGTCGGCGCCAACAAGAACTCGATCAAGATCATCGGCGAGGAGACGAGCCGCCACGCGCAGGGTTACTTCGTCTACGATTCGAAGAAGTCCGGCGCGATCACCATCTCGCACCTCCGGTTCGGACCGCGGCAGATCCGCTCGCAGTATCTCGTGCGGCGCGCGGGGTTCGTCGCGGTTCACCAGTGGAACTTCTTTGACCGCTACGAGGTCCTCGCCGAGGCGATGCCGGGCGCGACCGTGCTCGTCAACTGCCCGCTGCCGACCGCCGAGCTCTGGGACGCGCTGCCGAAGGAGGTCCAGGAGACCGTCATCGAGCGCAAGCTGAAGCTCTTCGCGATCGACGCCGCGACCGTCGCGCGCGAGGCGGGCATGGGCAATCGCATCAACACGATCATGCAGACGTGCTTCTTCGCGCTCGCCGGCATCTTCCCGCGCGAGGAGGCGATCGCCAACATCAAGGCCTCGATCAAGAAGACCTACGGCGTGAAGGGCGACGAGGTGGTGCAGAAGAACTACGCCGTGGTCGACGCCTCGCTCGCGCACCTGCACGAGGTGAGCGTTCCCGCGAAGGTGACGGCCTCGCACGCGCGCACGCCGATCGTCTCGGGCAAGGCCCCGAGCTTCGTGCGCGAGGTGACGGCGATGATGCTCGAGAACAAGGGCGATTTCCTGCCCGTCTCGGCGTTTCCGCCGGACGGTACGTGGGGGACCGGGACCGCGAAGTGGGAGAAGCGCAACGTCGCCTCGCACATCCCGGTCTGGGACGAGGCGATCTGCATCCAGTGCAACAAGTGCGCGATGGTCTGCCCGCACGCCGCCATCCGCGTGAAGGTCTACGACAACGCGCTGCTCGCGCAGAAGCCGCCGACGCTCAAGTCGATGACGTTCAAGGGCAACGACTTCAAGGGCGACGCGTACACCGTGCAGGTCGCGCCCGAGGACTGCACGGGCTGCGGCCTCTGCATCGAGGTGTGTCCCGCGAAGGACAAGGCGAACCCGCGGCACAAGTCGCTCGAGCTCGCGCCTCAGCCGCCGCTCCGCGAGGCGGAGCGCGACAACTACGAGTTCTTCCTGGCCCTGCCGGAGGCGAAGCGCACCCGCGTGGCGCTCGACGTGAAGGGCGCGCAGTTCTTCGAGCCGCTGTTCGAGTACTCGGGCGCGTGCGCGGGCTGCGGAGAGACGCCGTACATCAAGCTGATGACGCAGCTCTTCGGCGATCGCACGATCATCGCGAACGCCACGGGCTGCTCGTCGATCTACGGCGGCAACCTCCCGACGACCCCGTACACGACCAACCGCGAAGGCCGCGGCCCGGCGTGGGCGAACTCGCTCTTCGAGGACAATGCGGAGTTCGGTCTCGGGATGCGCCTCGCGCTCGACAAGCACCGCGAGCAGTCGCGCGAGCTCCTCACCGCGCTCAGCGGAAGCATCGGTGACGTGCTGGTGGGCGAGCTCCTCACCGGAAAGCAGGACGACGAGGCCGGCATCGAGGAGCAGCGCGCACGGGTGCTCGCGCTCCGCGCGAAGCTCGCCGGCATCGACGACCCGCGTGCCCGGAGCCTGGGCGAGCTCGCCGACCATCTCGTGAAGAAGAGCGTGTGGATCGTCGGCGGCGACGGCTGGGCCTACGACATCGGCTTCGGCGGCCTCGATCACGTGATCGCCACGGGCAAGAACGTGAAGATCCTCGTGCTCGACACGGAGGTCTACTCGAACACGGGCGGGCAGCAGTCGAAGTCGACGCCGAAGGGCGCGGCGGCGAAGTTCGCGGCCGACGGCAAGTCGACGCAGAAGAAGGACCTCGGGATGCTGGCCATGACGTACGGCCACGTCTACGTCGCGCGCATCGCCTTCGGGGCGCGCGACACGCAGACCGTCAGGGCATTCCTCGAGGCCGACTCGTATCCGGGGCCGGCGCTGATCATCGCCTACTCGCACTGCATCGCGCACGGCTACGACATGGCGCACGGCCTCGACCAGCAGAAGCGCGCGGTCGAGTCGGGGTACTGGCCGCTCTATCGGTTCGACCCACGCCGCATCACGGCCGGCGAGTCGCCGCTCAAGCTCGACTCGGCCGCGCCGAAGGGCAAGGTCATCGACTTTGCGCGCAACGAGACGCGCTTCCGCATGGTCGAGCAGCAGAACCCGGCGCACTTCCGGACGCTCATGGACGAGGCGCAGGCCGACATCTTCACGCGCTGGGCGACCTACGAGCAGCTGGCGCTGGCGATGACTCCGCGCACGAAGACCGACGACGGAAAGGGGACCTGACGTGGACCTTGGCACGCGTTACATGGGGCTGGAGCTCGCACACCCGTTCATGGCGGGCGCCTCTCCGCTGGCGGACACCCTGGACGGGGTCCGACGGCTTGAGGACGCCGGCGCCTCCGCCATCATCATGCGGTCTCTCTTCGAGGAGCAGATCGAGCGCGAGCAGGCGCGCACGCTGCACGACCTCGAGGCGAACGTGGACGCCTTCGCCGAGGCGAGCTCGTTCTTGCCGCCCGTGACCGACTTTCGCCTCGGGCCGCACGAGTACCTGGAGCATGTCGCGCGCATCAAGGCCGCGGTCTCGGTGCCGGTGATCGCGTCGCTGAACGGCGTGAAGGCGAGCGGCTGGCTGAAGTACGCGAAGCTCATCGAGGAGGCCGGCGCCGACGGTCTGGAGCTCAACACGTACTACCTGGCGACCGACCCGTTCGAGAGCGGCGCGACGGTCGACGCACGCATGACCGACATGGTGAGGGAGATCCGCGCGCAGGTGAAGCTCCCGGTGGCGGTGAAGCTGTCGCCCTTCCATTCTTCGTTCGCGCATCTCGCCGTGGGGCTGGAGCAAGCCGGCGCCCAGGCGATCGTGCTCTTCAACCGGTTCTACCAGCCGGACATCGATCTCGAGGCCCTCGAGGTCGTGCCGACGCTGAGGCTCTCCGATCGCTCGGAGCTGCTCCTTCGCCTTCGTTGGCTCGCGATCCTCTCGGGGCGGATGCATCTCGGGCTCGCGTGCTCGGGGGGAGTGCACACCGAGAGCGACGCCCTCCGTGCGATCGCAGCCGGGGCTCACACGGTCCAGATGGTCTCGGCGCTCCTCAAGCACGGTCCGGCGCAGCTCACGAAGGTGCACGACGGAGTTCTCCAGTGGCTCGACGAGCACGAGTACCTCTCGCTCGCGCAGCTCCGTGGCAGCATGAACATGTCGCGCTGCCCCGACCCCGCCGCCTTCGAGCGCGGGAACTACATGCGCATCCTGCAGAGCTGGTCGACCTGACCTCAGGGCGGAGATTCGACGGTGACGCGTGAACGCCTCGCGATGACATGACGGGAAACCGTCGTGTCCACTCGCGTGCACACTGCACTCCTGTCCTTGAAACGAAACGTCGGAACGATCGCGACACACTCGCACAAAAGCGATCAGGGTCCGCAGACGGCGTCGATATTCGCTCGCCAGCACCACCGCAGTAGCGCATCGTCAAGCCCCGGCACGAGAGCTCGGCGACAACGACCGCGTCCCGACCGTTCGCCGAAATTCGTACGCGCAGCGCTCGGTCGTCGCCCTCGGGCGAGTGCGAGTCCTGGCGTCGATGCAGACCCGCACGCACTGCGAACAAGTGAACGGCTTCTGCGAGAGTCGAGTCCCTCGCGCTACACGACTTTAGACACTGCACGAGTAACAGGAGCCTCGCGGGAACGCCGGCAACGGCGACGCGAGCTGACGCTGTGGAGCGGTACGTCGAGCACCCAGTGCTCCTACAAGGGCGGCTCGTCCCACGCGCACCCGAGCACGGAGCAGGACCGCGCGGCGGGGCGACAGTACGTCTTCGTCTCGTGCACCGGTGGCGGCTGGAGAGCGGGGCTGCGCTTCTCGGCCACGCGGATCACACTCCACGTCGAGCGCGGCGATGATCAGGATGTCGACCACATGACGGGCGTGCGGCTGCATCTCTTGGACGACGACCGGGAGTGCAAGCCGCGCGATGCGGGAGCCGATGCGAGGCCCGATGCAGGAAGCGACGCATCGACTTGCACCGCGGCCGGCAGCTGCCTCATCGGCAGCGCCTGCGTCGCCGCGGGCGCTGCCAATCCTGCGAATGCTTGCCAGTCGTGCCAGCCCACGATCAGCGCGAGCTCGTGGAGCAACGCAGCCAACGGCGCAGCATGCGACGACGGCAACGCCTGCACGCAATCGGACTCGTGTCAGAGCGGCGCGTGCGTCGGCGCGAATCCGCTGATCTGCGCGGCCGACGCATGCCACTCCGCCGGCACGTGCGACCCCGCGAGGGGTTGCGTCAACGTCGTCGCTTCCCAAGACGGCACTCCTTGCACCGGGGCCGACAAGTGCAATCAGGTCTACCAATGCACGGCGGGGACATGCACGGGCTCGAGCCCCGTGACCTGCACGGCATCGGACCAGTGGGCCGTGTAAAGATTCATGTGTCCGGGGCGCCTTCCGAAAGGAGCGCCCGGCATGTCGAACACGAAGAGCGTGTGTGAGAGCGTGATGAAGATCGTCGTCCGCATCGCGGGATGTCGTCCAGCTGGCGAAGCGGTTCGAGGAGTCGCCAGCGTTGGCGATGCGCGAGGTGGTGACCGAGATGCGCGCCGGAGTCCGCGATGTGCTCGAGCGGGTGATGGCGGCGGAGATCGAATTGTTCCTCGGTCGCAGCGAGGAGGTCGGCAACAAGCGCAACGGGTTCGTCTCCCGCGCGTTCGGCATCAAGGGAGTGGGCACGGTGAAGCTGCGTGTGCCTCGTGATCGCGCTGGTCGATTCTCGAGCAACATCATTCCCGCGAATCGACGCTACGACGAGGCGACGGAGAAGGACGTCGCGCTCTTGAACCTCGCCGGTCTGTCGACGCGCATGCTGGCGCAGATGAGCGACCGCCTGCTCGGCATCCGCGTCTCGGCAACGGAGGTATCGAATGCGCTGCACACGATCGTCCCCGCCGCGAAGGCGTTCCTCTCTCGACCGCTCGGCGATCGCAAGTGGATCTACCTTTACGTCGACGGAACCAACTTCCGCGTGCGCCGCTCGACCGTGGGCATCGAGCCGACGCTGGTCGTGCTCGGAGTCGACGAAACAGGCCGAAAAAGCGTGCTTTCAATGGTCCAGGGCGACAAGGACAGCCGCACGGCTTGGGACGCCGTGTTCGTGGATCTCAAGGAGCGCGGGCTCGACGGCTCGTGCGTTCTCGCAGGCATCATGGATGGCTTGCCCGGTCTCGGTGACTCGTTCCGCGAGGCGTTCACGGGGGCGAAGGTCTTGCGCTGCTGGGTGCACAAGGCGCGCAACGTGATGCCGCTCGTGCCGCGTCGCTACCAGGCCGCCCTTCCAGGTCGGGTGGAACGCTATCGCGTATGCCGACAGCCTCGAGGTCGCGCGCGCCGCCTTCACCAGGCTGAAGGCGGCGTGGAGCAAGGACGCGGGAGATGCGCATACCAGAGGAGAAGCAACGGCTCGCACCGGAACTGCGGACCGGGGTGAGTCGCAAGCTCGATCACTCCACGCCCGGCGTGGCCATGCGCCTGAAGTGGCCGGCCGCCGCGCGGCGCTGACGGCGCGGGCCGCGGGCGCGGTGAGAAAATCGACGGGCCAGCGCCGACTTCCATGCGACGCGGCGGGATGTGGCGTGTCCTGGCGGAGCGAAGACCGCGAATCGCGGTATCGTCCCTAGCCGACCTTCAGCGGGAAGACGCCCATGTCGAAGATCTCGATCCTTTACGAGAGGTATATGCGCAAGACGCCTCGGCAATCCCGCTCGCGGAGCGTCGTCGAGGCGATCCTCGGAGCGGCGTTCGAGCAGCTGAGCCGCGAGGGGCAGGAGGAGCGCGTCATCGTTCAAGGCGTCGCCGATCGAGCCGGCGTCGGTGTTGGCTCGCTCTACGACTACTTCGGGGACAGGCGCAGCTTGCTCGCGGCGGTCGCCGCGAAGGTCACGGAGGACAACCGCCACGCCTTCGAAGCCATGCTCGACACGACCGCCGCGCTCTCGCGCGAGGATGGAGTGAAGCGCATCGTCGACTTCTGCTTCGCGAGGTTCACCTCGGACAAGCGCGGCCCGCGCGCGGTGCTGAAGGTCGCGCACGCGGTGGGACTGATGCCGACCATCGCGCAGAGCACCGACGTGGCGGCGGAGGCGCTCGCCGACGCGCTCCGCAAGCGGAACGACATTCACGTCGCCGACGCGGACGTCGCCGCCTGGACCATGACGCACACGATGATGGGCGTCGCTCACACGCTGATCTGGCAGGACGAGCCGCGATGGGCGACCCCGGCGCTGCGCGACGAGCTGGTCCGCATGTTCACCGATTATCTGGCTGGCGGGCGCGACGCGCCGCTGGCCACCCCCGCGCCATAGCGGCACCCGCGGCCGCCGCGCACGTTCCGTGCCGGACGGAGGGCGCTCGTCTCGGGACCTCGCAGCGGCCCGTCGGGAGCGCGCCGCGACGGGTAAAACAAGCGGTTCGCGCGCCACGCGACATACCCGAGTGGTTCGCACGCCCGAGCGGCGACATAGTCCGTCCCGTCGGCGCGGCGCCAGAGCCCGCGCGGCCACGACGACGACCGGCGCCATCGAGGCGTCGTGCACCGTCGTGCGTTCGCCACCAGCAGAGAAAGGTTTCCTGTCATGACCAAGCGCACGATTTCGGTCCTCGTCGTCCTCCTGGGTGCGCTCGCCGCTGGCGGCAGCGCGGCCTGCTCGAGCCCGTCCGCCGACACCGGCAGCGCGACGCAGCCCGGTTGCTCGAGCACCGACGCGAACGAACGCAGCCCGTCGACCAGTCCGCCCAGCACTGGCGGCGGCGGCGCCGAAGGCGTCGCGCCGCAGGCCGCCGATCCGTGCCTCGCGTCGTCGGGTACGCCGGGCTCCAGCGGCTCGTCGGGCTCGTCAGGCGCATCGGGAACGCCGGGCCCCAGCGGTTCGTCGGGCTCCAGCGGCTCGTCCCAGACGTGCGCCAAGCGCGACGAGCATTGCGACACGGACCTCGACTGCTGCAGCAATTTGAACAACAGCTGCGATGCCTACGGCACCCACCGATGCCGATGATCGATCGCCGCGCTGGCTCTTCTGGGACGTCGATTTCGACATCCCTCGATGTCCAGCTGCACGCAGAGGCGGTCCTCGCGCGCGTGCTGGAGGCTGGACGGCTCGAGGTTCTTCCGCGATGTCGCTCACCCGATGAACAGCGAACGCACGCGCGTGTTTTGGCGTGCCTACTTCGAAGCAGAGGGCGAGACATGGGCGACGCTTCCAGCCTTTCGCACGTCCAGCGCAGTGCCCTGGCTCGCCTGAGCAAGCTACCGATCATGACCTCCTTCTACCGAGCGGGAGGCAGCGCTCGCGGGACTCGCCGGCACGACCGCGATGACGGCAATGATGCTCGTGGCGCTACTGAGGGGATGCCGCCGATGAACATCGGCAACATGCTCGGCTCCGTGAGGACGCCTCGCGAGAGTGTCTTTGCACGCTGTTGAACGGCTCGAGCCGAACCTCGACCTTGTCCTGGGGCGATCGGTCTGAGCTGCTGGCGCACACGATGTGGGATCGTTCCGCGCCCAGCCGCTCGATGGACTCCTGAGGCGCCAGTTCGTCCGCGAAGGAAGCCGGCCGGCCACGAGCGATTACGGGGCGAGCGCGCCCGTGGTATGAAGCCTCGTGCCGCGCTCCAGCGATCGCGAGTCCCGTTCCGCCATCCAGTACGTCGACCGCCCGAGTGGCGAGCTGCGCGAGGAGGTCGTCCTCGGCGAAGGCTTCGTCCGCTGGGTCTACGAGAGCGCGCTCGGCGGCGTCCTCCGTCGCTCCATGCTCACCCGCCTTCATCCCAGCAAGGCCTACGGCCGCTGGCAGTCGAGCTCGCTCAGCAAGAGATCCATCCCGGGCGTCGTGAAGCAGCTCTCCATCGACATGGGCGAGTGCATCGTCCCCGAGGGCGGCTTCAAGAGCTTCAACGACTTCTTCACGCGCCGCCTGCGCTCCGGCGCACGGCCGGTCGTCACCGACCCGACCCGCCTCGCGAGCCCCGCCGACGGCCGCACCTTCACGTACGTCGACGTGCAGGGCGACACGCTCCTCCCCGCCAAGGGCCGCAAGATCTCGCTCCGCGAGCTCCTTGCCGACGACGCCGAGGCCGCTCGCTTCGCCGGCGGCACCGTCATCATCGTGCGGCTCTGCCCCGCCGACTACCACCGCTTCCACTTCCCCTGCGCAGGCATCGCCTCTCCCTCGCGCACCATCGCCGGCCCGCTCGAGAGCGTCAGCCCCATCGCGCTCGCGCGCGGTCACGCGATCCTCGACACCAACAAGCGCGACCTCGCGTTCATCGATTCGCCCGTCTTCGGTCGCATCGCCTACCTCGAGATCGGCGCCATGTTCGTCGGCAGCATCGTGCAGACGTACGCGCCCGGCCCCGTGGCCACCGGCGACGAGAAGGGCCTCTTCGAGTTCGGCGGCTCCACCGTCATCCTCGTCCTCGAGCCCGGCCGCGTGACGGTCGACCCCGATCTCGTCGAGAGCACGCGCCGCGGCATCGAGGTGCTCCTCCGCATGGGCGAGGGCATCGCCACCGCGGCGAAGCCGTAAGCCACAGCCATGGCCGCTCGTCGCCCCTCACGCCGCTCGAACGCCCTTCAGGTCGTCGCGATGGTCGTCGCCGCGACCATGGGGCTCTTCATCCTCGTCCGCACGCCGAGCTTCACGACCTCGTCGCGGTAGCTCTCGCGCTCTCCATGAGGCGCGTCGAGACGAGCTCCCCCGGGCGCCGGGAAGAAACCCAGCGGCCGCGCGGTTTCGTCGAGAGCAGCGCGATGGATCCCGACGTCCTCCCGACCCCGAACGGCGTCTACCGCACGCCCGGCCGCGGAGCCGCTCCCGAGCGCATCGCGCGGCCTTCGCCGTGCACGCTGCTCGGCCCGCTAGGGATCGCCGCCGCGGCCGTCGCGGTCGCCGTCGTCTCGGTCGTGGTCTTCAATGCGATCGCTCCGCCGCTCTTCGGCACGTCGGGCACGGTCCGCTTCATCCCCTCGGTCGACGGGACCGAGGACGCGCTCGCGCTCGCGATGCCCGCGTCGCTCGCCCTGCTCCTCTTCCTCGTCGCGCGTCGCGTGCGTCCGTCGTGGGGCGGGCTCCGGCTAGGCGGCAAGGTCCTCTACGTCGCTTCCTTGCTCGTCGTGCAGAGCGTGGTCGTCCTCACCGGCGAGGCGAGCGTCTTCTTCAGCCGCGGCGGGCTCGACCTCTTCGGGCCTTCGCACCTGACCTCACGCTGGCTACCGGACGGACGAACCGCGCACGTCTACACGCGCGGCGGGCTCCAGTGTGGGTACGACGTGTTCGTCTCCGGGCCGCTCTCCCTCACGGCCGCGCGTTCGTTCGAGATCTCGCGGGCCTCGTGCCTCGAGCCCGTGCCGCGCGTGCGCTCGAACCCGGACGGCACGCTCGAGCTCGTCGGCGCCGACGACCGGCCGCTCGAGTCGCAGCCGTCCCCGAGCTTCTCGTTCGGCCGTGGCGGATGCTGAGCAGCGCGCGACCCACTCGCGCCGCTCGCGAAGAATCGCGTGCTGCGGCCACGTTCACGCAGCGAAGGCTCCACCGTCCGAGAAAACGTTGACCTCGAGCCCGCGAAGGCCTGAAATCAACCCGTGAGCCTCGTGAGCCCCCGATCCAAGCGCATCTCGTCTCGCGTGACAGTCACCCTGAGCGCGCTCGTCCTCGTCTTCGTCGCCTGCGCGGAGACCCCGGAGCCGGTGGTCCCCGCGGGCCCTCCGCCCATGCCTTGCTCCTCACAGAAGGAATGTCCGAAGGGCACGTGCGTGATGGACCCGTGCATCGTCTCGCCGTGCACGGCCGGTCACTGCAAGGAGTGAGGGGCGTCTACCCGCAGTCCACACGCCGCTGCACCGGCGTCCGGAGATGTGGACGCGAGGTGGACGCTGATGTGGACGCGACGGCTATAGCGGGCGCAGAGCGCCCTGAACCTACCGACATCACATGCGGGCGTCGCGTGGCAGACTAGTTGCACGACGGGGTTACATGAGCGCAGCTCGAAAGACCGACTCCTCCGGCTCGTCGGTCTCGTCCGATTCCTCGACCCCGGGCGACGGCATCCACAAGTGCGATACCGTCCCTCCGCCCGAGGGCGAAGCGGACGCCTACAACGCGCCGACGAGGATCGGGCCGATGGCCCACGGTCTCATCGAGCAGCTGATGGCGCAGGCCGAGGCGATGACCGGGACCGGCCGCGAGACCGCGCCGCCCAAGTCGGGCGAGCGCCCGCTCGCGGCGCGCAAGCCGCTCCCCAGCGGCCCGCCCATCGTCATGGCCCCCCCGCCGGCGGCGATCCCGCGCGTCTACGACGCGCAGGACGACGGCGACGACGGCGATCAGCTCGACCCGACGTCGATGTTCAACCAGTCGCACCAGTCGGGCGCGACCAAGCTCCTCGAGATCGCGCCGACGGCGCCGAACGCGCCCGTCGCTGCGAGCGTCACCTCGAGCGCGCCCCCGGCCGCTGCCACGAGCTCTCCTCCCCCCGTCGGCACCCCGAGCATCGCGGCGCAGCTCGACGCCTACCGCGCCTCGACCAGGGCGGCGCGCGACGGCTCAGACGCGAAGCTCCTCATCGTCACGTGCGTCATCGTCACGCTCGGCCTCGCAGCGCTGTACTTCATCTTCCTCGCCGCCTGAGAGCGGCCTTCTCAGGCCGCGACGCGAGGACGATCGGACTTCTCAGGCCGCGACGCGAGGACGATCGGACTTCGCGGGGTCGTCGACGCGGACCACGATGACCGTGATGTTGTCCTTGCCGCCGTGATCGTTCGCAGCCTTCACGAGCGACTCGGCCGCGACCTCGGGCGTCGCGCTGGCACGAAGGAGCTCCTCGATCTGCGCGTCGCGGACCATCTTCGAGAGGCCGTCCGAGCAGAGGAGATAGACGTCGCCGGGCTGCGGTTTGCCGAGGACGATGTCGATCGGAACGACGGGCCACACGCCCACCGCGCGGCTCAGGTGCGCGGCGCCGTCGCCCTTCACGCCGAGCTCCTGCATCGTGTGGTCGGAGGTCATCTGGCGGAGCTTCCCGCTGCGCAGGCGATACACGCGGCTGTCGCCCACGTGCCCGATGTAGACGCGCTGCTTGTTCGCAGAGAACCGCGCCGCGCAGATCGTCGTGCCCATTCCCTCGAGCTGCTTGTCGCCCGACGCCTTCTGGAAGATCGCCTCGTTCGCCATCTGGATGGCGCGTGCGAGCTCCGAGGCGCGCGGCGGGATCGTGTCGTGCTCGGGGCCGTCGAAGCTCTTCGTCGAGAAGGCGCGCTCGATCGTGGTGACCGCGAGCTGGCTCGCGATCTCGCCGCCGCGGTAGCCGCCCATGCCGTCGGCGACGACGAAGATGCCGTGGTCCTCGCGAGCGAGAAGGCTGTCCTCGTTGCGCTTGCGGCGATTGCCCTTGTCCGTCTGCGCGGTCGCGGTCACGAGGATCATCGCGCCCGAGTGCGTCGGCTCGTCGTCCGCCGCGTCGTCGTCGTAGACGATCTTCTGCGTCGGCGGGGAGTACGTCGTGCGCTTCTCCTCGACGCGGCCGAGCAACGTCGGCTCGACGTCGGCGTCCTCGTCGTAGGCGATCTTCGGGAGCTCGGGGGAGGACGGGACGATCCGCGGCGGCTTCGCGGCGGCCTCGGTCGCCTGCGCCGGCGCCGGCGCAGGCGCAGGCGCAGCTGTCGAGGCGGTCGACACCGGCGCCGGCGCAGCTCCGGCGCGACGTCGTGCGAGGAAATAGACGACGACGACGGCCGCCGCGAGGGCGACCACGACGAGAGCGGGTTGAATCGAGTTCAGGATCACGGGATCACGAGTCCTCGCGAGGAACCGTCTGTGGCGGTGACGTCCACAGACGCCGCCGAGAGTCATCAAAGCGCAAGAGCCGCGCCGTCGACCGAAGAACGAAAATACGCGCGGTTACAGCGGAGTGTCGACAGGCACGCCTCGCTCTCGTGGACGGCCCGGCCACACGCCCGGCCACCAGGACGAGAGGGCTCTGCCGGCCCCCGCGCCCCGTCGACATCAGTGCCCGGCGCCCCACGGATCACCCTTGTCGATGTCCGGCTTCGGTCCGCCACCCTTGTGGGCGGAGCCGGTGGGCGCCGGCGTCGCGGGCGCGGCGGTGGCGGTCACGGGAGCCTGGGTCGGCTGCACGGCGGCGGCCGTGGCCTTCGTCACGGGCTGCGGAGCCGGCGGAGCGACCGCGGCGACGGACGCGCCACGAGGCGTGGAGGCCGCCGTGGGCGTCGCTCCGGCGGCCTTCGTCAGCGTCACGAGCATCGTGATGTCGCCCTCGAAGCGGACGATCTCGACGTGCGGCTCGAGCCCGGCGGCCTCGACGCGAATGATGTGGTCACGCGAGTCGCGGGGCACGTTGGCGAGATACGGCGAGCTGACGGGCGCGCCGTCGATCGTGATCTGCGCCGACGGAGGCGAGACGGTGAGCTTGATGCGAACGTCGGGCACCGCGGCGGTCGTCGAGGCGGACGAGGCCGGGCGAGTCGCCGCGGGAGACGGAGCGATCCGACCGAGCGCCAGCGCCGCAATGGCAACGACGGCCGCGCCGGCGGCCGCGATCATCGGAAGGCGCGACCTGAACGAGGGCTTCCTCTTCGAGGAGCCGGAGCTGCGCGGAGTACGACCCGTTGCCCCGGTTTGGCCCGTGAAGAGCTGGGTCGACGCATCGGTCACGTTGGTCGGCTGGTCGGGCAGCTCCTCGGCGCGCAAGGACACGGCGACCGCGCCCGACGAGTTCATCATCGGCATCGACAGCGAGCCCGATGCGCTGTCGACCGGGATCTGCACCGGCTTCATCTCGCCGGACGCCCGGGCCTTGAGCGCCTGCAGCTGCTTCTCGATGACCTGGCGAATCTCGGTGCGTTTGTCGTTGAAGAGCGTGCTCACCGCCGGGCCGATCTTGCGGCGCGCGGGCATGAGGTTGCCGCTCTCGGCGAGGTATTGCTCGAGGTCCTGGCGGAAGTCCTCCGCGCTCGCGTAGCGATCGTCGCGGTTGTGCGCGAGGGCCTTGCGGCAGATGCGGTCGATCTCCTCCGGAACCTCCGGGACGATCTCGCGCGGCGACGACTTCACGTTCCCGCCGACGAGCGCCTGGACGATGTTGAGATCGTCCATGTCCTTCCAGAGACGTCGGCCGGTGGCGGCCTCCCAGAGCATCACGCCGACGGAGAACAGGTCGGCGCGGCGATCGACGGGCTGGCCGATCGCCTGCTCCGGCGCCATGTAGCGGACCTTGCCCTTGACGACGCCCTGGCGCGTCTCGGACGCGCGGCCGACGGCCTTCGCGATGCCGAAGTCGACGACCTTCACCTGGCCTTCGTACGTGACGAAGACGTTGTGCGGGGTCACGTCGCGATGGACGATCTGCAGCGAGGTGCCGTCGTAGTCGGCGAGCTCGTGGGCGTGATGAAGGCCGGCGAGCGTGTCGAGCAGGACGAGGTACTGGCACTCGCGCGGAAACGGATCGGTCGCGAGCAGGACGCTCGACGGACCCTCGCCGCCCGCCTTCGCGGCCTCCGCGTTCGCCGCGAGCGCCTTCTGCGCGAACTGCGTCGCGCGGTGCTGGATGCGATGGAACGGCTGGCCGTCGAGGTACTCCATCGCGAGGAAATACGCGTTGCCGACGGAGCCGACCTCGTTCGTCTGCACGACGTTCGGGTGGTTGAGCCGCGCGGAGATGCGCGCTTCGTCGACGAGCATCTCGACGAACTCCGGCTCCTCGGCCAGGTTCTGTCGCAGACGCTTGATGACCGTGAGCTTGCTGAATCCAGACCCCGCCGGACCCGCGACGACGGCAAGGAAGACGTCGGCCATGCCGCCGTGTCCCAGCTCTGCGATCAGTCGATACTTCCCGAAGCTCGCCTCGCCCATACGCTGCTCGTCCTCCGGCCCCCGATCACGCTTCGATCGAGCCTTTCGAAAGTACCATGGCGTCGAACGAATCCGCTATGGCGGCGCATGCGAAATCCGCTCTCCGCGCGCGCTCCTCAGCGTAGCGCGTAGCGCGTAGCGCGTAGCGCGTAGCGACGAACGGCGCACATCGCCCGTCAACGACGTACGCGCACCCCTAAGGCTTCGCGGCTTCCGTCGGCGCCTGAGACTTCTTCGGCGTCCAGTCCGGCGGAACGACGCGAACGAGGATGACGGTGACGTTGTCCTTGCCGCCGCGTGCGTTCGCCGCCGCGATGAGCCGCTCGACGGCTGACTTGAGCTCCTCTTCCGCCGTGAGGACCTCCGAGATCATCGCGTCGGTCAGCATCTTCGTGAGGCCGTCCGAGCACAGCAGGTAGACGTCCTCGGCGAGCGGGACGCCCATCACGATGTCGATCGGGACCGTCGGCCAGATCCCGACCGCACGGCTGAGATGCGCGGACTCGGGGCCCTTCACGCCATGATCGGCCATCGTGTGGTCGGCGGTCATCTGCGTCAGCACGCCTCCGCGGAGGCGGTAGCAGCGGCTGTCGCCGACGTGGCCGAGGTAGAGGCGCTTCTTGTTTCCCGAGAAGCGGGCCGCGCAGAGCGTTGTGCCCATTCCCTCGAGCTCCGGCTGAGCTTTTGCGGTCTCGAGGATCTTCGTGTTCGCCATCTGGATGGCGCGCGCGAGCTCGCTCGCATGCGTCGGGACGTTCTCGTGCGGCTCGCCGTCGAAGTGCTTCGACTTGTAGGCCTCGGACATCGTCTTCACGGCGAGCTGGCTCGCGAGCTCGCCGCCGCGATACCCGCCCATGCCGTCCGCGACGACGAAGAGGCCAGAGCTCTCGAGGACGAGAAGGCTGTCCTCGTTGCGCTTGCGGCAGAGCCCCGTGTCCGTCTGTGCGGTGGCGCTCACGAGGAAGAGCGATTCGCTGCGCGTGGGCTCGTCGGTTGCCGCGTCCTCGTCGTAGACGATGCGCTTCACCGGCGCCTGGTACACGGGAGGCTTGGGCGCAGGCCCGCCGCCGACCTTCGTGGGGTCGATCTCGGCGTCCTCCTCGTATTCCATCTTCGCGAGCGCCGGCTCCTCCTCCACGGTCGGTGCCGGCGCAGGGGGCGATGCAGGTGCAGGTGCGGGGGCCGGCTTCGCGGCCGCGGCCGCGGGCGTTGCCATCGGAGCGGCGGCGTTCGCAGGCTCCGGCGGGGACGCGGGCTTGGCGTCCGCGGGTCGTCGCGCACGAGAGCCCAGCGCGTAGGCCACCGTGATGGCCAGCACGAAGAGCGAGACGACGACAATCCAGTCTTGTTGGGTCATGTGGGCCTGTCGCGGGAGCGCCAAGCCTAATGCGAAAACATCGCATCGTGATGCGATTCGCTGTCCGACCTTGCTCGTTCTTCTGGTCGCAGATCGAAACCCGCAACTCGACTCGGCGGAGATCGCTCGGCTAAACTCGCCTGGACCACGTGAGTCTTCCCAAGCTCGGAGACGACGACGACACCCTTTCGCAGGAAGCGATCGACTTCGTCCGTCATGCCCTCTCGACGACCCTCCCGGCGTCGAAGGACTTTCTTTCCATCACCATTCCGGTTCCGACCGAGGCGGCAGAGAAATTCCTGCGGCTCGTTCCGCGCGAGAAAGGCTTTCTCTGGCGCTCGCCCGGCAACGAGCAGTTCGCCGGCGGTGGTGCCGCGGGCGAGGTGACCATCAGCGGTCCCGATCGCTTCACCAAGCTGTCGCGGCTGGCTCCGGAGTTCTTTTCGCGCATCGTTTCGGTCGCGTTCGAGGGGGCCCCGCCGCCGCCGATGCTGGTGGGCGGCGCGGCATTCACCCCCGGCGTGCCGGCCGTCGAGCCGTGGGAAGAGTTCACGGAGGACGCGTACGTGCTCCCGCGATGGGGCTACCGGCGCCAGCGCTCGCGCGCAACGGTCACGCTCACCGTCGGTAAGGGCGACCTCGGCAGCAGCGAGCGCGTCGAGGGCATCGTCGAGGAGCTGCGGACGCTCACGCGCGCCTTCGAGTACGAGTCGCCGACGTCGCTCATCGAGCGCATCGACCTGGCACGCGCGACGGTCCACCACCTGCCCGCGAACGACTGGCGCGCGTACATCGACGCGATCCACGCGGCGATCGCGTCCGGCCAGTACCAGAAGATCGTCGCCGCGCGTCGCTGCGTGATCGAGCTGCGTCGCCAGCTCGAGGACACCGGCTTCATGGCGCGCGTCTTCGCCGCCTATCCCGACTGCATCCACTTCGCGATCCGCCGCGACAAATCGACCTTCCTCGGCGCGACCCCGGAGACCTTGTTCCGCAAGCGCGGTCTCGTCCTCGAGACGCACGCGCTCGCCGGCACGACGCGCATCGACGAGAACCCCTCGACCGACTCGAGTCGCGACGTCGCGGCCCTCCAGGGCAGCGAGAAGGATCTCGAGGAGCACCAGCTCGTCGTCAGGCGCATCTGCAGCGAGCTCGCGCCGCTCACGACACGCATCAAGTACTCCCAGACGCCGTCGACGCGGCAGGTGCGAAACCTCATCCACCTCCAGACGCCGATCTCGGGCGAGCTCAAGCCCGAGACCACCGTGTTCGACCTGCTCGCCGCGCTCCACCCGACGCCTGCGGTCGGCGGCTTTCCGGCGCGCGAGGCGGCCGAATGGCTGTCGAAGAACGAGCCGCTCGAGCGCGGCTGGTACACCGGGACCGTCGGCTGGATCGACGCGAACGGCGACGGCGAGATGGCCGTCGCGATCCGCTGCGGCGTGCTCACGAAGCAGCGCGCCTACGTCTTCGCCGGCGCCGGCATCGTCGCGGCCTCGAACGCCGACGCCGAGTACGCGGAGACCGCCGGCAAGATGGGCCCCGTGCTGCGCGCCCTCGGCGTGCTGTTCTAGCCACGCAGGTCGCGCACCCCTCAGAGCGAGGGGGGCGGCGACGACGACGGACGCGGCGCCTCGGACAGCCGGCGCCCGAGCGCGAAGGCCATCTGGATCGCCTGTCGGTAGTTCAGGCGCGGATCGCACAGCGTCTCGTAGCTGCGCGAGAGGTCGTTCTCGCCGAGCCCGGCGCCGATGCACTCGGTGACGTCGTCACCGGTGAGCTCGAAGTGGACGCCGCCGAAGTACGTGCCGACCTTTTGGTGCACGTCCATCGAGACCTCGATCTCCTCGAGGATGTCGTCGAAGTTGCGCGTCTTGATGCCGTGCTGCGTGACCATCGCGTTGCCGTGCATCGGGTCGCAGACCCAGAGGACGCGGCGGCGCGCGCGCTGGATCGCCGTGAGCAGCACCGGCAGGCGCTCGGCGACGTGCTTCGCGCCCATGCGTGGAACGAGGACGATCTTCCCCGGCTCGTTACGCGGGTTCAGGATCTTGCACAGGTCGACGGCCTCCTCAGGCGCCGTCTTCGGGCCGAGCTTCACGGCGATCGGGTTCGCGATGCCTCGGAAGAACTCGAGGTGCGCGCCGTCGAGCGCGCGCGTGCGCTCGCCGATCCACGGAAGGTGGGTGGTGAGGTCGTAGTAGTCGACGCGGCGAGGAACGCGGCGCGTCTGTGCGGCCTCGTACGTGAGGTTCAGCCCCTCGTGGCTCGCGAAGAAGGACACGCGCATCATGTCGTCGACGGCGCGGTCGCCGAAGGCGCGGACGAAATTGAGACCGTCCGAGATCTCGCGGCAGATCTGGCGATAGTCCTTGGACAGCTCGGCCGAGAGGTCCGCGCGCTCGAAGTACGAGAGATCGAAGTACTCGGGGCGCCGGAGGTCGGCGAAGCCACCCGCCAGCAGCGAGCGGATGAAGTTCAGCGTCGAGGCGGCATGGAGATAGCCCGTGACGAGCAGCTGCGGGTCGGGCCGTCGCGCCTCGGGCGTGAAGTCGGCGCGGTTGATGAGATCGCCGAAGTAGCTCGGGAGCTCCACGCCGCCGCGCACCTCGGTGGGGCTCGAGCGGGGCTTCGCGTACTGACCGGCGAAGCGTCCGATGCGGATGACCGGCCGCCGCGCGCTGCGGATCAGGACGATCGACATCTGGATGAGGATCTTGAGCTTCGCCGCGATCTGCTCGGGCTCGCAGTCGGCGAGCGTCTCGGCGCAGTCGCCGCCCTGGAGGAGGAAACGCTTTCCGTCCTGGGCGTCCGCGATGAGGCTCTTGAGCTCCTCGATCTCCCACGAGGTGACGAGCGGCGGCAGGCGCTTCAGCTTCGCGACGGCGTCGGCGAGCTGCGTGGGGTCGTCGTAGGCGATCCCTTGCGCGAGCGGCTTCGTCGTCCACGACGTCGGGCTCCACGGGAGCGCGCGCCGTGTGCTCGTCGGCGGCTCGGAGGCCTGAAACGGAACACCTGCTGCCGCGTAAAGCGCGCGTTCGCGGCTCTCCTCGAAGCGATCGAGAAGCGTGAACTTCACGAGCGTCGTCCCGAACTGGAGCCGGTCTCCGTCGCGCACGATCGACGGCTGCAGGACTCGCTCGCCGTTCAGGAGCGTGTGGTTCAGGCTCGACGCATCCTCGAGGACGAAGGTGCCCTGCTCGGTCCGGCGGAGGAACGCCTGCGTGCGTGAGATCGACGGCTCGTCGAGCTTGAGCTGCGCCTCGGGGCGCCGGCCGATCTCGAGCTCGTCGCTCTCGATGAGGAACGGCGGCCGTACGGGCCCACTGACGAAGAGGAAGTAGGGCCGTCGGCCCGTGCCCAGGTCGTTCTCTCGATCGGACGTGGCGGCCGTGGCTTCGTCAGCGCTGAGCGGCGGGACAGGGATGGTGGGCCGCGGCGGCGCTTCGGACACTCGCAGATCATAGCGAGCGCGAACCGGGATCCACAATAATCCGCTGGAGATGTGAGATGAGGAGCGCCCGTCCACAGCGTGGTGTGGCCCGCAGACAAGCGACCTCGCAGATCCTCGATCCGAGGACTTGCGCCGCGGCACCTACCTTGCACGGCATGAAGCTGTGACCGCTCCGTCCACGCTTGGTTCGTATCGCTTCATCGCCCAGCTCGGCCATGGCGGGATGGCGGACGTCTATCTCGCGGCCGTGGAAGGTCCCGCGGGCAGCGGATTCACCAAGCTCGCCGTGGTGAAGCTCCTCCGTAACAGCCACGCGGAGGATCCCGACTTCATCACCATGTTGATGGATGAAGCGCGCGTGACGGCGCGCCTCGCACACCCGAACGTCGTGCAGCTCTTCGAGGTCGGCCACGTCGACAACCAGTACTTCCTCGCCATGGAGTTCCTCGAGGGGCAGCCGCTCCATCGCGTCGCGCGCCGTATCCAGCGCGTGAACGAGAGCGGAGAGGACATTCCTCGCGCGGTCCTCTACGCGGCGGTCTCCGACGTGCTCGCCGGCTTGCACCATGCGCACGACCTTGCGGACTACGATGGCACTCCGCTGAAGGTCGTGCACCGTGACGTCACTCCCCACAACGTCTTCGTGACCTACGACGGCGTGGTCAAGGTCGTCGACTTCGGGATCGCGAAGGCGGCGGGTCGTCTGACCGAGACCCAGCACGGCGTCGTGAAGGGAAAGATCCGCTACATGTCGCCCGAGCAGGCCGCGTGTCGCGACGTCGATCGCCGCACCGACGTCTTCGCCGCCGGCGTGATGCTCTGGAATCTCGCGACCGGGATGAAGATGTGGGGCGAGCGCACCGACGCGGACGTGGCGCAAGGTCTCTTCAAGGGCGACTACGCGTCGTCTCCCCGCGCGGTGTGTCCCGACGTGCCCGTGGAGATCGACGCCATCTGCAGGAAGGCCCTCTCCTTCCGTCGCGACGATCGCTACGAGAGCGCGGCGGCCATGCGCGCCGACCTCGAGGCCTTCCTCGGCGACGACGGCGTCGAGGCACGCAAGAAGCTCGCATCGACGATGAAGGAAGCGTTCCAGAACGAGCGCGCCGAGCTGCGCAAGGTCCTCGAGGCCTCCTCGCTCTCGAGCTCGCCGTCGCCCACGACCTTCGCGAGCCGCACGATGGGCGCGAGGTCGCGACGCCAGGCCGCGCGCGCGAGCCGGGCGGCAATCGTCCGTCGCTCGCGCCCCGAGCAGACCGAGCTCATGCCCGGCGCGCCCACACGTCAGCGTCCTCCGCTCAGCGAGGAGCCGTCGCTCGCGCCGATGTCCGTCGCGCCGAGCGCCGTCGCCGCGGCCGCCGTTCGCCGTTCTTCGCGGCCTGCTCCGCCGCCTCGCACCGAAGGCGCCGAGGAGTCGACCGCATCGCTCACGCTGCGGAGCCGCCCCGCGAACGCGTGGGCCTACGGGCTCGCCGCGCTCGCCGTCGTGCTCGTGCTCCTCGGACGAAGCTCGTCCTTCGGCGCCGCCGCTGACGCCGAGCTCCCCGCGCGCGAGGCCGCGCGCGTCGCCTCCGACCTCACCTCGGTCTCGTTCGCTGCGCGCCCGAAGCTCGCGCAGGCCGTCGAGGACTCGGCCGACACCGCGTCTCGCCCACGGGCCAACACCTCCTTCGCGACGGCGCGCAAGGCCACCGGCTCGGCCGCGGCGTCCGTGTCGACCCCGGAGCCGTCCTCCGACGCGACGAGGCGTCGCGCACCGCACCGCGGCGCCCTCGACAACGCGGATCCGTGGTCGGTCAAGCCGTGAACGCGTCCCGCACGACGAGCGCGAGCTCGGCGTCGAGCGCGCTGTCCTCGCGTACGGCCACCGCGATGCGAAAGCCCGTCATGTCGTGCATGGCCAGTCGCCATCGCTCGGGCTCGTCGTAGCCCGTGAGGAAGCGGAGGCGCGGCGGCGCGCCGTCCGGAAACTCGACGACCACCTCGCGGAGCGAGGCCGAGAAGCCGAGGCCGCGCGCCTTGATGTAGGCCTCCTTGCACGTCCACAGCGACACGGCTCGGTCCCGGCGCCCCTCCGGCGAGAGAAGCGCGAGCGCGTCGAGCTCCGGCTCCGAGAACACGGTCCTGGCGACCTCGAGGATCTCGTCGCCTCGGGAGAGCGGCTCCGTATCCACGCCGACCTCCTCGGCGAGCGACACCGCGCACGCGACGAGCTCGGGGTGGTTCGTGGAGTTGAAGCCGAGCCCGCACCGCGGCTCGAGGTCGGGACGACCATACGGACCGACCCGGTACGCGATGGCCGACGCCGCACGATCGACGTACCGCGCGAGAGTCATGCGCACGAGGGCCCGGCTCACCGTCGCCTCACGCTGGTTGCGCTCGAAGTGGAAGCGCGGCACGCGCTCGCGCTCGTCCGCCGAGAGGACCGCGGCGCAGCGCGCGAGGGACGCCTCCGACAAAGCGGCTGGGCGAGCGACCCACACATGCACCTCGCCCTTCGCGAGGCGTTCTGCTCGCCCGTCCATCGAACGACAGCCTACCAGCGGCGTGATAACTTCGCGAAGGCACCCGTGGAGGAGCGAGACATGTCTTCGCGGCACCGCGGCCGATGATGCAGGTCGATGGCGGCACGCTCGTTCGACGGTTTGCTCGCGTCGCGCACGCGAACGCGCATCGCTCGTGGACCGAGCGTGAGGGCGCCATCCTCGAGCTCCGCGCAGGCGGCGTGCTGGGTGTCGGTGAGGCCTCCCCGCTGCCCGGCTACTCGTTCGACGACCTCGCGACGTGCATCGCGGAGCTCGACCGCTGCTGGGAGAGGCTCCCTGTGCTCGACGTCGATGCGCCCGTGCGCGAGACACTTCGCGGTGCGGTGGCACGCGCCGGCGTCCGCGCGCCGGCGGCCGTCTTCGCGCTCGAGGCCGCGTTGCTCGATCTCGTCTCGAAGGCGCGCGGCTGTCCCGCGTGGGTCGCGCTCCGCGGCGATGATCAGGCGGCCCCGATTCCCCTCTCCGCGCTCGCCGAGGGAGCCACGCCCGAGGCGCTTGCCGAGGCCGCGGCAAGCGCGTGCGCGCGCGGCATCCGCGTCGTGAAGATCAAGGTCGGCGGGCCGGACGGCGTCACGCGCGACCTTCCACGGCTCGCCGCGGTGCGCGCACGGCTCGGCGACGCCGTCGGGCTGCGCCTCGACGCGAACCAGACGCTCCCCGGCGCCGCCCTCCGCGAGACGCTCGAGGCCTATGCCGCGTTCGGCCCGGAGCTGCTCGAGGAGCCCTCCCTGCCCGACGCGCTCGCCTTGCTGGGCGCGAGCCCCATTCCTCTCGCGCTCGACGAGTCCCTCATGCGCGACGACTGGCGCGACCGGCTGGCCGCCGCGGCGCGCGCGGGCTTTCTTGCCGCGGTCGTGCTGAAGCCCATGACGCTCGGCGGCTTCGACCGTTGCCTTTCGGTCGCGGAGGCGGCTCATTCCGCCGGCCTCGCGGTCATCGTCACCCACGTCTTCGACGGGCCGATCGGCTCTGCGGCTGCCGCTTGCCTCGCGCTCGCCGTCCGCGGCCCTTTGATGCCGTGTGGGCTCGACGCGCACGGGAGGCTCGAGCACGCGCTCGCCGCGCTCGACCAGACCCACATCCTGCCCTTCAAAGCTCACGGGCTCGGCGTCGATGCCGTGACCTATGATGAGGCGAAAGCTCCATGACCGACGCGAACCTTCAGACCGAGTGGGCCGCGCTGCTTTTCAAGAGCCTGGCCGACGCCGGCGTGCGGGACGTCGTCATCAGCCCCGGCTCCCGCTCGACGCCGCTGGTCGTCGCCGCGGTGCGTGAGCCACGTCTCGCGCGCCACTCGGTGATCGACGAGCGCGCCGCCGCGTTCTTCGCCCTCGGTCAGGCCCGCATCACCGGGCGCCCCAGCGTGCTCGTCTGCACGTCGGGAACGGCCCTCGCGCACTACCTTCCCGCGATGATCGAGGCGGACATCATGGCGACCCCCATGCTCGTCCTCAGCGGCGACCGCCCACACGAGCTCTACGATTGCCAGGCGCCGCAGACGATCGACCAGGTGAAGCTCTTCGGCGAGCACGCGCGTCACTTCTTCGATCTCGTGCCCGAGCCGTCCGACGGTTCGCTCCGTTCGCTCCGTCGTGTCGCCGCGCAGGCGGTCCTCACGTCGTCGTGGCCGCGCGGTGGCGGCGTGCACATGAACGCGCGCGCCCGGAAGCCGCTCGAGCCGATGGTCGCGAAGACGGATGACGAGCTGCGTCTCGCCGAGCGTGCCCGCGCGATCGGCGCGGAGCCGATCACCGTCGTCTTGCCGCCGCGTGGGATGCCCGCGTCCGCGTCGATCGCCACCGCCGCCGCGCTGGCCCAGACGGCAGAGCGCGGGATCATCGTGGCCGGGCCGGCATCCCTCTCGCAGCGCGAGGCGCGCGAGGCGATCTGGACGCTCGCGCGCGAGTCCGGCTTCGCGGTCGCGTGCGAGGCGACGAGCCAGCTGCGCTTCGTCACGAAGCCGTCCGACGTGCGCTTCATCGACGGCCTGGAGCTCATGCTCCGCTCGAAGACGTTCCGCTCGAGCGCGCCGTTCGACGTCGTCATCCAGGTCGGCGCTCCGCCGACGTCCGGGCCGTGGGAGCAGGTCGCGCCCTCGCTTCCGCGGATCGTGCTCGCCGAGCACGGCTGGCCCGATCCTCACAGCAACACGCGCGTGATGGTCCTCGGCGACATCGTGCTCTCCAGCCTCGCGCTCGCCGGCGCGCTGAAGGCGGCGCCGCCTCGCATCACGCCCGCGTTCCACGACCGCCTCGCGACGATCAACGCCGCTGCATGGAAGGAGACCGAGCGTGTGCTCGCCTCCCGCGAGGGGCTCGTCGAGGCGAACGCGGTGCGAGCGCTCGTCGACAAGGCGCCCGAGCGCTCGGTCCTCATGGTGGGCAACAGCCTCTCCGTCCGCCTCGTCGACATCTACACGCGGGCCTCGGAGCGCGAACTCGACGTCCTCTCCCAGCGCGGCGCGAGCGGCATCGACGGCCTCGTCGCAGGTGCCGCGGGCGCCGCGACCTCGGCGGAGCGCCCGCTCGCCCTGCTCATCGGCGACGTCAGCTTCCTCTACGACCTCTCGTCGCTCGCGCTCGCGGCGCGCGTGCGCACGCCGCTCGTCGTGTTCCTCCTCAACAATGGCGGCGGCAGGATCTTCGAGCAGCTCCCGATCGTCGACGTGCCGGGCATCGAGCCCGCGATCGTCGAGCACGCAACGACCCCTCACGACACCGACTTCGCCTCGGCAGCGACGCTCTACGGCGTGCGCTTCGCGCGCCCGACGTCGCTCGCGGAGATCGATGCCGCGCTCGACGCCGCGTACGCGCACCCGGGCTGCACGCTCATCGAGGTCCGCGTCGAGCCGAGCGGGGCGATCGCGCTGGCCCGCGCCGTCGCCGAGGGCATCGAGGCGGTGGTCGCGCCCCTCGTGAACGGACCGCGTCCGTGAAGGCCGCGCCGATCGTCGTTCTGCACGGATTTGCAGGGCACGGCGACAGCTGGCAGGCGATCCGCGCGGCGCTGCCCGAGCGGCGCATCGAGGCCGTCACGCTCTTCGGGCACGATCACACCGCGCCGCCCGAAGCTCCGGTCGCGTTCGAGGCGGAGGTGGCGCGCGTCACGGAGATCATCCGCGCCGTCGGCGAGCCGGTGCGCCTGTGCGGATACTCGATGGGCGGCCGCATCTCTCTCGCCATCCTCGGTCTCGCGCCGGGGCTCGTCGAGTCCGCGATCCTCGTCGGAGCGCATCCCGGTCTCACGTCCGATGCCGAGCGAGAGCAACGCGTGCAGTCGGACGAGGTCTGGGTGCGTGTCCTCGAAGACGAAGGGATCGCCGTGTTCGCCGAGAAGTGGCAGGCGCAGGCGCTCTTCGCCTCGCAGGCGCGCCTCGCTCCGGAGCGGCTGGCCGCGCAGCGCGCGATCCGCGTCCGTCACCTCCCGCGGTCTCTCGCTCTTGCGATGACGTCGCTCGGCCTCGCGCGGATGCCGAGCTACTGGGACGTGCTCGAACGCGTCCGCGTTCCGCTCGACATCGTCGTCGGCGCGCTCGACACCAAGTTCACGGCGCTCGCGGTGCGGATGAACCCGCGCATCGCGGGCAAACGAGGCCGCGTGCTCGCCGTCGCCGGCGCGGGACACAACGTCCTTCTCGAGGAGCCCGAGCTGCTGGCGCAGGTGCTCGCAGGCGATCGAGCGACGCCGCTCCCGCCCGGCATCGCTCATCTCGTCGCGTGACCCACGAACGCGCTAGAACTAGCGGGGCGCGGCTGGCTTCGGATACGGGTCGTCGTCGGGCAGCGGCTTCTTCTTGAGCGCGGGGGCGGTCGGCGCCGCCGATGCGCCGTACACCTCGTCGTTGCCCATCGGCGTCGGCGGACGCTTGCTGCCCGTCTTCGCCGTCCCCGCCGTCTCGGCGGACGGCGCAGGTGCGGCGGCGGTCTGGGTATCGGCGCTGCCTGCATCCGTCCCGGCGGCGACGAGACGACGGCGCTTGCGAACGCCTCCGTCGCCACCGCCGTCGGGGATGTCCTCGAGCTCACCCTCGGGGGGATGGGCGGCGCTCGACGACGGCGCCGTCTCCGGCACGGCGACGGGAGCGACGGCGACGCTCGCCGCGGCGTCCGCGACCGGTGCCTCGTCCTTCTTCGGCTCACGGCATGCGGTCGTGGCCGCCGTGCTGAAGATCGTCAGTGCCAATGCGATGTCGAGCCAACAAAAACCACGACGGGCAATGCGTTTCATCATCCTCGGGAGTTCGAATCCAAACGTCAACACGAGCTGCCGGGCAGCAAGCTCAGGGTCAGTGGGGCGGGCTGGAGGTCGGCGCGAGCCACACCGGCTCCGTCATCGACACGGGCTCGTCATCGTCACCGAGCGCCGGCAATGGATGAGATTGCGCGACCGACGAGAACTCACGCTGGAGCTCGATCGCGCTCGCCGGGCGATCGGCTGGAGTGCGTGAGAGCGTCCGATTGATGAGGTCCTCGAGCGCCTGCGGAACGTCTGGGCGGCGCACGCGAAGCGGGAGCGGCGCGGCGCGCAGGATGTTGATCTGGAGCTCCATGCGAGACGTCGCCGCGAACGGGTGCCGGCCGGCGAGCGCCTCGTAGAGCATGACGCCGACCGCGAACAGATCCGAGCGCGGATCGAGCGGCTCGACGCGGAGCTGCTCGGGCGACATGTACTGGAGCGTACCGCACGCATCGCCCGGGCGGGTGATGCGCGCCGTCGCGGTGAGGTCCTGCGCGAAGCCGAAGTCGAGGAGCTTCACGAGCGGCTCGCTGTCGGGACGATCGACGAGGAACACGTTCTGCGGTTTGAGATCGCGATGGATGATCTTCGCGTCGTGCGCGGCCTGGAGGCCGAGCAGCATCTGCGAGAACAGGTCGATGGCCGTGCGCACGGGCAGCTGGAGCACCCCGCGCGTGCGATCGCCGAGCGTCTCGCCGAAGAGCCGCTCGAAGACGACGAACGGCATGCCGTTGGACATCCGACCGACGTCGTAGACGTCGCAGATGTGCGGGTGCTTCAGGCCGGCGACGAGCCGCGCTTCACGCTCGAGGCGGACGATCGTCTCCTGACGCGCGTTCCCGCCGATCAGCTTGATCGCGACCACGCGCTTCTGCTCGAGGTGCTCGGCCTCGAAGACGCGCCCGATGCCGCCCGCGCCGATCTGCCGGAGCAGCTTGTACTTGCCGTCGAGGATCTGGCCTTCGAGCTGCGGGGCCGTCGGCAGCGGCGTCTTCGGGCGCCGCTGGAACGCCCCGTCGAGAGCGTGGCCCGTCGTACGGCAGACGCGGTCGCTGAGGGCGTGCGGCCCCTTGCAGTGCGGGCACCAGCGGAAGCCCTCGGTCACGAGCTGAGCTCCGTCGTCGAGGTGATCATCAATGCGCGGCGCTCCACGGGTCGGCGGTATCGATCATGGGCTTTCGGCGCGAGCCCTGGTGATCGATCGTAGCAGGGGGCGCCGTCGTAGTCGCAGAGCTCGTGCGCGTGCTGGAGGCCGGCGAGCGCATCCGCGACGATCACGTACTGATGGGCCGCCGAGAGCGGCTTTCCATGCCCTAGCTCCGCGATGATGCGGTACGTGCCGAGGCTGCGGGTCACCACACTCGGGCTCAAGCAAGGAGCGATCCTGGTGCGCTCGAGCCGAAGTCTGCAGAGACCGCGGTGGTCGGCGAGTGCAACCGTCGCTCGGCGCTCCACATTGTGGACGGCTCGGCCTCAACCGCCTGGTGGTCGATGAGGTTGCCGGG
>Ga0335397_10000399_pt1 | contig 55251 bp, 51 predicted proteins | sample MAT04_FD_205740 | JGI IMG/M metagenome (GOLD analysis project Ga0335397, IMG submission 205740) | Freshwater microbial communities from Lake Fryxell liftoff mats and glacier meltwater in Antarctica - MAT-04 (spades assembly) (version 2) ...
CGGCGGTTGCGGCTTAACAGCCGCCTCGAGCCAGGTCTGGAACTTTTGGCGTCGTTGACTATCCCAGCAGCATGCAAACCCTGCGCCGCTTCCGTAAGCTGATCGCTCTGGTGGCCTTGATCTGGCTGCCGATGACGGTGTTTGCGCACGTTTGCGCGACCCAAGTAGTGATTGCTGCGATTGGCGGGATGGATCATCCGGGTTTGGTACAGCCCGGAGACTCGCCACAGCATTTGGGTCACTGGACGGCTGCGGACGCCCATGTCGTCACTGTTGTTGTGGACGCGGAGACTTTCTGGCGCAGCGTCGATACTTTTGACAGCGGCTGTGAGATGCAGTCCGTTTGTACGCTTGCCGGGTTCGCAGCGGTGACGTCTTCGTCGCCCGCTGGCATTGTGTTTTCCAATTCCAACGATGGATACGCGAGCGCCAGCCCGTCGTTCACCACCCGTTCGCTGACGCCGGACACACCGCCGCCCCGCCTCGCACTGTAGTCACCTTTAGCGAGGCGATTTGCTGCATCGAAATATGCACGCTGTTCGCCTCATGTGATTTACAGTTTTTGTGGGGATTCATGAGATCTTTCTTTTCTATGCCTGCCCTAGCTACGGCGAGAACGCTGGCGTCTGCCGCGATCGTGGTTGGCGCTATCAGCGCTGCGGGTATTTCGACCAGTTCGCATGCGGGATTTTTCATCCCGAAGGACAACTGGATGTTGATGTCCGCATACACGCCCGACGAAATCAATGTCGATCTCGCTTACGGTTTGCGTCGTGATCTGAGCATTTCGGCGGGGCTCACTCGCGTGCGCGAACCGGCGGCAGAGACCAGTTCTGGCACCGCATGGCGCAACGTCTGGCTGGTTCAGGGCGCCTACCTGCTCAATCGCACGCCGACCACAGACGGCATCGCGAACGCTTATGTCTTCGGTGGACCGCTGGTGGAGCAACGCGAAGGCGGCGGCAAGGCGCACGCAGGCGTCAGCTCCGGTCTCTGGTTCGACTACGAAACGCGGCGTATCTACACCCGACTGAAACTGCATTCGCTGAAAGCTTTTTCGGGCGAAGGTGGCCAAAACTGGCGGCGCAACGAGGTCGTGGGTCAGGCCATGTGGGCGCCGTATGCGGCGGACTACGAGGACGTCGCAAGCTGGATCGGCGTGCAGGCGAAGCGCGTGAGCGATACGCCGCAAACCGAAATTACACCCTATGTCCGGTTCTTTCGGAAGAACTGGTGGGTGGACGCGGGAGTCTCCGTGGATGCGAAGCACCGCCGCGATGTATTCGTCAACTTTATGTACCTTTTTTAATTTGAAACTCTGGAGTTCACTATGAAGAAATTTTCCCTAATTGCTCTGGCGATCACCACGGCAATGGCTGCCAACATGAGCGCTGCCGAGACCTTGAAAGTAAAAGTGGACGGCATGGTCTGCGGCTTTTGCGCGAGCTCTATCGAGAAGAAAATGCGCGCTGAAAAAGCGACCGCCGATGTGTTCGTCAGCCTCGAGAACAAGATCGTGGCGATCGCTGAAAAGCCAGGACAGAAGTTGGACGACGCACGCATCAAGGCGCAGATTGCCGACGCCGGTTACGAGGTAAAAAGCATCGAGCGCGTAACGACTAGCCTGAATGACATCCGCGCCGAAACCAAAGCGAAAAAATCGTGATCGAGGCGACGCGTTTCGCGGCTCAGGAGGTGCTGCGCGAGCAGCAGCTCGGCAATCGCGTCACCTGGTTCTCGATCTTCACCAGCGTCAGCACGCTCGTGTGCTGCGCGATCCCGGCGCTACTTGTAACGCTTGGGGCGGGTGCAGCATTGGCGTCCCTCGTGGGCGCGGTGCCGCAACTGGTGTGGATCTCGGAGCACAAAACCAGTGTGTTCGCACTCGCTGGGTTGATGCTCGCAGTGGCCGGGTATTTTCAATATCGGGCGCGGTTTCTGCCGTGTCCAGCTGATGCTGCTCTGGCGGCTGCGTGCGCTCGCCAGCGTCGCGTGTCGCAAGTGATTTATTTTGTGTCGCTTGCGATTTATGCGTTGGGCGGGTTCTTCGCGTTTTTAGCGCCGTTATTGCTGTAGCCGCGTTAACAGCCGCGAACGATGGAAGTCCATGACTTCGCGGCTGTTTCTACCTCCGAAACTTACCCCGATTGCACAAATCCGGAGCGTCTGGAATCTTCATCTTTTGGCTGAAAGCCTGACTGGATCGGGGCTGACGCTCTATTATGGGTCAAGTCGACTAACTATCAAATCGGCTGTTAGCCCTCGATTGGCCGTCAAAGCAAGCCAAAGCTGAAGGCTAAAACTAGCCTTCGGTCAGCTTCGTTTCAACCGTAGCGCGATCACGCAATTCACGCAACCACGTCTGATAGGCCTCATCGGCTTTGCGATCACGAAGCGCCACGCGAGCGCTTTGCCGGCTTTTTTCGGCTGTGACGTCCTGTTGGCGGCGTTCGGTCACTTCAATGAGGTGAAAACCGAACTGCGTGCGCACCGGGCCGACGACCGTGTTGATCGCGGCGGATTTCATCGCGGCTTCAAATTCCGCCACCGTATCGCCGGGAGACACCCAGCCCAACTCGCCACCCTTTGGCGCGCTGCCGTCTTCGCTGCCGAGCTTGGCGACGTCTTCGAATTTCGATCCACCGCCGATGCGATCCTTCATGCGTTCGATCTTCGCTTTGGCTTCGGCCTCACCGACCAGATCGTTCACCCGAACGAGGATATGTCGTGCTTTGTTCTGCTCGACAATAGCCTTTTGTTCGCCGACACGTTTGGCGAGCAACCGCACAATGTGAAAACCGTTGGCGCTGCGCAGCACCTCGCTTGTCTCGCCGGCTTTCATTTTTTCTGATGCTTGCGCATAGAGTACGGGCAGACGATCACCTTGCCGCCAGCCGAGCGCGCCGCCTTGCGTGGCGTCATTGGCATCCGAGAACACAGCGGCAACTTGTGCGAACGCGGTGCCCGATTTCAACTGGCGCGAGGCTTCTTCAGCGCGCTTTTTCCGTGTCTCCACCTGATCCGGCGTGGCCTGCTCAGGCACCAGCACCAGGATGTGTGCGAGCTGATACTCCGACTGATTGGAGCCGACCAGCCTGGCCTGCGCGAGATAAGCCTCAATCTCGGAATCCGTCACCACGACGCGCGATTCGACTTCGCGATCACGCAGGCGCGACAGCACAATTTCGTTCTTCAGCTCGTCACGGAATTTTTCCAGCGTCACGCCGTCCTGCTTGAGTGCGGCGGTGAACTGGATCATCGACATTTTGTTGTCGCCCGCGATGCGCTGCAGCGACGCGTTGACTGTTTCGTCATCGGCGCGAACGCCGTATTCCCGGGCGTATTGCAGCTGCACCTTTTCGTTGATAAAGCGCTCCAGCACCTGCGCGTCCAGCTCCGCGTCGGGTGGCATGGTGACGCCCTGGCGCTTGAGCTGGGCGGCGACAGCGCGTTTCTGCTCGGTCAATTCGTAGCGCGTGATGACTTCGTCGTTGACGACGGCGACCACACGATCAACGAGCTGAATGCGCGACGACTGCGCGAGTACCGGAAGCGCGGCAACGCTCAGCAATCCGGCGATGGCGACGGCGCAAGTCTTGGGGAAGAGGGAGATCGATTTCATAGTTCAGCGGAGATCTTTTGAGTCACTGTTAAGGCGCTTTCAGGGCGCATTTAGGGCAGAGGGCTAGTTCGGGTTCAGCGGCGAGCCGGGCGTCCACGGGGTGAATTCGGGGCCGGTCAGCGGCGCATCATCCAGACGGCGTCGGGTAGGATTATCGTAGAGAAGCGAATAGCCCGGAATATTTCGTTTAAGCACGTCCATCGGATTAGAACCGACACGGCCCAATCCGTTCAATTCGAGTTGCAGGAAAAACGTGTTGGTCGCGGTGGTCGTCGTGGTTGCCAGACGCTGTGCAACGGCACGGATCACGTAGCAACAACCGTCATACTCGATCCCAAACACGCCCTCGGTCAGGCGACGATCCGCGATGGAATAATTGACGCGACCCACCGCATAAATTCCGCGATAAATCGGCCATTGCCCGGCCACATCAATCTGCTTCACGCGCACCGGACCGGACTGCGTTGCCAGTTCGCGGATGGCGCGGTAATTGACGCTGATCGTGCGTGATCGCTCGGGCGAGTAACGCAGACCCAGCGAATAGCGCTCGGTCTGGCCGACATTCGCGTTGTACTGTGTGTTCGCCTCGACATAGAGTGCGTCGGTGACTCGTCCTTGTGCCGAAAACAGCAAGTCCGAGCTGTTGCGGTCACGCTCGGACTCGCCTGGCAACGTCACCCGCTGATTGTTGAAATAAATGCGCCCACCTAGCGCGAAGCGCAGCCGCTCTTTTTGCGATTCAGGATCGAGTAGCCGCGAGGTGACGCCGACGGAGAGCTGTTGGGTATCGCCAATCCGGTCCTGACCGATGTAGCGGTTCTGGTTGAACAGCTGCAGGTAGTTGAAGTCCGCGAGTGCCGAGTCAAACACTGGCGTCTCGCCCTGGTCGCGATACGGAATGTAGACAAACATTGCGCGCGGCTCCAGGGTCTGGGTAAACGACGTGCCGAAAATCGATGAATTGCGCTCGAAGCGCAAACCGGCATCAAGACTGGTGATGGGGACGATACGTGTCGAATTGCGATAGTCGTCGAATTCACCAATCAGCTGGTAGCGCGTCGCGTGCAGCCCAACTTGCGGCGTTACGAAATAACTGGGCTGATCGAAGCGGTAGGCCGCTGTGCCGTAACTGTAGGTGCGATAGCCCGACGGAAGCGACGCATTCGGATACTCAAACCGCGTTGCATCGCCCGCTACTTTCAGTTCCAGTCGCTGATCCTCAATCGGACGATAGACCGGCGAAGTGGCAGTCAATTGTGGCAGTCGATTGTAAGGCGGCAAAACCAGTGCGCCCGGATCCTGCAGCGTCTGAAAACGTTGCCCTTTCGCGGTGAACACCCAGTCGAATTTGCGATAGGTCAGCGTCGCGTCGCGCGGCAACGTCGTGATTGACGTGATTGAAATGAAGTCAGACAAATCGACAAAATAGCGCGCGTCAGAGACATGGTTGTAGTTCACGACCAGCGTCAGATTGGGCGTGAATAGCTGCGTGTGGCGAATGTTTGTCGCGTCGCGGGTGGAATCGGCCAGCCTGTCTTTCGGCAAAATTTCGCCATCCCAGACGCCCGCGCCCACGCCGAACGGCGTGTCAAAAATGTAGCGTGCCTGCCCGTTGAACAACACGCCACGCTTGGTCATGATGCGTGGCGTCAGTGTCGCATCGTAGTTCGGCGCAAGGTTGAAGTAATACGGAAACTGAATGTCGAGACCGCGATTGCCGCTGGTGCCATAGGTGGCTGCGAGAAACCCGCTCTTGCGCTCGTTATTGAGCGGAAAACTGAATTGCGGCAACCACGCCACGGGGATCGACCCGAGATAAATCTTTGCATCGCGCGCCACGCCGGTCGAGGTGCTCTCATCAATATCAAGCTGCCCCATCTCGATCCGCCATGCCGGCGCATCTCCAACGCAAGTCGAATAACTGCCTCGCAAAACCCGGTATTTTTCCGGGCCGGTGAACTGCAATTCATCGGCCTTGCCGCGACCTTTGTACAGACCCAGTACAAACGTCGGACGCTTCATAAAACCCGTCTCGGTGTCGCGTTTGTATTCAAGCTCTGGCCCTTCAACCAGATCTTGCCAGGAGCGGATGACCACATTGCCACGCGCCTTGATCGTGTCAATCGAAAACTCGTAGCGCATCCAGTCGGATAACACCTGCCTCGACGGTGATTGCAGATCGACTGAGCCGGTCGCCTCAAAGAACTCGTTGTCGACGCCGGATGTTTCACGTGCCTTGACACGGGTGATTTCGCCCGCGTCTTTGCCGTCCTTTCCTTTGGGCAACGGGGGCTTCAATTGCAGCGGATAACTGCCGTTCGACGAAATGGCTGATGGGCAATAAGGCCGCAAGTCCTGCATGCCGCGCGCGTTCAAAGGCGCGATCACGCCCGCTGCCGCCAGAGCGCCCGCTACGGGGGTAGCGATGCACGAGGTTTGCGCGTGAGTCGCCGCTGAGGAGCACAGGGCAAACGCAAACACAGTAACGGGCCGGGGAAATGAACGCAAAGCTGGCAATTCTTGAAATGCTGGAAAGTGATGCCGATACGCTGGCGACGGCTTGGAAAGGCGAGTAAAGGCTGGGTAAAATCGCAAGTTTAGCCGACGAATCTTGACCCCACGGAAGCGCGAGACATCGCCTGGCTGTGCGTCATCCGCAATTTGCGCTCACCCAGCGACCTGATGCAACGAATCGACCTGCCTTCCCCCGCCACCGATGCCCGTCTTGACGAGGCCATTTCCTGGGTCGCCAGCGCGACTGGGTTCAGTCAACCGGCATGGAAAACGATTGAAACTGCGTCGGCGGACGCTAGCTTCCGGCGCTATTTCCGCGTGACCGCTGACGACGGGGCGACGGCAATCGTGATGGACGCGCCACCGCCGCAGGAGGATGTGCGCCCGTTTGTAAACATGACACACCTGCTCGCCGATGGCGGCGTGCACGTGCCGCAACTGCTGGCGGCGGACGAAGAGCGAGGACTTTTGCTGTTGGGCGACATGGGTTCCACTACTTACTTGTCTGCCCTGCAAACGGCGAGTGCGGGGGAACGAGACACATTGTTTGCCGACGCCATCGCCACGCTCGTACAGCTGCAGCGGATCGATCCGGGCAGTTCGCGTGCCGCGCTGCCGCACTACGACGCAGCATTGCTCAGGCGCGAGATCCTGCTGTTCCCGGATTGGTATCTGGATCGGCATTGCAACGCTCTTCTGAGCGATGATGAAAAAAATTCGCTGGAGCGTGTTTACGCCACGCTCATCGCGAGTGCATTGGCACAACCGACGGTGCTCGTTCACCGCGACTACATGCCACGGAATTTGATGGTGACGACCGAGCGCAATCCCGGCGTTCTTGACTATCAGGATGCGGTGATCGGGCCGATCACGTACGACATTGCCTCGCTGATGCGCGATGCGTTTTTGAGCTGGGAAGAGCCGCAGATCATCGACTGGGTCGTGCGCTATTGGGATCAGGCGAAAAAAGCGGGACTACCTGTGCACGTTGACTTTTCGGAGTTCTATCGCGAAATGGAGTGGATGGGGTTGCAGCGGCATCTCAAAGTGATGGGCATCTTTGCGCGTATCAATTACCGCGATGGCAAGCCGAAGTATCTGGCCGATACGCCGCGATTTGTGGCCTATGCGCGCCATGTGGCGAAGCGCTATCAGGCGTTTGCCCCGCTCGTGCGGTTGTTTGATCGACTCGAAGGAAATGCGGTGAAAGTGGGCTACACGTTTTGAGCGCTGTTCTCAACGCAATGATTCTGGCGGCCGGTCGCGGTGAGCGCATGCGACCACTAACCGATACGCTGTGCAAGCCGCTGATCCCCGTGCGCGGGGCACCGCTGATCGAATATCACATCAACAAGCTCGTTGCGATTGGCGTGCAGCGCATCGTGATTAACGTGAGTTATCTCGCCGGGCAATTGATGCAAACGTTGGGCTCGGGCGAGCGCTTCGGCTGCGACCTGATTTACTCGGTCGAGCAAGAACCGCTGGAGTCTGGTGGTGGCGTCGCGACAGCCAGCGCACATTTTCGTGGCGCTGGCGTCATTCTCATCAGTGCCGATATTTACAGCGAATTTGACTACGCGCGGCTTCTGCCGCACGTTCGCGCTATTGAAAACGGAGCTACCAGCGCCCACTTTGTACTGGTGAAGCCCACAACGGGCGAACCCGGCGGTGAATTTGCGCTGGACGCTACAGGACGGGTGCATTCCGGACAACTGCGACTGACGCTCGCTAATATTGCGGTGTTGGCTGCTGAACCCTGTCGTAGCTGGCCGCGCGGTCGCCGCTTCAAGCTATTGCCACACTACCAGGACTGGGTAGATCGCGGTGGCGTCACCGGCGAGCTGTTCACCGGGCTTTGGCGGAACGTAACGACCGCCGCCGATGTCGAAACTCTCAATCTGTCCTGATTCGTTAATTTGCGCCTGGATTTTTATGATGAACCCACTGCTTGATTTTTCTGCCCTACCCCGCTTCTCTGACGTCAAACCGGAACACGTCAATCCCGCCGTCGAGCAATTGATCACCGAGGCGCGCGCGGCGATCATCGAGATCGAAAAGTCGGAGTCGGTGTCGTGGCAAACCATTGTCGAGCCGCTGCAGGACGCGACGGAGCGATTGGGCCGTGCCTGGGGCGCCGTAGCGCATTTGAACGCCGTGATCAGCAGCCCGGAATTGCGCGACGCCCACAACACCGCGCTGCCAAAAATCACGCAGTTCTACACCGAGATCGGTCTCAATCGCGGGCTGTTTGAGCGCTACAAAGTTCTCTCGGAAAACGCGGTCACGCTCAGCGAAGAACAACGTGCACTGTTGACACACGAGCTCTGTGATTTCCGTCTGAGCGGGGTTGAACTTGAGGGCGCGGCACGCGAACGCTACGCTGCGATTCAGGACGCTATTGCCGAAGCGCAATCGAAATTTGAAGACAACGTGCTCGACGCGACCAACGCGTTCACGCTCGATGTCGCCGAGGCCGAATTGAAAGGCGTGCCCGCAGACGCGGTGACCACCGCGCGCGAAAAGGCAAAGGAAGCGGGCCTGGCTGACGGGTTGTGCCGCCTCACGTTGCAAGGCCCGTGCTATATGCCGGTGATGCAATATGCCGATTCGTCTTCGCTTCGCGCGCAGATGTATCGCGCATACGCAACGCGTGCCAGCGACGAGGGCGATGTGCGTTTTGACAATGGCACACAAATCGAAAAAATTATGGCCCTGCGCGCTGAAGAAGCGAAGCTTCTGGGTTTCGCCAACTTCGCCGAACAGTCACTGGTCAAAAAAATGGCCGAGTCGCCGAAGCAGGTGCTCGATTTCATTCGCGACATCGCGCTCCGCGCACGCCCATTCGCTGAAAAGGATCTGGCAGAGCTAAAAGCTTTTGCCGCGAGCGAGCTCGGTATCAATGATTTGCAGTCCCCGGACGTGGGCTACGCATCAGAAAAACTGCGGCAGAAGCGCTATGCATTTAGCGACGAAGAGCTACGCCAATACTTCCCGGAAGATCGCGTTTTGGCGGGCCTGTTCCGCGTCGTACAGAGCATTTATTTGGTGAATATCGTCGAGGGGAAATCCTCGTCATGGCACAAAGATGTTCGCTTTTTCGAAGTGCTCGATCAGGGCGGTGCTCGCATCGGCGAATTTTATTTCGACCTGTATGCGCGTGAGAACAAGCGTGGTGGCGCGTGGGCCGATTCCGCACGTGATCGCCGAATGACCCGCTCGCATTTGCAGACACCGGTTGCGTACATGACCTGCAATTTCCCGGCCCCGGTTGGCGGGAAGCCAGCGCTCTTCTCACATGACGACGTGATCACGCTGTTTCACGAATTCGGTCACGGCCTGCATTTGTTACTCACCGAAGTCGCAACGCTTGGCATTTCGGGTTTCGGGCATGTCGAATGGGACGCCGTGGAATTGCCGAGCCAGTTCATGGAAAACTACTGTTGGGAATGGGACGTACTGACGCACATGACGCAACATTCTGAAACAGGCGAGCCACTGCCGCGCGACCTGTTTGACAAGATGGTTGCGGCGAAGAATTTCCAGGCAGGATTGGGCGCGTTGCGGCAGATGGAGTTTTCGTTGTTCGATATGCGGTTGCATACTGAAGGACAGCGTGCAGATCACGCGACCCTGCTCAAATTGCTCGGTGATGTTCGTGCCGAAGTTTCAGTGCTGTCGCCGCCGGCTTACAACCGCATGCCGTGGTCGTTCGCGCATATCTTTGGCGGTGGCTATGCCGCCGGTTACTACAGTTACAAGTGGGCAGAAGTGCTCTCGGCCGATGCGTTCGGGCGGTTTGAAGAAGAGGGTGTGTTGTCGCCGGTCGCGGGCAGCGCGTTTCGCAAAGAAGTGCTCGGCCGGGGCGGCAGCCGCGACGCGATGACAAATTTCGTGGCTTTCAGGGGTCGTCCGCCTACCGTCGACGCGCTTTTGCGGCACAATGGCATGACTGCAAACTAGATAGATAGACCAATCACAGCAATTGGCCCGCCGGAAAAATTTCAGGAGTTTTGGCATGAAGATGTTTGTTTCGTTCTCTGCGGTCTCAGCAATCGCGTTGTCGCTCGCCCTGGTGAGCACTGCGTCCGCGCAACAGGTTTATCGCTGGGTCGACGCCGCGGGCCGGGTGCAGTATTCCGACCAACCGCCGCCAGTGGGCACCAAAGGTGTGCAGGAAAAAAACGTCAGCGGTAGTTCAATTCAAAACAATGAACTCTCGCTCGTCGCGCAAGATGCACAGAAGAAAAATCCGGTCACGGTTTATGTCAGTGAGTGCGGTGAATCGTGCGACGCTGCGAAGGCCTATCTCAACAAGCGCGGCATTCCGCACACGGTGGTTGATCCCACGCGCACCATTGAATTGAATAAAAAATTCAAGGAAGAGACCGGCGGTACAGTGGTTCCCGTGATCAAGATTGGCGAGAAGCGCTTGTCTGGCTGGAGCGAATCAAGCTGGGCTGGAGCGCTTGACGCGGCGGGCTATCCGAAGACGCCGCCGTTCTCGAAACCGAAGCCGGTTGAAGATCGTGCTGGCATGGACGCGCCTGCGCAGAAGGCTCCTGCTGAAGCCGACAAGGCAAAAACGGCACCGACCAAGGGCTAGTTGCCGTCGTGACATTGAAGATCACGACATGGAACGTCAACTCCCTTACTGCCCGCCTCGCGCGCGCTGAGGCGTGGTTACGCGCGAACCAGAGCGACGTTCTGTGTTTGCAGGAACTGAAACTCGAAACACACAAGTTTCCGCATGCGATTTTTGAAGCGCTCGGTTACCGGGCGGCGGTCTACGGGCAAAAGACTTACAACGGCGTGGCCATTCTCGCGAAGAACACGTTGCCCGATTTCACCGATGTGATGATGGGCGTTCCGGGCTTCTCCGATGAGCAATGTCGCGCCATCGCGGTGACGATCGGTAACACGCGGGTGATCGATCTCTACGTCGTTAATGGTCAATCCGTTGATTCGGACAAGTATCAGTACAAACTGCGCTGGCTTGACGGTGTGAGCACGTGGTTGGCCGAAGAGCGCGCCAAATACGAAAAGCTGGTTGTGGTCGGCGACTTCAATATCGCACCGACGGATGCTGACGTGCATGACCCTGCGCTGTGGGCGGGACAAGTGCTTTGTACCGACAAGGAACGCGCCGCCTACGAACATTGGGTGAGCCTCGGCATGGTCGATTGTTTCCGTAAATTTGATCATCCGCCGAAGACGTTTACCTGGTGGGATTACCGCATGCTCGGCTTCCCTAAAAATCTCGGCATGCGCATTGATCACATCCTCGCATCGCCCGCCGTCGCGGATACTTGCACTGCTTGCGTGATTGATCGCAACGAGCGCAAAGGCGAGAAACCATCGGATCATGCGCCGGTGACCGCTACGTTTGAGACGTAGGGTGGGCACCCCGTGCCCACGCGTTAGCTTCTGGGTGGGTTTGGAGGGCAGAGGCCGCCCACCCTACGGAGCGAAACGAGCGTAATGAAAGTCGTCGTCCTCGGTGCTGGACTTATCGGCGTCGCCACCGCGTACTACCTTTGGCGTGACGGTCACGACGTTGAAGTCATTGATGAGGCGGCGCAGGCCGCGAGCGTGACCAGTTATGCCAACGCCTGTTTAATCTCGTCGTCCCGAGCGCTGCCATGGCCCACGCCGACCGCCAGTAAAACCGTGTGGCGCGCGCTGACCGATTCCTCGGCACCGATGCGAGTTACCAAGCCATTTGATCCCGCACTCTGGCGCTGGGGGCGCGAGTTCATGTCGTATGCGAACAGCAAAGACTTCGAACGCTTCACGCGCGCCAAGCTCTCTTTCGCACGCTTTTGCCAGAGCGAACTGGAAGCAACCTTGAGCGCGACAGGCGTCGATTGCGGCTATCAGCGCGATGGTTTGCTCTACGTTTGCCGCAGTGAAAGTACGATGGTTGCCGCGCGGGCGCGCGCCACGCTCGTCGCTGCGCATGGCTACGACACAAGAGTGCTTTCGCGCGATGAAGTGATCGCGCTGGAGCCGTCGCTCGCCGCGTCGACCATCGTCGGCGGTACGCACGCGGTGACCGACGCGCAGGGCGATTCGCGCGCGTTTACACGGGCGCTGGCGACGTGGCTTGCCGACCGTGGCGTTAAATTTGTTTGGGGCGAAGCAGTGACTGCGCGCCTTACGCAACGCGCCCAAAATTACGAGTTGCACACCGCAAAAGGCCAACGCAAGGCCGATGCATTCGTCGTCGCACTTGGCCCAAAGACACCGCAGTTCGCACAAGGCTTAGGCGTTCGTGTGCCCATTTATCCGGTAAAGGGGTACTCCGTTACCGTTCCCGTCAAGGACGCAAAACTTGCCCCGAAACGCGGCGGCATTTGCGAAGACTCGTTGATTGCGTATTGCCCGTTGCCGAGCGAATCGGGGCCTACGATGCGGATCACCACGGGAGCGGTTTTCTCGGGTCGAGACGCCTCGTTTCGCGCATCCGATTTCTCGCCGCACCGCGAACATTTTGAAGCGTTGTTTCCCGGCGCGCTGGACTGGTCAAACCCATCGGTCGAACACTGGGCCTGCCAGCGCCCGATGACGCCCTCAACGCTGCCGATCATTCAACGGCATCGTTTCGATAATCTCTACTGGAACTGCGGTCAGGGTCACATAGGCTGGACGATGAGCTGTGGTTCTGGGCGCGTCATGGCAGATTTGATCGCCGGGCGTGCGGCGTCTTTTGATCTTTCGGATATGCAGCAGCTTTAGCGCCAAATCCCGCTTGAACAGGGGCTGGGTGGTCGATTCGATAGATGTCGATAAATGCTAAAAAGTGCCGCTAGCCCCAGTGCATCGGTGCTTTGTTAGAAAAGCTGTTAACTAGTTTTGCTTTGGCATCGGCAGCGGACGCGGCCGCGGAATCCATGGCCGATAGCCGTAGTACGGATACGGCCACCACATCGGTGGTGGCTCGATGACGTACGAAACCGTTGGCCTCGGTTCAATCACCTCAAACGCGAGAAACTGGTTGAGCTGGCTACCGCGAAAGTTGTCGTCGCTGACGAGCACCAGCGTGCGGTTGCCGCTCGGCAGCCGAGGGCCGAAGGTCATGCCTTCGGTGTTGTCGAGCTTCTTCAATTTCAGGCCATCAAAATTGATCATCAGGCGCTTGGCGGCGGGCGTGTAATTGCCGTCACGCAGCACCGGCACCGCAAGCACGTCGCTGCCGTCCCGCGTATCGATCAGATACAGTCGCAGCGAATTACCCGGCCCCGGGGAATAGCTGCGCTCCAGCACCAGCATGCGAAATTGGTCGAGCATCAGAATCTCTGGCACGCCGTTGTCGGCGTCGCCCTTCTTGGTCGGCTTCAGTGGAATCGCATCGGGGATGTAGGCAATCTGGCGAATCGCGTTGCCGGAGTTCGCGTGATAGAGCGTGATGCGTAGCGGCCCGCCTGCCTTGTCCACCGTTGGCTCCAGCCCGTCCTCAAAGCGCGCTGACTCCATCGACACCCAGTACGCCTTGCCGTCCGGCGTGAGCGTCATGCCTTCAAACGTCAGGTTGTCGCGCGGCCCGTTGTCACCCGACTGCATGCGAAACATTGGCAGCGTGGGCATTTCGCGAATGAAAGTGCCGTCAAGTTTGATCTCACGCACCGACGGGTCAATGCCAAGCCTCTTGTCGCCCTCACTCGTCCAGAACAACGTATCGGTGTCGGCGCGATAACGAATCGCCTCGGGGTCGGGAACGTCTTTTGCGCCGGCCTTCTCGCTACCGTACACAGTACCGTCGGGCCGTTTCAGTGTCACCACAGAGGTGATTTGCGGCGCCTTGATCTCTTTGTCCGTGATCGCGATTTTTGCGGTGTAGAAGCGCGCTGGATTTCTCTCTGACCGATCATCGGAGAGAAGGTAATACTGGTCGCGCGCCTCGTCGTAGTCAATGCCCGAGATGCCACCAAACGTCGTGCCGCCAACAACCATGCGATGTGGCACGATGGCTTCACCGATGAAGCGCATAGAGATGCCGGTGGCGTTCGGTACTTCGGTGTTTGATGTGGCCGGGGTGTTGGCGCACCCAGCCAGAAGCAAAGCACACAGAGCGGGAACGAAGAATTGACGCATTACGTTCGGCACACGGTTGTTGATGAAGTCAATTTTGACATTTCGGCGGGCTATCTGGGGGCTTTGGCATCACGCAAACGCTCTCGCCACCACGTCACCGCCTGCCCACGATTGCCGCTTTTCCAGGCGATCACAACGGTCCCGGACGGCTTCGGCGCCGCGACTTCTTTCACGATCAGCGATTTGTCTTTGAGATACGGTCGCGCGAACCAGCTTGCCAGATAGCCCGCGCCGAGCGCCTGAACCTGCGCTTCGACCTTCGCTTGCATCGATGGCACAACGAGCATGTCCTGCCCTGAGAGCAAGCCGCTGGAGCGCAACGGCAGGTGTCTTGCGCTGTCGCCGACCGCAATCGCACGATGCAGTTGCAGCACGTCATCCTGGATCGGCTCTTTCGCCCTGGCGAGTGGATGATTCGGCGACACGCAATAGTCAAAGTCCAGCGCGAACAAAGGCTGCGTGCTGATGCCCATGCCGTTCGGCGGATCGCTACTGGCCCCGATCACGAGGTCGGCGCGACCATCAAGCAGCGCGTCCCAGGTGCCTGCCATCGTCTCTTCGTTGATGCGTAATTTTGCTGAACAAGCGTCGGCAAAATACGCTTCAACATGAGGCTGCAACCATCGCCACGGCAAGATGCCGTCCAGCGCAATGCGCAGCTCCAGTTCCCAGCCCTTAGCGGTCTGCGCGATCTGCGATTGCAGCAGGTCGGCGCGCGCCAGTAGCTCGCGACCCTGTTCCAGCAGCACTTGGCCTACAGGCGTCAATTCAGCCCGGTACCCCCGCCGGTCGAAGATCAGCGTGTCGAGATCGTCTTCCAGTTTGCGCACTGCATAGGTTATGGCCGAAGGCACGCGCCCTAGCTCCTCCGCGGCGCGCCCGAAGCTGCCCAGCCGCGCAATCGCATCGAGGATTTCGAGAGATTCCAGCGTTAATTTCAACATAGTCAGTATTTTTGAATAAGTGCATCAGTTAAGCAAGGTTGTTTATGCTTTCCCGGGCACCCATAATTCATTCCACAGACAGTAGGGACGCACCAAGGCACCTCTAAAAAATCATTTTTGGGGATGCAGTGTTAGTAGCCCGGAGCGCAGCAACCGCAACGTACGCTCTGGTACGTGAGGATTGCGAGTACCGCGCGACGACACAATGCGCCCCACAAATGAGTTTTTTAGAGGTGCCTTATGTTGACACTACGCAAATCCGAAGACCGCGGCCAGGCCGATCACGGCTGGTTGCAAAGCCGGTTCAGTTTTTCGTTCGCTGAATATCAGGATCCGAAGCATGTGCACTTCGGGCCGCTACGGGTGATCAACGACGACTATATTGCGCCGGGTCAGGGCTTTGGCACGCATGGTCACAAAGACATGGAAATCGTCACCTACGTGCTCGAAGGCGCGGTGGTGCACAAGGACTCGCTCGGCAACGCGGGCAATATCGTGCCCGGTGAAGTTCAGCGCATGAGCGCGGGCACTGGCATCCGCCACAGCGAGTTCAACCCGAACGCGGATCAGCGCACGCATCTCCTGCAAATCTGGATCATCCCTAATCGCACCGGCGGCCCGGCTTCGTACGAACAGAAGTTCTACGACGCGGCGGACAAGCGCGGCAAATTGCGCTTAGTTGCGTCGCCAGATGGTGCGAACGGTTCAGTGACCATTCAGCAAAATGCCCGCATGTTTGCCGGCCTGTTCGATGGCGCGGAATCGGCGACGCACGATGTGGCCGCCGGACGTCAGGTCTATGTGCACATTGCGCGCGGATCGGTTCACGTTAACGGCACCGCTTTGTCGGAAGGCGATGCCGCCATGCTGGTGAACGAGTCACGGGTTGCGATCAACGACGGCACGCAAGCCGAAGTGCTGCTTTTCGATCTCGGTCAGCTTCAATAATTTTTACTCCTCCCAAACACCAAGGAATCATCATGGCATCAGTTGCAATCGTCTATCACTCCGGCTACGGCCACACCAAAGCAGTCGCGGAGTCGGTGCAGAAGGGCGCTGCCAGCGTCGCAGGGGCAGCCGTTACGCTCGTGAGCGTCGCCGATGCGGATCAGCATTGGGACACACTGGCCGCCGCCGACGCCATCATCTTCGGTGCGCCAACTTACATGGGCTCGGCTTCAGCAGAGATGAAAAAATTCATGGAAGCCAGCGCCAAGGTGTGGTTCACACAGGGCTGGAAAGAGAAGCTGGCTGCGGGTTTCACCGTATCTGGCGCGTATTCCGGCGACAAGCTCGCAACGTTGCAACAGTTCATGATTTTCGCTGGACAACATACGATGTTGTGGGCACCGCTCGGTCAGATGCCGGGCTTCAACAACAGCAAAGGCAGCGTTGACGACTTGAACCGCGTTGGTTCGTACAGCGGCCTGATGGTTCAGGCCAACGTCGATCAGGGCGTCGAAGGCATCGCCGCCAGCGACTTCAAAACGGCGGAGGTGTTTGGCGCGCGCATCGCAGCGTTAGCGGTCAAGTTTGCGGCCTGATCGCATCGCCCGGGAAAGATTGCTGCCTCCAGCTTTTCTTTGTAATAACCTCTGATCGGGGGATAGAAGCGAAAAACGACAGAAGTCAACTTTTGGCGTTTTGTCCTCTAAGCCCCTATGCAATGGAGCGCGTAGCGAAAGGCTGCTGGTGCAGTTACGGCGCTGGCACGAGTTTGATAATGCCGCAGCTCACGCGCGGCCCCGCGTTTCCGAGCGGCTGCGACACGTAATCATCCGGGTCGCGGTGCGTGATCAGCGGCTTTCCAATCACGCTGTACTTGTCGGTGCTGGGGCCGAGCGTAATGGTGTCAACTTCCTGGCGCGTCGTGCCCACGCCTGCCCCGTCAGTTTTGATGTTGAACATCGCCCCGGCGTGACGCAGGATGTGCGACGGGTCGCCGTGCGGGTGGCCGTCCGGGTTGAAGTGCCCACCCGTCTTCAGGCCATCGCCCGAACAGTCGGGCACCGCATGCACGTGAAAGCCGTGCTCGGAATACGGCTTGAGCCCGCTGATCTCGGCTTTGATCAACACACGATTGGTGCCGACTTGCGTTAGCGTGACGGTTCCGTTGGGCTTCAGATTGGCTGCGATGGCAGCGGTGGTCGGCATCATCTCGGCCACCGCGACGACAGGTTTTTTTTCTTCGGTCATGCTCTTGCAGCCAGCAAGCCCGAGCACGGCGAGGGTCGTTAAGGATGCGCTAGCCGCAATGAAAAGTCGTGTCACGGGTGGGTCTCCTTGAAAATTGCGGGGCTCCGTCGCACACGCTTCGCTAATCTGCGCTGGGCCGGAATCGGGTGTCAACAAGCGACGGTAGCACAGTGCCCCCGCATAATCACGAGCAATGCCCGCGCCATCACGAACACCGCCCGCGTTGCGACGGCCATCGCCCATCAGTCTTGCTCACCCGCTTGCGAACTGCTACGCTCGCGGCGTTAAAAGGAGTACCAAGCATGACATCTAAATTTACCCAGACGGCATTCGCTTTCGGCCTGATTCTGACACTGGGGGCCTGTGCACAAAACGGCGCAATGCAAACCACAGCGGTCACCACGGTCGCCCCCACCGAGCCGATGAAAGTCACGGTGAGCACGCCGAAGCTTGCCGCAGGCTACGAAAAAGTCGCCGCCGCCGCGGACGCGAAGCTGTATTTCATCAACTTTAAAAACGGTGACAGCGTTGCTTCGCCGGTGACGGTTCAATTCGGGTTGAGCGGCATGGGCGTCGCGCCAGCTGGCATCGAACGAGCAGGCACGGGGCATCATCATCTGCTGATTGACGTAGGCTCGATTGATATCAACACTCCGATCCCTAATAGCGATCAGTTTCGCCATTTTGGTCTGGGGCAGACCGAGGTCACGTTGCCAATGACACCCGGTAAACACACGCTGCAATTGTTGCTCGGGGATCAAAATCACATCCCGCATCACCCACCCGTGATGAGCGAGCGGATTACGATCACAGTCAGGTAATTTTCGGAAATGCATGAGCGGCGCGAGCCGCTCTACCGTCGAATCTGAAACACCGCCGTCTCGCCGCGTACATTTGGCAAAAACGTAATCACGCGGCCACGGGCCAGCGCCGCTCGCCGCTCGACCGTGATGCCCTTGTCGGCGCAGAACACGTCGAAGTCCGTGATCGTCGAAAAGTGCACGTTTGGCGTGTCGTACCATTGATAAGGCAGACGTTTTGATACCGGCATGCGCCCGCCCACACCAAGCTGCCAGCGAACAGACCAATGCCCGAAATTCGGCAGCGTCACAATGGCGCTTTTGCCGACACGCAATACCTCACGCACCAGCGCCTCTGTATGTCGTGTCGCCTGCAACGTCTGCGACAAAATCACCACGTCGAATGCGCCGTCGTCGAACAGGTTGAGTCCGCTTTCGATATTGCCTTGCAGCACATTCAGGCCACGCTTCAGGCAGGCGAGCACTGCACCGTCTTCAATCTCGACGCCGTAACCAATGCTGCCCCGCTCACGTTGCAGCCGCGCCAACAGCTCACCGTCTCCACAGCCCAAATCGAGCACAGATGCGCCGTGTGGCACCCAGTTGGTGACCACATCAAAGTCGGGGCGGACGTAATTGGCGCTCATACTTTGATCCCTTCGAAAGTTGCGCGCAGGAGCGCGTGGTACTGCGGGATCGGCATCAGGAACGAATCGTGACCCTCGACTGATTCAATTTCGGCGAAGCTGACGTCGTGCTTGTTTGCGAGCAATGCACGAACGATTTCCTTCGAACGCGCCGGCGAGAAGCGCCAGTCGCTGGTGAACGCTGCGATGAAAAATTTGGCTCTGCTTTTGGCGAATGCTGCGCCTAAATCACCGCCAAACGCACGCGCCGGATCGAAGTAGTCCAGTGCTCGCGTCATCAGCAAATATGTGTTTGCATCAAAGTATCCGGCGAACTTGTCGCCCTGATAACGCAGGTAACTCTCCACCTCAAACTCCGCATCGAAACCGAACTGATAGTCCTCGCCTTTGAGTACTCGACCAAACTTTTCGCCCATCAAGTCGTCGGATAAATAGGTCAAGTGCCCGAGCATTCGCGACAACCGCAAGCCGCGTTTGGGCACGACGCCATGCGCGTAAAAATCGCCGTCAAGAAAATCTGGATCAGAGCGAATCGCCTGCCGCGCGACTTCGTTGAAACCGATGTTTTCTGCGGAGAGTTTGGGCGCGGCGGCGATGGCCAGCACGTTGCGCACGCGCTCCGGAAAATCAATCGCCCATTGCATCGCCTGCATGCCACCGAGCGAGCCGCCGAGAATCGCGGCGAAGGATTCGATGCCGAAGTGATCGGCCAGCTGTACTTGCGTGCGCACCCAGTCGGGCACAGTCACGATTGGGAACTCACTACCGAACGGCTGGTTCGTCGCTGGGTTGATCGTGCCAGGCCCTGTGGAGCCGTGACAACCGCCGAGATTGTTCACGCCGATGATAAAAAATTTGCGTGTATCGAGCGGACGGCCCGGACCAATCAGGTTGTCCCACCAGCCTTCGGACTTTGACGGGTCGGGCGCGTCCCTATAGAAACCGGCGACGTGGTGATGCCCCGACAGCGCGTGGCATACGAGTACCGCGTTGGTGCGCGAAGCATTGAGTTCGCCATACGTTTCCACCATCAAGTCAAATCTGGGGAGCGTTGCCCCCGAGACGAAAATCAGTGGGGTTTCGAACGCGATTTTCCGCGGCGAGACGAAGCCGACCGAGTCAGTAGCAATATCCATAAATCATCAGCAACAAAAAAGCCCGGAAGCCAAATACCGTTTAAGGTGGGCTTGCGGGCTTGTCGTGAGACGAATAGAGGAGTCTGCTCTGACGTCGCTTTAGCAATTTTGATCGCAGTTGTGACTGCAATCTCGCCCGCAAGCTGTTTCTTTCAAATCGGCGATGCCTAATGATAACCAAATTGGACGAATGAACCAAACCTCAGTCTCTTGGGCGTCTCCAAAAATCATTTGTGGTGGGCCACTACGGCTATTGAGCAAGCCGCCGTTGATTTGAATCGCCCGCCGGTCAAGGTGCCACCGGTACTTTGCAATGCAGCGCAGCGTAGTCACGCAGTGCGGGCCAACTGAGACGATTTGCATTGGGTGACAGTGCGCCGATGAAGGCCGGTGTGCCGGACAGTCCAAATAACATGCGCATCAGCAATATGCCGTCACTCAGGGCGTTCACCGTATTGCTACCGTCAATATCGGCGGTGCAACGGGTGCCTTGCGGATTTTCGAGCTGGATGCGTGCGATACAACTCTGGGCTGAGCTGACGCCCGCAAAGCAGCTGCCGACGGTAACCAATTTGCTGTCACCGGTCAGCGCGGCGCTGTCGCCGGCCCAGCTTGCCAGCGAACTGCCGCCCACGGGCTGGGGTTCGGTATCGAGGAGCCGGGTGGCTTGTCCACCAAACTGCGCGGAGGGGATGCCGTTTGCGTCAAACGCGGCAAGGCAGATGCCGTAGCGCTGAAACGGTGTGGCTGACGGCATGCACTGTGTGACCATGATCAGTGAGCCATCTTCGCGCTGCACGAGGTCGTAAACCGAGGTCAGCGTTAGTCCGAGATTCACGTCGTTCACATAGCCACTGGTGCCGAAAGTGGTGTCGATGCCGGTGTCCGTCCTGAAACGGAACATGCAGCCGCGGAAGGCCTGGGTGGTGACCATTACGCAGGTGCCGGAGCCGATCAGCGCGCCGTCGGCTGCGAGCACGAGCCCACCCAGGGTCGCGGCGGTGCTGTTCGGCACGCTGGCCATGTAGGTCAAATTCAAGGCTCCAGCGGACGATAAATCAGCGAAACACATCCGATTGACGGCCGTGGTGGTGCCGGTGTCACAGGTTGCGCCGAGATATACCTTCCCGTTGCTGCGTTGAATCAGCGTGCGCACCTCGCCGCCGCGCAGCGACGGCCACACCCACACGTTGCCACCGTTGAATGACGGATCGAATGTGCCGTTGGGCAGCAACCGACCGAGACAAGGCTGACCGGCACCCGTCTGTGTGCACACGCCGCCGACCAGAATCCTGCCGTCGGCGGTCATCGCCATGGCCTGCACCCACCGCATATTGGCAACCGTGATGAGACCGTTGCTGCCTACGCTGATGAAGAAGCCCCCGCTGGACGACACCTTAAACACACAGCCGGCCCCAGCGCAGATGCCGCCGACCCACAGGTTGCCCTGCACATCACGTGTCATTGCGCTGGCGGTGCTAATGCCCATGCCGCTGATGGTCATTGTGCCGCTGCCGCCGAAGCTGGTGTCGGGGCCGCCAGCGAAATTGCGCTTGCTCACGCAGACGTCTGAGTTTGCACCGGATATGCATAGCCCGGCGACAAAAACGGCGTTGGTCTCCGTCACCAGCATCGCGCTGCTCCGGCTTTCGCTACCTGACGCAACGAAGCGCGTAATGCCCGCTGGATTGCCACTGGCACTGAACGTGGTGTCGAAGTCGCCACCAGCTGCATGCGCCTGAAGCGCGATGCCGCCGACAAAGGCAGCAACTAAAAAACGCTGGCACATGATGCGCAGCGACCGCTGTGAATTTGCAGTGTTTTTCATGCCCGGCTCCGTCTAGCGCACACCGCAGTGCGTGAATGCGTGGTCAAAGATGGCGTCGGCGGTGGTGCGCTGTGCTCCGGGCGACACCGCGTTCTGCGTCAGCGTACTTCCGCGAAAGCCAAGCATCAGCCGCAGCCAAAGCAAACCGTCAGTCTGCGGCTTGATGAAACCGTCGTCGTCAATGTCGAGGGAGCAGTGCAGGCCCGCAGGTACACCGAGGTCGTATCGGGACACGCAGGACTGCCAGGTGGTAGTGCTGCCGGTCACGTTGCACAATCCGCTGATGAGTAATTTGTTGCCCGGTACGGCATTGATGCCGTAGATTGAAATGCCGGTGAGACTCGTCACCGCGTTCGACAATCCGCCGACGCCAAAGCTCGCGTCAAGCGAGCCGCCCGGCATCAGGCGCACAAGGCAGGTAATTTGCGTTGGAGTGCCACACGCCCCGGCCAGCAGTATCTTGCCGTCGTCAGAGACGTGCATCAGGCCAGGGCTAACTCGCGTGAACCCGGCACCGTTCAGCCAGACATAACTAGCGCCCGAAAACGCGGCTTCCGCCTGCCCGCTGTCGGTCAGCGCCGCCACGCAAAACCGTCCGCTGCTGGCGTCACCGTAGTTTCCGCACGACCCGCTCAGCAAAATACGACCGGTCGGCATCAGGCGGATGCTCTGCGCGTTGTTGCCGGTCTGTCCGGTTGGGTTGTAGGTGCGGATGCCGTTGCCGTTGAAGGTGGTGTCGAGCGCACCTGCGAGTGTTAAGCGAGCTACGCAGAACTTGCTATTGCCGCCGTCGTCACAGTAGCCGGTGACGAGCATGCGGCCATCGGGATAGGTGGTGATCGCGGCCGGCTGGTTGTTGCTGGGGCTCATGTCGATATTGAGCTTGTTGCCGCCATTGAATGTCGGGTCCTGCAACCCGTTGGCGGTCAATCGGTTCACACAAAAAATGTAGTGACTGGCGAAGCAGTCAGCCGCGACCGCGATTCGACCATCGCCCATCAGCGCCAGCGCTCTCGCCGTTAAGAAGCCTGAAAATCTCGCGTAACCGCTGGCGCCGAACGTGCTGTCGAGTGCGCCGTCCGCTGTCAGGCGGAACACGCAGGGCGAAGTCGAGCCGCACCGTGCCGCCACCAGTATGCGGTCGCTGCTATCTACGATCAGCGAGCTGGCAAACTCCTGCACTGTAGCGTCGCCTGTGCCAAAAATGCCCGGCACGGCTGCCGACGCCGCAAACGTGGTGTCAATGCCGCCTGCGCCGTTGGCCGCGATGCGCGTCACGCATACGTCCGCCGTCGCATACACACCGCAGCTATGAACCGTGACGATCTTTCCGGTGGATTGCACCGCACTTTGAAACCCGAGCCAGCCCTGTGCCGTGGTGAACGGATAGGTGCCGCCGGAGCCGAAGCTCGCGTCCAGACCGCCCGGCACGGCGCGCGCGGGCGTTGCCAGCAAAATCGCCATAGCGATCACCCCCACAATCGGGACGAGGACGCGGCTCGCGATGCTGGTCTTGGCGTTTACGATAAAGGAGCGACAGAGGATCATGGTCGGGCAATCAAAAAAATTCTGGATGCATGCGGGTGACTGGACATTCGCTGCTACAAAGCGCTTACGTAAAACGCGTTTTCTTCGTCAGGCGTCGTTGAGAAAGTCTTGCCAGACCCTGGCCTGGCTGTGATTGCACAGCTAGCTTGCCGAAAAAATCCATTGTTTTAACTGTGACAGCGTTGTGATGAAACGGACCACTGCTCGCAGACGCGTTGCTACATTCAAATCGTGTGGCATCTCGTTGGATGTCGTTGCTAATCCTCGCGATGGCTAGCCATCTCTGCTCGCCTCGCCCCATCTGCCAGACGCAAAATGATTCTCGGCGTGACTCAGGGTCTTTGCAGCCATGCACCGGTATAAGCGGATTTTTCCTGAAACCAGCTCAGTCGCTGTATCAGTTTTCTGGATTGAAATCCATTGCTTGGGTACGCTTGCGCGAGTGCTGATTCACCGGTATTGCGCGGGTCGTCTCGCGGTAGTTTCGGCGCCGCTAGAAACGTAGTGAGGTGTGCAGATGAAGGATGCCAGAACCGCGATTGGGGCAAACATTTGAGGATCGAGCGCAGCGAGATCGCTTTTGCCACAGCATCAAACTCTGGCGGATGTTTCTCTTCGCATGGGCATCAGCGTGCCTATCGGCGGACTTCAATTCATTTTGTTTTACGGTGCAGCAGCAACGTCGTCCTTGCCCTACATCCGCGAACGTTAATGGTGTTTTTATGCAAGTAAGCGGTCGTGAGACGTGCTGCACGTCATCTTAGACACCAAGCTTTTACGGTACCTACAGCGCGTTCAGCCGCAACAACGCTGCTGCGATTTTGTCGGGATCGTCGGTGCGCAGAATTCGATTCGCCACCGCTTCACAATCGGCAATGCTTGATGTAAGCACGCGCTGTTTGATCGTCAATAGCTGCGCCGGATGCATCGAAAAATTGCGCAATCCGAAGCCCAACAACAAGCGCGTCAGGCGCAGCTCACCTGCCATTTCGCCGCACACGGCAATCGGTGTGCTGGCTTTACTCGCGATGCGGATGGCCTGAGCGATAAGCCTCAACACGGCCGGATGCAACGGGTCGTACATGTGCGCCACAGCGTCATCGGTGCGATCAATGGCCAGCGTGTACTGAATCAGGTCGTTGGTGCCAATCGACAAAAAGTCGAGTCGTTCGGCGAAGTACGTTAGCGACAGCACCGCAGCGGGGATTTCGATCATGCCACCGACTGGCACGTCGTTGTCAAACGGGATGCCCAACGTCACCAGCTCGGCTTTGGCGCGAGCGATGAACGCGAGCGTTTGCGTGATCTCGTGCGCGTTGGAGATCATCGGGACCAGGATGCGCAGTCGACCATACGCGCTAGCACGCAGGATGGCGCGCAGTTGCGTCATGAAAAGCTGTGGCTCAGCCAGACAGAGGCGAATCGCGCGCAGGCCCAGCGCGGGGTTGTCGCTGTGGCGGTCACCCAGGCCCGGCATCCGCTTGTCGGCCCCCAAATCAAACGTTCGGATGGTGACGGGCCGCCCCTGCAGCCCTTCAACCACCGCACGGTAGGATTCGAATTGCTCATCTTCCGTCGGCAGATCGTCGCGGTGCATGAACAAAAATTCTGAGCGGAACAGGCCGACGCCATCAGCGCCGTTTTCAATGCAGGCGGGAATGTCGCTCGGCAGCTCAATGTTGGCATTGAGATCAATCGCAGTGCCGTCGAGCGTGATCGCGCGTGTGCTGACGAGTCGCTTGAGCTTCTTCCGTTCGAGCAATTGGCTGCTCTGCTTGTGCTCATACTCAGCGAGCACATGTTGATCAGGATTGACGATGACGAGGCCGTTGTCACCGTCAACAATCAACAGTTCGGATTCGCGAAGCAGGCCGCGCGCGTTGTGCAGTGCAACCACCGCCGGAATGCCGAGCGAACGGGCAACGATGGCAGTGTGCGAAGTCGCGCCACCGACATCGGTGACAAATGCGGCGAATGCAGACTCCTTGAAGTGAATCGCATCGGCGGGGGACAAATCGTGCGCAACCAGCGCTGTGGAATGACTGGGGTTGAGCAGTCGCAACTCGCTTGGCTTGCCCATCAGTGCTTTGACGATACGCTCGACGACCTGCACAACGTCATGCGCTCGCTCGCGCAGATACGGATCCTCAAACTGCTCGAACTGTTCGACCAGCTCGTTCATTTTTTGCGTGACTGCCCATTCGGCGTTGCAGCGCAATTCAGCGATCGCGATTTTGGGATCTTTCGCGATATGCGTATCGGTCAGGATCATCCAGTGAACGTCAAGAAACGCGCCGAATTCAGCGGGCGCGTCGTCTCCCTTCATGCGCTCGTGCAGCGCCTCGAATTGTTCTCGTACCGTCGTCAATGCGGTGTCGAAGCGCAGCAGTTCGGCCTCGACCTGCTCGGGTGCGATGTCGTAGTGGGCGACTTCCAGCGTGGCGTGTGAAACGAGTTGCGCTCGTGCAATCGCAATACCCGGCGCAGCAGCCACGCCGTGCAGCACGAACGAGGTTTTGCTGCCGGGTGCGGCGGGTGCGAGAGGTTCAGTCATTGCGTTCACGGGTCAATGGTAACGCGTAAATGGGTCGACTGAACCTGTTCTAGACGATCAGGTCCGCTGCTTCGTGCTTACCGGAAGCGATAGGTCAAGCCCAGCGACAGCAAGTCGTAATTGAGCTTCCCGTTCGAGCGATCAGGGTCCGCATTGCTGAAGCTGAAGTTGCGTCCGACCCCGGTCGTGCGCTCCCAGCCCAGCTGTGCGCCAATCGCTGGCGTGATGTTGTAACCGAGCCCTACGCCGAAGTGCGGACGCGATTGATGATCGGTAGGTGCATTGAACGGATCAAAGCCGCTGGGGACGGAATTGAGGCTGTATTTCAGCGAGCTGCGCATAACGCCCACGCGACCGAAAACGGTCAGCTTTGGCATGACTTCAGCGCTGGCGACGAGATCGAGTGCGGTGCCATCGGCGCGCCAGTTTGCTGCATATTGCCGGGTGAAGCTGTTGGGCCCCGAGAATTGATAGGCACCGTTGAACTTGCCGAAATCGACGTAGCTCAATTCGGCTGCGAAGTTGCGGTGGAACTGATAGCCAGCGAAGAATTTGCTGCCGTTGTCAGTGCGGTCACTGCGGATGCTGGAAATGGTGTTGCCACCGGTCAGGCTCTGACCGGCACTGAACACTTGTCCATTGAAGTCACCCTGCGCACTAGTGACGCCGTACGCGCCGCCGATGTAGACGTGAGGCGTGAATGATTGTGCATTGACGGTGCCTGTTGCTGCGATTGCAGCGCCTGCTGAAACGAGAATGGATAAGGAGGTTGAAACCGAACGTTTGCGCGTTTGCGCTTGATAATTTTTATGCATTTTCTCTCCGAGAATTATTAGTGTCGGACGCAAAGAAATTGCGCCATGCACTTATCAGACCCGCTGGGAGAGAATAGTTTCCTTGTTTCGATATTTGATGTGACGCCGAGTTGTCACATCTGAATTGAGTAGGATCGCTTTTCTATAGCTGCGACGGCCTATTCGGCTTCGATTTTTGCCGTCTTTGTGAGCTGACCCCAGCGCTTCACCTCAGAGTCGATCAGCTTCGCCAGACCGGCTGCGTCAGTAGGATCAAGGTCAAATCCGCCAGCATTCAACTTTTGCTTGACCTCGGGAAGTGCCAGCACCTTCAGCAGTACCGCGGAGAGCTTCGCGGTGACTTCCTTCGGCATATTGGCCGGGCCGACCAAAGCGAACCACGGCACCAGTTCATAGCCCGGAACTAGCTCGGTGATCGCTGGCAAGTCAGGCAGTGCGGCAGAGCGCTTGAGGCTGGTGACGCCGAACGCCTTGACCTTGCCGCCCTTGATTTGCGCTTGCGCGTTACCCAAATCGGCGAATACGACTTCGATGGAGCCGCCCAGCATGTCGGTGAGCGCAGGCGGAATGCCCTTGTACGGAATCATCTGCATCTCGCCCCCAATCATCGACGCGAACAGAGAGCCCGACACCCATGACCCCGATGAACCTTGTCCGAAACGCACTTTGCCGGGGTTGGCTTTGACATAAGCGATAAAGCTCTTCAGGTCGGTGGAAGGGACTTTGTCGTTAGTAATGAGAACGAACGGCGTGGTTGCGATTTTGCCGATGGGCGTGAAGTCTTTCGCGGGGTCGTAAGGCACTTTTTTCAGGAGACTGACGACGGCGGCTTGCGTCGTGCTGGTGGTCACCATCAGCGTGTAGCCATCGGCTGCTGCGTTTTTCACCTCAGTTGCGCCGATGGTTCCTTGAGCCCCTGCCTTGTTGTCGACGACGATGCTTTGGCCAAGCTCTTTGCCCATCGCGTCGGCGAGCTGGCGGGCTACCACGTCGGTGGCGCTACCGGCGGGAAAGGGCACCAGAAATTTGATGGGTTTCGTGGGGTAAGTCTGCGCGAAAGTGGCTGTGGCTGCAAGCAGCGAGCAGGCAGCGATAAGGGGGAAAAGTCGCATGGAAAATGCCTTTGAAAGAACGCCTCGGAACGCCGGAGGGCTTTGATCAGGTGGGGAAGTCTGTTCGCATTGTAGAAACGCTTAGAAATTTGACGTCATCGCAAACCCGATTCGACAACATGGCTTTTCTGTGAAAGTGCCTTTGCACAGGGCATAGACAGCTAATATTCAAAAAGTCGACTAATCGTCAAATTGGTAGCGAGCCCAAAGCTAATGGGGGCTGATTACAAAAGCTGATGACTTTATCGCACACAAAAATAATTTATGGAATACGCTTCCATAATACGGAATTCTCGTTAGAATGCGTTTTATGATGTGCGATTAACGCATCTTTTTTATGGTGCAATGCACACACGCGACAATGGCAACGAGACATCGCGTGACTGTGCCTTACGCACTGGAACAGCACCCGAAAACTGTAAGGAGGAGTGACATGCAAAACCCCATTAATCCGGGCGATCTCGACCCGAAAGAAACCAGCGACTGGCTCGATTCGCTTGAGAGCGTTATCGCAAACGTTGGCTACGAACGCGCGCATTACCTGTTGGAGGCGCTGTTCGACAAAGCGCGCCGCACCGGTGGCAATGCGCCGTTCTCACCGAACACCGCCTACCTGAACACCATCCCGACGCACCTGGAGGCCAAGAGCCCCGGCGATCACGAGATGGAGCACAAGCTGCGCAGCTACGTGCGCTGGAACGCCGCGATGATGGTGCTGCGTGGTGGCAAAAAAGATTTGGAACTCGGCGGACACATTTCGTCGTTCGCAAGTGCCGCGACGCTGTATGACGTGGGCTTCAATCACTTCTGGCATGCGCCTTCCGCTGATCACGGAGGCGATCTCGTTTACGTGCAGGGCCACAGCGCGCCGGGTGTTTATGCGCGTGCCTTCATGCTCGATCGCTTCACGCAGGATCAGCTAGACAACTTCCGCCAGGAGGTTGATGGCAAAGGCATTTCGAGCTACCCCCACCCGTGGCTGATGCCGGACTTCTGGCAGTTGCCCACCGTGTCGATGGGTCTCGGGCCATTGATGGGCATTTATCAGGCGCGCTTCCTCAAGTACTTGCACGCGCGTGGTCTAGCCAATACCGAAGGCCGCAAGGTCTGGGTGTTCTGCGGCGACGGCGAAATGGATGAGCCGGAATCGCTCGGTGCGATCAGCATGGCGGGCCGCGAAAAGTTGGACAACCTGGTGTTCGTCATCAACTGCAATCTGCAACGACTCGACGGCCCTGTGCGCGGTAACGGCAAGATCATTCAGGAACTCGAAGGTGACTTCCGCGGTTCTGGCTGGAACGTGCTCAAACTGATCTGGGGCGGCTATTGGGATCAACTGCTCGCGCGCGATAAGGACGGCGTGCTCCTCAAGCGGATGGAAGAAGTGGTCGACGGTGAATATCAGGTGATGAAGGCACGCGACGGTGCCTACGTTCGCGAAAACTTCTTCGGCAAATATCCGCAACTGCGCGAGATGGTCGCCAGCATGTCGGACGACGATGTGTGGCGCTTGAACCGTGGCGGTCATGATCCGCACAAGATTTACGCCGCCTACGATTCAGCGGTCAAACACAAAGGGCAACCGACCGTAATACTGGCCAAAACGGTGAAGGGTTACGGCATGGGCCACAGCGGCGAAGGTCTCAACATCGCGCATCAGGCGAAAAAGATGGACCTCGAATCGCTCAAACAAATGCGCGACCGCTTCGGCATTCCGGTGAAGGATGAAGACCTCGAAAGCTACCCGTACTACAAACCTGCAGCCGATTCGCCCGAGATCAAATATATGCGTGAGCGCCGCGAAGCGCTCGGTGGTTATCTGCCGCAGCGTCGCATGAAAAGCGTGTCGCTGCCGACGCCGGAACTCTCCGCGTTCGAGGCGCAACTCAAGGGATCCGGCGAACGCGAAATCTCGACCACGATGGCGTTCGTTCGCATTCTGAACACGCTGGTGAAAGACAAAAATATTGGTCGCAATGTCGTGCCCATTGTGCCTGATGAATCGCGTACTTTCGGGATGGAAGGCATGTTCCGCCAGCTCGGTATATGGAACCAGCAGGGCCAGAATTACGCGCCTGTCGATGCCGACCAACTGATGTTCTACAAAGAGGCAAAAGACGGCCAGATTTTGCAGGAAGGCATCAACGAGCCGGGCGCAATGGCCGACTGGATCGCAGCTGCGACGAGCTACAGCAACAACAACGTGCCGATGCTGCCGGTCTACATTTTCTATTCGATGTTTGGCGTGCAGCGCATCGGCGATCTGTGCTGGGCAGCGGGCGATATGCGCGCGCGCGGGCTGCTGGTCGGTGGCACTGCGGGTCGCACCACGCTGAACGGCGAGGGGCTGCAGCACGAAGACGGCCATTCACACGTCTGGTTCAGCGCGATTCCGAACGTGCGCACCTATGACCCGACGTTCTCGTACGAAGTCGCGGTGATCACGCAGTACGCCGTTAAGGGCATGCTCACCGATCAGAAGGATGAGTATTACTACCTCACCGTGATGAACGAAAACTACACGCACCCGGGCATGCCAGCGGGTGCCGAGGCCAACATCATCAAGGGCATGTACCTGTTCAAAGAAGGTGGCAAAGACAAGAAGCAGGGCATGCGCGTGCAACTCACCGGCTCGGGCACGATCTTCCGCGAAGTCATCGCTGCGGCGGATTTGCTGCGTGAGGACTGGGGCGTGGAGTCCGACATCTGGAGCGCACCGAGCTTCAACGAATTGCGCCGTGACGGCATCGATTGTGAGCGCTGGAATCTGCTGCACCCGATGGACGATCCGCGTGTGCCACACGTCGCTGCCTGCGTCAATTCGAAGGCCGGTCCGCTCATTGCCGCGACCGACTACATGCGAATTTATGCGGATAGCGTGCGCCCGTACATCAAGAAAACGTTCAAGGTGCTCGGCACCGATGGCTTCGGTCGTTCGGACAGTCGTGAGAATCTGCGTCGCTTCTTTGAAGTCAATCGTTTCTACGTCACGCTTGCGGCACTCACTGCGCTTGCGGAAGACGGTGTGATCGAGCGCAAGGTGCTCGCCGAGGCCATCAAGAAGTACGGCATCGATCCGAACAAACCCAATCCAGTGACGGTTTAAGGGGTGGGACAAATCATGGCAAAGCTTGAATTAAAAGTCCCGGACATCGGCGACTATAAAGAAATCCCTGTCATCGAAGTGTTGGTCAAAGTTGGCGACGTCGTGGCGAAAGAGCAATCGCTCGTCACCCTCGAATCCGACAAGGCCACGATGGAAGTGCCAGCCGATACGGCGGGCACGGTGGTTGAACTGCGCGTGAAGCTTGGCGACAAGGTAAGTGAAGGTACGGTGGTCGCTGTGATCGAAGCGGGCGCTGCTGCGCCAGCTCCGACACCAGCCGCTGCGCCAGCACCTGCGAAGGCTGCTGCGACTCCAGCGCCTGCTGCTGTTGCCGTTCCCGTTCCCGCCGCGCCAGCTGTGGCCGGTGGTGCAGTCGATGTGAAAGTGCCAGACATCGGCGATTACAAAGACATTCCGGTCATCGAAATTCTGATCAAGATTGGAGACACCGTCAAAGTTGAGCAGTCACTCGTGACGCTCGAATCTGACAAGGCGACGATGGAAGTTCCGTCGACGGTGGCGGGCGTTGTCAAGGCGATCAAAGTGAGTCTGGGCGATAAGGTTTCTGAGGGCGCAGTCGTTGTCGTCGTTGAGGCAGCGGGAGCGGTTGCCGCACCTGCTTCCCCTGCCGTTCGTGCTGAGACAGTCGTTGCACCTGCGGCACCCGTAATCGCTCAATCAAGCACGCCTGGCTCCGCACCAGGCGCTTCGACGAGATCAGTGCAAACGGAAACAACCGCAGCCCCAAGCGCAATCAACGAATCCAGTTTCAGCAAGGCGCATGCATCACCCTCAATCCGCAAGTTCGCGCGCGAACTAGGCGTCGATCTCGGTCGCGTGAAACCCACCGGTCCGAAAAACCGAGTGATGCTGGAAGACGTTCAGGCCTTCGTCAAAGGCGTGATGACGGCACCTCCAGCGGCACCCGCTACGGGCGGTGGCGATGGTGCAGCACCCGGCTTGTTGCCGTGGCCGAAGGTGGACTTCACCAAGTTCGGCACCATCGAAGCGAAACCGCTTTCTCGAATCAAGAAAATCTCCGGCGCGAACCTGCATCGCAACTGGGTGATGATTCCGCACGTCACTAACCATGACGACTGTGACATTACCGATCTCGAAGCCTTCCGCGTTCAACTGAACAAGGAAAACGAGAAGAGCGGCGTCAAGGTCAGCATGCTCGCGTTCATGATCAAGGCTTCGGTCGCCGCGCTCAAGAAGTTCCCGAATTTCAATTCGAGTCTCGATGGCGAGAATCAGGTTCTAAAGAGCTACTTCAACATCGGTTTCGCCGCCGATACGCCTAACGGCCTCGTCGTGCCCGTCATCAAAAATGCCGATCAAAAGGGCATCGTACAGATCGCCAAAGAAATGGGCGAACTCGCGGGCCTCGCACGCGAAGGCAAACTGAAGCCCGACCAGATGCAGGGCGGATGCTTCTCCATTTCGTCGCTGGGTGGCATCGGCGGCCGCTACTTCACGCCGATCATCAACGCTCCGGAAGTTGCAATCATGGGCGTCTGCAAGAGCGAGATCGCACCGAAGTGGAATGGCAAGGAATTCGAGCCACGCCTCATGTTGCCTCTGTCGCTATCGTGGGATCACCGCGTTCTTGATGGCGCCGAGGCGGCGCGCTTTAACGTCTACTTCGGGCAGCTCATGAGCGATTTCAGAAGGATTGCGCTATGAGTCAGGTCGAACTCAAAGTCCCCGATATTGGTGATTTCAAAGATATTCCAGTCATTGAAATTTTGGTGAAGGTGGGTGACACTGTCGCGCTTGAGCAATCAGTCGTCACCCTCGAGTCTGACAAAGCCACGATGGAGGTGCCTGCCGACACGGCGGGCGTCGTGAAGGAAATTCGCGTCAAGCTTGGTGACAAAGTATCGCAAGGTGTGGTCGTTGCGGTGATTGAAGCGAGCGGTGCTGCCGCTGCGCCAGCGCCTTTTGCCGCTGTCGCGAAAGCACCTGCTGCTTCAGCGCCAGCCCCAGTCTCAGCGCCCGTCGCTGCTGGTGCCTACGCAGGTAAAGCCGACATCGAATGCGAGATGCTCGTGCTCGGCGCCGGCCCCGGCGGCTACAGCGCGGCCTTCCGCGCCGCCGATATTGGCATGAAGACTGTCCTCATCGAGCGCTACGCAACGCTCGGTGGCGTCTGCCTCAACGTCGGCTGCATCCCGTCCAAGGCGCTGCTGCACACCGCAGCCATCATGGAAGAAGTCAAAGCGCTCGGCAAGCACGGCATCAGTTACGGCGAACCGACCATTGAAATCGACAAGCTGCGCGAGTTCAAGGATGGCGTCATCAAGAAGCTCACCGGCGGCCTCGCAGGTATGGCCAAAGCACGCAAGGTTGAAGTGGTTCGAGGTGTTGGCAAATTCCTCGACGCTAATCACGTCGAAGTTGAAATGACCAGCGGTACGTCGTGGGACACCACGGGCGAAAAGAAAGTCCTCAAATTCCAGAAGTGCATCATCGCCGCCGGTTCACAAGCCGTGAAACTCCCGTTCATGCCAGAAGACCCGCGCGTGGTGGACTCCACCGGCGCGCTGTTGCTCAACGTCAAGCCTGAGCGCATGCTGGTGATCGGCGGCGGCATCATCGGCCTTGAAATGGCGACGGTGTATTCGTCGCTCGGCGCGCGCATCGACGTCGTCGAAATGCTCGACCACGTGATGGCCGGTGCCGATCGCGACCTCGTCAAAGTCTGGGAAAAGCACAACGCGCCACGTTTCGACAACATGATGTTGAAGACGAAGACGGTCAGCGCTGAGGCGAAAGCCGATGGGATTTACGTCAAGTTCGAAGGCGAAAAAGCGCCAGCGGAAGCGCAGCGTTATGACCTCGTACTCGTCGCAGTCGGTCGCTCGCCCAACGGCAAAAGAATCAACGCCGAAGCAGCAGGCGTAGCGGTCACCGATCGCGGCTTCATCAACGTTGACAAGCAGATGCGCACCAACGTGCCGCATATCTTCGCCATCGGCGACATCATCGGCAACCCCATGCTCGCGCACAAAGCCGTGCACGAAGGCCACGTCGCCGCCGAAGCTGCGCATGGCGAAAAAGCGTACTTCGACGCACGACAAATTCCAAGCGTCGCCTACACCGACCCCGAAGTCGCCTGGGCCGGCATGACCGAGATCGAGGCCAAAGAAAAAGGCATCAAATACTCGGTCGGTAAATTCCCGTGGGCCGCGAGCGGACGCGCCATTGCGAACGGTCGCGACGAAGGCTTCACCAAGCTAATCTTCGACGACGAAACGCATCGAATCATCGGCGGTGGCATTGTCGGTACGCATGCAGGCGACTTGATCGGCGAGGTTTGTTTAGCAGTTGAAATGGGCGCAGACGCAGTTGATATCGGGAAGACGATTCACCCGCATCCGACGCTGGGTGAATCGGTGGGGATGGCGGCGGAGATTTGGGAAGGGGTCTGTACGGACGTGCCGCCGGTTAGGAAGAAGTGAGTGTCACCGATCCTCAAACGCTTAAATCGCTGGTACGTTGAGAATTGCAACGAGGATTGGGAGCACGGGTACGGCGTGAAAATTGAAACGCTGGACAACCCCGGTTGGCTGGTGCATTTCGACTTGCAAAACACGCGTCTAGAACAATGCCAATTCAGTGCTATCTCGGAAGGATGTCTGAGTGACGGTGCTCCCGACTCCAAGCAATGGATGCACTGTCGCTTGCACGGCAAGCGTTGGACCGGTGCTGGGGATCCATCGCAACTCGAGCGAATTTTGGAGACATTCTTGGATTGGTCGGATCAATCGGATTAGTGTCGTAGTTGCGTAGCGTGGGCACCCCGTGCCCACGTGCTGCGATCACATCTCGATCAATTTTCCTCGCAACAGCGTCGCCGCTCGCTCCAAAATTTCGCCGTCGCGGGTGACAAACGTTAAGCCGGAAACCTTTGCTGTGGCCACGAGCAATCGGTCATGCATGTCGCTATGCATTGCGTTGAGTCCAAAGGCGGTTTCGACGTGCTCTGAGTTCAATGCGATTTCGGTGATTCCGCCCGCAACGAGCAACGACATTAAGTTCGGTGTATCAAAGCGAACTCTGCCCGTCTGCTCTTTCTGCCGCATTTCCCAAACTGATACGGAGCTGGCGAAGCACCGGTTCGACGCAATGAACGCCCAAGCCTTACCGAGCTTTCGCTTGTCGCCGTGCAACCACCAGATCAAGTAGTGGGTGTCGAGTAAATAGCCGTCCTTCACTAGCGACGAGCGTGCTTGGCAATTGACTGTGGCGCAACTCGCTTTGATTTTTTTGGCGGCGGATCAAGCAACGGATCAAAGCGATTGGCTGAATCGATCATGATCTGGTTGATAGCGGCGTTCGTTTCCGGGCTGTCCCAATCGTCAGCGACCCACATTTTCCCGGCTAATGCGCCAAACCCTGTCGTGCGATGCGGCTTGGTCAGCATCGGCACCAGCCTCGCGACCGGTTTGCCGCGGTTGGCGATGATGACCTCTTCACCGGCAGCTACGGCCGCAAGTAACTGCGAGAACTTGGTTTTGGCTTCGAGGATATTCACTTGCATGGTTCGGTCACTCCTGACTAACTTGACCACATTGTACGCAAGTCATAACCGCTATAGCGCCTTAGGATACGCATAGTCATTCGCGCTATCGTTACGTAAATTCAAAGGGTACAAGGCGAATCAATGGTGCGCACTTTGGTGCATACCCGCCCATTTGGTCGCTCGAACGACACCAAACCACCGCTGGGGGACGCGCCCTGTCCTATTCCCCTTCGCCGAACTTGTCCTCGATCAGCGCAACCAGCGCGACCATGGCGTCCGCTTCGTCGTCGCCTTCGGTTTCCATCTGAATCGTTACGCCTTTGCCGGCGGCCAGCATCATGACGCCCATGATGCTTTTCGCGTTGACGCGGCGACCGTTGCGTTCAAGGTTTACTTCGCATTTGAAGCGGGTGGCGGTTTGCGTGAGTTTGGCTGAGGCTCTGGCGTGCAGGCCCAGTTTGTTGACGATTTCGATGTCGCGCTTTTGCATCCTGTTGTTATATCAGGGGCATTAGTGGCGATTCAAAACCGGTGCGCCTTCGTTGGCGGCTGAGTGTGCGACTTGCGGGCCGAGAATGGGGTCGGCCTCGATATGAAACACGCCCTCGCAGCCGCCGGAGACGACGCGTTTGAGCAGTACGTCCATGCTACGCGTGCGGTACGTGATCGCTCGCACGAGCATCGGCACATTGGCACCGGCGACGGCTTCGACATGTCCCGGCACCAGCAACTTGCAGGCGAGGTTCGCCGGACTGGAGCCGAAGATGTCGGTGACGATGAGCACGCCGCTGCCGTCGTCAAGCGCGGCGACCATGCGCTGGGCGGAAGGCATGAGCTCGCGCGGCGAATCGGTGCCCGCGACCTGAATCGCAGCGATGCCTTCCGGTTTTTTGCCGAGCACGTGGGTCATGCACTGAATCAGTGAATCGCCGAAATTTCCGTGCGCAATAATGAGAATGCCGATCAAGATTAAATCCCCAACCCTCGTACGCTTAGGCCACCCACACCTTTCGCCCTCTAAAGTGGCGTCAGTGTGACATTTTCGTGACGATGATGGTAGCAGGGATTTTGCTGCGCTGCCGCAAAATGCCCGATTTAAGGGCCGACGACTGACTCTAATTTGCGCACAAACAAATCCGCGACGTCAAAACCGGTCTGCGCCTTGATTTCGACAAAGCCGGTTGGACTCGTTACGTTGATCTCGGTGACTTTGTCACCAATCACGTCGAGACCCACGAGAAACAGGCCTTCTTCCCACAGTCGCCTGGCCATCGTCTTGGCGATGCGTTTGTCGGATTCGCTGAACGGACGTACTTCCGGGCGACCACCGGCGGCCATGTTGCCGCGCGTTTCGCCGATCATGGGAACGCGGGCCAGTGCGTAGGGAACGACTTCGCCAGCAATCAGAAGAATCCGTTTGTCGCCATCGACAATTTCCGGCAAGTAACGCTGCGCCATGATGCTTTGGGTGCCGAGCAGCGTGAGCGTTTCGATGATGACACTCAGGTTCGCATCATTCTCCCGCACGCGGAAAATGCCGCTGCCTCCCATGCCGTCGAGCGGTTTGAAGATGGCGTCTTTGTGCTCATTGACGAACTGGCGCAACACTTCGGCTGAGCGCGTGACGACGGTTGGCGCGATCATGTCGGGATGCTTGAGGATCGCCATCTTTTCGTTGTTGTCACGAATCGCGCCGGGGCGGTTGAACACCCGAGCGCCCTGATCGCAGGCGCGCTCGAAAAGATACGTGTGATAGATGTATTCCATGTCGAACGGCGGATCTTTGCGCTCGATGATGGCGTCGAACTGCGAGAGCGGTGTGACCGGCATCGCGTTCGCATCGAACCACGCATCGTCGTCATCGTTAACGGTCAGTTGCAGCGGATTGGCCTGCACGACACCATCACGGCTGAACACGTTACCCGGCTCAATCGCAAAAATCGAATGGCCACGGGCTTGCGCGGCTCGCATCATGGCCACAGAGGTGTCTTTGTACGCCTTTAGTTTGGCGAGAGGGTCAAGGTGAAATGCAATCTTCATGGCGAAGAAGGATAGCGGCGACGGCTGTGCGTGATCAACTTGATAGTGAAATGACGGCTGAGCAAGGGCTAGATCGTCAAATTGACAAAAGTCGATTTATGCAAAAAATCGACGTTAGCCCCTATGCACCGGTTGTCGCAGCGAAAAGCTGTCGGCCGCTTTACTTGCCGGCAGTCGCTCCGGGCGCAACCGCAGCCTTCGGTCGCCCAGCGTTCACCACAGCGTCATTCGCAGCAATCAACCCCCCCAGCCGCAAGCGCTCCCCGGCGTAGAGCGCGGTGGCGTCCTCGCGGTCACGTTTTTTGCGCGCCATCGCATCGGCTAGTCGCGGCATCTCCGCGCGCGCTTCGCTCAGCGTAATCACCGTTGGCTTGGGCGGTGCAGGTTTTGCGGGGGCCGGTTTGCCGGGCACCGGTGCCGGTGCGGGTGGTGCCGGTGGAGCGGGCGGGGCGGGCACCACCATTGGCGGCGAGTCGGGCGGCAGGGCGATGACTTTTTTGAGCAGCGTTTCGCGCTCCGTCAACGTCTTGAATTCCGCGTCCATCGTGGCCAGCGCTCGATCACGCACACGATCAAAATCCGCGAGATCGGTGTAGGAAGACAAAAGCGCCTTGTCCTTGCGATCACGCTCGTCCTGAATGACCTTGAGCTTCGCATCTTCAACCGCTTTCATCGCGGCCAGTCGCCGCTCTTGAGCGGTCGCAGCGCGTTGCGTTTCCTGCTTGATGGTGCCGTCGGTGCGCAGCTCTTTGCGCGCACGATCAATGGCGGTAGGGGGCACGGTGTCGCTGTATTGCACCTTGCCGTTTTCGTCGACCCATTTGTAGAGCTGCGCCTGACTGTGACCGGCGACGCTCACTCCAAAAGCGAGCGCGCAGACCACAGCCAGCGACTTATGCCGTCGCTTACTCATACTTCTAATATTTCGCAAGCGACTAATCGACCACCCCATACGTTTCCCGATACACCTCTATCTTTTGTTTGTGCTCAGCCAGTGCAGCGGTGGCACTAACAAGCGAAAGCACATCCGGAAGCGAAGCAATAGCGATCACGGGGATCCCAAACTGCGCTTCCACATCTTGTACAGCAGAGAGCGTGCCAGCCCCGCGTTCCATGCGGTCGATCATGATCAAGACGCCAGCGGGCGTGGCGCCGGCTGCGCGAATAATCGCGACGGACTCGCGTACGCTCGTGCCTGCGGTGATGACGTCGTCGACAATCAGCACACGCCCTTTGAGCGGCGCGCCGACGATCAACCCGCCCTCGCCGTGATCCTTCGCCTCCTTGCGGTTGAACGAATACGGCAGATTGTGACCTTTTTCGGCAAGTCCGATCGCCAGCGCCGACACCAGCGGGATGCCTTTGTAAGCCGGGCCGAACGTCATGTCGAAAGCAACGCCCGAGGCAATCGCCGCGTCCGCGTAGTAGCGCCCGAGGCGTAACAAGGTCTCGCCGGTGTTGAACAAACCGCTATTGAAAAAGTAGGGCGACAAGCGACCCGACTTGGTTTTGAACTCCCCGAAGCGCAGCACATCGCACTCAAGGGCAAAGCGAAGGAAGTCCTGACGGAAGGCATTGGGAGATGACATAGCGTTCATGTGTTGAGTCGGTCAATGCGCATGGGTTGCGCCGCTCGTGGAAAAATAAGTTATCCGCGATTCTCTCGCGATTTCGACCTGAATAGAAGGACGCCCATGCGCATCGTCACCCTCAACGCCAACGGAATTCGCTCCGCTCATAACAGAGGTCTCGCCGACTGGATGAGCCGTCTGCGCGGCTGGGACGTTTTTTGCCTGCAGGAAATGAAGGCCAATTTCGAGGACATACCGGAGGAAATGCTGCGGCCCAAGAGGAGCCACGGCCATTTTCATCCGGCTGACAAGAAGGGTTACGCCGGTACTGCGCTTTGGTCGAAGCGGAAACCTGTGAATGTCGTCAAGGAATTTGGCGTCGGCGAGTTTGACACCGAAGGCCGCTATCTCGAAGCAGATTTTGGCCCCGTTGCCGTCGTGTCGCTGTACCTTCCGTCCGGTGCGGCCGGGCCCGAGCGACAAGCCAGCAAAGACCGCTTTCTCAACGAGTTTCCGAAGCATTTGAGCGCGCTGCGCAAGCGCGGCAAAGAAATCGTCATCTGCGGCGACTTCAATATCGCGCACAATGAAATCGATCTGAAAAATTTCAAAAGCAACAAGAAAAATTCTGGCTTTTTGCCGCATGAGCGTGAGTGGTTAACGCACGTGTTTGACGAGATCGGTTTCGTCGACGTCTTCCGGCAGCTGGACCCGCGCCCCGAGCAATACACCTGGTGGAGCAATCGGGGCGATAGCTGGAACAAGAACGTAGGATGGCGGCTAGACTATCAAATCGCGACGCCGGGGATTGCGGCAACTGCGAAAGCCGCTTCGATCTATCTCGCAGAGCGATTTTCGGATCACGCCCCGCTCATCATCGACTATGACTTTGCGCTGTAGCCATTCAATGCATTTCGCGTTTGACAACGTGAAGTCAGCGCACGGTGGAGCGGTAAACGTGAATCGGCAGCTTCGACCCAACTTGCTACCGTCTGTCCCCCGCCAGATCTTCGAGGATCGGGCAATCCGGCCGGTGATCACCGTGGCAGCAGTGAATCAGGTTTGCCAGCGTTTTTTGCATCGCTTGCATGGCTTCAATGCGTTTCGTGAGTTCGTCGGCGTGCGTTTGCGCGATGCGCTTGACGCTGGCGCTAGTGCGGCGGCGGTTCAGCCACAGGCTCACGAGTTCGGCGATTTCGGCCATTGAGAAGCCGAGATCACGGGCACGCTTGATGAACCGGAGCGTGTGGATGTCGCGCTCGTTGTATTGTCGGTAGCCGTTGCTTTGCCGCGCGACGCTGGCGAGCAGGCCAAGCGATTCGTAGTGCCGAATCATCTTGGCGCTGACGCCGGATTGCGCCGCCGCGTCGCCGATGCTGATCGGCGCCGAAACCACCGACGGACTAGCCACAGGAGCACTTGCCGCCGCAGCCTCCACCGCCCACCGCCTTCGCCGCTTCTACCGAGTAGCCTTCCTCGGTGATCGCTTTGGCGAAAGCGTCTCGCGGCTGCGCGCTGTCGATTTCAACCTTGCCGGAGGCGAGATCAACCTTGACTGAGGCTTGCGGGTCAACGGACTTCACGGCGTTGGTGACTGCGCGTTCGCAATGGCCGCAGGTCATTCCCTGAACGTTTAATACTTGTTGCATGAGGTTTCCTTGTGAGACTTGAAGGGTCGACGACCCTTCCGATGTGTCACATTGTGAACCTTATCACGATGGTAAGGTCAAGGCAGCATCCACCGCTGTTTGATCTGCGTCAACAAACAGTTAGCAATAGTGCTTGACCTTGCCACCATGGAAAGGTTTAACCTGTCGCCATGAATACTGAAACGAATCTCCCAGCAGCGACCAACCTGTCCGACGACATTTCCATTGGCGGCATGACCTGCGCGTCGTGCGTGATGCGTGTGGAGCGTGCGCTGAAAAAAGTACCGGGCGTTACCGATGCGACGGTGAATCTGGCGACCGAGTCTGCGCGGGTGACGTTCGATCCAGCGCTCGCGAACGACGGTCGCCTGCGCCGCGCGGTACGTGATGCGGGCTATGAGCCGCGCACCGCGGCGCAGGCGGACGATGCGGAATCCGCTTCGAAGTGGACAGGTTTTGCGCCCGTGGCGATTGGACTTGTGCTTTCCGCGCCGCTGGTGTTGCCGATGATCGGGGACCTGTTTGGCAAACACTGGATGTTGCCCGCGTGGATTCAGTTTTTGCTGGCGACGCCGGTGCAATTCATTCTCGGCGCACGCTTCTACAAGGCGGGCTGGAGCGCGCTAAAGGCGTTTACCGGCAACATGGATTTGCTGGTGGCGATTGGCACCTCAGCGGGCTGGTGTCTGTCGATGTGGTTGTGGCTCAGCGCCGAACCGGACGTGATGGTGCATTTGTATTTCGAGGGCTCCGCCGTCGTGGTCACGCTGGTGTTGCTTGGCAAATGGCTCGAAGCGCGCGCCAAGCGGCAAACCACCGCAGCCATCCGCGCCCTGCATGGGTTGCGTCCCGAGGTGGCCCACGTGCTAAATCGCGCGGGCGAAGAGGCCGACGTGCCAGTCGCTGAATTGATCGTTGGCGACACGCTTGTCGTTCGCCCCGGCGAACGCTTTCCGGCCGATGGCGCGCTGCTCGAAGGCAGTACGCAAGTAGATGAATCGATGCTTTCCGGAGAGCCGCTGCCAGTTGAGAAATCGGTCAATGACAAGCTCACCGGTGGCAGCATCAACGGCGATGGTCGCGTCACGATGCGGGTGTCGGCGACCGGTAGTGAGACCGTGCTTGCGCACATCATCCGGCTGGTCGAAGATGCGCAGATGGCCAAGGCACCGATTCAGCGGCTGGTCGATCAGGTGGCGGCGGTGTTTGTCCCCGTCGTTCTGGTGCTGGCGCTCATCACGCTCGTCGGTTGGTGGTGGGCAGGCAGCAGCGGCGAATTAGCGATCATTCACGCGGTCGCGGTGCTCGTGATCGCGTGTCCGTGCGCGTTGGGGCTGGCGACGCCTGCCGCGATCATGGCGGGTACGGGCGTGGCCGCGAAACAAGGGATTTTGATTAAGGATGTGCAGGCGCTCGAGCTTGCTCACAAGGTGGATGTCGTGGCGTTCGACAAGACCGGAACGCTGACCGTCGGGCAACCGCGGTTGACGGCGGTGCTGGCCGCCCGCGGATTGTCTGAAGACGAATTGCTGCGCCACGCCGCTGCAGTGCAGCGCGGCAGTGAGCATCCGTTGGCGCGAGCTGTCGTTAGCGCCGCTACCGAGCGCTCGTTAGCATCGACGCAGGATTCGCTGAACGTACATGCGGTACCCGGTCGTGGCACCGAGGGCACGATAGGCGAATCAGACTGGCTGATTGGCAGCGTGCGCTGGATGCAGGAGCTTGGCGTTCCGCTCGGCGAGTTGTCCGATCGGGCGGTAGCGTTGCAGGCGCAGGGCGCGACCGTTTCCGCCGTCGCCCGCCGAACCAACGGTGCGTTGCAACTCGCAGGCGTTCTGGCGTTCGGTGACGAGCCGAAACCCGGCGCGAAGGACGCGCTCGCGACGTTGCGCGCGCTCGGCATTCGCATCGTGATGATCTCTGGTGACAATAAGGGCGCAGCCCTTGCGATGGCGCATCGACTCGGTTTAACCGACGATGAAGTGATGGCCGAAGTATTGCCCGGTGACAAGGCCGCCAAAGTTGCTGCATTGAAGCAGGGAGGACACACCGTCGCCATGGTGGGCGATGGCGTCAACGATGCGCCCGCACTGGCCGCTGCCGACGTTGGCATTGCGATGGGCACCGGGACTGACGTGGCGATGCACGCGGCTGCGATCACGCTCATGCGCGGCGACGTTGCGCTCGTGGCGGGCGCGCTCGAAATCTCGCGTCGCACCGTCGCCAAAATCCGGCAAAACCTGTTCTGGGCATTCGCTTACAACGTCGCGGGGATTCCGCTCGCGGCGTTCGGCTATCTGAGCCCGGTGATGGCGGGTGCGGCAATGGCGATGAGTTCGGTGAGCGTTGTCACCAACGCGCTCATGCTCAGTCGCTGGAAACCGGGCACCAAGTAGCATCGTTGCCACGATGCTCGTCCTGTTCAACAAACCTTACAGCGTCCTATCGCAGTTCACTGGCGAGGCGCACGAACGCACGCTGGCCGAGTTCATAGACATCCCTGATGTCTATGCAGCGGGGCGGTTGGACGCGGATAGCGAAGGGCTGCTGGTGCTGACTGATAACGGGGCTTTGCAGGCGGCGATCTCAGGTAATCGTGCGAAAGTGATCAAGACTTATTGGGCGCAGGTGGAGGGCGTTGCGACTGAGGCACATGCACAGAAGCTCAGTCGTGGCGTGGTGTTGAAGGACGGCCCCACCAAGCCTGCAAAGTGTTGCCTGCTCGGGCAGATCGCAGAGCCGTGGCCGCGTACGCCGCCGATTCGCGTGCGCAAGAGCGTGCCCGAGAGCTGGATTGGATTGACAATCAGCGAAGGGCGAAATCGTCAGGTGAGGCGGATGACGGCAGCGGTCGGGTTGCCTACGCTTCGATTGATTCGCGTCGCGATAGGGCCGTGGCGTGTTGACGGAATTGCGCCGGGGGAGATGCGGGTTATCTCGGATGATGAGGCGTTTGCAGCGCAGCGTGCCTCCCCTGCGAAGTAGGGGAGGTGCCCCGAAAGGGGCGAGGGGTTGCCGGCGTAATAAGCCTCGCCGCTCGCGCAATCGCACCCTCTCCCTAACCCTCTCCCGCAAGGCGAGACGGGACAAAACCTAATTCGAAAATCGGGTCGTCGCTTCCGTGAGATAAAACCACTCGTGATCGGCCTCAGCGACGGCATTTGGAAACAGGATGCAACCATCCTTCGGCGCAATGACGACTTCACCGTTGGCGCGGGTGCCGATCACGTCGCCCGCCTTGAGGGAATCGAAGCTTTGCCACGCGCGGCTGAATGCATCGGCCTTGTCGAATTTGTCGATGACCTTTGCGATGTGTAATCCCTCGGCATTCTCTGCGAGCGGGGGTTTTGCATCATCGGTCAACCCGAACAAAGCAAGCGTGTTGCGAATCGCCAGGTACGCGATTTCAGGGCCGTTCGGGTCTTCGTGCTGACCGCATTCGAGCGTCAGCGCCATTCCTCCGGTGCTGCGCATGTATTCGGTTGTTCCGACGCCGTATTTGGAATCGAGATCGTGCCGTTTGCCTGTCGCAGCATCAAGTTTTGTTGCGCGGGATCGGCGCTCTTCGACCCCCGCCGCATAAGTGTCGAGCCAGCCATCGACGGCGCGATTCACGCCGAGGCGCAACGCCCAGTCACGTTCGGTATGGCCGTGGACGGTCGGTTCGAGCGGGCCAGAATTATTCTCTGGCCCCGCCATCACAAAAGCCTGCCCTTTTGCCTGAAACGAATGCAGATCGAGCAGCACTTCATGCTGCGCCATCAGCGGGCACAACCAGTTCGCGATGTGATCTTCGAACTCGCTGGGTGTGTCGGTTGGTTGCAGATTGCGATTCAGGTTGCGGTCGCCGACGCGGCGCTTCATTGCGTAGGCCATCGGGTTGGTGATCGGCACGAAGGTGACCGAGCCACGCGCAATTTCTAGCTGACCGGATTCAATCTCGGCAATGACGCGACGAATGCCGTGCATCCCCGCGAGTTCGTTGCCATGAACAGCACCGGTAATAAGAACGCGTTTGCCGGGCTGAACAGCGGTGAAAGTGATGGACTGGAAGGGGAGCATCGTTAATACTTGCTGCCTCCCCTTGAAGGGGAGGGTTGGGGTGGGGATGGGTTTCTGTGGACGGATAACCCATCCCCCACCCGGCCTCCCCCTTGAAGGGGGAGGAGTTAAAGAACTCTACAAAAAACAGCCTTCAAATACCGGCTCTCGTTGACCTGCGCAAGCCACGGATGATCAGGCCCGGCACCGCGAACTTCCAGAATCTGCAGCTCGCGCCCGGCATAGAACGCCGCACGCCGCAACATGTCGAGGAACTGTTCTTCGCTGACAACACCGGTGCACGAACAGGTAAGGAACAAGCCACCCGGCTTCACGACGCCCAGCGCCAGCTTGTTCATGTCGAGGTATTTTTTCAGCGCGTCGATGACCTCATCGCGAGCGCGCGTCATTTTTGCCGGATCGAGCACGACGGCGTCCCAGCGCTTGCCCGCTTCCTGTGCTTCGCGCAGCCACGGGAAGATGTCGGCCTGCGTCACCTTTGCCTTCACGTGGTTGAGTTTCAAATTGCGCGTGGCGAAATCTACGGCTTCTTCATCGAGGTCAACTGCTGTGATGTCAGTTGCTCCGTTCACGCCGGAGTACACCGCAAATCCGCCGGAGTTGCAGCATAGGTCGAGCATGCTGGCGCTTTTGGTCGACGCGATGAGTTCGCCCCAACGCTTGCGGTTATCGCGCTGATCGCAGAAGAATCCGGTTTTGTGTTTGCCGCCAATTTGCACGAAAAACTTCACGCCATGCTCGGTAATCGTCGATGGTTTGCCTCCATGCGGTGGCTTACCGGGCGGGCATTCGAAGCCTTCCTGCTTCTGCGCATTGTCATCGCCGAACGCGAAAATTTGCGATCCTGGAAATTGCGTCAAGAGCGCATCAAAAATCCAGTGCTGCATGCGAAACATGCCTGCTGCGTAGAACGCCACGACGAGCACATCGCCAAAGCGATCCACGATCAGGCCTGAGAGCCCATCGCCCTCAGCGTGAATTACGCGATAGGCATCAGTAACAGCATCAAGTTCATAAATCTTGCGGCGCAACTGCACCGCATCGGCAATCTTCTCGGCGATAAATTGCGCATCAACAATCTCATCCTGCTTCTCGGTGAGCAGGCGAATCGCCATTGGAGCCTGCATATTGAGCATGCCGCGGCCAATGAATTCGCCGTCAACGGAGAGCACTTCAACCAGATCGCCGGGAATGATGCGCTCAAGAGGGCGCTCCACCATTTTCTGGAAGATGAGCGGGTGAACGTATTTGCGTTCGCTTTTTAAGCGAACTTGCGGGAGCGATTCAGAGCGATTTTTGCGGGCCATGCCGCAATGTTAGCGAGCGGGGTTTCGTTTACCCGCCGGCAGCGCCGTTCCACCTTTTTCCAGTACGGGGTAAATCGTCGCAATGCGCCCCGATATTCGGCGAAAGCGGGCTCAGGGCTCCATTCAACCTCAAACATGCTGAGACGGCGGCGCAGCCATCGTTGCGGGTACTTTGCGTTACCACCGACTTCACGTCCAAGGCGATGAGCACCGCAGCCGTCTCGCCGTTGTAGACCAACACGCCGGGAATTTCCGCCAGAGAGTCGGCGACAAATTGCAGTCGTTTGAGCGCAAAACTTCCTTGCGCATCATCGCTCATGTCGAAAACAAACACGCGCAGCAAGTCGGGGTGCAGCGTTAGCGTGGGGCTGGTCGGTGGAAGCATTTCATCGTGCAGCAAAACGATGCGTGAGAAATCGGGGTTGCGAGCGGCGCGTTGCCCAGTGGAACTTTTGCGGGTTCGATATCGCGCATCACCTCGTCACTGCGCGCGAACCAGACGCGTCGCCAGAAGTCGCGCCATGCGAGTTCAAACATCAATCGGTAAGCGCCGCTCGAGCCGCTCTTGTCGAGCGCCCATTCGCGCGCTTCGTTCAATGTCAGGCAACCGTGGCGCAAATAGGGTGAGAGGCGGGTGACGGCGCCGCGCAGATGATTACGGGTGCGGCTGTAGGCCGCAGGATCAACGGGATTAAGTGTCGACAATGCCGCGCATTGACCGCCGTGAGTTGGCGAATCAGGGCCTGTCGCATCGGGGAAATACTGGGACATCGCCGCAATTCGTGCGGCGCGATCAAGAGGAAGGTGAAGCTGTTCCATCGGGGCCGTTTCTACATCGAGCCGCGATGGTACGCGGACAGCGCAACGGGAGAAAAAGTGACTAGTAGCTTTTTGTTGAAACTACCTGAGCTTAGGGGCTGGACGATGTAAAGAACGCTAGTCGACTTGCCATCGAATGGACGCTTAGCCCCATTGCAGTATGGCTTACATCGAAAAGCTGAATGTTTAGCTGTATCGCTGGCAGGCCTTCAAATCGACGCCAGGAATCAAACCCGGGGTCGCCAACCGAACAGTCGTGCTGGCAAAAATAGAATCGCACGGATCAGGGCGAACAGGGCATCAAAGGTAATGCCAATAAACCGCCCAATCAGACGAAGCGGCAGCGAGATCAACCAGAGGAGCGGGAACAACACCAGCGCGAGCAAGGCAATTGGCCAACTCACCACCAGCAGGATGCACCACACAAACAACAGGATCAACGCTTTCATTGCAAATCCTTAAAAATAAAAACTGCGAACGGAGACAAAAACCTAGATCGACTTCGACCCGGTGATCGTCACTTTTTCAAACGTAACTTGTGCGACGTTTGTGTTGGGCGCTTCGGACGGTGTTGCCGTAGCGAAGAGTGCGGCGACAGCGCCGACGGTGATCACTGAGAGGACGCTTGCGAACACAGCAGTAGCAGCGGTTTCGGTGCGGGAGAGGATGTTGAAAGTGCGATTCATGTTGGGCTCCAAAGTTTTTTCGTTTCGTTTCGCAACTGGGTATTCCGTTGCGATGGAGTGAACTTTATGCGGAGTGCTTTTTTGCCGCTAGAGGCGTGCGATGAATCGCGGGTAGGGTGCGCGAAGTGCGGAATTGGCTCGCGAATGGCAGCGAATCGGTCGCCTTGATCGACAGTCTCTACGTCAATTCAGCCGCGATCATCGCCGCCACGCTCACGGCGTTACTCGGGTGCGTAATACAGTCTGTGCTCCACACCTGGCCGACGCCCGCTCGCGACATGACGTCAGTTGCGTCGTCGGCAAACAGGGCGTGCGTCACCGCCACATCAACAGAGATTGCGCCCGCCACCAGACACGCCTGAGCGGCCTTCGCAACCGTGTGACCCGTGCTGGCAATGTCATCGAGCAGCACCACGGCGCGGCCGCTGATCGGAATTTTGGGCAGAGTAATTTCAACCGCGCGGTCACCGTGCCGCGTCTTGTGGCAAACGCCGGCGTCAAATCCGTGCCGTGCGGCTGCCTGAGAAATCCACTGCGCCGACTCCTCATCGGGACCGAGCAATAATGCACCCGGCCTCTTCTCCGCGATCAGATCTGCCAGCAAGGGCGCGCCACTAAGCGCTATCGCACGCGCCACCGGAATCGCGTCATTCAACGCAGCGATACGATGCAAGTGCGGATCGACCGTGATCACCGCATCAAACAATTCCGCCAAAAATTGCCCGATGACGCGCTGGCTGACGACTTCTCCGGGATTGAACGCAATGTCCTGCCGCATGTAGGCGAGGTAAGGCGCCACCAGCGTAATGTGCTTTGCACCCAGCAAGCGCGCCGTTCGTGCCGCAAGCATTAGTTCAACCAGTTTTTCGTTGGGTCGATCCAGCGTTCTCAGCAAAACGACGCGATCAGGCAGCGCGTCCGGAAGCGTGAGCTTCAGCTCGCCATCGGGAAAGCGGTGCCGATCGATGCAAGCGCCAGGCAAATCCGCCGCGCTCGCGATGCGATGTGCGGCTGCCGTTTCATCATCGAAATGAAGCAACAGTCCTGTCATCAGAACTCCACGAACACATGCGGTACGTCAGCAGCTGCCCCGATACTGTAGCCGCTGGCTCGGGTGCTGGCATGCCGCGCAAACTCCAGATCGGCGGGAAAAGAGGCATGGACGCGATACAGCGGCTCTCCGCTTTTCACCACTGCGCCGAGTTTGTGAAAAAGGTCAACGCCCGCGCCCTTGACGTTGGGAGCACCTGCCAATCGGGCGATGCGCGCAATCTGGAAATTGTCGATGCCAGTGACGGTGCCGGACTGCGTGGCACAAACGTCGTGCGTCAGCACACCAAGCTGCGGATGATTGTGATCGAAATTCTTACTGCCCTGGGCTACGATGATCGCGTTCATGCGCGCCAGCGCACGGCCTGAATCGAGAATATCTCGCGCCACAGCGAAGCCATCGCCGCCACGCACGTCGGGATCGCATTCAATCAGACGGCCAGCCAGCCGCAATGATTTTTGTCTTAGATCGTTTGAGGCGCGCGGATCATTTTCCAGAACACGCATTACGTCGCGCGCTTCAAGTACCGGCCCGATGCCATCACCGATGGGTTGGCGGCCGTCCGTGATCACAACATCAAGCGACAGATGCATGCGCCTTGCGACGTATTCGAACAGTCGCCGCAGCCGTTGCGCCTCCGGCATGGATCGCACTTTAGCGGTCGGACCGATCGGCACGTCAAGCACCAAGTGCGTCGAACCCGCAGCGACCTTTTTCGACAGAATGGAGGCCACCATTTGCCCTGGCGAATCAATCGACAACGGACGCTCTACCGATATCAAAACATCATCAGCCGGCGAAATATCTGCGGTGCCGCCCCACGCCAGACAGCCGCGAAGTTCACGCACAATTGCGTCAAGTCTGGCGAACGGCAGCTCGACGTTGGCAAGCACCTCCATCGTATCGGCGGTGCCAGCCGGTGACGTGATGGCGCGTGAGGACGTTTTCGGGCAGAGCAGTCCATGTGCCGCCACAATCGGTACCACCAACATGGAGGTGCGATTGCCGGGAATGCCGCCAATGCAGTGCTTGTCCACCACCAGTGGCTCGTGCCAGTCGAGCCGCCGCCCGCTGGCGACCATCGCTTCGGTCAGAAAGTAAACCTCTTCGCGGTCGAGTTCGCCCCGATTGCACGCCACGACAAACGCGGTGAGTTCGATTTTTGAATACCGGTGTCCGGCGATGTCGCGAACGATGGCAGCGAACTCGTCACGATCCAGGCGTTCGCCGTTGATTTTGCGAAACAACGCGGCGATTGAGGATGGAGGTTCGGCCTGCGAGACGGACACCACATGGCCATCCACAGCGGCCAGTTGCGCAAAAGCGTCTTCGGACAGCCCCAACTCATGGCAACCCACAATAGCCGCGTCGTCAACGACGTTCAGCGTAGCCAAAATCTGGCGTCCGTTGGCGCGCACTTCGATCTTGGATAACGCCTGAAACCCTTCGGCTCGATAGACCTCGCAATCACGATGCAGGTAGGCAACGTTTTCTCGCCACGTATCAATGGCCACTCGTCTTAGAGCAAGCGTCGATGGTGGCGGTTGCGTTTCGGTCGGCACAGGGGCGTTGGCGTCGCCTGAAGGGTTTGAGTCGGCAGGGATCATGTCCGTAGCCTACAACGAAATTAGAAAGTCAAGCCATGACATTCGTCAAAAACGGCGCAGAGAACCTGAGCGCATCACTGTCGACATAAGCTAGCCAGCTCGCAATGAATCCACGATCTCCATGCGCGCTGCGCGCACGCTGGGCAGGAAGCCGCCCACGATACCCATGACCGCGGCAAAGACGAGTGTTTGCAGCACGATCATGGGCGTCAGATGGAAGCCGAACGAGAGCTGCGAGAACGACGTGAAATTGAGCGTTGACACGGTGAACAATTGCAGCACCGAGGCCACGGCCAACCCCACCACGCCACCGACCAGCGCGAGCAAAATTGATTCGCCCAAGAACGCTACGAGGATCGACGAGCGCCGGAAACCAAGCGCCCTCAGTGTCCCGATTTCCCCTGTCCGATTGGCCACAGCCGCATACATCGTGATCGCCGCACCAATGATCGCACCAATGGAAAAAATGAACGACAGCGCGAGGCCCAGGATAGACAGGAAAGTGGACAACGCCTTGCTCTGTTCTTCGTAAAAAAGCGGTTCGACTTTCACGTCAAGCTTCAAACGAATATCCGCTTCGATGTCGGACTTCAATCGGTCAAAATGGTTACGATCTACCAATCGCGCAATCACGCTCGAATAGCCGAAGCGGCGGAACGCCTGCCCGATTTGCTCGACGTCACCCCAGGCTTCGGAGTCAAATCCCGACGAGCCGCCATCGAAGACACCAACCACGCGCCAGTCTCGTCCAGCAAAACGCGCCGTCTGGCCCAGCTCCATATTTTCAAAGCCCGAGTTGACGCTTTTCCCGACCACGATCTCGCTCGCCCCCGGCGCGAACCAGCGACCTTCAATCAGTTTCACTTGTGGCCGAAGTCCAGCGCCGAGTTCGGTCAGTCCACGCACCACAACATTCTGTGGCTTGGTGTCGCCTTTCTTCGGCGCGCCAATGAGCACGACGATTTCTTTGGATACCTGCGCTTCGCCCTTGCTGTTGCGTGCGACTGCCGGGTTGGTCTCCACCAGCGCCGCCTGTTCGCGCGACACGCTGCTTTGAATCTCGGTTTGCACGCCTTGCCGCAGGAGGATCACATTGTCAAAACTTCCGGTGCCAACGAGCGTCTTTTTGAGCCCTGCATCGAGCATCAGCACCGCAGAAAAGACGAAAACTACGAGCGCCATGCCGCCCGCCGTAAGCAGGGTTGTGAGCCGCCGCGTCCACAAGTTTCGCGCGATATAGCTGAACGGAATCTTCAAGCCACGTGCCTTAAGCCGTCAACAATCTTGATCCGCGCCGAACGAATTGCCGGCACTATGGCAGCGAGTAACCCGACCGTTAGCACCGCAAAAAATTGATACACCAACGTCTCTTGCGATACCCGAAACACCGGAAAAATCGCGCCGATTGTTCCCTTGAATCCGCTGATCACTGGAAACGTCAATCCAATGCCGAGCAATCCGCCGAGGAGCGTTAGCGTCAGCGATTCACCCACGATGAGCGAGGCCACAAACGTCGGCCCGAACCCCAGCGCTTTGAGCGTTGCGTACTCGCTGGTTCGTTCGCGCGCGGTCATTGCCATCGTATTTGCCACCACCGCCAGAATGATGAGGATGACGACAAAACTTACCACGCGAATCGCCGCCACAATGGCTTCCGACTGCGCCACGAAGCCAAGCTGAAATGCCTTCTCGGTTTCAGTCAACGTCTCAGCGGTCGAGTTCTTGAACTCGGCGTCGATTTTTTGACTCATGTCCGCAGCGCTTTGCGGGTCTTTGATGCTCACGACAAACACGCCGGCGCGATCCGCAAACCGGGGCTGCGAAATCTTCACGCGCTCGTTTAGATAATCCCAGTGAAAGAAGAACTGGCGGGTCACCGTGCCCTCATCGCGACCGTCGTAAATACCGCGCACGGTGAACTCCCAGTTGCCGGGATAGATCGTGCCCTGTAGCGGAATCGTATCGCCGATTTTCAGGTTGTATTGATCGGCGAGCGCACGACCGATCAGGCAACCGGTACGATCTTTCATCATCGCATCCATCTGCTCTGGCGGCATGATGTATTCGGGGTAAAGCTGAAAATGCGTCGGTAGCGTGACCGCAAATTGCGGAAAGAAATTCTTTGGCTCCTGATAGATGCCGCCAAACCAATTGCTCGTGCTGATCTGCGTGACGCCGTCGACTGCACGGATGCGATCCTTGTAATACGTCGGCATGGTAAACGTCAGCGAAATTGCGTTCCTCGTAATCAGGCGATTGGGAGCGGACGCCTCCGAGCCCGCATACCACGCGTCCACGACCGTGCGCAGCAGGCCGAACGCAACTACGGCGACGACCAGCCCGATGACCGTCAGCAAGCTACGAAGCCGGGCGCGGAAGATGTTTTTTATGATGAGTTGGAAGATCATCACCGGCCCCCTCTCCCTTGAGGGGGGAGGGTTGGGGAGAGGGTGATCGTAGTTACGAGAGCCAAGACGGATTTGTGAGCCACGACCCCCCTCTCCGTAACCCTCCCCCACCGGGGGGGAGGGGACAGAAACTGCCGCCGAGAAATCGAGCTCATGCCTTTACCAACTCAGTCCCCAGCAGCTCACCCTTCTCCAGATGCGTCACATGCGTCGCCGACTTTACTGCGCCCGGATCATGCGTGACCATGATGATGGTCTTGCCCATCTCCTTATTCAATTGCTTGAGCAGGCCAAGCACTTCTTCGGCACTCTTTTTGTCGAGGTCACCCGTGGGTTCATCGGCGACGATCAGCGTCGGGTCGGTGATGAGCGCTCGTGCGATGGCGACACGTTGTTGCTGTCCGCCCGACAATTCGTTGGGGTAGTGATCCATGCGATCTGACAGACCGACGAGCGAGAGCGCAAGTTCAACGCGCTCTTTGCGATCACTGCGCGACAAATCGGTGAGCATCAACGGCAGTTCGACATTGCCAAACGCGGTCAAAACAGGCATGAGGTTATAAAACTGAAAAATGAATCCCACATTCGTGGCGCGCCAATCAGCCAGCTCGGATTCCGATAATTCGGCAATGTTCAATCCACCCACCAAAAGCTCGCCACCGCTCGGCTTATCAATGCCCGCAATCAAATTGAGTAGTGTTGACTTTCCAGAACCCGATGGCCCCATCAGTGCGATGAAATCTCCATCGGGAATGTCGAGCGTGATGTCGGTCAATACCGGAACGTCCTGATCGCCGCGGGTGTAATGCTTCGACAGATTTTTGATCTGCACCAGCGGGCGTTTGGCACCCTCTGCGCTGCGTGCTGTGTCGGTCATTTCTTCGCGGCCTGAACTACGGCCGCACCGTCGCGTAACTCGGCGCTGGGTTTCAGCACCACACGATCACCCGTTTTTAATCCGGAAATTTCAAACGCATCGCTGAGGTCGCGGCCCTTGCTGACCGGCGTGATCTTCACAATCTTGCCGTCAAACACAAACACCACCGACTTGCCTTCGCGCTCGACCACGGCCTCTTTGCGCACCGAGGTCACGACCTTACGATCCGCCTCCGTAGGCTTTTGCTTGAAGAAGGCGACCTTCGCGCTCATATCTGGCAGCACGCGCGGGTCACGCTCGACGAACGCAACCTTCACTAAAACCGTCGCTTTCGCACGGTCAACCGTGGGTACTATGCGCGATACTTCACCGAGCAGGCGCACATCGGGAAACGCGTCGAGCGTTATCTCGCACGGCGCGCCGACGACCACCTTCGATATGCTCGATTCAGCGACGTCCGCCTCGACTTCCAGCGTGCTCATATCCGCCATTGTCACCACCGCTCCGATTGATCCGGCGGCCGACGAAAACGGCGTGATGATGTCGCCGACGTTTGCGTTCTTGGTGAGGATCACGCCGTCGAACGGTGCACGAATGACGGTTTGTTCGACTGAGACCGTTGCGGATCGCGTTTGCGCTTCGGCCACACCAATCGCTGCTTTCAAACTCGCGATCGCCGCCCTGGCCCGATCCAGTCGCGCCTTTGCAGTGTCCAGAGACGCGGCGGAAACAAAGTTCTTCTGAAACAAATCCTGTGTGCGCCGGTAGTTCGCTTCCGCCTCAGTCAATTCAGCGCCACCCTGCATCAAGTTCGCACGTGCGGCGTTCGTTCCGGCGCGAGCCTGATCGCGCGTGGCGTTGACGTCGAGCGCCTCCAGTCGCGCGAGCACCTGCCCAGCCTTCACTACGCTGCCCTCTTGCACGCCCAAAAATTCAAGCCGCCCAGTGGCCTTGGTCGACACCGCTGCTTTGCGTGCTGCAACCACGCGCCCAGTCGCGTTCAGCAACGTAAATCCTTGCGTCGGATAGGCAGTGGTCACGGTGCCGAGCTCCACCTCGACTGGCGCATTCATGCGGCGCACCGCAAGCGCGGCAACCGCGCCGACCACAACAACGCCAACGATGCCCCACTTGATCCACTTGCGCCGCCGCCGCTTGGCGAGGGCTGCGGTCGCTGACGTCGCCGTTTTGTTTAAACTAAGTTTCGATAAATCCACTTGATCAACTTGGGCCACACCGGTCTCGCAACTTACAACAAGCGGGTATTGTCGACGATCTGTCGATTGACCCGCTGAATACGCGCCAAGGCGAGCCATATTGCCTGTGGGTACATCGAAAATGCGCGCTTCGCCAGCGCTACCAACCGTTCGCAATGCCTATTGCTAACGCGCATTTGCGCAAATCCAAAATTGCCCTTAGCCTCTCGCTTAAGAAGTAGAGAAGTTTAGTTATGCGCATAGCGATCGTGGGTTCTGGCGGGGTTGGGGCTTACGTCGGGAGTCGGCTCCAGGCGGCTGGCGAGGACGTGTCCTTTGTTGCGCGGGGCGCGCACCTTGAGGCGATGCGGCGCGATGGACTGAAGATCGAGAGTCCGGCGCATCCGCTCCATCTGCCGTCCGTCAATGCTTCCGAAAAATCCGTCCGATATCGGCCCAGTTGATCTGATCATTTTTGCGGTGAAGTTGGGCGATACCGAGGCTGCGGCGCGCGCGCTCGGCCCCATGATTGAAGAG
>Ga0335397_10000403_pt1 | contig 55116 bp, 49 predicted proteins | sample MAT04_FD_205740 | JGI IMG/M metagenome (GOLD analysis project Ga0335397, IMG submission 205740) | Freshwater microbial communities from Lake Fryxell liftoff mats and glacier meltwater in Antarctica - MAT-04 (spades assembly) (version 2) ...
CTGTGGGCACGGCACTTTGTGACCACAGTCTCGATAACTATGCATTTTTTGACCCCAATTTGGGTTGTACTAAATTACACCATAATCCTGCGCCGTTTATCCGCGGTTTTATGCCCCTGACAACACCAGAACCAGGATCAGTTAGCGAACGTGATTTAACAAGGCCGCTTAATGGATTAACTACATAAATTGATCTGTTTTGAGCTTGTGGAGGAAATGGGTCAAGACCAAAGCCATGCAAACCAATCGTACTGCCGCCAATAAATACCCATTGCCCCTGATACTCACCCACTACACCGGAATGAAATCCAACCGGTAACTGAAAACCAGCTTCTTCAATTTTCACAGTGAAAGGCAAGCCTGTTGCAGGAATAACAGGGCTTAATTGAGCGGTCTGATTATCTGCCCATGAGGCACTAAACTTTAAGAACAGACAAACAAGCAGATAAATATACCTATTAATTTTCATAAAAATCCTTTTATAATCAACAGCCTTTATTTATCCAAATTTATAATTTAATCCTAAAGTACTTTGAATAATATTGTTGGAAATCTGGTAATTGTTATTGACATTATCAATGGCCATATAAGTATCTGGCATAAGTACATCGATTTTTAAGCGAGCGGATATCCTGTCAGTAAACGCGTATTCAATACCACCGCTTACAGCACCGGCAATTTGTGTTTTATCCAAGCTAAATGAATCAAAAAATGGCGTACCAGCCATATTGATGACATTGCCCTTAATATCTATCCATGATAATCCACCGGCAACAAATAATAATGTTCTATTCGCAGCAATCCCACCGGTTAATTGTAATAAATATGCGCTCTTCAATCTGTTTTGTGAGGAAATCTGGTACAGGGCAAAGGGAGAACCATATTCTTTTTTAAAAGTAGAATTGGTATAGTTACCACTAAACTCTATCCCATATACTCCGGAAACAATGGCCAGATCGACCTGCTTTCTCATCCCTGCCTGAAAGCCACCTGTTATTCTTGGGTTAGCGGCTTGCTGGATCGTTGCATAAAACGTGGCTGCCTGAACATCTGTAATATTCATTGTATGCTTTACGTAGCCAAAATTAAGACCAGCATAAAGTCCCGTCCAGTTGTCTGAAGCAATCACATCATCTTTTGAGCCTGTATATGAAAACGCAGAGGTAGAGAATAACAAAGCGCCAATTAATATTGAGGTAGCAAACTTGAATTGCTTCATTAAAAAATCCTTTTTTTGAATCTAATAAAAATCGAATTACTCAAGGGAGAACATTCGTCTGGGCGCAATACTAGCGAAACATATTTACAATAGCAACTTAGTTAAATTTTTTTTAAATTAATTATTTTTTGCATGGTTTTGGCGATTGGAATTATTCAGATTTTTATCTGTAAATTTATCAGAATGCATTGGTTTGCCCTGATGGCACATGATACAAGCTATTTTTGTACTATATAATTTGGCTTTATTAATATTGCTAGCAAATGATAAAACTGATATCGACGATAATAAGACGATCACCATTGCTGTTTTAACAAACCCATCCATAACCAGCTCCTTATATATAAGTGCCGACGATAATATAATTTAATCAGATAATTAGCAAATAAAGGCAGGGCAAACGCATCTAAATTTTGAGCATAAATTTCCAATTGATTCCCACGTGCCGTGCTTTATGCACGGCATCCAGTTCATAAATTTTTAAATTAGTATCACTAATTTTTTAACATTCACTGATATTAATTAATTTCCCAGTAAAGCCTGCTCTTAAATAAAAACCGCGTGGCAGAGTTAATATTTTATTACCTGCTGCATCAAAACCATAACACAAGGATTTTGCATTAGCGCCCTTGGGACGTACCTGCAGATAATCGCCCATAGTTGAATCAATTTCCTCAAGCCTGCCAGTTCCTATCATAGTTGATAATTCTAGCCAGTCCTGTTGCAATATTGCTTCATCCTGGGAAGTTGGCGACCATAACGTGGCTTTACCGATTCGTCGGTGGTGGAATGGTATTTCTTTAATACCTTCTATAGGTATCCACAATACACGTTTGAGTTTTTGATAACATTGGGAAGCATGCCATTTTTGCTGATGAATGGTTAACAAGGGAATACTTGTAACAAAGGTTGATTCTGACGGACGTCCTTTTGCATTAAGCGGAATTGTTTTAAGTTCGATACCTAAATTGTTAAAATCAGGCTCGGCTTTTGTACCGGCAGTTGCTCCCAATGCAATTTCTATGGCTTGCCCTGCCCAACCTTTGCGCTTAAGGGCTTGCTCAGGAATTACTACATGAATCAGGGCTGCCAATTGTGCAAACGTTAATCCTTCGATTAGTTTACATCGAGCCAATAATTCATCCTCATTCCGTGGGGAAATACTGGCTAATTGCATTTTCATTTTTTGATTCTTTTTTCGTATTGTTGCCTTGCTGCAATTCCACACTTATTGGCGGTATAGGTGCTTTTACCCCGGCTGCCTTAAACTGAGCATAAATAGCAAATAATACTTTGGAGCGCACCTCAAAGCGTGCATGGATTTCCACATTAATAAAATATCTGATTTCGAACTCAATCAGGGCTTCGTCAATTTCCTTTAAAAACACTTGTGCGGGTGGCTCTTCAACAATTTCAGGCGTGATGGCCAAAACGTCCAGAATAAGCTGTTGAATCATGAATGGATCATCTGCCCTGCTCACTTTAATAGGAATTACTGATCGAACAATACCATCCTGATGCGTCCAGTTAGTGAATGGTTTATTTAATGTTTCTGCGTTTGGAATCAGTACTTCCATATTATCCCATGAGCAAACGCGCATTGAACGAATACCAATGTGAGAAACCTGACCTTCAAAATCACCCAGGGTAATCAAATCACCCTCTCGCACCGGCCTTTCAATTAATAACATCAAACCACCGACTATGTTACTGGCAAAATCGCGCAGTCCAAAACCCATACCCACAGCCAAACCACCAACAACCATAGACATGCCGCTAAAATCAAGACCGAGAACACGCAGAGCAATAAATCCACCGGTTAGAATCACAGCATATTGAGTGAATACGGATAAACTGTTCCGAATTCCCGCATCTCGCGCATCACGATATAACCATCGATAACAAAACTCTCTCGTCCATCTGGAAACCCAGATAAAAATGGAGGATATAATTAAAAATTCAAGAATACTGGTTGCAGTGAGTCGCATACCTGATAAGTTGATCAAAGGATACTCGCTAAACTGCTCAATTGTTGCTACTACAGCGGAGTCAGATTGCCAGCCAAATACCTCAAACAAAATATAAATAGACGCAATAATTAATAAGACACGGCATATTTTATCCAGTGGTTTTAAAAAGACCTCTATCCATAACCAACCATTTTTTAATGTGGAAATCATCCATTCAGACAACAACTCCAGTGCATCAAAAAGCAAGCCGCGCATGAGGACATAACCGGAGATTATCAGTAAAATCTGTACCTGATAACGACTCATTGTCCAGGCCAGATTAATATAGCCAATCAGACCAAGTACCGCAGTTGTAAATAAAGTAACTGGCGTTAAAATAACAAGCAGTATTACAGCATGTCTGAGATAACGTTTTTTTGCCATTAATAAGGGATGTAACAGATGATTAATAACATCCTTGCTTTTCCATGCTACACAAGAAACCGCTACAAGGAATATCATAAACAGGCGGTTAAAAATATCCTGTAAAATTAGTGGTAATGGCAGTTGATGGCTAAATACCATAAGCGCCGTTGTCCATCCACCCGTTAACAAAAGCCATTTGATACGATAATAGAGTCTTACATCGGTACCGGAGGAATCACTGATACGCTCCATGAGTACAAGTCTTGCAATTAAAATCAAACTCCTGAATGTTAACCATACCATTATGAGATTAACTAATAATTGATAATTCGCAAAAGGAACCTGATTTAAATAAAGCAGAATTAATAATATTGCCGTAACAGTCAAATGTGGCATATTCCGACTAAGTAATGTCAATGCACCATCATAGAGATGACCTGATAAGCGTGATCGTTCTTTATCCTGCGTAAGACGTTTAAGCAGTTTGTGCAAGCTGAACATACTCGTCAAACCAATCAGCAGTCCTAGCCAGACTAATGTGGCTGGCAAGGTATCTTGCCATAAATAATTATCAAGTGTTTTTAACGCCAATGATCTTAAATAAGTATATAACTGGGCTGGTATACGAGCCATTTGTTGTAAAATCAACGGCCAGCTATCCGGTTTATATTCAGACAGGCTTTGCCGCACAGACAACTGTTTTTTTAACTCCTGCTGATGGTTCTCCAGATCTTCCTGTAAGGTTTGTTCTTGAATAGCAATACCGGCAATCCGTGCATTTACGATGCGAACTAATGAGGTAAACTGTTGTTTCAGACTGCTATCATTCAAATGAGGTTGCTCATTCTTTAGCATTAGCACCATTTTTTTAAGTGCCTGTTCCATATCTGATAATTGAGTAATGGTACTTTTGTATATTTCGGTTACGGTTTGTAACGTGCGTATATCCGGTGTTTTTAATAGCGAATAATCCGCTTTTGCAAGTTTTCGCTGTAAGTTCAATTCAGCAATTTTATGTTGAGTAAGACTAATTATCTGATTATTTAAAAGCAATCGAGCTTCAATCGTATACGTTGATTTAAACTCACCACCACCTTTAACGTCTTGTTGTAATTTTAAACTGTTTTCAAAAAGCTTTTGTAACGAGGCATTCAGTCGCTCTTCCTGATCATGCAAGGAGGTCAGCTGTTGGAGCATCTCTGCTCGTGAATGCCAAAGCTCAAGATCATGGCTTTGCGTAGTAAGTAAATCCTGATATTGAACTGCAAGAGTCAGATTATCATTAATTAATTCAATGGTTTTTTTATTAATCTCATTTAAACTGATTACTTTTTCAATTTTTTCCTGGGCATTAGGCTGGGGCGATGGTGATATGGATGATTGCTGTAAATATTTTAATTTTTGATTAAAATCCTGCTGTAATTTTTTTTGATTGACTAGAAAACTTTCCAAACTGGCAATTTTAGCGCGATTTAACGCAATTAATGCTTCGTTTTGCTGCTGTTTTTTTACATAATCGCCTTGATTGACAGGGGCTAGATATAATTTACCATCGCTAATAGCTACAGCAAGATTCGATTTTTCCTGCGTCAGGTATTCTAATAGTTTGCTGGAATTTAAATCTGGCTCAGATTGAGCAAAAAGAGATCCTGCACTTGTAAAAAGCACAAAAAGTGTAAGTAACAAAATCAGCCAGCATTTAAGATTTAAAAAGCCGGCTAACCCATCATTATTTTGTTTGCAAAGTAGCTGCAAGGCGGATTCCCAGTTCAGTCAGTTGCGCATTGCTCACTGGAGCTGGCGCATTAGTTAATAAACACGATGCGGATTGCGTTTTTGGAAAAGCAATCACATCACGAATTGATGTCGAATTAGTTAATAGCATTGCCAGACGATCGATACCAAGAGCTATTCCACCGTGCGGTGGGCAGCCAAATTGTAATGCATCGAGCAAGAAGCCAAATTTTTCCTGTGCCTCTTCCTTGTTGATTCCAAGAAGTTCAAAAACGGCTTGCTGTAATTGCGGTTGATGAATACGAATCGATCCACCACCAATTTCGTAACCATTAATTACTATATCATAGGCTTTAGCCAATGTTTTAGTTGGCTGTGCTTTTAATGCTTCAATGTCTAATTCCTGAGGCGATGTAAATGGATGATGCATGGAATACAAGCGGTCAGTTTTAGCATCAAACTCAAATATTGGCCAATCAACTACCCATAATAAACGCCAGCCTGGCTCAACAAGGTTTCGATCATGTCCGAGCTTTATGCGTAAAGCGCCCATGGACTCATTAACCATATTACATTTACCAGCGCCAAAAAATACTACGTCACCGGTTTCGGCATTAACTCGATCAAGTATGGCGTTAACTGTAGATTCAGAAAGGAATTTGATAATGGGTGATTGTAAACCCTGGAATCCTTGTGATCGGTCGTTAACTTTTATGTAAGCCAAACCTTTAGCACCATAATTGCCGACAAATTCACCATATCCGTCAAGCTCTTTTCGAGTTAGCTCGCATCCTTTAGGTAAACGCAATGCAACTACTCTGCCGTCGTTATCTTCAGCTGCGCTGGCAAATACATTGAAATCGCATCCTTTTACCAAATCAGCGACATCAACAAACTCCAGGGGAATCCGTAAATCAGGTTTATCACTGCCAAAACGGCGCATCGCTTCTTCAAAAGTCATATGCGGCAGCGTTTCTGGTAAATCAACCTGTAAAATATCTTTAAATACTTTCTTCAACATGCCTTCAATGAGATTTTGAATTCTTTGCTCATCAATAAAAGACATTTCAATATCAAGCTGGGTAAATTCAGGTTGTCTGTCTGCACGCAAATCTTCATCACGAAAGCAGCGTACTATTTGATAATATTTATCAAAACCTGACATCATTAGTATTTGTTTAAATAATTGAGGTGATTGCGGCAATGCGTAAAACTCACCAGGATGCACACGGGACGGAACGAGATAATCACGTGCTCCTTCAGGCGTTGCCTTGGTAAGCATTGGCGTTTCGATATCAATAAATTGTTGAGCATTCAAATAGTCGCGGATACAACGAATAAGATTGTGGCGTAAAATCAGGTTATTCTGCATCGTGTTGCGACGTAAATCCAGATACCGGTAACGGTAGCGCAGATCTTCGTTAATAATCTGATGATCATCCGGTAAAAAAGGCGGTGTTAGAGCCTGATTATGAATTATAAGGTGATTGCCGACGATTTCAATTTTACCTGTCGCCATTTTATCGTTCATCATTCCTTCTGGACGTTGACGTACTGTTCCAGTAAGTTCTACAACAAACTCATGACGTAGTTTTTCTGCAACCGCAAACACCTCAGTAAGTTCCGGTTCATATACTACTTGCACTAAACCTGAACGATCACGTATATCAAGAAAAATGACGCCGCCGTGATCGCGACGATTATGAACCCAGCCACAAACAGTGACGGTATCATTTATCATTGTTTCGTTAACATTTGCACAATAGTGTGATCGCATAAGGCTCACCTGTTAATATTAGTATTGTTAATTTGAGGAACCGGGGGTTGCATAACACCCAGTGAAATTATAAATTTTAACGCTTCATCAATTGACATCGATAATTCAACAGCATCCTGTTTTGGCACCATCATTAAAAATCCCGATGTAGGGTTAGGCGTTGTAGGTATAAAAACCGAAAGCATTTCTTCACCCGTATGGGTGAGGATTTCAGCATTTGCTGTGCCAGTCTGAAAAGCAATGCTCCACAAACCTTTACGCGGATATTCTATGAGCAGCACTTTTCTAAACGCCTGACTATTCGTCGCAAAAACAGCCTGAATAACCTGTTTAGCTGCATTGTAAATAGAGCGAACCAGCGGAATCCGCGCTAAAATAGCTTCGCCCCACCCCATTACACGCTGTCCCATGAAGTTACTGGCAATAATGCCGGTAATAATTAACAGTGCTAATGACAATATAACGCCGAGTCCTGGAATATGAAAACCCAGTAATCGATCGGGTTGATATGCTCGCGGTAATAAAGCCATTGTTGTATCAAGGAGTCCAACAATGAACCGCAAGACAACAAATGTCACTACAACAGGCAACCAGACAACTAATCCGGCTAAAATAAAACGGCGTAGAGATTTTGAATTCAATCTTTATCATCCTGTTTTTTGGATTCAGACCCAGACGCTGGTTTGCTTTCAGGAGATGGTGATTTTTTATAATCCGTTGCATACCAGCCAGTTCCCTTTAATTGGAAACCTGCAGCAGAAATAAGTCGTATGGCAGTGTTTTCAAAACATTGAGGGCATTGAGTTGTTGGCGGTTCGTTTATTTTTTGCATTAAATCAAAATGGTGATGGCAACTTGAACACTCATACTCATAAATTGGCATCAAATATCTCCGCAAAACCTGACAAAATAATAATCTGTCATTGTACACTTATTAAGGACTGTTTTATAGGTTTTTTTTTTAAAAATCAGACTGAAATGCCCGTCTTTGCTGCGTTAGCGAGGCGGAGTACAGAACCCTCAGGACACGTAGCCCGTATTAGCAAAGCGTAATACGGGAATTTCATGTGTCATACCAATGTCCCGTATTACGCTTCGCTAATACGGGCTACGATCAAAACAGGCGTTCAGCAATGTTTTCAATTACCCCACCATAATTAACAGTTGTTAACAAAGGAAACGGCATTAATCTGGATAATGTTGCAATGTTTTCATCCAAAAACAACATATTATTATCAATACAATTGGCAATCCAACCCACACAGGGGAGATTTTTAAGTTTTAAAATTTCAGCAGTAAGCAATGCATGATTAAGACATCCCAGGCGCATGCCTACAACCAAGATAACTGGAATCGACAGTAATCTGACAAAAGCAACCCAGGTTTCATGATCATTTAAGGGAACCATTAAACCGCCAGCGCCTTCAATGAGTAAACGATCGAAAGTCTGAAAGCACTCTTGTTGACAAAAATCCGCAATTCGCTGTACAGATAATTGCTCCTTACATTGTTGCGCTGCGAGATGGGGTGATATGGGAGGAACAAAAGACCAGCGATTAATAATTTGCTCCGAATGGTAATTATCCTGTTGCAATGCAAGTACATCTTCACTGATGAAGTCAGTGCAGCCGCTTGCCACAGGTTTAAGTGCTTGTGCGGTTAAACCCTGATTATTAAAAAACCGTAATAATTTACAAGTAACATAGGTTTTCCCACAATCGGTATCCGTACCGGTTATGAAATATTTTCTCATACTATAAACTGCTCGATATGTGCAATAAACTCGGCCTGATGTGATAAAAATGGTAAATGCGCAGCTCTGTTAATTAACAAGTAGTTAAAATCAGGGTACATTTTTTTCAGTGCATGCATTGTTGCGCGCGGTGTAATTGAATCCAGACGTCCGAAAACATAACTGATTGGACCATCAAATTCACCTAATTTATCTCGAAAGTCCCATTCAGAAAGAATTTTTAATCCCATTTTCAATGCTTCCAAGGAAGGCATAAAATGAACTGTATTTTGATAAACCTGATTTTGTAATTGAATGTTAACAAACTCGACCGCTGCAGCCTCAGGATCAGTCATTAAATTTCTGTAAAAATTCTCAAACATTTGTCCTTCTACTCCAGGCCAATCCTCTTTTTCCAAAAAACAGGGCGAAGATGCAACGTTTATTAGATGGGTGACTCTGGCTGGTTCTTCCAAAGTAAGCCGAGTTGCAAATAAACCGCCCATTGACCAACCTGCCAAAGCAAATTTTTCAGGTAATCTTGGTAATAATAACGCTTTAAAATTTTCCCAATCCATTGTAGAACTTTGCCCATAACCCGGTAAGTCGACTAAATATACTGTAAAATTTTCCTGCAGTTCGTTGGCTAAAGGTAGCCATATTGAATGATCAAATCCCCATCCATGAAAAAAAACAAGGGGTTTGCCGTTACCAAATTGATTAATATTCAGATTCATAAATTCCTTGTAGTTTATTAAGTAAATTATCAATATTTTCTGGCTCATGATGAGCGTTCAATACTACTCGTAAACCCGTATCTTTATGCGAAACTGTCGGGGTGCGCATGGGTAAACAGGTGATTCCCTGCTTATTTAACTCCGTTGAATAATTCACAGCGCGGTAGGGACAGCCCAATTGTAATTGTTGGATCGCAGTATTTGAGGTACGCCAATTTAACGAAAACTGCTGAACACGCGACTGAAAGTAATTTATTAATTGTGATAATTTTTTTCGCTTTTCATCTGCATCATATACAATTTTGAGACTTTCGAGAAGCCCGTAAGTTATCGAAGGGCTTGGAGCAGTTGAATATATTAACGATCGTGCGCATTGATATAACGCGTCAATCCAATCTGCTTTTCCCGCAATAACAGCGCCCTGAAAGCCTAATGCCTTTCCAAAAGTTATTGTTCTTAAGGGAATTATATCCTGGCTCAATCCAGCCTGCATAACCGCACCTAGTCCATGTTTGCCGATGACACCAAATGAATGAGCCTCATCTACAAAACAAACAGCTTGGTATTGGTCGCATAGCTTCCCAATTTCTAGCAGATTTGCTTCCTGACCACTCATGCTGAAAATGGATTCTGTGAAAATAATGAGCGATTTATTACTCTGGGCAATCATTTTTTTCCGCAGATCATCCAAATCTGTATGTAAATAGCGAGTATATGAAGGCACGCCCAGCTTAATTCCGTCATATATAGACGCATGAATCTCTTTATCTATCAAAAAATGGCCATTCAAACGGGCCACTAGCATTACCATAGCCAAATTGGCAGCATAACCGGACGAAAATAATAATGCTGTATCAACGCCCAGTTGAGCTGCACATGTTTCCTCGAGTTCTTTATGAATCGGGTGATAACCCCCCGCAGCCATTGACGCTCCACTACCTGCGGGGTGTAAAGCAAATCCATTTTGATAAGCTTTGCTAATAGCTGGATCATTACGCAATGAAAGGTAGTCATTGGAGCTGAAATTATGGCTGCTTTTTATCGATTGATGATAATTTCGTACCCGGTATAACCCTTGCTGCTTTAGCTGATTTATTAAATAGTTAGTATTCATGCTAAAACAGTTGTTAATCCCAATTTTTCAAAAAGTTGCGTATCTTTCTCTTTTTGAGGGTTTTCACCTGTTAATAATTTATTGCCAGTAAAAACAGAATTAGCTCCGGCAAAAAAACATAAGGATTGTAATTCATCGCTCATTTCGGTACGCCCTGCTGTAAGCCTTATATAGCTGTGTGGTAGCAAGACTCGAGCAGTTGCAACTGTTCTTACCAATTCGAATCCTTCAATAGGTTCTTTAGTTGATAACGGTGTGCCAGCCATTTGCATTAATTTATTAATCGGTACACTTTTGGGTGGTGTATCCATATTTACCAGAGTCATCAAGAACTCAATACGATCAAATTGTGTTTCGCCTATACCTAAAATACCGCCACAACAAACCTGCATACCAGCCTGGCTCACATTTTTGATGGTATCCAATCGATCACTAAACTTTCTGGTAGAGACGACCTTATCGTAATAGGATGGAGAGGTGTCAATATTATGATTATAATAATCCAGTCCTGCATTTTTTAAGCTTTGCGCTTGTTCAGTATCTAACATGCCTAACGTCATACACGTTTCCAGACCGAGTGCTTTAACTCCCTGGATCATTGCGTGTAATTTGGGCATTTCTTTAGCAGGTGGATTACGCCACGCAGCTCCCATACAAAACCGTTTTGCACCATTATCTTTAGCTTCTTGAGCGTATTTTAATACTTCTTCAACAGTCATCAGATTTTCTTTAACAACAGACGTTTTAAAATGCCCGCTTTGAGAACAATATCCGCAATCCTCAGGACAGGAACCTGTCTTAATACTTAGAAGCTGAGCAATATGCAGTGCATTATGTTGGTGATGGGCTCTGTGGATGGTATGTGCTTCATAGAGTAAGTCATTAAATGGCTGCGTATAGATAGTTGTTATTTCCTCAATACGCCAGATTTTTTTTGTTATGTCCATCAATTTCTCGTTTTGATTAGATGGTTAACATGATAGAGTTCTGCAATCTCTTGTCAACTAAAATGTGGAAATCGGTTAACATGCATAATTTAATAACACGTGATTTGAATCATGTCTGGCATCCCTGCACTCAAATGAAAGATTTTGAAGCGTACCCTCCCCTGATAGTAAACAGCGCCAAAGGAAGTTATCTTTTTACAGAAGGAGGCCCTGTCATTGATGCCATATCGAGCTGGTGGTGTAAATCGCTTGGACATGGCCATCCAAGGATTATTGCAGCGATAAAAAAGCAGTTGGATATTTTTGAACATGTCATAGCTGCCAATACTACCCATCCCCTATTAGTTCAATTAGCTGAAAAACTTTCCTCCATTACAGGCAAGCAACGTGTTTTTTTTGCAAGTGATGGTTCCTCGGCTGTTGAAATTGCACTTAAACTAGCCATTCACGCCAATCAAATAAAGGGTCAGCGGCATCGTAACCAGTTCATTGCTTTGGCAAACAGTTATCATGGTGAAACCCTGGCCACCTTAAATGTCAGTGATTTGGGCATTTATAAAGAACCTTATCAAGGGCTTGGTCCAACCTGTCACTTTATAGATTCGATTCCTTATACTTCCTGCTGCATTGCAGAAAATGAATATTGGCTTAAAACACATGCCTGGCTTGAAACAATTAAAGACAATGTTTGTGCATTAATTGTCGAACCGCTTGTGCAAGGTTCAAGTGGAATGCGTCTGTACTCTACTGAGTTTTTGTATAATCTCGCTGGTTGGGCAAAGGCGAATGACATTTATTTAATTGCCGATGAAATTATGACTGGCATCGGCCGGACTGGAACCTGGCTTGCTTGTGGACACGCGAAAATTAACCCTGATTTAATTTGCTTATCCAAAGGCTTAACGTCTGGAACTATTCCTTTAAGTTGTGTGATGATTGATGAGTCGATTTATCAATTATTTTATGATGATTATAACAAAGGGAATTCCTTTCTCCATTCGCATACCTATAGCGGCAATGCATTGGCTGTTGCTGCGGCATTAGCAACCCTTGAAACAATCGAGGTAGAAAGTGTGCTTGAGCAAACGCAGCAATTGAGCATTGACATGTATAAGCAATTCAAGAACGTTGCTGATGAATGCGGCAAGCTGTGTAATCTTCGCTGGATCGGAGGAATAATTGCCGGTGATTTACCTGCTCTTGATAACCAAAGGGTAAGCCAACGTATTTATCAGGAAGCACTTAAAAGAGGCGCTTTACTACGACCGCTTGGCAATACCTTATATTGGCTTCCCCCATTAAATACTCCGGAACAAACCATTGTAAATTTAGCAGAAATAACTTTAAACTCTATTAATGCAGTTTATGATTAGTTAAATGCTGTTGAAGCATTAGCCTTTTTGTAAAAGAACTGGAAACCGTCATTCCTTCTAGCTAATTTCATGCCTCGTCTGGCGAAAATTATGCTACCCCCGGGCAATGTAATCTGCTTTAATTAAATAGGGGACAGTACAGGATAGACGACACAAATTAAGCACAAAATGATATTATAATAACCGTAGTTTACTGTCTAAGGTGAATTTGTAAAGTATTGGATTGTGAAGCGATGAATGACGAGGTTAATCCATATGAGTAAACTGGTTTTAATAACGGGCGGAAGGATTGGTCTGGGTTTTGCTTTAGCGGAGCAATTAAAAGAAGCTGGCGCTATAGTTATTGTTACTTCCAGGCAAGTTCAATTTAATAATGCAACTAACTTAAAGCCTGGAGAAATTTTTTCCCAACAACTGGATGTTACGCAAGAAACATCCATACTCCAATTATTTACCTGGCTTAGATCCTTACCCTGCAAACTCGACGTTTTAATAAATAATGCTGGTGCTGGACTATTTAAACCAATAGAAGAAATACAAACCAGCGATTGGGAATTAATCATTCAAACCAATTTAACCGGTGCGTTTTTATGTGCTCGTGAAGCGTTTAAACTGATGAAAAATAATGGAGGTGGCCGGATTATTAATATTGGTTCCGTTGCTAACAAAATTCCGCTAATCAATAACATTGCTTATGGTGCATCCAAATGGGGATTGCACGGGCTATCTGTTAATTTAAATGAAGAAGGCAAAGTGCACCGGATCCACACAACGCATGTAACGTTGGGTGCAACTTATACGGATATCTGGAAAACCAGGCCAGAGTTTGCCAAAGAAGACATGTTAGATCCCGTGTCAGTTGCCAGCTATCTTGCTCATCTTGTTATGCTACCTTTAAGTATGACTGTTAATGAAATTGAAATTTTGCCTGAAAAAGGGGTTCTGTAATCATGCCTGAAAAATCCGGGATTGCCCTTGTAACTGGTGCTGGCGCAGGCATTGGCGCAGCAATTGCAAAAAGAATAGCTTCTCGCGTAGAGGCCATAGTTCTTCTGGATCTTAACCGGGAAGCCGTGAATATGCTTGCCAAAGATATTCATGAACAAACAACGATCACTGTAATTGCTCATTATTGTGATGTTGGTAATAGCGACCTGGTAGAACAAGTACTTAGCCGTGTTAAACAGCAAGTTGGAACGCCTGATATTCTGATTAATAATGCTGGCATCGGTGGTCCCTTCCATCAAATCGATGAGGTTAGCGATGAGGAATGGGAAATGATATTTAATACAAATGTAAAAAGTATCTTTAATTTTGCAAAACGGTTATTGCCAGAAATGAAAAAAAAGAACTATGGACGAATTGTAAATATAGCTTCTGTACAAGGCTATTTAGGCGCAGCACTGTCATCCACTTATGTAGCCAGTAAGCACGCCGTCATCGGTTATACCAGAGCAATTGCCGCGGAATGGGGAAATTTCGGTATCACATGTAACGCTATTTGCCCAGGTTATGTAGATACTCAAATGGGCATACAAAACAACGCGGTAAATGAGCATTTAAAAAAAGTTGTAGCCAAAACCCCCGCAGGGAGAATTGCAATGCCTGATGAAATAGCGAGTCTTGTTGATTATTTGATCAGCGATGATGCGTCTTTCATTAATGGTGCAAGCTTAACTATTGATGGCGGCCTGACATGCCATGTTGGTGTTTCCTAACGATTAGAGTAGATATATTTATAATAAATAATTAGCAACGTGACACTGCCGCAGGTAATTAGACTTAAAATACAGCCATAAACTAAAATAGAGTCTTCTTCAATTACGCCATGAAATAATGTAAATAACTGAATAATATTAAAGCCCGAAAAAGTAAGTAATGAGATACCTTCAGCTGTTTTGGCTTTAACCATGCTAATGATTTGCGGAATAAATAAAACTGAATTAAAAATCAGGCTGATTGAAAAGCCAACCTGGATAATAGTTTCTATCAGTGACATTTTCTTCCCTTGTTTTTCTATTTAAAGGGTGGGCAAAACGAAGTGTGCCCACGCGTTTTTATCTAATCACCGCTGTTACGCGTGGGCACGTCGCTTTGCTCCTTTACCCACCCTTAATTATTTAAAGGTACTACCTGCTTGGCTTTACCGCTTAATTTTGCACTTAATGTGAGAATTGAAGGAAATTGTTTTAAAACAGGTCCTATTAACGATACAGCCCATGAAGGCATCATTGCCAATCGTGCAAAAAGTGCAGCTGCATGGATACGACTGGCAAAGTGTTGATGCCACAGCTTGGCGTATTCAGCTCCCGCCTCATTAGCGCCTTTACCCGCCATGATCTCTTTTTGGCGTGCAATTAATGTTTGTGAAAGCAACCAGGCTGATTGCATGGCCATGCTGATCCCTTCTGCGACCACAGGGTGTGCTTCACCAGCGATATTGCCAACGAAAAATATTCCTTGTTTATAACAACTACGAATCCCTGGTTGGATGGGGCCTGCGGCCAGCCAATTTCCATCACGTTCCGCATGCTCAAGAACATCACGTGCACCACGACAAACAGACATGATATAGCGCAGAACTGTTTCACCGGCTTGCAACTCTGGTTGCTTTTTCCTCGCATGTTGCAACGTATCACGGCGAATACAACAGGAAAGAGTAACACGTTGATTATCACAATGAGCCAGTCCACCATAGCCACCCGGGAAAGCCAGCAATGGCATCAAATCTGACGGAAGTACACTATTTTTAAAATGAGCCTTGAATGCTAGCAGATCATATGGTTTATGAGTCTTTATAATTGAATGATCAAAACCTTTTTCCCAGGAACCATTAGCCATAACAACAAGACGCGCGTCAATTACCTCTGTCTGGTTATCCATGCTGATAGTGCAATTAAATAACCCTGCTTTTTGCTCCAGACTCTTGGCATTAGCTGGTTGCCAGCATTTAGCCCCGGCAGCAATGGCTCTATCCAATAACGTTTTATCAAGATGCTCGCGGCTCAGTGAACGTCCCCATTTGGCAGCAGAAGATATGGCTGGCGGCATTTTTGCAGTCAAAATAGTTGCTCCGGCGTATAAGCCAACACGTTTCACTTCTGGCCCACCATGCTCAAAATAGAAGTCCGCCATCCCAATCTTTTGTAGTAATGGTAAGCTTGTGGCCGATATAAACTCACCACAAACCTTACGGCGAGGAAAGGTTTTCTTCTCTACAATTCCTACTGACCACCCTGCTTCTGCGAGTAATAAAGCTGTAGTCGCACCAGCCGGGCCTCCACCAATGATAAGAACATCAAGCGTCATAAGTATATTTATCCATTATTCTTTTAATATGAGAATATTCCATCTAAAGGGGAAATGCCATTTGATGCGGTAATTTGTAATATTTGCTTGTTTTATTAAAAAGTGCAATTCACTTCTAGTGAAGCTCCTTTGAATAGAAATTAATCCATCGTGGGTAATTAATCGATTACGAAACAAGACTGGACTGAGTATTTTATAAAACCAATAAGCAAGAGTATGTCGATGTAAGTCATTAATAATAATTGCTTTACGAGCGGCGTTATGTGCTTTTTCCAAAAAACTGACTAATTCATTATCGTCAATATGATGACAAACCAAGGTCATTAAAACGATGTCTACACTATCAGGTAACATGGTAAATTCAGTCTGCTGTTGCAATTGAAACTCTACATTGATGTTTGCTTTGTGTTGTTGCCATTGTTGTAGTTCGTTTTGTGCCAGGCAGATCGCTTCCTCAGAAATATCTATACCCATCAGTTGCATATCAGGATAATGTTTGCTCAGATGTAATAAGAACAAACCGCCACCACAACCGACATCGACAACAGAAGTATTTTTGGGGAATTTCTGTAAAATTTTCACGGTATGCCTGAAAAATCCCAATATTTTATTTACTTTAAATAATAGTTTTAAACATTGTGAGTATTCTTCTTCAGTATAAAATCCCGGGCCAAGATCGAGTAACTCTTTTTCTTTTGAGCGTTTCATTATCATGTTGAGTTAGCAACTTTTAATCATAAGCGATATTTTTAATTAATATACCTAAGAACTATGGAAATACTATATTTATTAAATATATAAATCGCCAAACACTTGAATTTTGTTTATATTCCCCGTTATTACTTAATAAAAGTCGATCAAGGGAATGCAATCAAAAATAACCGCACTTGGTACTGCAAATCCGCTCTATAAGCGCAATCAACAAGACGTGGCTGAACTTATCACTAGTAGTTTTTTTCTAAGACCTGCAGAAAAAAAAATATTGAAAGCCGTCTATAAATCATCAGGAATTGATTGCAGATATACCGTAATAAGTGATTATTGTAAGTTACCCGGTGAATTTGAATTTTTTCCTAATAATCCAACAGACAGTTTTCCAACGACTGCTCAGCGCATGAAATTATACAAAGATAATGCGCTACCTCTAGCTCTTGAAGCCATTGAAAATTGTTTAAAAGACTTTAATAAAAAAGAAATCACTCATTTAATTACCGTAAGCTGTACGGGTATGTATGCACCCGGAATTGATATAGAAATTATTCAAAAACTTGATTTATCACCATCAATCAAACGCACCGCCATCAATTTTATGGGCTGTTATGGTGCATTTAATGGAATTAAAGTGGCCGATGCTTTTTGTCAAGCTGAACCACAGGCAAATGTCTTGGTAGTATGCATCGAGATATGCTCTATCCATTTTCAAAATAATTTTACATTAGATAACATCATTTCAAATTCGATTTTTGCAGATGGGGCAGCTGCTGTATTAATTCAAAAACAGACAAATGCATCCAAATACCTGGAGATTGACTCATTCTACTGCGACCTTGTACCCCAAACAAACAAGGAAATGGCCTGGAGTATTGCTGATTCGGGCTTTGAGATGGTACTTAGTGCCTATGTACCAGAGGTTATAAAATTCGGTATTTTAGCCTTCACAGAAAAGCTGTTTAAACAAGCCAATTTCACATTAAACGATGTTGACTATTATGCGATTCACCCTGGCGGCCCTAAAATTCTTCAAGCCTGTGAAGAATCATTAGATATTTCTGCGGAGGACAATAAATATTCTTATGATATTTTGCGTCAATTCGGAAACATGTCTTCAGCCACGGTTCTGTTTGTCTTAAAAAATATCTGGGATACGTTAGGTAAGGAAGATGATGACAAATCTATATTTAGTTGCGCGTTTGGACCAGGACTGACATTAGAGTCCATGCTGCTTAAAACTTATTGCTGAAACGAATTTTAAAAATGGAATTTTAAGAATCGAACTGAAAACCGAGCCGCGACTGTTAAGGAGCGTTCACGAAATAGAGCAAGGAACAATTGGTCAGTGCATCAACGAAACTAAAAAAACGCTTGCTTACACGCGCTGCTCGGAAACATAAATTAAATTTGTTATAAATAACAACTAATATTAAGATGGCCTTCATAAAATTTAGTGAGACGAATTGATATGACTTTGTTATTTCCGGGAGCATACCCCAATCAACAAATAATACTTACTTTTCAAAAGGAAGATTTTTGTGATCCCGGTTATGTCCTTATTTTTGCCTTCGCTCAGGAAAAACTGCTTTTCACCCATCATCGTGAGCGCGGGTGGGAGTTACCGGGTGGCACGAGAGAACCGGATGAGTGGCCTATTATGACTGCAATGCGGGAAGTGTATGAGGAAACAGGCGCTGAATTATCTGCAATCGAACCCATCGGTCAATACATTATTAATTATCCTGATCAACCTCGCCAAATAAAAACAATCTATATTGCTAAAATTCAACAATTACACCCTCTGCCATCAGGGTTTGAAACAGATAACAGAAAGCTTATAGAACCGCCTGACGCAGATAATATATTAATAAATCCTCAGTTTAGCTTGTTGCTTAAAGATGGTGTCTATCGCCATAGCTTGCCAGTTGCTCTTGCGGCTCAATTGAAATAACACGTAATCTCTTCTATAGTAAATTTAAGCCTTCTTCTAGCTAAAAGGACTTAATAATGCAACCCAAAATAGCATTAATTACGGGTGGCGCTCGAAGGATAGGCGCAGGTATTGCTGCATCTTTGCATCATCAGGGCATGAATATCATTTTACATTATCGTAAATCGAAAGAAGAAGCTCAAAATCTTGCTGACAAACTTAATGCACAACGACCAAATAGTGTTGCTATCTTGCAGATGGATTTATTAGATATCGCTGGCATACCGGGTTTTATAGATAGAGCCAAAGAAATATGGGGTTATTTTGATGTATTAATTAATAATGCCTCGACTTTTTATCCTACACCCATGGGTACAGTAACGGTAAATCAATGGAATGACTTGCTGGGAAGCAATCTTACAGCACCCTTCTTCTTATCTCAGGCGGCCATGCCAATATTGACTGAACGTAACGGTTGTATCATCAATATAATTGATATTAAAGCAGAAAGACCCGGAAAACTTTTTCCCGTTTACAGCATTGCCAAGGCCGGCTTATGGATGCTGACCAAAACACTATCCAAAGAATTTGCCCCATCAATACGGGTGAATGCCATTGCGCCAGGAGCAATGATCCCGCCAGAAGATCACCCTCTGGATAGTGAAGAATATCAGGCAATGATCCATAGAATTCCTTTACATAGAATAGGTACAGCAGAAGATATTGCCGAAACAGTGTATTTTTTAATTGAACATGCACCCTATATAACTGGACAAATGATCGCAGTAGATGGCGGTCGCGGTTTATGTACCGCCAGCGACCGCGATTGATTTATTATTGCGGAGAATTTTTTGTTTGTTCCAACTCGTTAATCAAATCCTCAGTAAGCGACAGTGTTGATGACTGTTTAGTAAACAATTTGCCAAAGAAGCTTTGTGATCGTAACGTGCTTATTACATCCTTATTGGATTCTTTCCAATTTTTTATAGCAACAAGCGCCTGAGTAATATCACCATTAGGAAGACCTGCCTGTTCATTATACAGTTTTTTTAATGCATTAAATTTATCAACAGTTTCCTCTCCATAGGGATCCTTTTTAATAAGCTCTTCCATCCTAAGAAAAATTTTAGTGAGCATTTTTGCCTGTATAGGATTTTTATCGGGATACATAGATGGAGGAAGCGGAAAAACATAAAAATTTTCATTGGATATACCACTTTTAAATGATGACTTACATGGCAAGTCCATAAAATATTGACGGGAAATTTTATCGCTGATTTTGTCAGTTCCAAGTGTATATTGGAGCAAGTCAATTGCAGTATGTCGGCAAGTATTTAATTCATTGATGTAAGTTGTTCTACCAGCTATTGCTGCAATTTTTGCGTCAAGTTCAACATCAGTCGTTATAACCGGTTCATATTTAAATTTTAGTGTGCCACTGGCTAATTCTTTACTGACTTGATAACAGAAAAAAGGGTCTTCAGGTTTTTTAATCTTTCCCACCAGTTTTAGAAATTGATTGTATTGCTCTATATTTATTGTATAAGCGGCATAACTAATATCACCATGAAAGGTAAGCGATTCTCCTTTTAATTTGGCAATAGTATGATAAAAAATATTTTTAAATCCCATTTTTAAATTGGAATCTATATTTGAACTTAAATTATTTGTTTTGCCTATTCTGGCAAGCAATAAAGGGGCATTATCCTGCATTACCCCTAAAGCTATGAAGGAATGCTGTCCACTCTTACCAATAACTATAAAAAACTCATCTTTTGGTTTTACCGTAATTTCTGGTCGAGTCCGATCAACTTTTTTGCTTTCTTTTTTCATAATAAGAACCATAATCAAACAGGATAGTTTAATTATAAGCTCTTCACATTAAGGTTTTATTAATTACAAGGGGTCATTGCAGGAACAAATATTTCTTGGGGCTTGACTGGAACTGGAGTCAGCGGTTGCAATTGATGTTTTTGCATAACGAGGCAATAAAATCCAGAGGGAACTATAGAAATCATTTTGCCAACCTCATTAAGAATATCCAAATGATTAAATAATGCCTTATTGCGAAACGGTGGAATAAAATAAAAATTTGACAAATGGCACTGGATATAACCGTGATGCATCATGATTCGCTTGATAGCTAGCACAGATTGTGGTGTCAATAATTTGCTACCAAAACAGTTATTATTTACAAAACGTAGCCAGAACCCCCAGGCACTCACTGGATTAATCCCTAAAAAAACGACGTAACCTGATGGTTTTAATATTCTATCTATTTCGTCCAAAGGATTTTTTCTGGGAGGAAATCCATTAAGCGTAAGAGGCGCAAGTATGCAATCAACGCTGTTTCTATCTAATGGTAATTGATTTAAAGCTGTAACCAGCGAGGCTGATTCAGATAAATAAGGTGTTGCTAACCATCGATGCTGAAAGCGAAAATGATGAAGTAATTGGTGAGTGCCGGTACTGCCTAACTGCAATAGACAATCGCCATGAAGCAACGATTTAAGCGGTTGGAGTTGTTCAGCAAATGCTTCTATAATTTTGGAACCATGCTCGGATAAAAACCAATCATTTAGAGCATGAAATCTGGTTTTCTGTTCTTCTAAAGACAAAGCCCCTACTCCACGCAATTTAAACTACTGTTTTTTTACCACATAATACGGACTGGCAGCAAGTTTCGTTTTACTCCACGATAAATTTTGCATATAGTGCGTGCAGGAATTAAAAGCCAACCTGATGGAAACATGAACGTACTAGCTGAAAAACAAGGCGTACAAGGGATTAGTGCGTCTAAAGACGATACCTTTGTTGTAAAATTTATTGATCAAATATTACTTGATGCCATTGAAAAAAAAGCATCCGATATCCATTTTGAACCATACGATGATCTATATCGCATTCGATACCGTCTCGATGGTTTTTTAACAGAAGTTGCTGCTCCATCCATTCATTTAGCGAATCGCATAACAGCGCGTATCAAAATCATGTCTGATCTGGATATTGCTGAGCGCAGAATTCCTCAGGATGGGCGCTTAAAAATAACACTGCCCTCTTCTCGCATTGTCGATTTTAGAGTCAGCAGCTGCCCTACAATTAATGGTGAAAAAGTGGTAATTCGTATTCTTGATTCTGAGGCGACAAAACCAGACATTGAACAATTAGGATTGACCTGCAATCAACAAAGTACACTATTTCAAGCACTTCAGAAAACCCAAGGCATGATTTTGATTACCGGCCCCACTGGCAGTGGTAAAACAGTTTCTCTCTATGCGGCGCTGAATATTCTGAATACGATAGAAACCAATATAATCACCATAGAAGATCCTGTTGAGATAAAAATACCGGGTATCAATCAGGTTAATGTTAATCCCAAAGCAGGATTAACCTTTGCAACAGCGTTACGGGCATTTTTACGGCAGGATCCTGATGTAATTATGGTAGGTGAAATACGAGACAAAGAAACAGCAGAAATTGCCGTGAAAGCTGCACACACCGGTCATTTGGTTTTATCCACCCTGCATACTAACAGCGCAGTAGAAACAATAACTCGTTTGTTTAATATGGGTATCCCTGCATTCAATATTGCTGGCTCTGTAGCCTTGATAATTGCTCAACGGCTGGTCAGGCGTTTATGCAATCACTGTAAAACAGTCACTGCTGGAATTTATAAACCGCGAGGTTGTGTACATTGCACGAATGGTTATCGAGGGCGCACAGGATTATTTGAATTACTGCCTGTTTCTAAAACCATAGCCAATATGATGATTAAGGGTAGTAGCAGTATCGATCTTTTAAAACAAGCACAACACGAAGGAATGATGATGCTTAATCAATCTGGGCTAGCGTTGATTCAACAAGGGATAACCACTATCGAAGAGGTAAATCGTGTCTCAATTGAATAAAATGTCATCTTATCAATGGAGAGGAACAAATCAGTCAGGGAAAAAACTCAATGGCTGTATTCAGGCAACTTCTGCGACGTTTGCGAAAATGGATTTATATAAACAGGGTATCCAGGTTAATAAAATAACCAGAAAAAATACTATTTTTTTAAATAAAATAAAGTCGATAGATATTAGTATTTTAAGCCGGCAATTAGCGACAATGGCGGCGGCTGGTATCCCGTTAATACAATCACTGACTATTATCCTGGCGGGGCAAAAAAAGCAGTCGATGCATAATTTGCTTGTTTTCATAAAATATGATGTGGGTAATGGTTTAATGCTAGCTGAATCATTAAAAAAATATCCCGCTTATTTTAATACGTTATTTTGCAACCTGGTAGAAGCTGGCGAAAAATCAGGTAGTCTGGAAAGCATGTTATTACGCATTGCTGTTTATAAAGAAAAACATGAAACCATTAAGAAAAAAATTAAAAAAGCCCTTACCTATCCCGTAGCTATCCTTATTATTGCACTAATTATTTGTGCGTCATTGTTGCTATTTATTGTTCCTCAATTTGAAAGCATATTTACCAGTTTCGGCGCTGATTTGCCCTTTTCAACCAAAAGTATTATTGCCCTGTCTCGTTTTGTTCAATCCAACGGGCATATTATTTTTATTAGTATATGCATTATAATTGCAGGCCTGATAAAAACTAAAAATCGTTATGCTGTTTACACAGACGGCATGCTTCTAAAGCTGCCTGTACTTGGATTAATTGTTCAAAAAGCTTGCGTTGCCCGTTTTGCTCGTACCTTATCCATTACTATTGCAGCAGGCCTGCCAATAATTGATGCATTAAAATCAGTTGCAGGAGCAACCGGGAATCTGTTATTTGCGCAAGCGACTGATAAAATCAGGCAAGAAATTACAACGGGAAAACAAGTGCATTTGACGATGAGCAGTATGCCGCTCTTCCCCACTCTCGCCGTTCAAATGATAGCCGTTGGTGAGGAATCCGGCACATTGGAATACATGCTAAATAAAGTTGCTGATATGTATGAGGAAGAGGTTGATCACGCTATAGATGCATTAAGTAGTTTGCTGGAACCCATTATCATGTCAATATTAGGTATTTTAGTGGGTGGATTGGTATTTGCAATGTATCTTCCCATATTTAAACTTGGCTCAGTGGTATAAATCAGATGATTGATTCACAAGTAATACAACTTAACATCCCTCTCTTTTATTTGCTTGTTGGTTTAGTTTCGTTAATAACCGGTAGCCTTTTAAATGTAATTATCTATCGATTACCGTTGATGCTTAAAAAACAATGGCTTGAAGAATGCCGCTGCCTGCTAAATCTCGATAAAGTTGATGAACCGCAAGTAAATTTATTTCTCCCTCGTTCATTTTGTCCAACCTGCAAAACACCTATCAAAATAACACACAATATTCCTTTATTAAGCTATTGGTTACTACGTGGCCGCTGTGCTCAATGCGATCAAAAAATTTCCTCCCGTTATCCTGCTGTTGAATTACTGACTTGCTTGCTTGGCCTAAGTGCAGCCTGGCATTTTGGCTTTAATCTTTCCCTTATTTTTGCGTTACTCTTCATCTGGTTATTAATCCCATTGTTTTTTATTGATTGGGATGAGCAATTATTACCCGATGGGTTAACCATAGGTTTGTTATGGACGGGTTTAATTGCCAATACACAATCTTTGTTTATTACCTTGCCTAATGCTGTTTTAAGTGCTGCCGGCGCTTATTTGTTTTTATGGTTATTCATCAAGTTGTTTTATCTGTTAACAGGCAAGATCGGTATGGGTAATGGCGATTTTAAGTTATTTGCAGCATTTGGCGCATGGATGGGCTGGACGCAGTTACCTGTAATTCTATTGCTGGCTTCATTTACTGGTGCTATTGGCGGCCTGATTTATTTGAAAGCATTAAAAAAATCCACAAACACACCAATCCCTTTTGGCCCATTTTTATGCGTATCTGGCATAACCGCCTTTTTTTGGGGGGATAAGATTATTGGCTGGTATATAAATCTGCTTTAGTTAAGAAAATACTTTATAGGTTGTGTCATTTTGAAATACGAATTAAAACTGCGGGAAAATGACTCAGACTCACCTATTATAGGAAACATCACTTGCATCTAATGACAGGCATAGTGATAATTGCCAAACTAAATTATTACTCAGGGTATATGATGGATTTTCTTGCTCAATATGGTTTATTTGCGTTAAAAACAATCACACTGGTTATTGCCTTTCTTCTGGTAGTTGCTGGTATTTTATCAATGGGAAAGAAACCTCGTCCAAAACTTGAAATTACGCCATTGAATAAAAAAATGGACGAAGTAAAAACATTGATGTTGACTGAAATTTCAGGTAAAAAACCAGAAAAATCCAAACTCAGCAAAAAAGAAAAGCTACTACAAAAGGATAAACCCAATTTATATGTTATTGATTTTAATGGTGATATAAAAGCATCTCAGGTAGAACAATTGCGGGATGTTGTTAGTGCAGTCCTTGCCGTTGCAAAAAAAGAAGATGAAGTAGTGATTCGTTTGGAAAGTCCGGGTGGATCAGTAAACGGTTATGGGTTGGCAGCTTCACAACTACAACGTTTTCGTGATCATCATATACCTTTAACCGTTTGTATTGACAAAGTGGCAGCCAGTGGAGGCTATCTAATGGCTTGTGTCGCTAACCGCATTGTTGCTGCACCTTTCGCCATTATTGGCTCTATTGGTGTCGTGGCTCAGATTCCCAACTTTCATCGTTTTCTACAAAAAAATAATATTGATGTCGAAATGCTGACTGCTGGCGAATATAAACGTACTTTGACTATGCTAGGTGAAAACACCGAGAAAGGTCGTAAAAAATTTCAGGAAGATTTGGAGTTAATTCATGATGCGTTTAGAAACTATGTCTTAACTAATCGCAAGCAACTGGATATTGATAAAGTATCAACGGGTGAACATTGGCTTGCAGTTGATGCCTTTCAATTAAAACTTGTTGATACCCTGAAAACCAGTGATGATTATTTAACTGAAAAAATGGCCGCTTTTAATGCATTTAAAATTACAAAGCCTGTTAAACAATCGATTGCGGATAAGATGTTAAAACCAGCGATTAAACTACTTCATCCCTGGGCTTAAGCGGCTTTTGGTTACCGAGCCGCGCGCATGAGCAAGCGTTTTTGGAAATAGAGGGTACTCTGTTCTTTCTCATCCTGTGAACGCTCCTTAACAGTCGCGGCTCAGTCCATAAATGCCAAAGGCTACGCTGCCAATCAAATTAGTCAGCGATATTAATTTCAATATGCTTACCCATAGCATTAGCTGTACTGACTAACGTTTTAAGACTAATGGTTGTATTTTCAGGATCAAGTAATCTATCTAATTGAGAGCGACTCGTTTTCATTCGTTGAGCAAAAGTAGCTTTGGTTATATGGTTGGTATCAAGAAAATTCCTAATTTGCCAAGCAAGAACTCGCTTTAATGCCTCTGCACTCGTCTCGGCGAGTATGTCTTCTTCCTCAAGAAATCCATCAAATGAACTGCCTATATGTTTATTCACTTTAACCTCCTAGCCATTCAATACGCGATCACGTCGATCTTTGGCAATTTTTAAATCATTAGCTGGTGTCTTAGGGGATTTTTTAATAAACCCATGCAAAAGCACCATCACTCCACCCATTACTGTAAATAATACCCTTGCTATTTCTTTATTAGTTATATCAGTCCGTACTTCCCATAAATTTGTATCTAACTTCCGAACAAGAGGCATACCTAAAGGCCACCCATATTCAACGGTTTTAATATCCTCACCAATAATAACCTTGTCTTCTTTACAGAGATCCTTTAACCATTCTCTTACGGGTTCATTACCCGATGCAGAACTATAAAATTTTACAGTTATTCTTTTCATGTCTTAAGTGTACCACAAATGGTACATAAATCAATTATTCTTTATAATTTTCATGTTTTTGAACCAGGTGAAGGTTAACGCAGTGTTTAATTTTTAAAATAAATCGATTTTTATAAAAAAAGCCTACAGCCTATATGTGGAAAGGGTTATAGCGGGTTTTAAAAGTGAAAAGTCCTATTTTGACACGTATCCTACTTCCTCCGAGATAGCCCTGGGATTAACAAATGGGGCGCAGGGTGGATAACGATGTATCCACCCGTAACAGTGGTGATTAGAAAAATACGCGTGGGCACACTTCGTTTTGCCGTAATTTAAGCCGCTGTCTGATCTACCACTATAAGTGCAGCATCTTCATCGCTATTAAGTTTTTCATTAACTACTTTTGCAACACACGAGTCTGACCAGACATTTAATGATGTTTCCAGCATATCAATCAATGCATAAAATGGCAGAATTATCCCCATCAACGTAATGGGTATATTCATGCTTGCCAGTAAGCTCGCGCTTAAAAAGAAGCAGCCCATTGGTACACCGGCATTTCCAATAGCAGCAATGGTGGCAATTACTACCCATAAACCCATCATTGGCAACGATACGACAACGCCATGATTTTGCATGAGATAGATTACCGTCGCAAATATAAAGGCAGCGCAACCGTTCATATTTAAACTGGTGCAAAGTGGTAATACAAAACGACTTACTTCAGGACGAATATTAAGGTTTTTCTCGGCAGTTTCCATAGTTACAGGCAACGTTCCCACGGAAGATTTGGAGAAAAATGCAACCGATAATGCAGGTAACATGCCTTTCATTGCCGCATAAGGTTTAATACCCTGAAATTTAAGCCAGGCTGGTAAAATTATAAATCCTTGAATAAGATTGGCCAAAACGATAATTAAAAGATATTCGCCAATCCCTTTGATAGCCATTCCACCGCGCAGTTGTACAACTGTCGTAGTAATAAAACCGTATAAACCGATAGGTATAATTGCAATAACCCAACCGGTTATCACCATAAATAAACCATGTGCGCCTCTGAAAAAAGCAGTAATGGTCTGACGTGACTCCTGTTCAGGAATAAACCGTATAGCGATTCCAACAACTATCCCCATCAATAAAACACCCATTACCTGATTTTCAATAAAAGGTGACAAAACAGTTGCAGGTATTAAATTGCTGATATGTTCAAAATAACTGAATTGATTCGGATTTGGCGCACTGACTTTACGGTTAATCACTTCTATCATACTGGGATGAATAAAAATGTATAACAGGCAACTTATAGAGGCAGCAACCAAGGTTGTACCTAATGTATACGTCATTGCCCTGCGCCAAATCATCCGCATTGTGCTATCGGTTTTATAATTTGATAAGGTAACAATGATCGATAAAGCGATTATCGGCAGACTGATACATTTAAAAATGCGGATGAATACATCAGCAATAAACATACCAAAGGCTTGTAAACCTTGTATGTCAGACCAGCCGCTCAAAATACCGAGTACAATCATGAGCGTGTATAAAAATGGGGGTTTTAACCAGAATCTGGTGCGTTGCATAATAAATACCTTAAAATAATTGAGATTTTTTTAACAATAAGGAGAGATTAGCAACAACAACGTGCAGGAATAGTAGAGTATGAAAAAGATTGATAGATTGTAAACACATTTAATTTGTTCATAATAGCCATTGAATAAATATTGCTCAACGAGAGTTATATTTTAACACGCCTGCTTATAAAAGCAAGTGCTTTCTACGCATCACTGCCATTAAGTTAAGCCCTTCCCAACGTCCCGCGGCTTGTCCGCGGGATCCAACGATCCAGGCATAGAGCGAGATTTTTGGATCCCGCGGACAAGCCGCGGGACGTAGGATCTGGGCTTAACTTAATGGCAGTGCTTTCTACGCATTAACTAATTCTGGTTGTTTTAAATTAATAATTCGTTGAAATGCCTGCTCAATACGCGCAAGAGTTATACTATTAGTTTTTACCAGCTGTTCAATAGTATCAATTATTTCGGTAGCTGAAACAGTACCCAGTTGATTACCAAAAATTACCATATCTGCACCGGCATTAATAGTTAATGTCAACGCTTCTTCAACTGTATAATGCTGACTAATCGCATGCATTTGCAAATCATCACTGATAATAACACCATCAAAACCAATGTCCCGTCTTAATAAATCAGTCAGTATTTTATACGATAATGTTGCTGGCAAACCACTGTCATCAAGGTTACGGTTAATAACATGCGCGGTCATTATCATAGCGGGTTGTTCACCAGGAGCAGCTAAATAACGGTAAGGTTCAAGCTCCTGATTCTGGAAAGTATCGGTAACGTCAACAAAACCGTGATGGGTATCACCTACCGCGCTGCCATGTCCCGGAAAATGTTTATAACAACAAGTCAAACCACGCTCAGCGAATGTTTTAACAAATGCACTGGCTTGCTGAACGACTTTTCTGCTATCTGAAGAGAAACTACGGCCAAGTTTACCAATAATACCTTCCTGATTATTTAAATCGAGATCAACAACCGGTGCAAAGTTCAGATTAAATCCTAAATTTTTTAGCGTATCAGCCATTTGCTGCGTATAGCGATGTGCCTGTTCTGGCGAAATTTCACCCAATTCTTTTGCCGTCATTGTTAGCATGCAATCATCAATCGTTTTAAGTCGATCAACCGCGCCACCCTCATAGTCAAGTGCGATAAACAAGGGTAAATCAATCGTTTTTTGAGAATAGAATTTAAGCTGTTGCGTTAAGTGAGTAATTTGAGACTTATTAAGCAGATTTTTACCTTGCTTGTTATGAACTAAATCATAATCAAATAATAATACACCGCCTAATCCATCAGTACCAAGCCACTGGCTAACGGGACTTGCTTCATTTATCTCCGTTCCGTCAAAACCGATCACAAGCATTTGTCCAATTTTTTGTCTTAAGGTAGTAACCAATTCCCTCTCCACTCGTTGGCTTTTATTATTTATTTATGCAATAGCAGCAATCATACACAATAGCATCATTTTTACCAAACTAATCAAACAGGAGGTATAGGCGGCACCGCCTTAAAATTACATTTACATGAACTTATAGCGGTGGGCGGTAATGGTACCTGTGAAAAATCACCGGAATAACAGGCGGGAATTTCCCATGCACTTACACCTGGATCAGGCGACGCGGGAAGAGTCCAATAACTTAATGCTGTATATTTAGTGTTTTCCTCCCCTTCCCAAATGGTAGGAGCAAAAGTAGCGACATAATTAAGTTTTTGCGAAGGTTGACATACAAAAGCACTTCTTATCCATTGCTGGCCTTTTGGTACAACTGCTCTGGTTAATATATCACTGGTATTTGCGTCTGTAACAACTACTGTAACATCATAATTTGTCCAGCAATTGTCTTTAACCAGCGTGAAATAACAGGGAAAAGAAAATACCGAGCCGGTGAATAAAACGGATATTGAAGTTAAAAGAGTTCGAATAATCATATATCCTTCCAAATATAAACAGTGATATATGCATTATGGCAGATTTTGAGTAAAAAAATTACCTGTACAATATAAGTTGATTTCTCAAAACCAAAACGTTATCCTTTGCGGCTTGGAGAGGTGGCCGAGCGGCTGAAGGCGCACGCCTGGAAAGTGTGTATACGGCAACGTATCGAGGGTTCGAATCCCTCTCTCTCCGCCAAAATTTAAAAAAAGCTGTTATCGCCAATTTTTTTTCGTATACTCAGATTTATTTAAACTTGCGGCTTTCATTCAATGATGAATAAACCATTAACCCACCTGACAGTCACGCAATTAAATCGTCAAATACGGTCATTGCTTGAATATGATGTCGGTGAAGTGAATGTCGCCGGTGAAATATCCAACTTAAGCAAACCCTCTTCCGGACATTTTTATTTCACACTTAAAGATGAACACGCACAACTACGATGTGTTTTTTTCCGCAGCCATCATAATCGTGAATGCAAACTATTCGAAAATGGCCATCAGGTTATTGCCAAAGGTAAATTAAGCCTCTACGAAGCCCGCGGTGATTATCAATTAATTGTTCAAGAGCTCTCCACAGAGGGCACTGGCGAACTTTATCGGCAATTTGAATTGCTCAAAGTAAAACTGGAACAACAAGGTTTGTTTGCACAGGCTCGAAAGCGCCCTATTCCCGCTATGCCGACAGCTATTGCAATTATTACCTCCGCTAGCGGCGCTGCTATTCAAGATATGCTGACAACATTAGCACGACGTTTTCCGGTTGCCAGTGTTCATGTTTATCATTCGGAAGTTCAGGGCAAAGGCGCTGCACAACAACTATGCAAAGCTATTTTACAAGCAAACAAAGATAATCAAACCGATGTCATTCTTTTAGCGCGGGGTGGTGGGAGCATTGAGGATCTGTGGGCATTTAATGACGAACAATTGGCGCTAGCTATAGCAAATAGCACTATTCCTATAGTTTCGGGTGTAGGGCATGAAACAGATTTTACCATAGCTGATTTTGTCGCCGATCTACGCGCTGCAACACCAACTGCTGCTGCGGAGGCAGTAACCCCGCATCAAACAGATTTACTTGGTTTGCTGGAAAATCTGGTCAGAAGAATGCTCATTGCAATCTCAGGTAAATTAAAACATTATCAACTTGTTCTTTCTCACCGACTTGCCAAAATTGCGTCACCTGAACATTTAGTGACTAATCACTGGCAAAATGTTGACTATCTTGAACGTCGATTAAATCAGCAATTACAAACCACTCTTCGTCAGTATCAGCATGATTTGCAGATTAAATTAAACGCTCTTCACGCAAAGAACCCTATAGTGCAACTGCAACAGGCAAAACTTCAACTTACACAATTTGAACAACTTTTAAATCATTCATTTACTAATTACCTGACAAACTTAAAACAGTCCTTTACGCAACGGCTCACGACGTTACATGCAGTAAGTCCACTTGCAACACTCGATCGGGGTTATGCGCTTGCTACTCATAATAATCACATTATATTTGATGCAAACCAGGTAAACAAAGGCGATTTAATACACTTGCGTCTTGCAAAAGGCTCTCTGGAATGCCAAATCACTGACAAGGAAAATTAATGTTGCTGGATAATCTCAACACAAGCCTGATACAGATTATTGCTCAGACAAAGGCAAATTTTCAGATATTAGAAACTATTGTTGGCATACTTTGGATTATTTATGTACTTGACGTTTTTTGTGGTCATCGTCTGCTAAATTTTGGTATCAGACCACGTCGGCTTATTGGAATTCCAGGTATTTTCTTCGCACCGCTTCTGCACATAAATTTTAATCATTTGTTTTTTAATACTATTCCTTTAATTGTATTAAGTAATTTTTTGCTCATTAATGGCTTAAGCTATTATATATTGGTTACGTTAGTCATAACAATTATCAGCGGTCTTCTAATCTGGCTTTTCGCCAAACCGGGTTTATATGTTGGTGCCAGCGCTGTCATCACCGGTTACTGGGCGTTATTAGTGGCGGATATCTTGCAACAAGGCACATTAACCGCAATTATTTTAGGTTTTATCAGCATCTATTACTTTGCGGGTATATTTTTTGGGATTTTCCCTTCCAAAAAAGGGGTTGCATGGGAAGGACATCTTTTTGGTTTATTAGCAGGAGTAGCCGCAGGTTATCTACCAGCGGCTCTTAGAATTATTAATGGTTTTTTACAATAAATTTAATCAGGCAAAGTAATCAATCATTCCAGAACCTTTTTTAGGTAATGTAGTTGTTTCCTTGACCATTTGTTCATCGCTATTATTTTGATTGAATCCCTGACCAGCATTGGTTTGCTGTTGATTTTGCTGCGTATCTCTTTGATTGGCGTTAGACTCTATATTCACATGGGATAACGTTAAACCCTGATCGTTCATCATATCCCTTAAACGCGGTAATGCCTGTTCAATTATGTCACGAACCTGATGCGTATGAGCAGTTATATTTAATTGTGCAACATTATCATCGGAAATCTTGATTTTTACTTCAAGAGGCCCTAATTCTTCGGGATGTAATTTAATAACAGCACTATCAATTTTTTGCTGTCCCATCCACATCACCTGTTGATGAAAATTACTATTCCAATCGGGTGCAAAAACATTTTGAGGAAGCTCTAAACTATGTGGTCTGGCTGGAGATGCTGGAGCTGCTACCTGATGATTTACCGGCACATTGACCTGGGTAACCACATTTTGCTGAGGTGCTGCTTTGTCTGAGTTAACCATGACTTTTTTATCTTCTTTGTCGGTGAAGTTAAACATTTCTGAAACAACAGGTTTATCAGAAGTAGTCTCTTTATTAACCAACTTTAAAGCATCAACCGTTGATTTTTCGGAAGGTATGGCTTCCGAATCTGTCGCCGCAGTATTATTTAATAGAGTATCATCCAAAACGGGGGTGTCTTCTGCACTGGGTTCCTGAGCAATTAAACTAGATACCTGAGCTAACGAAACAGGATTTTTTTGAACGTCCCCTTTTGTTTCTTCTGATAGTTTAATTGTTTTATCTGCATCACTTGCTGATAAAGTTACCTGAGGCGCTATGGGTGGCTCAAACGAAGTCGCAGTAAACCATGCTAACGAGGCGCTTTCCTGCGCTGTTAAAACAGGCTCTTCTTCTGTCTTGTCAGTTATTAACTCCCCATTTTCATCAAACAATTGAATAGCTTCATTAGTTAAAAGTTCTTTTGCGTCTGGTTCTAACAACAAATCGTCTACTAAGCTTTCTTTGGGATCAATTGCTTCTTCGGGAGTCGTCGTTTCTTCCTTCATGACTTTATTCATAATATGTGGAAACGGTGTTTGTTGATTATTAATGTTGCCATGTGGATCAACTGATTCCTGGTTTAAAGGGTTTTCATTAACAAGTTGTTGAGGGGAATTTTGAATCAAATTTATCATCGTTCTCTGCTCCTTTATATTCCCCCTGAGTAAAGCAAAAAGCATACCAACTTTCATCGACATACAGGGAAATAACGATACTCTTTTAATTCTAGCAAAGAAAAATAATTTTGCTTAAATTTAAATCAAATTTATAAAGTCCTTCTTTGTTGCCTACGTACCGCGCTTTATGTGCGTAGGCAACTATCAAACTTAAAAAAAGCATTTTGCTCATGAATATTTAGGGATTTTACGCTATTATTAGTTTTTTGAATTGAGGAGCAAGTTATGAAAGTGGGCCAAGACAGTCTCGCTACGCAAAGTCAATTGCAAGTGGATGGCAAAATCTATAATTATTTCAGTCTGAAACAAGCTGAAAAACAGCATTTCAAAGGAATTGCACGATTACCTTACTCCCTTAAAGTTCTTTTTGAAAATCTTTTGCGCTTCGAAGATGCTAACACAGTTACTGTTAACGATATTGAAGCCCTTGCTGACTGGGTTAATACTAAAACGTCCCAGCATGAAATTGCGTATCGACCAGCTCGTGTATTAATGCAGGATTTTACCGGCGTACCCGCAGTAGTTGATCTGGCTGCTATGCGTACAGCATTGGAAAAAATGGGAGGCGATGCGAAAAAAATATCTCCTCTTTCGCCTGTTGATCTGGTTATTGACCACTCGATAATGGTTGATAAATTTGCAACAAACGATTCCATGACAGTGAACACGGAAATCGAAATTCACCGTAATAAAGAGCGCTATGAGTTTCTGCGCTGGGGACAAAAATCCTTTGCCAATTTTCAGGTTGTGCCACCAGGAACAGGTATTTGTCATCAGGTAAATCTTGAGTACCTGGCTAAAACAGTCTGGAACAGTGAAGATGATGGGATCAATTATGCCTATCCTGACACACTGGTTGGTACTGACTCTCATACAACCATGGTAAATGGGCTTGGTGTACTGGGTTGGGGGGTCGGTGGTATTGAAGCGGAAGCAGCGATGCTGGGTCAACCGGTTTCCATGCTGATTCCCGAAGTTGTCGGATTTAAATTCACTGGCAAGATGAAAGAAGGTATCACTGCAACCGATTTGGTATTAACAGTAACCCAAATGCTTCGTAAGAAAGGCGTTGTTGGTAAATTTGTAGAATTTTATGGTCCTGGTCTTGCAGCGTTACCACTTGCTGATCGTGCAACCATTTCCAATATGGCACCTGAATATGGTGCGACATGCGGTTTCTTCCCTGTTGATATTGAAACCATACGTTACTTACGTCTTACAGGCCGTGATGAACACACAATTGCGCTAGTCGAAGCTTACAGCAAAGCCCAAGGTATGTGGTACGATGCACAAAGCGAAGATCCTGTATTTACCGATACATTAAGTCTGGATTTAACAACAGTTGAGCCATCTCTTGCAGGTCCAAAACGTCCTCAGGATAAAGTAACTTTAACAACAATTTCGCAAGAATTTAGTGCTTTTTTAAAGGAATCTGGCAAAGAAGCAGAACATGCAACGGATTTTCCGGTAAAAAACCATGATTACACTTTACGTCATGGCCATGTTGTCATTGCTGCTATCACCAGTTGTACAAATACGTCGAATCCAAGTGTTTTAATGGCAGCCGGTCTGGTTGCTAAAAAAGCGATTGAAAAAGGGTTAATGCGCAAACCCTGGGTTAAATCATCACTCGCTCCAGGTTCAAAAGTCGTTACGGATTATCTTAAATTTGCTGGTTTGCAAACCTATCTGGATCAACTGGGTTTTAATCTGGTTGGTTATGGCTGTACAACCTGTATAGGTAACTCAGGTCCTTTGCCTGATGCGATAGCTGCGAGCGTGACAGATAATGATTTGGTAGTGTCCTCGGTTTTATCAGGCAACCGTAATTTTGAAGGCCGCGTCCATCCACAAGTCCGGGCAAACTGGTTGGCTTCTCCTCCATTGGTAGTAGCCTATGCCTTATGCGGTACAACCACTATCGATTTGAGCAAAGAGCCTCTTGGTAAGGACAAGCAAGGTAACGATGTATTTTTAAAAGATATATGGCCAACGAACGCTGAAGTTGCTGTTGAAGTTGCAAAAGTTACCGGTTCCATGTTCAGAAAAGAATATGCAGAAGTTTTTCAGGGTGATGAACACTGGCAGGCAATTACAGTTGGTAGTGGCACTACTTACGAGTGGGATAGCTCATCAACTTATATTCAGCATCCACCCTTTTTTGAAAATCTGTCTGCAAGCCCCGCTCCCATACAATCGATTAAAGATGCTTACGTACTCGCTCTGTTAGGAGATTCCATAACAACGGATCATATTTCTCCTGCTGGTTCCTTTAAGGCCAATTCACCTGCAGGTTTGTATCTGAAATCAAAAGGTGTGAGTGAAGCAGATTTTAACTCCTATGGATCCAGACGTGGAAATCATGAGGTCATGATGCGCGGTACGTTTGCCAATATCCGTATTCGCAATGAAATGACGCCAGGTATTGAAGGCGGTGTAACCCGCTACATTCCTACTGGTGAAACCATGCCGATTTATGATGCATCCATGTTATATCAGGCCAATCATCAGCAATTGGTTGTTATCGCTGGTAAAGAATATGGTACGGGTTCTTCTCGTGATTGGGCAGCTAAAGGGACAAACCTTTTGGGCGTTAAGGCAGTAATTACCGAAAGCTTTGAACGCATCCATCGTTCTAACCTTATTGGTATGGGTATCCTGCCATTGCAATTTACTGAAGGCACTACTCGAAAAACACTAAATCTTGATGGTAGTGAACGCATTAGTATTGCCGTTGATGATGCACTCAAGCCAGGTGCTAAACTGACCATGCATATTACCCGCAAGAATGGCGAACAGGAAAAAGCAGTTTTACTTTGCCGTATTGACACTGCAAACGAGCTTGAGTACTACCGTAATGGCGGTATTTTGCAATATGTATTGAGAAATATGGCTTAATTCGGAGTATATCTTAACGTTGTACGGGTCAAAATGACCCATACAACGTGCCATAAGGATTTTTACATTCAGGGAGAATATGTTGGCGCAGAATTTATTTGGTTTTAAATCGGTAACCAGAAATCTGGTTACAACGTTTATCATGACATTATCGGCAATGAATCTTCATGCTCAAAATCCGCTTGCTACTCACGATCAACTGGCTCTTGATAAAAAATCCATCAAAATTTTTAAGAGTCATACGTTTGATGTGTTGCGACTCAAAGCATTAATTACTTATACAATTGCTTATGGGTTGTTAGTAAGTGATGAAGCCAAGCCCTATCTTAAACCGATGATTGATGAATTAGTATTTAGTTCTATTCAGAAATCAGTTAATAGCGATCCTTATTATCCTAAAATCTATTGGGTAAATACTGGCCCTCGCCAATGGTTTCGCAAGTCCGTACCTGGAGGCCGTTATTCATTTGATAATCCGGATGTTATTTATCGTATTATTCCCATTAGTAACGATTTACATTATGTTTTGCACGGCGTTCGTGATAGTGAAGGAGTAGCTGATGCAACTTTCTCATTAATCAACAATCCAAATTCGCAAGGCACAGTTGCCGTACTTACCAATAAGGATTTAATAATAAATGCAGATGGTACTTATGATATAACCATTGATGAACACCCTGCGAGTGGGCGCATTAATCATATTCAATCAACTAACAGTGCAGTTCAGCTATATGTAAGAAATTCCCTTGGAAATTGGAATAAACAAAAGCCGGATCAATTATCAATTGAAGTCCTTGATGATGTCTCTGATCATGAGCCGCAAAGCGACACTAAAATTTATTTGAAATCCTTGGCTAACCTGACTGAATCGATTTTTTTCTATGGCGTTGGCGCACTAGGTATTAAAACTAAAACTAATGTAGTTAATAGCTTTAAAGAACCCAGCCAATCGACTGATTTAGGGACTTTAGTGACACAAGCCAGCTCTTTTGGCCACTTTAAAATTGAGGATGATGAAGCCTTAATTGTTACTATTAATCCGGGTGGAGCTAATTATTTCGTTGTACCAGCTACTAACCCGTGGACTATAACGATTGACCCGGATAAAAATCTGTGCAGTTTAAATAATACCCAAGCAGTAGCAGATGCTGATGGCAATTTTCGTTTTGTGATATCAGTAAACGATCCAGGCGTGCATAACTGGATTAGCAGCGGTGGCTTGAATGAAGGGACGATGATGCTGCGCTGGCAAAACCTGCCCTCAACACCTCCATCAGGCGGTGCTGCATCGGTAAGTACGAAGTTAATTAAATTAGACGATTTAGCGGCGCACTTACCTATTGGCACACAGTGGATTAGTAAAGCCGAGCGGCAAGCTCAACTGAGTGATCGGTATGAAGGCTATTTACAACGATCAGAGATCTAAAAAAAGCTGGGTTAAAAATATTATCAATTGTAATCTAAAGTGAAATCCAGGTTTAATCATGGAAAAATTATCTGCTTTGGGGGCCAAGGAAAACCTGTTTTAATGCCACAAAATAAGAAGTACATATTAAAAGAAGCCGTGTGTTTATTTTTGACAAATGAGAGTTCGTAGTTATAATTTATGTATCTTTCTTTATCAAACAGGTCTTTCAAATGTCAGCTAATTTTAATGTTATTGATATAGATATGCGCAAAAAACAATTAACCGAACAAGTTCATGCTTATGTGGGGCAATACTTGCATCTTGATAAGATATCAGATTTAGACTCTTTTCTATTTGGCCCCTCTACTCTTACTGATATAAACCGTTTTCAAAAACAAGAGCTGTCTGATGCCGAGCAGCAAGGGCTTATTGAAGCGTTAAGGGCATTACAATTTTTAAATAACTACTCTTTTGAGTCCGATTATACGACGTTAGATTGGGATATTGAAGCTAATATAGAGATTATGATTCTTTCTTTACAAAGCTATTTTGAAGGTTTAAAACTAGTGCCAAAAATTCAAGACTTGTTTCAATCTTTCTTTAAGAGAACATTAACAAAGACTGAAGGAAGCTCGGATATTTATATTGGTCTTATTGAGCCATGGAAGCGTCGATTTTTCGATCCAGGTTATATGTATACAAAGTTTATTTTTGACTCATATACGAAATCGAGAAAGACAATAATTAATGATGAAATTACTTTGAAAAATGTAAATCTGGATAATTATAAAAAGATCTTACAAGAACAGTTGACAGACACTACTTCTCCTATTGAACATTTGTTAATTATTACAGCAGTGTGGGATTGTTTAAAAAATACCGTGATTGATAGGGATACGTTAGAGAAGGATTTTTTAGAAACATTATCTACATTGGGCCATAAGGGTATAATTGCTGCCTCGTATTGGATTGTTACTGCAGAACTTAACGACATCCCTTTATTAAATGATCAAGGATTAAACCCTGCTTATGCTTCCTTCCAGCCGAACGATCTTATTTTTCATCTTATAAATAGTGCAAGTCAAATTGATGGTTATCCAGATCGCAAAATAAAATTCTTACAGAATGTTATTACTTTTTATGGTGAAAACGATGAGATCATGCAACAGCTATTTAAAGAAATAGAAGAGAAGGCTCTTGACTATAATACGGATGCACCTCACTTTTATAGTCAAATCATTAACCATTCACTCACAGAAAATACCTCACTATTCAATACAAATCGCTGCATTAAGATATTAACCATGTTAAAACATTTTGCTGCATCCAAGCACACCACTAAGAAACTTAAAGATAACGATATTAACGAACAAGTTAGATTTATTCGTGAAGGTTACAAAATTGCACCAACTCAACAAGAAAAAGATATATTTTTAGCCGATGTTATAAATTTGGGCTTAGGTTCACTATTAGTTGGTAATTTTAAACCTGAACAAATAACTTATGCCAAAAGCTTGGCTTATTATCACTATGAAAGAAAGCTAACCTATGATGAAGCAATTATCCTCAGTAATCCCGTAAATAGCCGTCTAGTACACTTTATGCGCTGTATCAATGTGCCAGGCAATTCTTTTTCACCCGAATTGGTTCATGATGTTATTCTTAAAGTTTTAACACATATGGTAGAAGGCGTTACACCTAAGGGTAATGCTATTGATAATGTTTTAACCGAATTGGACTCTCAAACGGAACATGTTAATAAAACAGGGTTCTTTTCAGTTGTTCCAGCAAAAGAAAGTGGGGAAGCTCAGCAAATACCACAAAATATAGATAACTTTAAACATTAATACCCAATCGAGGTACCGCGCTTTATGCGCAGTACCAGTTAATTAAAACCCACCTTCCGGCAAGGACATCAAACTGGCATTGCCACCGGCCGCAGTAGAATCTACTGTATAGGTGCGTTCATGGCACAGGCGTAATAAATAATTTGGCCCGCCCGCTTTAGGGCCAGTTCCTGACAAACCTTCGCCGCCAAAGGGCTGTAATCCTACAACTGCACCAACCATATTACGATTAACATAACAATTTCCAACATGTACACGTTCTTTGATGTATTCTACCGTATGGTTAATTCGGCTATGTATTCCCAGTGTTAAGCCATAACCTGTATTGTTAATATCCTCAATTACCTGATCAAGATTTTTACGTTTATAACTAATTACATGCAGTATTGGCCCAAACACTTCTTTTTCCAAGTCATTAATAGAGTCAATAGCGATTGCAGTGGGCGGCATAAAATAACCAGTTGCGCATTCATCGGGCAGCGAACATTGATAAATTATTTCGTGATTATTCTGCATTGAATCAACATGACTTTTTAGATTGTTTAACGCTTCTTTATCAATTACCGGACCTATATCTGTACTTAACCAGCAAGGATCACCTATTTCCAATTCAGCCATAGCCCCTTTTAATAAGCTTATAACACGAGGATACACATCTTCTTGTACATACATGACCCGTAACGCAGAGCAGCGCTGACCAGCGCTGCCGAATGCTGAAACCATGGCATCGATGACTACTTGCTCCAGCAACGCAGAGGAGTCAACTATCATGGCGTTTTGGCCACCCGTTTCAGCAATTAACGGGATAATTTCGCCACCACGTGTTGCTAATGTTTGATTGATGTAATTAGCGGTTTGAGTAGACCCTGTAAATAAAACAGCTTTGATGCGTTTATCTGCCACCAGTGGAGCACCTACGTTTTCACCCGTACCAGGCAATAACTGTACGGCACCAACAGGAATACCGGCTTCATGCATCAAGTTGATGGCGTAGGCTGCAATTAAAGGAGTCTGTTCAGCAGGTTTGGCAATGACGCAGTTGCCAGTTGCCAGTGCTGCAACAACTTGCCCGATAAATATTGCCAAAGGAAAATTCCAGGGGCTGATACATAACACTATACCGCGAGGATGAAGAGACAGTTCATTTAATTCACCCGTATAACCATGTAAACGCAAAGACTTGCTCATTAATTTGGTAGCCGTAGCACCATAATAACGACAAAAATCCACTGCTTCGCGTACTTCGCCAATAGCATCACTCCATGTTTTTCCAGCTTCTAGAGAGGCCATTGCCATTAAATCAGGTATATTTTCTTCCATCAGTCCGGCAAAGCGTTCTATTATCGCGGTTCGCTCTTCAACGCTGGTTGCACCCCATTCTTTAAATGTTTTTTCCGCTTGCACTAATGCCCGTTCAATATCCTGTGGTGTTGCATCGGTTACCTGACCAATGGTACGGGCAGGTTTATGAGGCGATGTAACATTTCGGCTTACCTGTCCGGCTTCTTTACCATCGATAATAGGCTTTGCTTGCCAATGCAATAAGTCAGTATTTGTATAATATTCTTGCAGCTGGGCAACTGCTGCGCGATCAGTAAAATCAAATCCTGCTGAGTTTTGTCGATCGGGTAAAAAAATAGCTGCAGGTAATGGGATGTTTTGATTGATTTTACTCAATAAATGATTAGCTTTACTGACTGGATCTTCTACCAAAGCGGCAATAGGTTCACGTTCATCAACAATTCGATTAACAAAAGAAGAATTAGCTCCATTTTCGAGTAATCGGCGTACAAGATAAGGAAGCAGATCCTCATGACTTCCAACCGGCGCATAAATACGACAAGGAATACCTAGCGCACTGGCTGGAACAATATGTTCATAAAGCTCTTTCCCCATACCATGCAAGCATTGAAATTCAAAATCACGATAGTTGCCGACAATACTGAGAATCATTGCCACGGAATAAGCATTATGAGTAGCAAATTGTGGATAAATATAATCAGTCATGGTTAGCAATTTTTTAGCGCAAGCCTGAAAAGAGACATCGGTGAATACTTTACGGGTAAAAACTGGATATTCTGATAAACCCTGCATCTGGGTTTTTTTAATTTCGCTATCCCAATAAGCACCCTTAATCAAACGCACCATCATGCGCTGTTGTTTCTTCCTTGCAAGATTTTCAATCCAGTCTAATAAATAAAATGCTCTTTTCTGATAGGATTGGACAGCCATACCAAAACCATTCCAGCCATCAAGACTTGCATCATTAAAAACTTGCTCAATGACATCTAAAGACAAATCAAGCCGTTCTGACTCTTCTGCATCAATTGTCAGACCGATATCATATTTTTTTGCAGCTTGAGCAAGCGTTAACAATCGGGATGGTAACTCTTGCATAACGCGCTCTTTTTTAGCTTCCTGATAACGGGGATGCAACGCAGAAAGTTTAATTGATATTCCGGGACGTTGATAAATAGTAACGTTTTTATCTGCTTTAGTACCAATTGCTGTAATTGCATCCTGATAGGCAACCAGGTAACGTGCTGCGTCTTCTTTAGTTAAAGCTGCTTCACCGAGCATATCGTAAGAATAGCGATAACCTATAGCTTCTTTTTTGCGTGCTCTTGACAGTGCTTCTTCAATTGTACGACCCATTACAAACTGCTTACTCATAATCCGCATCGCTTTTTCAACGGATTTACGCACTACACTTTCACCGCTTCGGTTTAATAGTTTTAGCAATGCTTTACTTAACATGGAATCAGCTTTTTCGGGTGTCAGTACTCTTCCAGTCAGCATTAACGCCCAGGTTGTCGCATTAACAAAAAATGATTCGCTTTGGCCTCGATGAGATTTCCAGTCCGCTGAACTCAATTTATCTTTAATCAGTTTATCAATTGTGGCATTGTCCGGAACCCGTAATAGCGCTTCAGCCAGACACATCAGAGCAATGCCTTCATCGCTTGATAACGCATACTCGGTTAAAAAAGAATCAATACCTGTGCTTTTCTTACGCTCTGCACGAACATGCTCAACCAAATGAGTAGCCTGATCCCTTACATGGACGAGTTGTTCAGCAGTTAATGTGGCTTTATCGATAAGCGTCATCATAATTGTTAGCTCATTCATTCGATAGGCATCATTAATTTTTGTGCGGACATCTGAGGCAGGTTGGATTTTTTGACGTTCGAGCATTGTTTAATCTCCGATGTTGCATTCTTTCAAACATTAAAAAGATAATATGTCAGAATATTATTAATTGAAACATTAAGCCGGAAATAATGATATTTTACCTACGTACCGCGGCTTGTCCGCGGTATCCAGTCACAGGTGCTGACCACTTTGAATCTTTACTGGATACCGCGCATAAAGCACGGTACGTAGGCAGAACTTATTAAAGGAAATAATGCCTTAAAATCAGAGTAATACCCGTAATTTTTAGAGCAATAATTACACTAATAGTAAGGATTTAAAACTTGAAACAGCACTGTTTTGTGCAAATATAGTATTATTTTTAATCTGTTTGTGTTACTATATTTCAAATCAAACAAACAGCAATGAAGCTAAGCCAATGAATTGATTAAAAATTTTCCCTGATGCGCAATCATCCTGCTTGTGATTTTACATTTACCTCATTTGTAAATATAATAGCCAGCTTTTGCGGTATCAGTTTAACCCGATTAAACATGAGAATGGAGATTTATGAATACATTATTGAGCATACTTTCTGCGGCATTTTTTTCAAGCAGTGTAACAACATCTATCCCGCCCCAACCGCATGAGGATATCAATACTCAGGTGCAGCATTTAAGCCAAAAAGCCCCCCAGCTCAATAAGCAGGTTTTAAAGCTCGCCCTTTCAGCTTATGAAAAAGCATCTGAAAAAGGTTCTGTAAAAAAACAGGTTCTTACAGTGATTGATTATTCACTACCTTCATCAAAACAAAGAATGTGGATTTTTGATATCCGTCAGGAAAGACTTTTATACAATACTTATGTCGCTCATGGCGTGAACTCCGGCATGGATGTTCCCCATCATTTTTCTAATCAAATGTCGAGTAAAGAAACCAGTCTGGGTACTTATGTGACCAGAGATACTTATATGGGTTCCAAAGGATTGTCTTTGAATCTGCAGGGTTTGGAAAGAGGCATTAATGACAATGCATATAATCGTCGTGTAGTTATTCATGGTGCATGGTATGTAGAGCCTGACTTTATTCGTAAAGCGGGACGTGCAGGAAGAAGCTGGGGTTGCCCTTCTATTGCTAAAACATTAGCCGCACCAGTGATTAACACGATTAAGAATGGTTCAGTGGTTTTTGCTTATTATCCTGATAAATCGTATTTGGCTCATAGTAATTACGCAATGGCGTAATGGCGTAATGGCGTAATGGCGTAATGGCGTAATTTAAATAATAAAGCCAGGGTGTCTATAACCCTGGCTTTTTTTTCGCAGTCTTCCAATTCTCAGAACATCCTGTCCCGAGTATCTTCCGTGATTATCATTTCCATATGAAGTCAAATCCATTTGTGAGACCTCAATTCCATTGAAGTCATGTGTAAAATTTAGCAATGCTTTGCTTATTATGCAAGTTGGGCAAATAAATTTAATTTGCTTTTTCTTCGAGCGGAATTTTACAAAAATCGTTAATATTCATATGGTTAAATAAATGTATCTGATTTTACCCCGCAAAATACTCCTATTTCTTACTAATGATTGAGATATTTCTTGGGGTACGACAAGAAAAAGATGGGCATTTTCTCACATAAATTACTCTTTTAAAGACAAAAAGTATGCGATTAAATCTTGCCAAACTTTTTGATTGTGATAATTTACTCCAATTAACTGTTTTAGAGTATTAAAAAATGAGTCAACAGAACGAAGTACCCAAAAAAGATAAACACGCTATTATTGATTGGTTAATTGAACACTTCCCCAATGCCTTTTTTAAAAAGGGCAGTCAGATTAAACCGTTGCAAATTGGCATATTTGATGAAATTATTGAATTTTATGAGCGTCTTGATACACCTGATTTCAGTAAAAAATCATTACGTGAAGCATTAAGTTATTACAGTTCTTCCCCAGCTTACCTCAATTGTCAAAAAACAGACGTTGCCCGTATTGATCTGTATGGCAATGAAGTAGACGTCGTTACTGAAGAACAAGCTAAATATGCTCATCAGCGTTACCAGCAACGTTACGTCGAGAAAAAAAATCAGGGTTTAAAACAAGAAAGCAAATAATTGACGGATACATCATCTTGCAAACCAGCGGTACGACTAAATGGATTATAAGAAATACCGCGCAAACCAGTCACTTCAAGACCCGCAGCACGTACCATTTGTGCCAATTCACCAGGTTTAATAAACTTACTATACTCATGGGTTTGTCTGGGTAATAAATTCATAACGTATTCTGCTGCAATAATTGCTGTTGCGTAAGCTTTAAGTGTGCGATTAATTGTCGATAACAGTAGAAAACCGCCTGGAGCAAGCAAACGAGCACAGTGGTTTATCACTTCCTGTGGATTCTGGACATGCTCAAGCATCTCCATGCAGGTGATAAGAGGAAAGCGTTCAGATTCGTATAATTCAATCGGTGTACATTGATAATCAATCGCTAAGCCTTGCGTTTCTGCATGGCGTTTTGCTGCTGCAATTGCTTCCGGTTCGGCATCAATTCCTGAGGGCAGACAGCCGGAGGCAGCAAGTGATTCGGTTAATATTCCGCCTCCGCAGCCGATATCCAACACGCGCTTTCCTGATACATTGCAATGTGTGGTAATAAACTCAAGCCGCGCAGGATTTATATCATGCAACGTTTTTAGCGGGCCAGAAGTATTCCACCAGTGGTCAGCCAGTTTTGCAAATTTAGCGACTTCCTGTGGATCAATTGTTGTTTTAGTCATTATGGCAGCTCAATAAATCTAATGGTTTAAAAAAATCCAATACATCAGGATTAGTAATAAAACTAATGTTATAAGGATGCTCCGCTACAAGGCAATCAAATTGTCTGGCTTCCGGTACATCAGCAGCAATACGACCGAATAGTATAAATTCTATCGATTGGGGCAACTCTTTTAGCTGTAGAAACAAACTGGTCATAAACGGTTTCCAATGCCTTGCGTGGAATTTTACCTCACCTTCACTATATACTAAAGTCGCATTAAGCAGTAAAAACCCTTTTTCCATCATAGACCTGAAAAATTCTTCAGCCGTTTGGCAATAGGTGTTTTTGTCAAGTTTTGCTATAGCATCCTGTGAGAGATCCGACTGTAAATCACCCCGTGCAATTAACAACATTTTCATGATATTACGCAACGAAGTAGCTCGATTTACGGCTTTACTTAATCCAGTTTCACTCCAAATGCTTTTTACAGACTCATCCCAGAACGCATAACCATTAGCTGATTCTGATCGTGGATAGGGTGATTCGCCCAATAAAATATATTTTGTAGCATCGAGGGGTTGAGAAAACGCTGCAAATATATTTGGATAACCAGGCAACCATCCTTTTTCCTGTTTTAATTGGCTTAAATAATTTTGATCCATGGAGGATAACGCTTTTAATAATAAAGGCTGCCATTGGGGGTGCGTATTTTTAATTAAATTGTTCAAAAAAACTCCTGTTTATGATTACCATTGTTACGCGTGGGCACGTCGCTTGCCGCTCCTTTGTCCACCCTACCGGCAATTGTTTAATTTTAGCACTTTGGTGAGATCGCCCTGATAAAATCAATCTGCCGTAAAATACATCAGACTTCCTTAATAAATATCAGGTAAACTATATATATAAATATATAATTTTTATCAAGTGATTGATATGACCAAGACTACCGGATCAAAAATTACAAGTGAACAAATACATAAGATAAATTGCTGGCGTTATTTACGTTCTTTAAATGTAGGCGCTGTTAAGGTAGACGATAAAATAATTATCTCAACCTTAATACTTTACAATTTTCCCGATGAGATACGTGAGCAACTAAAGAAAGTCTGGGCAGAAACAACATTTGATGAAAAAACTAATTACGCACAGTTATACACCAGCTTTGTGGCTTTCGTAGATAATAATATTGAGTTATTCGATACAAAAAGTACTGAGAGGGAGGATGAAATACAGATACTGGATGAGTTTATTTCTTCTGTTTATAAAAATGAAAGCGGTATCCTGGAAGCTACTTTTGAAAATATTAAAGATCTGCCAACCAACCATAAGCCTACGTCATCAAAACTTGAAAAAAAAATATCCAGTTACGTCGCTGATGGCAGTTTTAGCCGCGCGCATCGACTTACGCTTGCTCCCACTGATATTGGTTCTATATATTTGCGTATGGATGCAATGCTGTCTCCAGAATTCAAACCTCAATACACTACAAGCTTACCCACTATTCGCTCAAAAAGTGAAAAAAGAATTGAATATCGATTTGGTACACAAGGGCAACGCGATGATGGGAATGTACAAGTTAGCCCTTTATTTAAAAGATGGATTGAAACACAGGCCGATGTGGATAACCCAGATAAAATTACTCATATCTATTTTAATAATCTGGCCAGAAATCGAGATAACAATGATTACGAAGGTAATCTGGAAGTTGATTTAACTTATGCACTACATGAGCTAGAGGAAAAGCACTCCAATATAGCAGTAATTACTCTGCCCGCAGACAAGGGGTTCATGGATGCGCATGATTATACCAAAACCGAAGAAGTACTTAACGGTAAAGAGGTATTTGAGGAATTTGTAAATATACCGTTGCTAAACTTGGGTAAAAATGATTTTTATATCAGTCCTAAAATTGAAAGTCTTTTATATAGCGATAATGATAAAAAAGAAAAAAAAATCAGGCAATTACTTACTAATAGCTTTACCAAATTTAACATCGACAAGAATAAAAAAATAAGTCATAGCGATCGTCAGGCTATCTGGTTTGATTTTATCAAATTTGAGTTCACTAATTTTGTAATTGAAACACTCGATCCGAAGGGATTTAATATTACGTGTAAAGATGGGATCGATCGTGCTGCTGCTGCCTCGGTGTATTACAACCTAATGAAATCCATCGAGACTGACAATCCATTAACACGTGAAGAATTTGAACGCGGCCTGCATGCTGCTGCTACGATGGTAAAAGGTCGTGGCATGAATCATCATATTAATCTGGTGTGGAATGCTGTTAATGCCTATGTAAATTGCCATTATGACGCTATTAAAAATAATGAAAATCTGAAATGGCTAATTGAATGGCGTAATGCCAATTTTCCTCATGCCAGAATAAGACAGGACTTATCTCTGCGAATTAACTTAAGCAACGCAGAATTAGTTGAAATTAAAGAACCAAAATATGAAGAAGCGGTGAAGGCAGGAAAAGCAATTTTAGGTTATCTGGGTGAGCTTAATAATGCAGGTGTCAGTGGTAAACGCCTCATGTTCGAAATTGCACGACTTACACCTCTCATCATACAAAATAGAAACCCGGACGACTTAAAATATTATGCAAAATTAGCGAACACAGCAAAAATTAATTACCCTAAAATGCAGTTTCTCTTTGCAAATTTTATGAAAGCGCTAAGCCATGTGCTGCACTATACCTCCTTTACGAAGCTAAGCTTTATTGATTCATGGTCTTCTACTGTTGAAGCCAGCCGTTCGGTAAATGTAAAAAAACGAAACGATATGCTGGAGCTGATGAAAAAAATAGGAGAGCCTATAAAGGTAAGCGATGAGATTGACTGCTCTGATCATGAACAAGACACTTATCCTTTAACCCAGTAAATTTACCAGGGCGATTTCAAATTAAATTACTGGATTTGAATGAAGGGTGGGCAAAACGAAATTATATGCTTCCCTTCTCCCGCTTTTGTGGGAGAAGGTGTCACAAAGTGACGGATGAGGGTGCTGGGTGTATACCAACACCCTCATCCGGCGCTACGCGCCAAGTGGAGAAGGGAAAATTCCAGGATTTAATGAAGTTAGTCAGGAGCGACAGCGAAGTAATCTGGAAATCGAAGCACAGAAGCTACAGTATTGCACATCACTTTGATTTCGTATAATGTCATTTGCTTTATACTGGAATAATTGCAATGGACGCTGTAACCAAAGAGTTATTAATGTCACTGGCAGAAAGTCGGTCAGCTATGGTTGAACAGCTTCACCAGTTTTGTGTCATTAACTCTGGAACAGAAAACATACAGGGGTTGCAGATTATGCAGCAGACCCTGACTACCGCATTTAAGCCTGTTGCAGATCAACTTACCTCCATCCCAATGCCTCCCGTTAACACCGTTAATATGGATGGCGAATTTTCTACACAAGCTATTGGTGATGCATTAATTATCCGCAAACGCCCTGAGCTCAAGCGACGAATTTTATTGACCGGGCATATGGATACCGTTTATCCGGCCACCAGTTTATTCCAGTCGCTTAAATATATTGACGATAATCAAATCAATGGCCCAGGTGTTGCGGATATGAAAGGTGGTTTGATTGTCATGTTGCATGCACTTAATGCCTTTGAGCAAACTGATGTAGCTACATCACTGGGATGGGATGTCATAATCAATGCCGACGAAGAAATTGGCTCGCCCGCCTCAAGCCTCCTTTTTGATGAAGTAGCCGGCAATTATCAGGCAGCGCTTATTTATGAACCAGCAATGGATATTTTCGGAACACTTGCAAAAAACCGCAAAGGGAGTGGCAAATTAACTATAGTTGCCAAAGGTCGGGCAGCTCATGCTGGACGTGATTTTTATGAAGGCCGCAATGCAATTTGTTATCTTGCTGAGGCTATTGTCGCTATTAATCAGTTAAATGGCCAACGTGAAGGAGTTACGATCAATGTTGGCAAAGTTGCTGGTGGTACCGCATTAAATATCGTTCCTGATACAGCTGTTGTAAAACTCGATATTCGCATCAGCTTGCCCGAAGATGAGCACTGGATGAGGGAACAACTTCAGCGCATTTTTAATGACTTTCAGCGACCTGATTATTCATTAGCTGTTCATGGCAGTTTTGGCCGCCCCGTCAAACGTATTTGTCAAAAAACTGCTCACTTATTCCATCGGATTCAATCAGCCGGTGAAAAATTGGGGCTTATTATTAACTGGAAAGACAGTGGTGGCTGCTGCGATGGTAATAACCTTGCACATAACGGTGTGCCAGTTATCGACACATTAGGAGTCAGAGGCGGCAGTATTCACTGCAGCGATGAATTTATTTTGTTAGATAGCCTGCCAGAACGAGCTGCTTTAACTACACTATTATTAATTGATCTTGCTAACAATGGACTAGAGGAACTAGCTAAATGATGCTATTTCGCAGAGCACAGATGGATGATTTGGATGCAATTCATTATCTTGCGGAGCATTGTGGCTATGGCATAACGACCTTACCTAACAATCGTGAATTATTGCAAAAACGAATAAAATGGTCGTGCGACTCCTTTGCCAAAACCGTTAAAAAACCCCACGATGAATATTATTTATTTGTTTTGGAAGATACAAAAACACACACTATTGTTGGTACATCTGCCATTGAATCAGCAACTGGCTGCCACGCTCCTTTCTATTCCTACAAAATCTCAAAACGAACTCGAATCTGTCATAGCTTAAATATACGAAGTGATTATGAGGTATTAAGCCTTGTAAATGATAATCAAGGTAAAAGTGAAATATGCACCCTCTTTCTTGAGCCTGAGTATCGCAAAAATAGTAATGGATTATTGTTATCCCGCGCTCGGTTTTTATTTATGGCTCATTATCCAAAACGTTTTGCTCCTATAGTTATTGCTGAAATGCGCGGAATTTCCGATGATTGGGGACAATCGCCGTTTTGGGAGCATGTTGGCCGTCATTTTTTTCATATGCCTTTCGTCGATGCCGATCGCCTGACATTGTCTACCAATAAGCAATTTTTTGCCGACTTAATGCCACGAAATCCAATTTATATTAAATTGCTCGCGCCCGCAGCACAGGCAGTAATTGGCAAACCACATTCCTCCACCGCTCCTGCAATGAATATTTTACGTCGTGAAGGTTTCAGACATCACGGTTATATTGATATTTTTGATGGAGGGCCAACTATCGAAGCCCCTGTAAATGAAATTCGTACTATTACTTCAAGCCAGATTTTAAACGTTAAAAATATTAGTGATGAAGTAAGCAGTAAACACTTTTTGTTATCCAATACCAGCCTTGATTTTCGTGCGATTATAGGTCAGGCGATCGTTAGTAGTAATGGCGACTGCATTATAAGTAAAAAAACAGCAGCGCTGTTGCATATTAAAAAGAATGATTGCATCCACATCTCTCCACTCCATACCGAGATACCTGTTTCAAAGGGGAATATGAATGAGAAATAATCTTTCTGGAAAGCATTATATCGCTGGAGAATGGATAACCGGTAAAGGCGAAACGTTTATTTCTACTAATCCCGTAGATTGCTCGACTATCTGGCAAGGAACCAATGCCAATACCGAAGAAGTATGTGCTGCTGAAAGCGCAGCTCATCAAGGGTTAGCGAATTGGTCACATAAAACCGTCGAGGAACGCGCGCACTATTTACAGGATTTTGCAAAACAGGTTGAAAAAAAGCGCGAATCATTGACTCGTTTGATTGCATTGGAAACAGGCAAGCCATTATGGGAAGCGGCTACTGAAGTAAGTGCTGTTATTGGAAAAATTAATTTATCCATTCAGGCTCAAGCTGAGCGAAATGTCGAAAAACAGGTTCCTGCACCCGATGCTGCGGGCTATTTGCGTTACAAACCGCATGGTGTTGTTGCTGTTCTCGGTGCATTTAATTTTCCTGCCCACTTAAGTAATGGACACATTGTCCCTGCCTTGCTTGCGGGCAATACCGTAATTTATAAACCGAGTGAGCTTACTCCTGCCGTCGCTGAATTACTCATGAATTGCTGGCATGACACAGGCATTCCATCCGGCGTCATCAATTGCATCCAAGGTGATAAATCAACGGGTGAACACTTGCTTGCAGCAGATATCCAGGGTGTGTATTTTACGGGCAGCTATAGTACTGGCCAGCGTATTCATCAATTTTTTAAAGATCGCCCTGAGGTTATTCTGGCGCTTGAAATGGGTGGAAATAACCCATTAATTATTGGTGAAATAAAGGATATTGATGCAGCAGTTTATCAAACTCTTTTATCTACTTTAATTACATCAGGACAGCGTTGTACCTGCGCCAGACGAGTACTCATCAAAAAAAACTTTACAGGCGATCGGTTTTTAACGCGTTTACTCGAAGCTTGCAGAACAATTAAAGTTGGCTCGTTTACCGAACAACCCGAACCATTTATGGGACCGGTTATCAGTTATCAACATGCATTGGCTCATTTAAATGCCCAACAACGATTAATTGAAATTGGTGGGATGCCTTTATTAACCATGTGTTTACTTCAAGAACAAAGCGGCCTGTTAAGCCCTGGCATTATTGATATGACCAATGCTGTTAATCCGCCTGATGAAGAGATTTTTGCGCCATTGATACAAATTTATCGCTATACTGATTTTGATGACGCGTTAAAGCTTGCTAATAATACACGATATGGTTTAGCTGCAGGGCTATTAAGTGACAGTGTTGAACAATATCAACAATTTTACCGGACTATCCGTGCTGGCTTGATTAATTGGAACAGACCCACAACGGGTGCAGTAAGCAATTTGCCTTTTGGCGGCGTGGGTTGCAGCGGTAATCATCGCCCCAGTGCTTATTTTGCTGCTGATTACTGCGCTTATCCAATTGCCAGTCTTGAGCAACCAGTATTAACCAGGCCAATGCAATTGTTACCTGGTATTATTATGGAATAACAAATGCATACATATGAATTAAATATCGATGGTCTGGTTGGCCCCACCCATCATTATGCTGGTCTTGCCGCAGGTAATATTGCATCAACAACCAACGCCTTTACTGTTTCAAATCCCCAAGCTGCCGCATTGCAGGGATTGGCGAAAATGCGATTACTTCATAGTCTGGGTCTTAAACAGGCATTATTGCCACCGCATCAACGCCCTAATCTGCGACTATTGCATCAACTAGGTTTTACTGGCAGTCCAAAGCAGCAAATAAATAATGCGCATCGAACAGCACCGGAGCTTCTTAGTGCCTGTTATTCAGCGTCAAGCATGTGGACAGCGAACGCCGCTACGGTATCAGCAAGCCAGGATACTGCTGATAAACGTGTTCATTTCACACCGGCTAATTTAATCAGTAATTTACACCGTCATCAGGAAGCTGACTTTTCCAGCCAGTTACTACAAAAATTATTCCAACATGAAAATCATTTCGTGCATCATCCTGTTTTACCACGCAGTTTAATAACGGGTGATGAAGGGGCAGCCAACCATAACCGTTTATGTAAAACACATAGCTCCCCTGCTTTAAATTTATTTGTTTATGGCAAACACGCACTTAAAACAAATGCTGATTCGGCTCAACCAGTAAAATTTACCGCGCGTCAAACTTACGAGGCATCAACCGCCGTCGCACGCTCACATCAACTAAATCCTGATAAGATTGTTTTTGCCTGCCAAAATGCTCAATCAATTGATCAGGGTGTATTTCACAATGATGTTATCGCTGTAGCCAATAAATCGGTGTTTATATTACATGAACATGCTTTTCAGCATCAATTACATGTTTTAGCGGAATTAAAACATAAAGCTGATTTTGATTTACAGATTATTGAAATTCGTAATGAACAATTAACTGTTGCAAATGCTGTGCAAAGTTATCTGTTTAACTCGCAATTGATTACGTTGCCTGATGGTTCAATGGCTTTAATCGCACCCATTGAATGCGAAACCAATGAACAGGTAAAATATATTATTGATAACTTGTTATCGGACAATTCTAATCCGATTACGTATGTTCATTATATGGATTTAAAACAAAGTATGCGTAATGGTGGTGGCCCTGCGTGCCTGCGTTTGCGTGTACCGCTTAACAAAAAAGAGTTAGCATCTATGCACCAGGGCATATTAATTAATGATCAGTTACTCAATCAACTGGAAACATGGGTTATGAAACACTATCGCACCCATTTGCATGTCGGCGATTTGGCAGACCCATTATTGGTCGATGAGGTATTGGAAGCGCTGGAAGCGCTTACACAATTACTGCAACTGGATACTATTTACCCTTTTCAATACGAGATGTAAATGCTTTGGAAAACCCGCTACGGTCGCTGCATTTATCGTGGCGCTGATGATCTTGCTGTATATGACAATTTATATTTTCGTTGGCTAATGCTTGGTGGCGACGCGCTACAAACTGTTTTAAATAAATTTGCTCCTTACAAACCAGCGCTGGCCTATATCAACCCGTTGATTTGCGCAGCCAAAGCAGACCCGGGTACTACGTGCATGCTGGGACTTGGCGGCGCAGGCGTTGCGCATGCTTTATCACCTGTTTTAAATGACAAGCTATTAACAGCAGTTGAATTGAGCAACGACGTGATAAGCACAGCATCCCGTTTTTTTATGTTAAATAAATTAGCTAACATTGAAGTGATTAACGACGATGCAAACCTGTTTGTCAGCAGTTGCACCCGACAATTTAAACACCTGTTAATCGATCTATCCAATGCCTATAGTTTCCCCGCCAATTGTAACAATGCTATTTTTTTTGAAAATTGCCAGCGCTTATTAACAGCAGATGGTGTTTTAGCCATAAACATTGCTAATTGGCACGAACAACGCATCTTTTTTGAGAAACTCGTCTCTTTGTTTAATAATGCAATTGTTTGCATTCCAGTAAAAAACTGCGCCAATATTATCTTCCTCGCCTCCAATAGCAAATCCCCCGATCCCTTGCTGGCAATGCTCGAAAACAACAGCGATGTCAGGCAGTTAACCTGGGAAAGTAACTGGGGTTATGTGGCTACTTTTAAATAATCATATAAAATATTTATAGTCCAATTCTTATACGCTTGTTGTTTTTCCAGTCGCCACTATCCATGACTTTTTCAGTTTAATGGCAAACACTGAAGCACCAGAGCAAGGATTTGCAATCTAATTATTACTCAAAATAAGTTGATAAATGAGCTTGAATTAATAATTAGGGCTCCGTTGCAAAAAAGATTCAATTTAAAAAATATTACTTTTTGGGCAGATCTCAACTGTATAGGCCGAACTGTTCATTGATGAATGAAACTTCGGTTCTATCTCCATACATCCAGATATTGA